>Ga0129299_1001475_pt1 | contig 15695 bp, 17 predicted proteins | sample ConPoolayeCmetaG_FD_94477 | JGI IMG/M metagenome (GOLD analysis project Ga0129299, IMG submission 94477) | Hot spring microbial mat communities from California, USA to study Microbial Dark Matter (Phase II) - Cone Pool mat layer C metaG ... | reverse complement strand
GTGCGCGCACCGCGTGCCCTGAGGCGGGTTGGGCAATACAGGCGGGCACATAGGCAGCGCTGACCGGTCCCGCTCGTGCCGCAGCGACGCCTTGATCGACCGGGAGTTAAATCGCGACTGCCCCGTACGGGCTTCCGCCCGCAAATGACCAGCACCGGAATGCCGGTTTTCGGGTGGGCATGGCATCCGGAAATTGGAAGTGGGGAGGAAAGTGTGGATATTTTGCGTCAGCTTGAACCTTTTTGGCTCGGCCTAGGGCAAATTGGGCGAAATTGAGGCTTCAGCAGATCACATTTGTTGCGCAATTGGCACAGCTACGCTCTATGTATTCCAGAAATCCTATTATTTACATGGTGTTAAGCCTATCTCCAAGAAACTTGCAATGCCGACGGTGAGTCATCATTGTAAATTTGATTATGGAGTTAAAAACGATGGCGCTGCGCGACAAAAGCTTGATTGCGATCACAGCTGCGGTTCTTGCAGCCTGTCTGCTTGCCGGCGAGGCGAGTGCGTTCAAGGAAGTGCCAGCCGAAGAAAAACAAGTCGGTCTCCAGGCCGCTCCGCGGTCGGATGCTCAGCCGATGCCCGGGATCGTCATTCAGCAGGCGCCGGCAGGTTTCGAATTTAAAACCGAAGAGTCCGAGAAAGGGCGGGAAATCAGCATTCCCGGCATCGGCTCGATTGGCGTATTGCCGAAGATGGATTTCGGCCTCGAGCTTCTTTATGGCCCATCAAGCACAGATCAAGGCACCGACGACCCTGCAAAGTCGGATGACATCCAGATCAAAGGCACCATTAAGCATCGGTTCTGACGCCAAGTGGTGCCACAAGCCGCCATGGCTTGCAAAACGGCCGCAAAGAATGCTAGGCACCTTTTCGAAGTGAAAGGGCTTGCACGCGTTTCGGGCACATGGCGAACCGCCGGAAAATCACCGCTGCTTCTGTCCATGTCCTTACCGCCATCGGCGTAATTCCTGCCTTTTTTGCCCTTCTGGCGGTGTTTGATAACCGTTTTGAAACCGCATTCGCCTGGCTCGGTGTCGCGTTCATCATCGACGGCATCGACGGCCCGCTGGCCCGCCGCTTCGGCACCAAGACACTACTGCCCCGCTTCTGCGGCGAGCGGCTGGACCTCATCATAGACTACATAACCTACGTGCTTATCCCCGCATTGATCGTGTATCGCGCCGGTATCGTGCCGCCCGCATTCGAAGCCGTGGCGGCCATCTTCATTCTGCTGACCTCGCTCTACCACTTCGCCGACCAGGAGAGCAAAACCGAGGACGGATATTTCGTGGGCTTTCCGGCCATCTGGAACCTGGTCGTGTTCTATCTTCTAGCCGTGCCCGTGGGCGATATTGCTGCGCTTGCAATCATCACCGTGCTCGGTCTGCTTACCTTTGTCCCAGCGAAATGGCTGCACCCGGTTCGCGTCAGAGCCTTGCGCCCGCTGACATTCGCGGCAATGGCCGTATGGGCCGGTGCCGCAATCTTCACGGTCGCAACCGCATTCCCCGCGGCGCCGCTCGCGGCATTCGCCCTGCTGTTGACCGGCGGTTACGCGATCGCACTGGGCGTTGTGCGCTCATCGCTCAGCCCCGATCCGAAACGCGGTTCCACCGTCGGACCAGCCTGATCCCCAAGCCCTCATGCCGCCATTTCGGCAAACCGTACTCAGCACACCGCACCATGCGCCGATCCGCTGGAAAAGCCCATTTTCGGATTGCGCCGCAGTCCAAACCCGCTCTAGTGGAAGGATGACGCTGTTCAACGAAACGTGAAACGCGGGGGCATAGATGCTCGATTTTCTGCTCGATCCGGCAGTCTGGGCGAGTTTGCTCAGCCTTGCGGCACTCGAGATCGTGCTCGGCATTGATAATGTCGTGTTCATTTCGCTGATCTCATCCACGCTGCCGCACGACAAGGCGCGGCTTGCGCGCCAGATCGGGCTTGCGCTGGCGCTCCTGTTCCGCATCGCGCTCCTGTTTGCCATCACCTGGATCATGAGCCTGCGGTCGCCCGTCATCCCGGGGATCGACTGGCTCGGCTGGCTCTCCTGGCGCGATCTCATCCTCATCGCGGGCGGGCTGTTCCTCATCGTAAAGGCCACGCAGGAAATGCATGGCGAGATCGAAGGCTCGGATGAGGGGCATCAGCCCGATCTGGGATCGGCAAGCTTCAATTTCGTCATCGGGCAGATCATCCTCGTCGACATGATCTTTTCCATCGACTCGATCATCACCGCTCTCGGCATGGTTGATGACATCCGCATTATGATCGCAGCCGTGATGATCGCAGTCACGGTCATGTATTTTGCCGCCGACACCGTTGCCAGGTTCATCGAGACATATCCGACCACCAAGATGCTGGCCCTCAGCTTCCTGCTGCTGATCGGGGTCGCGTTGGTCGCCGATGGCTTCGGCTCCCACATCGAGCGCAAATATATCTATTTCGCGATCGCCTTCGCTGTCATGGTCGAGCTGTTCAATGTCATGGCGCTGCGGCGCGCCCATGCCCGCAAGGTGATGCGTGCGCGCAAGGCCGCTTACCGGCACCGGCAGGCGAAGAAGAGTTGAACGTGGCGGCTTTGCAACCAACCGGTCGTCAGTGTGCCCTGTGGCACAAGGCGCGCAGTAGCGTTGCCAAACGGTTCGGCCGGGTGGTGTTTGTCATTGTCTTGCCTTGAGCATGACGGATTGCATGAGCGTGGTGCGGGCAAGTCAACGGATCCGCCGCCGCTGCATGGGGAGCAAACCGGCCATGAAATTTGCAGCCTTCCTGCTATTTGCCCTTGTCGCTGCGACATCGCTCAGGGCCGAGGAGGTCGTCATCGAGCATCAGGGACTTGACGTGCTCGGCAATCTTGAACTGGCGCAGGGCAAGTCGCTCAAGGCCGACGGCGCGATGCTCATTGTTCACGACACACTCGCCCATCACCGCATGGAGATCATCGCAGCGCAGCAGGAGCTCCTGCGCGAGCGAGGCATCAACACGCTTGCCATCACCCTGAGTCTTGGCCTCAACCAGCGCCGCGGCATGTTCGATTGCGCCATCGAGCAGGATCACCGGCACGACGACGCGGTTGAAGAAATCGACACATGGGTGCAATGGCTGAAGGAAAAAGGCGTCGGCAAGATCGTGCTTGCAGGCCACGGCCGCGGCGCGGCTCAGGTCGCCCTTTACGCCGAGCGCAAGCAGGACAAGGCCATCAAGAAGCTGGTTCTCATCGCCCCGCTGATGCAGACCTTCGAGAGCGCCGAACGCGAATACCAGCTCCGTTTCCGCAAATCGCTGCGCGAAACCCTGGGCAGGGCGGAAGAGCTGATTTCTCAGGATCGGGGCGATGAGCTTCTGGAGGGCGCCTCCTTCCTCGAATGCCAGGACCCCAAGGTTACGGCCGGCGCTTTTGCCGATTACTACAGCGCCTCGCCCCGCTTCGTGACCACAAACCTGCTGGTGAATGTGAAAGTGCCGGCCTTGATCATCACGGGCGATCAGGACGCGGCCGAGGCGGGATTCGCATCGACGACGGGGGCTGCACCGAAGACCGGAGCAGTGACCGTTGAGCGCGTGCCTGGCGCCGACCGTTATTTCAGCGACCTGTTCGCCGATCAGCTCGCCGACCGCATCAAGGCGTTCCTTGCAAAATAATAGCGCATGAAAAACTAACGGGCGGCAGACCCCTGTCTGCTCGCCCGTTCACTCATTTCAAGAGGCTCTTGTCAGCGAATTTCGCCTTACGACGCGGCGGAAAACAGCTCCTCGACATAGTCCCAATTGACCAGATGGTCGAACCAGGCTTCGAGATATTTCGGGCGGGCATTGCGATAGTCTATATAGTAGGAATGCTCCCACACATCGCAGCCGAGCAGCGGGGTTGCGCCGTGAACGAGCGGGTTTTCCCCATTCGGCGTCTTCATGACGACCAGCTTGCCGTTCTGCATCGCCAGCCAGCACCAGCCCGAGCCGAATTGCGATTTGCCAGCTTCGATGAAATCCTCGCGGAATTTGGCGAACCCCCCGAGGTCGCTGTCGATCTTCTCGGCGAGCGCGCCCGGCAGCTTGTCGCCGCCCCCGTTCTGCTTCATCCATTTCCAGAAGTGGATGTGATTGTAGTGCTGCCCGGCATTGTTGAACAATCCCTGGTTCTTTCCGAACGACTCTCTAACGATATCTTCGAGGCTCTTGCCCTCCAGCCCGGAGCCGGCAAGCAATTTGTTGCCGTTATCGACATAGGCGAGATGATGCTTGCCATGGTGGTATTCGAGGGTTTCCGCCGACATGTAAGGCATCAGCGCGTCCATGGGATAGGGAAGATCGGGGAGTTGGAAGGTCACGGCAATCTCCTGATTTGGCGTGGAATTGCTGGGAGCACCGTAATCGGTGGCCGCGTTCCGCGCAAGATTGGAGGGAGATGCCCGCCGTCAAAAAAGAAGAGAGGCGGAAGGCCCCTGCAGCTTCCGCCTCTCTCATCTGTCGTGCCGAGGAAAGGTTCGTTGTTTTCGTTAACAGGGATGATGCCTTTATGCCGCGGCCCGCATGAATAGTGCATGAATGGTCCATTCATCGGCGCGCGATGCGCCGGCATCCCCCCGCTGCCCGCTGTTCCTCAGCCCTTCAGCAGCGGCTGCAGCGCCTTGAACTCCTCGCTGCCTGCTGCCTCAAGCCATTCGAAGATCACCATTTCGCAATCGACCGTATGGACCCCGTGCTGACGCATCCGCGCCAGCGCAAGATCAAGGCTCGACCGCTTGCGCGAGGATACGGCGTCGGCGACGGCGAAGACCATGTAGCCATGGGCCTGCAGATCGAGGGCTGTCTGTGCGACGCAGACATGCGCCTCCATCCCCGCCACGATCACCTGATGCCTGCCCCCTGCGCGCATTGCGGCCAGGCGGTCGGCGAGGGCGGGCGCCTTCAGGCAGGAAAACGCCAGCTTGTCATGCACGGCGGCCGCGTTGCCGAGCGCATCGCGCAGCTGCGGCACCGTGTGCCCCAGCCCGCGCGGATACTGTTCCGAGACCGTCACCGGAACGCCGAGCCGCTGCGCTGCGGCGAGCAGCTTGACCGTGTTGTCGATCACCTCTTCGGGGTCGAGAACGGCGGGGGCGAGCCGTTCCTGAATGTCGATGACGAGAAGCTGGGATGTGAGCCGGTTCATCAGCATCGAGGGTCTCCCTCCTTGCAGCAAGAGCGCCGTGCGGCCTCATGCCGGGATGCCCGCGGCATCATCGGGCACGCGCAGCGGCAGGGTTTCGCGGTTTGTCTTCACGGCGCGATAATAAGCCCACAGCAGCCGGGCGGCGGCGCTGCGGTAGGGGCGCCAGGCCGCGGCAAGCTCCTTCAGCGTCCTTTCCCCGGGGCGCCCGTTGAGCCCGAAGGCCAGCCGGGTCGCCTCCTGCAGCGCCACGTCCTTGGCCGGCAGGATGTCGGCATGGCCGGTGGCAAAGATCAGATAGACTTCGGCCGTCCAAAGGCCGACGCCCTTGACGGCGGTCAGGTGCACAATGGCCTCATCGGCACTGCGTTTGCGCAAGGAAGAAAGGTCCACCGCGCCGCTCGCCACCGCCTGTGCCGCTGCCCGCAAGGTGCGGATCTTCGACGCGGAAAACCCGGCGCAGAGCAGCGTTTCATCGGTTGCGCCGAGTATGGTTTCGGGCGAGATGCTGCCGAGCAGCGCCTCGGCGCGGGCGAAAATCGCGCGCCCTGCGGCAATCGAAATCTGCTGGGTGGTGATCACCCAGGCAAGGCCGGAGAAGCCCGCGTCGAGCCAGCGCAAGGGAACTTGACCGGCTGCCTTGCGCAACGGTTCGAACATGGTGTGGGCGGCAATGAGGGCCTCGAGGTGATGCTCGAGGTCGCCTTCGGTCTCGATGAAGGGCGGTGGCGGTTTGCTGCGCCGCATGGAGCTCTCCTCAAGCCTCCGCCCGTCCGCAGATCATCAGCGCAAACGCCTGGATGAGCGCCACCTCCTTCAACCGGTCGAAGCGGCCGGAAGCGCCGGCGTGCCCCGCCTCCATCATCGTCTTGAGCAGGATCAGGCTGTCGCCGGTGTTATTGTCGCGCAGTTTCGCCACCCATTTCGCCGGCTCCCAGTAGGTCACGCGCGGATCGGTGAGGCCGGCAAGCGCCAGGATATGCGGGTAAGCCTGCGGCTTGATGTTATCGTAGGGCGAATAGGATGCGATCGTTTCGTAGTCGGCGCGGCTTTCGATCGGATTGCCCCATTCCGGCCATTCCGGCGGGGTGAGCGGCAGTGTGTCGTCGAGCATGGTGTTGAGCACATCGACGAACGGCACCTCCGCAATGATGCCGCGGAAGAGATCGGGCGCCATGTTGGCGACGGCGCCCATCAGCATGCCGCCCGCCGAACCGCCCTGCGCCACGATCTGCCCGCGCGCCGTGAAGCCGCTTGCCGCAAGGAATTCGCCCGCGGCGATGAAATCGGTGAAGCTGTTGACCTTCTTCTCGCGCTTGCCGTCGCGATACCAGCGATAGCCCTTGTCCTTGCCGCCGCGGATGTGGGCGATGGCATAAATGAAGCCGCGGTCCACCAGGCTCAGCACATTCGTGGAAAACGAGGCGGGGATCGCGATGCCGTAGGAGCCGTATCCGTAGAGCAGAAGCGGGGCGCTGCCGTCGATGGGCGTGGTCTTGCGCATCAACAGCGAAATGGGCACGGTTTCACCGTCGGTGGCCGGGGCGAAGAGGCGGCGCGTGACATAAGCGGCCGGATCGTGGCCGCTGGGGATTTCGCGCACCTTGCGCAAGACCCGCTCCCGGCTCTCCATGTCGTAGTCGAAGGTCTGGTCCGGGGTCGTCATCGAGGAATAGGTGAAGCGCAACGAGGTCGTGTCGAACTCGTATCCCGCCTGCATGCTGAGCGAGTAGGCCTCCTCCTCGAAGGCGATGGCGTGTTCCTCCCCGTCGTCGAGCCGGCGGATGACAATGCGCGGCAGCCCGTTTTCCCGCTCCAGCCGGGCGAGGTGATGCCGGAAGACGGCCAGGGAGAGGATCAGCCGGCCCGGGCGGTGCGGCTCGATCACCTGCCAGAACTCCCGCCCCGGCGTGGCGACGGGCGCAACGCAGATCTGGAAATCTTCCGCATCGCCCATGTTGTTGAGGATGACGAATTGCCCTTCATGGTGGTCTACATGGTATTCCTGGCGGGGGATGCGCGGGGCAATCAGTCGAGGCTCGGCCGAGGGATCATCCGCGGGCATGAAACGGATTTCGCTGGTTTCCTGGTCGCCGCTCTCGATCAGGATATAGCGATCATCCTGGGTGATGCCGACGCCGACGAAGAATCCTTTGTCCGGCTCCTCATAGACCAGTACGTCCTCTGTTGACGGCCGGCCCAGTTCGTGCCGGTAGACCCGAAGCGGGCGGTGGTTGTCATCGAGCTTCACGTAGAAGACGAATTTCGAACAGGCGGACCACACCGCATCGCCGTTCGCATCCGGGATGAGGTCGGGCAAATCCTCGCCGGTGGCAAGATCGCGGAAGCGGATGGCGAAATATTCCGAACCGTTGGTATCAACCGCATGGCCGATGAAGCGATGGCAGGGCGAATGGAACACGCCGCCGAACCGGAAATAGGCGTGGCCTTCGGCCATCCTGTTGCCGTCGAGCAGAACCTGCTCGTCCCCGCCCTGGCGCGGCAGCCGGCACACGAGCGGATGTTGCCCGCCCTCGACATAGCGCCGGAAATAGCTCCAGGGGCCGTCCGGTATGGGGACGGTGCTGTCGTCCTCCTTGATGCGGCCTTTCATCTCGGCGAAGAGCCTGTCCTGCAACGCCTGCGTCGGCGCCATGACGGTGGCCGTATAGGCGTTCTCCGCCTCGAGATGAAGCCTGATCGCTTCCGGCAGCACGGCCGGATCGCGCATCGCCTGCTGCCAGTTGTCCGCTTTCAGCCAGGCGTAATCGTCGATGCGGGTGATGCCGTGCCGGATTATGCTGATAGGGCGCCGTTCCGCTCTGGGGGGAGCGGAGCCTGGTTTGACAGCAGCGATGACAGTATGATCTTGCATGGCAGGAAGGGTAACGGCCCGGCAGGCAGAGCGGCAAGCGCAATTTTGCGCTCAGGCTTCAGCGGCGCCATCGGCAGGTTTGAACAACAGCGCGACGCCATTAATGCAATAGCGTTGGCCGGTCGGCCTGGGGCCATCGGGAAAGACATGGCCAAGATGGGCATCGCAGCGCGCGCAGCGCACCTCGGTGCGGCGCATGAGGGAGGACAGGTCTTCATGCTCGGACACCGCGTCCGGGGCCACGGGGGCATAAAAACTCGGCCAACCGGTTCCGGAGTCGAACTTTGCGGCCGAGGCGAACAGCGGCTCGCCGCAGCACACGCAGACGAAGGTGCCGTCGCGCTTCTCGACGTTCAGAGGGCTCGTGAACGCACGCTCCGTGCCGTGCTTGCGCGTCACGTAGAACTGCTCGTCGGACAGTTGCCGGCGCCATTCCGCTTCGGTTTTCCGGATTTTCTCCTTGCTCATGTGCGTCAGTTTCCAAGAGATCCAACCTCAAGCGGTCTGACTTTCTAATCTGCTCGTCATGCAGCATTTTCCGCCCAAAGTCTTACTTTGTGTTCAATGTCATGTTGTTATTGTCGCAAAGGTGTGACATAGACCCGCACGCTACACCGAGATGGCTTACTTGGAAATGGTTGGTGTTTTTTCAAAGGCAACAGCGCGCACGGCAGACGAAGTTGCCCCGGCCCGCAAGCGGTTGCGCATCCTGGCTGTCTTTGCAGCGGCTTTCGTCTTGGCATACGCCCTGCTGGGATCGCCCCCCGCCGATGCGGCAGCGGGCGGCGCCAACGCCATCGACGGCAATCTCTTGAGCCTGTGGTGGGTGCTGCCGTTCGCCGGCTTGCTTTTGTCCATCGCCTTATTTCCGCTTGCCGCTCCGCATATCTGGCACCGCTATTACGGAACGATCGCCGCCCTGTGGGCTTTGGCTTTCATTCTTCCATTCCTGATGCGGTTCGGCGGCTCCATCACCCTTTACGAACTTCTGCACACCATCCTTCTGGAATATATCCCGTTCATCATTCTCATAACGGCGCTGTTCACCATCGCCGGCGGTATCTATGTGAGCGGCAACCTGCGCGGCTCGCCTGTGGTGAACACCGCCATGCTCGCCGTCGGCATGGTGCTGGCAAGCCTGGTGGGGACCACCGGCGCCTCCATGGTGATGATCCGTCCGGTGATCCGCGCCAATGATGACCGCCGCCACAACGTGCATGTGATCGTCTTCTTCATATTCCTTGTGTCCAACATCGGCGGCTCGCTGACCCCTCTCGGCGATCCTCCGCTTTTCCTCGGCTTCCTGAAGGGCGTGGATTTCTTCTGGCCAACACAATTCATGCTGGCGCCGATGCTGATCGTTTCCGCCATCCTGCTTGGGATCTTCTTCCTGTTCGACAGCTATCTTTATGCCAGGGAAGGGCACGACAAGAGCGACCCGACGCCCGACTCGCCCATTGCCGTGCACGGTTTGAGGAACGTCCCGCTTCTGCTGCTGCTCATCGGAGCGGTGCTGCTGAGCGGCTCCGGCCTTTCCATCGGCAGTTTCGAGATTTACGGGCTCGAAATCCAGGGCATGAGCGTGCTGCGCGACGTTATCATCGTTCTGCTGGCCGCCGTCTCACTCTCCATAACGCCGGACCGCTACCGCAAGGCGAACAATTTCAGTTGGGAGCCGTGTCTCGAAGTCGCCAAGCTGTTCGCGGCCATCTTCATCACCATCATTCCGGCCATCGCCATCCTGCGGGCGGGCGAGACCGGCGCGATGGGCTTCGTTCTCCAACTCCTGACCGACCCGGACGGCTCGCCGAACAACGCGATGTATTTCTGGCTTACCGGAGTATTGTCCAGCTTCCTCGATAACGCGCCCACCTATCTGGTGTTCTTCAATGCAGCCGGGGGCGATGCGCAAGTATTGATGGGCCCGCTGTCGCAAACCCTGCTTGCCATTTCCGCGGGCGCCGTGTTCATGGGGGCGAACACCTATATCGGCAATGCGCCGAATTTCATGGTCAAGGCGATCGCCGAGCACAGCGGCATAAGAATGCCGAGTTTTTTCGGCTATATGCTGTGGTCTGGATGTTTGCTTTTGCCTTGCTTCATTCTCGTAACAGTCCTGTTTTTCTGAGCGGCCAAGTGTCGCCCTAATTGATGCAATCCAAAACGGGGATTTGCAATCGGCTTGCCGCACTGTTGCATATATTCAATAATCTTATCATCTTTGCATAAGTTGCCAATAAAAAACGCATTTTCGCCATAACTAAAAACTCATCTTAATTGATTGAATGTAAAGTTTGGACAATTAAGTGTGAGTTGATTGTTTTCACAACAGAAAAAGATATATTCCAGAGCTGTGCTTCGCTACGGGGGCGTTTACTTGGGCCACAAACTTATGTACGCCTGTTGTCCTGCATTGAATAATATCAAACCAAAAAATTTATTGAAGTGTTGAAACTTTCATGTTGAAATAACAGTCGTGTAGGTCTCGTCAAGGTATCGAGCATTCCATATCACGAAAAAGTGCTCTCGCCTCTGCTGTGTGGCGTTGTCGAGCCTGCAGGAAAAACACACATCAAGAGTGGCTCATCTGTACGCCCGGATCGGCCTGATAGTGTCAGCCGGAATCTTCTGGTGGAAGATCGGCCTGGAGAATGGAGACATGGAACAAAAACTTGAGCACGACGATATCGTAGAATACACTACAACGATTGTTTCTGCCTACGTTGCAAACAACTCCGTCGTTGCGAGCGAACTGCCGAATCTCATCAGCGATGTGCATGACGCTCTGCTGAAAGCGTCCGGCGCGACGGTCAGCTCACCTAGGGAAGAATTGAAGCCCGTGGTGCCGATCAAGAAATCGGTGACGAACGATTACATCATCTGTCTTGAAGACGGGAAGAAGTTCAAATCGCTCAAGCGGCATCTCCGCACGCATTACGATATGTCGCCAGAGGAATATCGCGAGAAATGGAATCTGCCGCCGGATTACCCTATGGTGGCGCCCAACTATGCAAGTGCCCGCTCCGAACTGGCGAAGAAGATGGGCCTGGGCCAGCGCCGACGCTGAGCCCGGCCATCGAGGCCATATCGCACCAATCTCACTTTCATAACGAAAAGGGCCCGCGATGAACGGGCCTTATTCTTTGCCAAGCGTCGAGGCGAGGCGTTTTCCAGTGCCGAAGTTTGGCTTGGCGGCTGTGGGCAAATCACCCATACTCCGGCTGGATTTCGCCGATGGGCGCTACGGTTACCCAGGCAACCGCAGTTTCGGCATGGCATCAAAAGAGGGACGTATGCCGCCCGAGCTTGCGTTCAGAGCACGATTGATCGTTGAAAAGCAGACGAGGCTCTACAACTACTGGCTGGCGCGCGCCGGGACGCGACTCGCGCCCGCGCCCGGCGACATCGACCCCGTTGCCATACCGGACTTGCTTCCCGGCATCAGCATTCTCGATGTGGGGCGCGATCCGTTGCAGCTCTGCTATCGGCTTGCGGGGACGCGGCTGCGCGAGATCTACGGCGTCGAGTTGACCGGCAAGCGGTTCTTCGATCTCGACCTGGGCGACAAGCGCAATTACTGGCTCTCCGCCTACGGCAAGATCGTGAACGAGGCGACGCCGATGCAGGGAGCCGTCCGCGCTCCCCTCATGGCGCGCGATCACGTCGTGCTGTTCTGGCTGCGGCTGCCGCTTTCCGACGACGGCGCTTCGGTCAACCGCGTTCTGGGCTTCGATATCGCCGTTCCAGCCACCCTTGCGCAAGCATCTTCCGGCGGCGTTCTGTCGCGAACCTCCTAGCCGCCTCGCTGCCGTGTGTGCTGCTTCAGGAGAGCCGTTTCCTGGCGGATGGCCTCGAGCAAGGCAGCATGGCGATTGAGGTCGTAAGCCCAGTGACCGGCGCGTCCCCGCTGGCGCTCGGCCCGCAGTGCCCGCCGAAGCTTTCCAAGGATCACGGCTGCGCCGCCGGCGTGGTCATCGCTCACTTCCTGCGGCCATAAGCCTATCAGCCCTGGAAGCTGTTCCTCCCGGCGGTATGGGCGTACATGCAGCGCTCTCAGGCCGCGAACAACGGGCCCGTCTTTGAAGCTATTCTTATGCTGGTCATAAATATCGGTCATGGCTTTGCGCACCTGTGTTGTTGCGCACAGCTTCACGCCCAGCGATGCAGCCGGGGATTATTGCCGTAATCTTGCATAATGATTTGTAAGCGTCGTTCGATATGCTTACCTGCACGGTTACCCTTGGAATAAAATTCTAATTTTTATCATCCTCGCATAACGGAAGTTCGGCTACAGTCCACCGGATTTTGCCGCAATCCAAGTATTTTCGATATCTTGGTGTGGGGCTGTATGTAAACATAAGTATTGCGGACGCTGTGAACATGAGTTCAGCAACAAAAAACGTCGAAAATCCCTTTATCCGACGATCAAATTCCAAAATTTCTGCGAACATGACGCAAAACCCTTGCGTTCTGAACATGCTTGTTTCCAAAACCTTTTTTGTCAGCGATAAAGACTTGCTTGCAAAAACACGCAGCCAGGCGCGCGCAGCCTTCGCCCGGCAAGTCGCCATGTATCTGGCCCATACGAGCTGCGGCCTGAGCCTGACCGAGGTCGGCGCGCTGTTCGGGCGGGACCGGACCACCGTCGCGCACGGCTGCGCCATCATCGAGGACAGGCGCGATACGCCTTGGCTCGACCAGACGCTCGCCATTCTCGAGCACTGTCTGCGCCTTTCATCCGAAAAATACGACACGTGCCGGGAGGACGCATGACAGCCGATGGCATGGGCCCTGGAAACCGGGACGTTTTCGCCTTGCTGTCCGCTTTGGCGCACACGGGGCGCATGCTGGCGCCGATTGATCCTGGATCGGCGGAGGGCCTGGGTGAAGCAGCAGCCGCCGATGCAGGTGGATACCGGGTCGTGGCACATGGCGGCGGCAAGGCGCCAGCGTCCCGGCCCGTCGCCAGGACATTCGTCGATGCGCTTGCGTCACGCGGACTGATCGAGGCGTGCGCGCAAGGCTATGCGCTCAGCGAGGCAGGCAAAAGCTGGCTCCTGCGGCACCTGGCGGGGCAGGACGCCTTCGCCGCTCAGCATCAGCATCGCGGGGAACGAATGATCGAGCTTGGCGTGGCGAAGCGGCCGGCGGTCGTGAACGAAAGCGAAAGCCCGCTGGCGTGGCTCGCAAGCCGCAAGGACAAGGAGGGCAAACCGCTGCTGGCTCCGCATCTGTTCGAGGCCGGGGAGCGGCTGCGCGCGGATTACGAGCGGGCCTGTCTGATGCCGCGCGTGACCGGCAACTGGTCGGCCACGGCTTCCGTCAGTCCATCGCGCCGCGGCGCGCCCCGCGATCCCACCGAATTCAGCGATTACGTGCTGGCGGCGCGCGAGCGGGTGGGGCGCGCGCTCGATGCGGTGGGCCCGGAGCTGTCGGGCATCCTCATCGACGTGTGCTGCCATCTAAAAGGGCTGGAGGAGGCGGAGCGGTGCGAGGGCTGGCCGAAGCGGTCGGGCAAGGTCATCCTCACCATGGCCTTGACCCGGCTTGCGCGCCATTACGGATTGCTGGCCGAGGCGATTGGTCCGGCTGGCGGCAGGGGGCGCGTGCTGCATTGGGGCAGCGCCGATTATCGTCCTCGCCTCGATGCGGAGAGCTAATGCGCCTTTGCCTCAGCCGAGATCGAGGCGAAAGCGGCTGCATCGGCCTTGATCCGCGACACCATCGAGGCAAGGCCGTTCGAACGCTGCGGGGTCAGATGATCCCTAAGCCCAAGCGCGGCGAATAACGCCTCGTGATCGGTTGCAGCGATGGCGGCCGGCGTCTTGCCCGAGAACAGCGCTATGAGGATGGCGATGAGCCCGCGCACGATATGGGCATCACTATCGCCGCGGAAGGTGAGCACGGGGCTGCCGCCATTGACCGGAGCGGTGACGAGCCAGACCTGGCTTGCGCAGCCTCGCACCTTGTTTGCCTCCGTCCGCTCCTCCGGGCGGAGCGGCTCCAGCCCCTTGCCCAGCTCGATGAGATAGCGGTAACGATCCTCCCAGTCCTCGACCAGCTCGAAGTTACCTGCGATTTCCTCTATCGTCGGTTTTGCCATGCGATGTAGAGTACCCTATAAAGACGCGATGTGGCGATTCATTTGGTGACGGAAGGGTTACGGTCTCTTGCGCCGGCCGATCAGTTCGAGCCGCAATGTCACATAAACGAAAGATGTCACATAAATGAAATATGAATCCGGTTTATGTTAGTAAAGTTCAGAGGCAGCGAAGGGGTCATTGTGGATCAACCTGCTGACGCGCAGAGCGAAACGAAACATTACCGGGCTCTGTTCATATCCGACGTGCATCTCGGCACCAAGGCCTGTCAAGCCGAATTTCTATTGGATTTCCTGAAGCATAACAGCGCCGATACGATCTACCTCGTCGGCGACATCGTGGACTTCTGGCGCATCAAAAGCAGCCCATACTGGCCGCAGTCCCACAACGACGTCATTCAGAAACTGTTACGCAAGGTGCGCAAGGGTGCGCGCATCGTTTACATACCCGGCAACCATGACGAGGATCTTCGCGCCTATTGCGGGCAGCACTTCGGCGGCATTGAATTCAAATTGAACGACATCCACACCAGCGCCGACGGCCGCAAGTTCCTCATCATGCACGGCGACGAATTCGACGTCGTCATCCGCTATGTGAAATGGCTCGCCTTCCTCGGCGATTGGGCCTATGTCATCGCGCTCGGCTTGAACACCATGTTCAACAAGGTGCGGCGCCGTTTCGGTCTTCCCTATTGGTCTCTCTCCGCCTATTTAAAATATAAAGTCAAGAAAGCGGTGAACTTCATAGGGGATTTCGAATCGACGCTTGCTTCCGAGGCTCGTCGCCACAACGCAGAAGGCGTCATCTGCGGGCATATTCATCATGCGGGCATGCGCGACATCAACGGCGTGCTCTACATCAACACCGGCGACTGGGTGGAAAGCGGCACGGCCGCAGGCGAAACGCATGATGGTCAGTTCGAGATCATCCGCTGGATCGAGGTTATGGAAGCGGCGCGCTCTTCCAATACAGTGCGCGCCGTCGAAGCGGCGGCTTGAATGCGGATCCTGATTGCGACGGACGCCTGGCGTCCACAGGTCAACGGCGTGGTGCGGACCTACGAAAAGATCGCACCCGAAATCGAAGCGCTCGGTCATGAACTCGAATTCCTGACCGCTGAAGGCTTCCGCACCATCCCCATGCCGAGCTACCCGGAAATCCGGCTCGCCTTCATCCTGCCGCGGCATGTGCGCGAGCGTGTCGAGGCGTTCGCGCCTGATCATGTGCATGTGGCGACCGAAGGACCGATCGGGCTGGCAGCACGGCGCTGGTGCCGCCTCAACCGGCATTCGTTCACGACGAGTTATCACACGCGCTTCCCCGAATATCTCTCCGCCCGCATCCCCGTGCCGCTATCCTGGGGCTATGCTTACGAACGCTGGTTCCATGGCCCTGCCTCGGGTGTGATGGTGGCCACCGCCTCGCTTGAAGAGGATTTGCGCAAGCACGGCATCACCAAGCTGATGCGCTGGTCGCGCGGGGTGGAGACGGATGTGTTCTATCCGCGCAAGATCAGGCTGTTTGGCGCCGAGAAGCCCGTGTTTCTCTATGTGGGGCGTGT
>Ga0129299_1001474_pt1 | contig 15699 bp, 10 predicted proteins | sample ConPoolayeCmetaG_FD_94477 | JGI IMG/M metagenome (GOLD analysis project Ga0129299, IMG submission 94477) | Hot spring microbial mat communities from California, USA to study Microbial Dark Matter (Phase II) - Cone Pool mat layer C metaG ... | reverse complement strand
TGATACAGGACGGCTTCAGGAGATTCTCCCGCACGCCTCTGCGACTGACCGGCAAAACTCTCCAGAATGGGACTTGCAACATCATCGGGCTGATGGGTACATAACCACAGCAGCCAGTGTGCAGCATGTTCGCGCGAGGGGGCGCCCTGCCAAAGCGCGGAATCGTCGGGATAACAACGATTTAGGATGAACGTAGTAGAGATTTGTTCGGGTGAAACTGTGGCCATGCCCATTTTTTGTGCCAACTTGTCCGCCTGCTGCTGCGACAAGGCCGGAAAGGTGCGCCGTAACACGACACGAAGCGATTCTTGATAACGATAAGGTCGTCCGCGCAGGCTGTAAAAAGCTTCTGCCCAGGCACACATGCGCTCGCCGCGAATCAGGAGTGGAGTGTCATCGGTGGCATAACGCAAAAAATCCACTTCGCTGGCAATGTCCAGATAGCCAGGCGGTGCGGGTAGGTCGCCCTGACGGTCAAGTATAACTTCAGTATGCATTATTCCCCCATCAGTTCGTGCAGACGTTTCAAGCACTGGCGACGAGCTTCAAGATCGTGTATGCTCTTGAAAAGATTCTCGATCCTGGACAGCACATCCTTGTCCCGCTTTTTTTCAAGCTCACGTCTGATTGCTTCCAATTGAGTCAGCCTTTCCTTCGGCAAGAACGCCGGCGGGTTTTCCAGCAAGCACAACAAGGTTTCAGGATTTTCGCCATTCTGATAACGCCGAGACAAGTCGGTCAGCCAGTCCTGAGCTTTCTGAATTTCTCGGCGGCGCAGGTCTACGATCTCTTGTTTCTTTTGCTCCAGCAACGCCGCCTGTGCCGGGCTGAGCAGGATGGCATACTGCGTTTCGATGTCGGTGAGTTTGGTTTCGAGGGTGGTCAGCTCATCGGGAGTGCGATACGGCAAGGTATCGAGTGTGCGCAATCGCTCAAAAAACGCCTGAAGGCGTTCGATTTTTTGCTTGGCTTCAAGCAGGAATGAATGTAATGGCGTCTCCTGTACCTGATCCAGGTTGCGCAAGAGATCATCTCTTAGTCTGAGTAACTCGCCTCGTTGAATAGCCTTTTCAACGGCTGCGTGTAGGTCTTTAGCAAATTGCTCATACTGCTGAATACGGCCCTCGATTTGACTTGATTTTTCATCTCGCAATTGGGCCGTTTGTGGTGAAAGGTTGGTCAATGTCGCCAAACGATCGCGGTATTTGTACAACACTACAAGCCCGGCGGAGGGAGTCATGCTACGGATTTCGGCAATAACGGCTTTTTCGCTTTCCTGCTGCTGCAATTCGGTGCGACGCCGAGCCAGCTTTTCAAAGGCCAGATCCACCCGTTGAGCTAAAGTAGAATACTCTTTGAGCGCATTGCGGGCATGTTTCAGGCGGGCTTCATAGGCACTGTAATCGGTCAGGCTGTCAAGGTGAGTATATCGTGAACAAAAGACTTCCAGGGCTGCCTGGATGGCCGTTTCCCAGCGGTGCTGCAATTCTTGTGTTGTCGGCTGATTTGTTGAAACGAGTGAAACCACAGGCAGGGTGTTTGTGATATTGCGCAGACTCAGCAACGTGTCAAAATCAGCGGTGTCAAGTTTGGCAAGCCATTCACTTACCTGCCGGTCATACGTTTGTGCCTTTTGCAGCGCATCTTCCAGGCGCGGGCGCAATTGTTCGATTTCCTCCCTTTTGGTTTCGGGCAGACGAGGATGAGCTTGTGTCCGCTCCAGTTTATCCAGTGTTTCCTGTGCCTGAATGATGGTGAATGGTCCGCCCTGGCGAATTTTTTCCAAAACATCATTCGCTTGTGCAAAAATTTCGTCGGGTTTGATACGGCTGATAGCAAGGGGAGATGAAACGCAAAGACGGTTGAGAAAATCTTGTGGGTTTTTGGACTCATCCAAGATCTCTTTCAGCCGGCCCACAGAAACCATTCTTCCGTTTAGCGACAGGCAGATTTCGTACTGATGGTAGCCAATCCAGGCGGCCAGGAGCAAAGTAAGTGTATTATAGTCGTGACCATAGGGTGGATTGAGCAATTTCAGCAAAACCGCTTGAGCACGAACATTGTTGCAGCCGGCAGAAAAGGCTTCTTCAAGCATATCCCAGGCTTCTTGCAAGGCACGCTGAGTGGGACGCTGAATGACACAAGTGTCGGCAGCCAGCAAGCCCCATTTGGACATCAGGTAAAAGGTTGAGAGTTGGTGCTTGATGTCTTTATTGCCCAAGTTGCGAATGCTGTTTGCTGCAGTATCACTCATTAACCAATGTACAACTTCTCGAACCGCCTCCCGCAACTTGTTAGGCCCTTTGCCACCAATTTGATACTGGGTATAGAATTCCACCCGATACGCATAGGCCTGGCGATAACATTCGGTGACGACATTTTTCAGCGATAAACTCTTGAGCGTTTGTACCGAAGCGCGATACACATTGGGCAGGACATAATCGCTCACATGCCGTGGTATGTCTGCAAAATTGCCCATCCCACCGACCCACTCATCCATAGCTCTTTCCAATTTGGCTCGGGCCAGATTCACTTCTTGCTGATAGATAAGCGTCCCGATTTTCTCCCGCTCAGAGGGGCCGAGGGTTTCCAATGCTTTACACCGCCGGGCAGAAGTTACCAGGTCGGGTGTGGGACGTTTCGGCAAGACGATCACGACCGGCAAAGGATGCGATACTGTCCCAAGCGTCGAATCCAGCACACTCTGGACAGCCTGCGGTAACTGCATTCTTTCCTCTTCACTTTGTGCAATCAGCCAGATGACCACCCCGCGTGGACCTTCTTCAATGCCATTCAATCCAACACGATAGGGTTGGACGAGTTTCCTGATCTCTTGGGATGTAAGCATATCTGCGGTGAACACCGCCTGGCATGGCGACCAATCTGAAATATGTCCGAACCCCAGCGACATCTCCAAGTCCGGTATCTCGACGCCGATTTTATCCAACAAAGCGCGGTCAACCGGCGTCTCGTCCACTGCTTTTTTGATGATCTTTTCTGTTTCGGGCGAGCGAACACCGGAAGGCAAAAGGGATGAGACTTTGTTATAGGGATCGTACTGGATAACTTGGGCCTCGCTCAATTCGCGTAAAAGGTCCTTGAGACGCTCGCTTGTCAACCCACACAAGTGACTGAGCAATTCCAGTTGCGCATCCCTACGCAGTTTCAAATTATTCAGTTCGTCAACCGCTTGTTGCAGCAAGAGAGCTTTTAAGGCAGTGCGGTGTTCATTGGTCAGCGGAATGGGCGAGCTTTCGAGCGCATTGCGATAGGCAGCATACCAGGTTTTGGAAATCTGCTCACCAAAGAAATCAACCAGGTCAATGGCAAAGACAAAATTCGGCCTGCCATCCGGCAGTTGTGCAGGCTGCTGACGCAGATCTTCCCACATCCGGCGCACGAATTGCAGGGCAGTACGCGGATTCTCGGCCGCACCCGCTTCAAAGTTGTGAAGGGAGAGAATGGCGGTCGTCAAGGGATGCAACGGAAAACAGCCTTTGACCACTCTTTGCTCAAAGGCCCCGGTATCCCATTTCAACTCGGTAGTGTAGTGTTTGCCAAAATACCTGAGGGTGCACTCGCACGCCTGCACCAATGTGCCTTTCACAATACGTTGGTGTTCGCGCCAGACCGACCAGGTAGCTTCGTCTTGTTTCAAATAAGCGGCCAGCACGGCTTCCATCAGTGAGAACAGCCGGACACGCTTGTCTTTGGGCAGACGTTCCAGCTCTTTTTTGACATCCTCGCGGCGTTGCCCCTGAGCATAGGTCTCGGCAACGGTGTCCACGTCTTGTTGAGAAAAAGCCAGAAATGCGCTCTTGCCAGGACGTTTGCTGATGCCGTTAAGCAGTTCTTGCAATTTGCCTACCGTACGCGCGGTAATGTATTTCTGCAGAAACAGGCTGAACTCATCAAACAGAATCAACAACCCGCCCAAGTGATGGGGAACACACACCTGGTCTACGGCCCACAGCACCAAATCTTCCAGGTTGACCTCACGCCCAAAATCGGGATAGGCGCCGGTGACATGCCGAAACACTTCGCGAACCAACGCATAGGCACCCTGTTTACGCAAGCCGCTCGTCAGATGAGCGAGATCGGTATTTTGAGTGGCCAGGAAGCTTTCGGCCATTTGGCGCGCTTCGCCACTCAGGTTCTTCAGCCATGCTTCTGCATGAACATACCAGAAGGGCATTTCCAGACCGCGTGTGGCGCTGTGCTCTTGCAAGGTCTGTTCCAGAGCGCGCATAAAACCCTCTTGCAGGTCATCGCAGCGGTCCCCTTGCAGACGCACTACCAAAAATTCACCTTTGCTCTGCTTGAAATCACGGTATCCGGCAAGTTGCGCGGCGTTGTCAAGTGCCTGCTCCAGCCGATTCAGCACAATCCGGACCTCCGGTGAATCCGCCGGGCGGGCGAAAAAGTTGGCTAATGCCAGCGCCAGGTGGCTTTTGCCGCGCCCATAGTTGGCAGTCAACACAATACGATAATCGCCACGTTCGACGGTGAAGGCTGTTTTCAGTGCATCCAACACGTCTTTGGCGGCGTAATCGCGCTGCGCAGCGCCAATGGTGGCCGGCGCATGAACGGTGAAAATGTACTTTTGGAGTAATTCGCGATTGAGCTTTGGGTCTTCATAGTCGCTTAATTGCACGTCGGAGCGAAATTCGCCCTGTGTATCCATGCTCACCAATTCTTCAATGCGCATTTTTACCTCCTGGAAACGCTATTTCAGAGTGCCTCTGGCTATCTGCGTTACATAACGGTGCTGCACTTCAAAGGAAAAAAGCTCGGGGGCATTTTCCGGCACGGCTAAAATCAGTTTGGTACGCGGGTAAGGTATCCCCTCCAACGCCTCGCGCCAAAAACGTTCGCGTTCATCCACTTCCAGGCCCAGCAGGAGCAAATCGAGGGTATGCACCAACAGGCAATCGCGCTGCTGGATGGTGTGAGCGAGATCGCGCAGCATAGAAGTGAGATGCTGATGTCCGTCGGGGCGGGTGAGGCCGGAGAAACGCGCGCCGGCCGGCAAACTTGGCAGATAAGCCTGCCGCGCATCCACGGCCTGCACGTTCAAGCGAACGGCGATAGCGGCTTCCCGGCCAAAATAGTCGCGCGGCATCAGCCAAACGCCCACGCCTACCCGCGCACCAGGCTGACGTAATTGATCGCGCAAGACTTCGACGTTCATCGTTTACACCTCGTACATCTTTTGTAGAGCGTATTCCAGACTGGGCTGCAGCAAAACCACCTGATAAGGACGGGATATCCGGTACAAGTCTATCATCCCTTCCTGTTTGAGTTGCAAGAGCAGTTGGCTCAGCCTTTCTTCGCCCAACAGAAAAACCGCCGCCAGGTCACCCTGGATCAGGTCATCCAGGTTGATCGTCAGTCGCTCGCCATAGTGGGCATGCCAGTATTCGGCCAGGGCGTACCCAAAAGCCCAGAGCGGCGGCGCTTCGGCCGCAGGCACGCGGTAGGTCTTGGCAGCGATTTCTTCCAACAGCCCCAAACGTCCCAATCCATCAGCCTTGAGATATGTCCCGGTGAACACGGTGACGGTGCTGCGCAGCGAATCCGGAACGGGGGTTTTGCCGGCCTCTTGCTGCAGAAAGGCCGTCAGGTCGGCGGTCAGATCGGCGGCGGTAAAGGTGTTGCCCGGCACAAAGCGCGTGCGCACTAGATAGTGCCAAAAGGCCGTCGGCCCATGCGGCGCAGCCAGATGATAGTGCAGCAGCCATTGTGTGCCGGCTTTTTCCAGGGCCGGGTCGTGCCGGACGACAAAACGCCCCAAGACGGTCAGATAATTGCGTTTATCCAGCAGGCCTGTGCGAAAGGCATAACGCGGCATAGCTTCTTGATAAACTGTGCCCAAGTCTGTATTGTCTGCCAAATCATCTCGCTTAAAGCCGGGCTTTTCTTTTGCTAGGCTAATAACTTTGACAATAGATGAACGGGATAAAGAAAACGTACGGTGAAAGGTCAGGCTCATACATTTTCTCCTTATAGGTGACAAATAAGACAGCCTTCATCTCCTGATTCATCCGCGGAGAAAACGTCAGTTAGGGTTAAATTTACTCTTGATCGTTGTTGCCGTTCCATACGACGTTTGTACTCTTCGCGGATCGCTCTTTGGCGTTCGGGAGAACGCAATTCTTTCAAACTTTCCCGAGAAGACCAGGTATACCGTTCTCCGGTTTCAGGATTTTCCTTCTCAAAGCCCTCCGCTCTCGCAAACAAGGCTTCATGATTCTCTAATAATCCTAACCATTCAATTCTCTGTTGGAAAAAGCAAAAATAACAACCGGAACGAGAACGCCATGCATAGTATTTCGGCAAACCAAGACCGCTTTCTTCCAAAATACGGATAACGTCTTCCCGTTTTATGTTGTCTTCAATAAAGGGATAACGCGGAATGATATTTGGTTTTGTAGAGATGTAGCCTTTTCGATGATGTTCGTCAGCGCGTATACCAATATAGTTGTAACAAATGCTGTCGCCAATTTCTTCTTCAAAAGGCTTGATTTTAAGATACTCTGTACACCAACGAACTTGGGCCGAGGGTAGGAATCCTTTTCTGGCTTTCAGCATATCCTCGAAAGATTGGCCTGCTTTGATCTTTTTTATTCTTTTTCCTAAAAAGGCTTCCAATTTTTCCAAATACTCATACGTTTCCGGTAACTCTTCTCCCGTATCGCAAAATACGTATTCCAGGTTGGGAATGCGGCCGCGCAAATAGATGGCCAGAGCGGTACTATCTTTGCCACCGGAAAGCGAAACGATATGACGCACAGGTAAAGCTGTATTCAAGTCTGCCTCCTTCCATCACTCTACAAGAGTGGCTAACGTTTTTCCCAAAGTTACAGCCAGCCGGCAGGCCACATATAAGGACACATGCCGCTTGCCGGATTCAATTTGCGAAAGGTAAGAGCGGTTTATTCCGGCCAAACGGGCCATCTCTTCTTGCGTCATCTGGGCAGCCTCGCGCTCAGCCCTGAGCCGCTGCCCAAAACGTTGGTAGAATTCGCCTTGTTTACTATAGTCAACAAAAAATCCCCCCAAACTTGTGTTTTGGGGGGATTCAGTGTTGTTTGATTGAATTGGCGGTGAAACCATCGTGGATCCTTTCACGTATCTGTAGCCTTTGTCCGAAGTAACCAGCGTAAAGCCAGGTTAACAACCCTCGGGTCTTCGTTCAAGTGCCTCAGAAAACCTTCCAACTCGGCAACAAGTTTTTCAGCACGTTGTTGAGCAGAGGGTGACAATTCCGGCGTAACAACGTGGTCGCCAGCGTATTCTTGCCACAAATCTCCCATATACTGCGCCTGTGCGGCGAAACGCTCGGCATCGGCATCCGTCCACATACGCACGGGGCGATTGGCGATTAAAGCTAAAACACTTTCCAATGCCGCACGGGAGTCCGTAGCTTCGGCAGCGCGTTTAAGCAGAGGCAATAAAGTAGGATGTGTCACACGTGGAGCAAGGTGCTCGGCTTGCCGACGGAAAGACTCCCATCCTTCCTGGCCGACAGAAAAGCCACAGGCCTTCAACCAGGTATCTCGCGCCCAGGCCAGCAGACGCGGCGTAGCGTTGGCCAGTGCATCCAGGGCTACATTCAGCCGCTCGAAAAAGGCCTCAAAACGTGCTTGCTCAAATTCTCCTTCCTCAAAAACGGACAATCCCAATGCTTCCGGCACTTGTACAAACAAGAAACGTTCCGGTGAACGCGCCGTCTCCACGGCACGGCGTAAATTGAGGGCACTTTCGGGCAGATGACGGGTGCGCCAGGCGTACTCGGGCAACGCTTTCAAGCGGCCGATCACTGCCCGTGTCACCGGTATCACGTAAGGAGGAACTTGCAAACCGCGAGCCATCCGCTCCAGCACGGCAGCGCGTAACCCCGTTACCCGGCAGCCTGCCAGTGAGAACATCTCCGGGCGACGCAGGAGCACTTCCCAATCCGGTACACCTGGCTCTACAAGCAAAGTTCCCTCTTTGTAGAGCGTCATTTCATTCTCATAAACCTTGTAAAACACGACCAGCATGACCGGGATAACCCCTTGTGTCATTCCAAACGGCGGAGCGGTCAGACGGACATAGAGATCAAGCACCGGACGTGGCTCCGGTGGATCGGCGAAGACAAAATCGTAAATCGTCTGCCAGGCACCGGTCAAGTGCAGTTCATTTTCGGCGGGTGGGCTCAGATACCAGTGTTCACCATTATAGCGGTGCATTTCACCCCGACGTATAAGCGATTCGTACATACTGCGCTCTGGTGGGAACCCCTGAATACCCAAAAGGGGCCGGTCGGCACGGGTCAGAATCCCCTCGATGAGGGTACGCCGCGCCGCCGCTCCTTGTGAAGTCAACTCGCGGCGGTTGAGCAATTCGTTCCACACCCGCGGTGAGGCCGGGTAGAGCGCATCACAAATCTCCGAGAGCAACGCCGAAAGACCACGTTGCACTTGTTCGTGGACCTTTGCTCCCCGATAGAACCATTGACAGCCTGCCAGTGCGGAAATCTGGTGCAGGTTGATAGCTTCATCCAGTTCCAAACGAATCAGGCGCTCAATAGAAGCCAATCGCGCCCGCCATTCACGCCGCGCTACCGGATCGTCACGCAGTTCAGGCGTGTTTTCGCGCACCCAATGCAAACCGCGCAATTCTTGGGCCAGTTCTTTCAGACGAATGGCCCGACCCGCCACGCCAACGACAATCTCTGAACGGCTACGCAGCGCCCCCGATTGTGCCCAACGCGTGAACTGTTCCACTTCGGCCAATGTGCCAGGAAGACATAAAAGCACCATGCCGCCGGCTTCGGACGAAGGCGTGAGCGATACCTTGTCCCGGTTGTATGAATCCACATAGCGCACGTCGAAAAAACGTTGTGTGCCGGTCTGGTAACTATGCCGGCGGGCAAATAGCGGTCGCGGCGGCAGATACCCTTGCAACACTTCGGCAATGCTAAAATTCATTCCCAGTGCAGCGCGAGCAGCTTGCAGGCGTTCTTCGATATCCACGTCGCTGCCTTGCCAAACGACAAAGGTCTCGTTAAAGCGGCGATAGACAATGAGCGAGCGGCGTTGTAACGAATTCAACCCGGCACGGAAGGCGGATTCATCCTGGCCCGGAGTATGAAGCGCGCTCAGAATCATCGCCTCAGTGGCCTGTAAAGGGCCGATTTCTCCCAACCAATTGAGCAAACTGATGGTTTTGAGCAGGTCGGTTTCGATGGGGCTGAGATTAGGTGTGTTCTCCAACCGCTCCAACGCTTCGGTCAACGGACGAGCGCGGCCTGAAGCGTAAATGCGTCCCTGATAATTGGCTGCCAGATAATCAAACAAATCCGGGAGGCGCAGGAACTCCCCACTTGTATGCCGGGCAAGAAATTCCTGAAAGCCAAATGGCTCATGCAAAGTCAGATAGGCAAAAATCGAGCGTTCGTTTTGCGCCAGGCGGCGAAAAAAGTACGGTAGGGCAACAAACACACTTGGATGAAGGGGGTAGGCTCGGCCCACGAGGTCGGTAAACTCGGAGACGCCCATCGTTGCCGGACGCCAGCCGGCTTTTTCCACAGCCTGTATTGTCTCAGCAAACGCTGGCGTCAACGCTGGCGTCAACGCTGGCGTCAACGCTGGCGGGTCAGCCGCACCGCTCAAGGCACGCGCCAGTAAGCGCATTTGCTGAACCGGCGGTTCCTGGAAGGGAATATCCTCGAAACGGCCTTGCACTTTGGCCCATTCACGCTGTGTGGCGCTATCCAACAGGGCAGCATATTGCTCAAAAGCCTGATGCAAAATGCCCACAAAGACCAGTGGCCGCTCGCCGCTGCGGGCAGCGAACTCGGCCAACTCTTGCAAAAGATAGACATCACTCTCGTACGGATGGGCAGCGGCGTGCTCCAGCGCTTTGCCCAACTCATCAAACAGAATCAATGCTCCGCGCACGCCCGAAGGTGTCTGGCTTACTGCCTCCAAAAAGGCTTCCACCCAACGCAGAAAGGTGCGACTATCGGCGCGGCAAGCTTGTGCAAGGCTTTCATGAAGCGCCGGTGAGAAGGATCCGGCTTCCAGTGCTCGTTCAAATCCATGTGCCAGGCACTCATGAAGCGGCGCCCGTGCCCCCGTCACCGCTATGGTGACGAAACCGTTGTTTCCCCCTATTTGTTCCTGTAACCGTTCGGTGAGCAAAGGATCGGACTGCTTCAGCATCTCCCAGGCAATCGTATGCCCTGTCTGCCGCGCATCCAGCAAATGGGCGAGGAACAAACCAAAAAACGATTTGCCCGAACCATAAGGTCCGGTCAATATCCAGGCCCTGGCATTGCCTGTCAGTCCATCCACAATGCGCCCTAACGCGGCCAATGCCTGCGCTGTCAGAGTATATCCGGTCAGCAAATCGCCATGAGGTAGATCGCTTTCCAGCCGCACGGCACGTAAATTGTTCTGACGAAGGTGAATCACCTCACATAGTAGCGCCTCACCCATAATACCCCCGCAATAATTCCTGTCCCTGTTCAGGCGAGATGGTATGCAGATATATCTGGCGTAGCCCGGCGGTCTCTTGTAAGCGCAGCGCACCGTTGGTGAGAGATTCTAATTGCTCTAAATAGGTCATGACACTGTTTTCATCCAGTTTGAAAATCTGCCCTGGACTACCTGGTTTATAGACGCACTCGTCTACCGTAACCGTGCGTTGTCGGATCGTCTTTTCGCTCAGAAAATTGAACAGAGCATAGCCAAACACCGCTGCAGGCAGGGAGGGTTTGGCGCCGATGTCAAAACGATAGACGCCATCGCCAGGCGCAAGACGTAGCAGGTTTAAATCCACCAAGGGACAATCCAAACTTTCTTCCCAGTTTTTTTGCTTTGGATGCACCCCATCCGAGCGGCTCTGTGCCGGAATGTAGGTGCGCAGAAAGACATCTACTTCGCGCACGACCATGTTCTCGGTTGTCTCGATTCCCATTTGCGTCAACTGCTTCCAGATAAACTCGACAATTTGTGGTTTACGAAACTCGACGTCGAAATAACGCGAAAAAACAAGATACCACACAAGCCCCCGCTCTTGATTGCCGGCCAGCAGCCAGTGCAACAACCACAATGAACCGATGTCTTCCAGGTAGGGGTCCCAACCGCCATCGGCCAGCAGGTTTCTCCCCAACAAAGAAGGCTGAACCGCGCGAACAGAGCCGCTCTCACCTGAGAATGGAATCAGCAGACCTAATGCCAATCCCCAATAGCGGATAGAAGTGACCATATTCTTCCCAACGCCCAATGTTACAAAGGCGTCTTCACGGCTAAAAACAAGTGGATCACGTAGAGCAGCATCCACGCCTTTCTTCAGCCAGCCCTGCCGAAAAACAAATTTTTCATGTCCGCCAAAAGGCAGGCGAGCAAAAGCATCAGACATTCCGGTTATCACTTTCTGCGCTTTAACCATCGAAAATATCAATGAATTCCCATTCCTTCCTCAAAATATCTTATATCTTGTTCGATCATCTTGGGATTATCTCCGGTATACACCCCCACACAGATCGCATCGCCGGGGCGCAACTGCCGGGCCGCAAAGATGATTCCCTCTCGCGGATCGGTACGCCCGGCAGCCAGCACCTTGTAGTGAATGACCGGCCTGGACAGCGTCTTGATCCGCGCCAGCATGCGGTCGCGATCTTGCACCCGATACTGTTCTTCAACATTCGAGTCATGCCATGGCTGCCGGTCACGCGGTGAGGGGTTGTAATAAGAACACATGTAAAAATCGAGGTCCAGGTGGGCCTCGGCCCAGGTGAAAATGTCGGGGATATGCCCGGCAACCCCTGCCGGCAGCCCGGCATCCTGGATCACCCGGATCGTCTCAACGATTTCGTCTTCCATTCCGTTGGCAAGCATGTACTCCATCCGTCCGCCGTGGATGTAACAGGCCTTGCACCCCGCGTCAATGGCAAAACGCGCCCCGTCCGGCTGATTGGGCGCTTCAGACGCAGTTTGGGCAATCCACCGAATCGTGCCCCCTTGTGCCCAATAGCTCTTGAGCACACCGACAATATGCCCGTCACCACGCCCCAAAAAGGTGTCGATGCCCAACGCCTCGGCCTGACGCAGGGTGGCGTGAATGCGCGCCTCGGTATAATAAGCGCGCATTTCGGCGTTGCGCTGCGGCGACTGGTGCGAAAAGCCACTGAACGGGTTGCCGCCGATGATCAACCGACTGACCGACAACGATCCCAATTGAACATGTTCAAGCGTCATTTTTTCTCCTTTTTCTTGAAACACCGCTGCTCGACCGTGTGCGTCCTGACCGTCGCCCTTCCCCGGCGGCCGGCCGCCGACCACTGACGATATCCTTTTGCCGCTGTTTGCGTTCCAGGTCTTTTTCCACAAACAGCTTTTCACCTGTAAATGGGTCCATTTCGGTGTAATACATCAGGCTGGCATAGGTAGAAGGCGTAGGGGTGAAAATCTGCACCTGTTCAGGGTTGATCTCGAGCTCGCGGCTGATAAAATCGCGCATACGCTGCATGTCCTGTTCGGTGCAATCGGGGTAGGCGGCAATCAGATAATAAGTAAGATACTGTTCCTGCCCCGCCTCGGCACTGAATTGATCAAACTTGTTCTTGAATTGCACCAAATCCTCACCGTTCGGCTTGCCCATGCGGGCCAACACATGCCGTTCGGTGTGTTCTGGCGCCACTTTGAGCTGCCCCGACACGTGATGGCGTGCCACTTCACGCAAGTAGGCCTCGCCATGTTTTTTGTCGTCCAAAACCAGGTCGTAGCGAATCCCCGACCCGACAAAGACCTTTTTCACTCCCGGCAATTGGCGCAGCGCCTTGAGCAGTTCGATCTGTCGGCTGTGATCGGGCTTGAGCGACGGACAGCGATCGGGGTAAAGGCAACGTCGATCGGGACAGGCCCCACTGTGGAGCTTTTTGGCACATTCAAAGCCGTACATATTGGCCGTCGGGCCGCCCACATCGAGGATATAGCCCTTGAAATCGGGCAGGTGGGTCAACTGTTCGGCTTCTTGCAAGATCGATGCCCGACTGCGCCACTGCACCGTGCGTCCCTGATGCACGGCAATCGCGCAGAAATTGCACTCACCGTAACAACCACGATGGGTGGTGATCGAAAAACGAATCGTCTCCAGCGCACGCACCGACCCTTGCCGTTCATAAAAGGGATGCTGGGCGCGCTCATAATCGAGGGCATAGACGGCATCGAGTTCATCCTGGCTGAGAGGAAGAGCAGGCGGATTGTGGACAAGATAGCGCGTGTCTTGCTGCTGACATAACCCTCTGGCGGTGAGAGGATCGTTGTTCAGGTAAAACTGATGAAACATCTCGATAAACGCCGATTTACTCTGAACAACCTCCTGATACGAAGGCAAAGTCAGATAGCCGGCCTTGGGCTGCGGGGCGACATAGCACAAGCCGCGGATGCCCTCGACATAGCCTCCCGTCGCCAGCGCGTTGGCCAGCTCGATCACACTGCGCTCGGCCATCCCGTAGAGCAAATACTCGGCTTTGGCATCGAACAGAATCGAACGACGGATTCGGTCTGACCAGTAATCGTAATGGGCCACCCGGCGCAGGCTGGCCTCAACACCGCCGAGCACAATCGGCACCGTATTCTTGAAATAGCGCCGGATCAGGTTGCTGTACACGATGGTCGCGCGGTCAGGACGACGGTTATTGCGTCCGCCGGGGGTCATGTCGTCCTCGTGTTTGCGCTTTTTGGTCGCCGTGTAATTGGCCACCATTGAATCCACCGCCCCGCCGCTAACCCCCCAAAACAAACGCGGCTCGCCCAGGCGGGTGATGTCGCCCTCCGACCGGACATCGGGCTGAGCGATGACCCCCACCCGGTAACCGGCCCGCACCAGCAACTTGCCGATCACCGCCACGCCGATGAACGGGCTGTCCACATAGCTATCGCCGGTCACCAGGATCACGTCCAGCGCATCCCAGCCGAGAGCCTGTACTTCTTCGAGCGTGGTAGGTAGAAACATCAAAAAAAACTCGCATCACTGACCGCTGACCCCTGACCGCTGATCGCTGACCCCTGACCGCTGACCCCTGACCGCTGACCGCTGACCCCTGACCACTATTTTTCCAGGTAGGAATCCAGCGGCTTTTCCGGCGACGTGTTCAGAGCCACCAGCCAATCGATCAGCGGCTGCCGCCAGTCGATACCGGTGTTGTAAGCGTTGGGATCATACTTTTTGAGTCGGTAGCCATCACCGCCGCCGTACATAAAATCGTTGACCAGCACCCGATAAGTCGCCTGCGGGTCGATTTCGGACCGGGTGAGGCCGGCCAATGCCGGATCACAACAGTCGATATTTTCAAGCAACTCCCGTCCGCTCAGCCTGACCTCGATCAGCACATTGTCAAAGGGCAACACCCCGATGATCGTCTCCATGCTGATCAGCCCGGCAGGGATGTGCTGACGAAAGCTCCCCCGGTTGCACATCGCCACATCGGCAGGATACGCCAAAAGCCATGCGCGGAGGAGCATGTCAGACATCTTGTCGCTCCGTTGAGCAATTTCGTTTTGCACATATCCAATCGGTTGGGCCAAAGCCTCGTCGGTCCGGTCGCGCCAACGTTGAACGATTGCGGCCACCGCAGGATCGGGCGTGCCACCGCGGTTGCTGCGCGTAGCAGCTTGCACGCCGACCACCTGGCCTGCCGCGTCCAACGTGATTTCGGCGCGCGCATAGGCTTCCCAGCGGGTGCCTCCCGACAACAAAGCCACGTTATCGACCACCTGGCCAACCCGCTGATGGCAGTGTCCACCGCCGAGGGCCGAGATCCCCAACGTTTTGGCCAGCGGCACAAGGGCACGCATCTCGTCGGGGCACAGGTGACTGACCACCACCAGCACTTGGGCCCCTTCGGCCCGGACCTGAGGCACCATCTGGCGCAGGGTTGGCTCATAAGGTTGAAAATCGAGCGCGGCCACATGCGCGGGTTGGGTGACCAGCGGCGTATCCACCATCGCCAGGCCGATCACGCCGACCTTGATGTCGCCGACCTGGAGAACCAGGTAGGGACGCAACCAATCAGGCGGACGGCCGGTTTCTCGCTCGATCAGATTGGCCGCCAGCAGCGGAAAATTCATCTGGGCTGCGCGTTCGCGCAACACCGCCGGCCCCTGGTCGAACTCGTGATTGCCCACTGCGGCAGCATGATAGCCCATTGCATTCATCACCTCGATCGTCGACTCACCCTTGAACCATGTTGAAATGGCCGGCCCGGTCCACATATCACCGCCGGAGAGAATGAGCAGGTTGTCGAGGCGGCCATACCCCTCTTGCTCGCGCCACAGTCCCAACAACGCCGCCGCACCGGCCGACTCCTGGCTCGCCTCGATCCAGCCGTGTTCGTCACCGGTATACAGAATGACCAACCGGCGCGCGCCGGCTTCCGGTTGCGTCGGCTGCATTGATGTGGAAGGGTGACAGGCAACCAGGATGAAAATCAGCGCCAACCCGATCAATCGCTTGATGACCATTGCTCTCCTGAAAATGCCGTCCGGTGATTTAGGGCCTATCCGAAAAACATAACCGACGCGTGACTACCTACGTGCCGACTCAAGTCGCCCGCCATAGGCTTTCGGCCTGCGGTCGGCCTGCGCCGACCTGGGGCGTCGGCGCAGGCCGACGTCCGGCACAGCGTGCCCGGAAAGGCTGATT
>Ga0129299_1001472_pt1 | contig 15702 bp, 11 predicted proteins | sample ConPoolayeCmetaG_FD_94477 | JGI IMG/M metagenome (GOLD analysis project Ga0129299, IMG submission 94477) | Hot spring microbial mat communities from California, USA to study Microbial Dark Matter (Phase II) - Cone Pool mat layer C metaG ... | reverse complement strand
TGCTGGTATGTCTGCCTGTCTGGATTATTTATTAGCTTATCTTTTATTTGAGAAATCTGCATAATTGCGCGTTTGGGAGCATTCAGGTGATATTGAAGTTTTAGCTGGGTGGAAAAGAAGTTTGTTAGTAATTGTATTAAAACAAACGATAGGAAGCAAAATGGGCCTGCACCGGCTATCAATAAAATAGAAGATACGGGCAATAATGGGGTAAAAACAGCGCCTTCTCTGTCAAATGTAAACGGTGCTGGATGAAGTTTTTGTGATGAAGAGACTTTTATGGCAACAGTTGTGTTTGTAGCCGGAATAAGCATGATATCCGCAAGTGTCTCGGCAGCTTTTACATAAATGGGTATTGGATCAGTTTTTTTTATTCTATATGTCGCAGATGGTGAATCATAATATGATAATTCAATAGGCGGTATTTCTAACGAACCATTTGTTATAGGTCTGATAGTATAGTAATAAGTTACAGAATTGGGTGTTTCCTTTATTTTTATAGTGTCATCGTAAATGCGAAAATTTCGTTTAAGTAATGGCATGTTTCCCAGGGAGGGAGGAAACGCGTTTGCAAAATTTGCTTTTCCTTTAATAGAGAGTGAAAGGGTCAATGGATCTCCTATATTGCAGGTATTGTTGTCTATGCCTGCCTCCACTGTAATGTTAGACCCGAATATGCCGATATAAGAAGGGGGTCTCCCCCTTTCAGGGGGTGGTGTGACTCTTATTACTTTTGCGGCACCAACTGCAAAGATAGGCTTGATCTGCCTTTGCCTGTTTCCACTTTCCTGTATTATGATTTTCCCCTTAAACTGAATTGGCCCAAAAGTATAGTTGCCTTCTTCCTTTGCTTTATAGGGCATGGATAATGTGTATTCATAATAATCTTTGCCGTTACGAATTGCTTCTTTTTTGTCTAGAACAAAACGGGCAGGCTTTTCCTTCATGTCAAAATCAAAGAAATTATCAAAATCAAATGGACTTGGCCTTATTGTATAATTGTTGATAAAAAAGGCAGGGTCTCTGCTGTTATGAGCTAGAATACTGCTCATTATTGCATTTAAATCAGGACCTTCCAGCCCCGCCGGCGTTGAACTGAGAAACGGAACTGATAATAACGGTGGTTCCGAGGGAAGTAACGGTTCGTAAGATGAATACTTGCTGCGAAGTACAAATATGGAAAATTTTATGAAAAATGATTCGTCTGGAAGAACACAATCACGGGAAGGGGTTATCTCTACAATTACAAAATCTTGTTTTTCCATGCCTGCAACTTCTATGGATGGCCCGTCTGCTTTTATCGTTTTTTTCCCTTTTTTTATAACCACGGGTCCTGCAATGAAATTCCCTGTAGATAGAGGAGTAATTTCATAATTAAATGTTCGCCCGACAAATGATTCCCTTTTCATCTGTCCGTTGATAATTACAATACTCGTCCGGCTATCGCTGTGACTGCCCAGCAGTTTTATTGTGGCGTTGGTAATATTGCTAAGGTCAGGTTCTATTCCTTCATCTGCACCGGCAATACGTACCCGTAAAACTATTGATTCACCGATGTAAATTTGATTTCTGTTTGCTTCTACAAAAAGCTGAATATCTTCGCCGCCCCATATTAAAAGAGGCGTAAACAAAAACAAATATGTAAATATGTATTTTGGGTACAACATTTATTATCTTACCAATCTTTCTCCATTGGTGCCAAAGGTATGGAACGGTTACGTTCTTTTATTTCTTCCTCATGTTGTTTTTCTCTTTGTAAAGCTTTTTCCAGCATTTTTTGAATGTCCTGTGGTAATTTTTCCTTTTCTTCCTGTTTTTCGTCAGGTTGCTGTGTTTCTTTTTGTTCTTGTGGAAGTTGTTTTTGTTCTTCCGATGGCTGTTCCTGTTGCTGGGCATTACGTTCTTCCTCTTTGTTTTGATTTTTTTCTTCCTGTTTTTGGGGTGGCTGTTTAGGCAGTAATGCCAGAATTTGTTCCAGGTAATCTTTTGAATATGCCTGTTCTTCGCCTGCCTGTTCTATATTATTGACTTTTATAAAATTTATCGCCCGTTCCTGCGACTGGATTGCATTATCAGCCAATCCCAGTATGCGCAATCTAGTTTCAGGCGTAATGCCTGTTACCGTATTTGTTCCACTGGAATTTGTACTTTGCGGCATTTGTTGCTCAGGAACTGATGCTTTAAATCTTTCCTTAAAAAGTTTTGTAAGCTCAAGAGCTTCAGTTTGTTCTTCCAGCCCTTTTGTAAAGTCAGGTTTGTTGGTTACCGCACTTGCAATTAAATATATAGAATTTGTCTGGCGTAAAATATCTTCTCTTAGCAAACGATCATAAGGAGCGATGCCTTTCCATACTGCATAAATGCCATTTTCAGCATCGCTGGCGGCAAAAATGGCATTTTCGTTTATATCCCGCATTGTTTCTCTAGCATCTAGCATGCGTGATTGTGAAATGTCCAGTACCTGTCCTATTTGCTTGTATATATCATTTGTTAATTGAGCTCCTTGCGATAATATTGCCTGCTGGAGATTTAGTTTGAGCGGAGTGCATAATAAGGCGTTTTCGTGCTGTAATTTTGCCGCATCTTCAAATATTTTTATTTTATCAGGGGAAGAATTAGTAGCTGCTTCTGTAATTTTTTGCCTGATGGTACGCTGGTTCTGTAGAATTATGTCGGAGAGTTCATCGCCAGAAATATTGCCATAACGTGCCAGTATCCTCTCTATTGCCGCATCCTGCTCTATTGCGCTGAGTTGTTTGGTTATCGCCGATAGATTATTTCTGGCTGTCTGTGAATCTGGCTCTTTTCTTAATATTTCTTTAAGTGATTCGGCAGATTTCCTTAATAATGATTCCTTTTTTGAAATTGGAAGGTTAGAAGAGGTGTTTTTATCTGCTTCTTTATATAATGAGGCAGCTAAACCGTTAAGATAATCTCTTTCATACTCGTTTTGTGTGGAAATGAGATTTCCAAATAATTCTGCCGCCCGCTGGTATTCGCCCGCCTGATATAGTGATACTGCCGCGTTGTATAAATAATATCTGACTTTGCTTTTAACGGCATGATCAGCCGCAAGCTTAAAAAAATCCGCTGCTTCTTTATATTTACCTTTTTCAAAAAAACTATATGCCCTGCGGCATGCCTCATCTACTGAGATTGAATTGTTTTGATTCGTTGGATTATTGCTGCTTGAAATTATATTGCTAGACACCACAGAGGTATAATTGCTTTGCGAATAAACCGGCGAATTGAATAATAGAAGGAAGGGAATAATCGCTAATATTTTTGTTTTTATAAAGGCAAAAGATGGTTCCTGTTTTGAAGCAAGGCGACCCGGGCTTAACAATGTGGCCAGTATAAAACATATTATTGAGGGAAAAAGGAACCACTGAAATCTTTCTACGCGTCTAACCCGTTTGCTTTCTTCTAATTCCTTTGCGGCAATTTTGCGCAAGTGGTCCCTGTATAATGTTCCAAGCGTAGTAGAGGCAATTCCCGCTGTGCCAATTGGAAGATATGCTCCACCCGTGATTTTGGCTATCTCGTGCAAAGTTGCATCGTTAAGTCTGGTAATAACGTTGCTCCCTTTATATTGTAAAGGGATGGAGAAATCTTTTTCTGGAATTGTTGATCCACTCCTGCTGCCTATCCCTACCGTAAAAATCGGAATGTTGTGTTTTGCTGCCAGTTCAGCAGCCTCTTTTGCTCTGCCGCTCATGTCCTCTCCATCCGATATAATTATTATTGCATTATGTGCAGACATTTCCCCTTCCAGTGTCTCGATTGATTTGTAAATTGCATCTGCAATATCTGTTGAACCTGCAGGCGCTGAATCTATACTGGCTAATTCAAGCGTTTGCAGAAGAAAGCTGTAATCTACTGTTAGCGGACAAATTACTGCGGCTTTGCCTCTAAATGTTATCAGCGCCGCCCTGTCGCCTTTTAGTTCCCTGATAATATCAGTGATATCTGCTTTTGCGCGAATTAAACGCGATGGCTTTACATCGTTTGCAAGCATTGACTTTGATACATCAAGCGCAATTACAATATTCCGCCCTTTTGTGAAAACAATTTCATCCTTAAAACCCCATTGCGGGCGCGCCATGGCAAGCAATGCAAAAATAAATCCTGCCAGCGATATGTAAAATTGCAGGCTTACCCGTTGCTTGCTGGCCGGGGGCAGAAGTTTTTTTTGCATTTCCCTGAAAATAATTTTGTTTAGATTTTCTTCATGTTTTTTAATTATAAATCGGAAAAAAGCTATGAAAACTACTATCAGCCATCCAAGGTATAATACCCATGAATTTTCAAATCTGATTTCCATAACTCTCCCCTAAATAATTCGTTTGATCAGCAATAAATTTACTGCTGAACAAATTATAATTAAAACAATACCCGGAATTAAAAACCATAAAAAATTTTCCTTGTACTGGCGGTATTCGTTTTTTGTTATTTCTGTTTTTTCCAGCTTGTCTATAGAATTCATTGCTTCTTTTAAACCATTGTTGTCTTTCACATGGTAATAAATGCCGCCTGTCTGTTCTGCCATGTTTCGCAGCAGTTTCTCATCCAGTACTACATCAGCCCATCCGATAGTTTCTCTGCCGAAAATATCTTTAGTCCTGAATGGGGCTCTTCCAGTTGTGCCAATCCCTATCGTATAAATTTTTATGCCCATCTTTTTTGCTATTTCTGTGGCTTCCTCCGGTTTAATAATGCCCGTGTTAGATTCTCCATCACTTAATAAGACGATTATACGGCTTTTCGTGGGGGCTTTTTCAAGGCGAGCGCATGCCGTTGCCAGGGCATCTCCTATTGCGGTAAGTAATTCTTCCTGATTTATAATCCGCCCTTTTCCATCAATTACCTGTTTTGGTATTTCTGTACCGCGCAGTACATGAATTAGCGTGTTATGATCAGAAGTTAACGGTACACGGGTGCTTGCATAGCCGCCAAAAGCTATAAATCCTATAAGGTCATCAGGTCTTTTTTCTACAAACTCAATGAAAACTTCTTTTACTGCATCCAAACGTGTTTTTTCTTTTATGCCCACAGCGGTTCGTTCCGACATGTCCAGCGCTTCCATTGATCCCGAAATATCGGTTACCATCATTATGGAAATTGCGTTTGTCCTGTTTTTGATGGTAGCCAATAAGGTGCGCGGGCGGGCAAGGGCGATAATAAGTAATGTTAGTCCTCCAAAAAAGAACAGTGGTGTTATAAAAATAAGAATTTTGCGGAAGCTGATATGCTTTGCCGGAATGCGATGTGTAACAGGAAATAATAGGGCACGGCGTCTGGAACGCCGATAAACCATCCATATGCCTAACATTTCCGGCAATAACAGTAATAAATATAGAGGATTTGCAAAACTAAAGCTCATTGTTTTTTTTATCCTTTTCTGGAATTTCCGCCGAAACTATGTAATTTTCTGCAGTTTTTATCATTTGTGCTGTAGATTCCGAATCGGGCATGTACGCGGCAAACTTAACTAAATCTGCTGCCTCTAAAAATTTCTTAAGCAGCTCTGTTGTATTTTTAGTAAATAATGGACTATTACTTATAGAAACCAGAAATTCCTCAGTTGTTAATTCAGGAGCGCGTACCCCGTATGCTCGTTCTATGAAACGCCTTACTACAAATGTTAATTCAATATAAAAATCTTTTACCATATCTTTTTCCAGAAGCTTTTTGTCCAGCAATTCCCTCAACTCAAACAATGCTCTTTCTCTGGGACTTAATTTCTTTATATATCTCTTTCGTAAAATGAATTTGATTAATCGCGAAAGTAAAATGGCGATAATTGATATTGTAACGGCAGTCAAAATGCTGAAGATAATTCTTGAAGTAGATGCCGGCAGTTTTTTAAGGGTAACAGAAAAGGCAACTATGTCGGAGTGAGCAAGTTTTTTATAATCAAGTTTTACTGGTGGAGTATAGAACCACCCCCTTAGGGGGGGTGATGAATTATCTTCATAACTTATAATTAATGGGGCAATTCTGTATTCGCTTGCAACAAGGGGAGTTAGCCTTATCTTCTTTTCAATTATTCTGCCTTCGTTTATTTCTGTTTCGGTATTTATTTCACCATTCTTAATAAATCCTTCAAATCTATCTTCAGGGGTTTGTATAGAGATTTTGAAAGTAGAAGGTGTTTTTACTGTAACCTTGAGAAAAGTATCACGATCCAGCATTACGGTGCCAGGGGTTATTGTCAGTGTTGCTTCAAACGGTGAATGTTTTTTCTGGATGCTTTTTTCATTTATACTTTCCTGTCTTTTTTCTGTTTTTTTACTGCACCCTGAATTGCAAAATAATATCAGCAATATTGCTATAAAGGAGATGATGTCATTCCATGTAAGCAAAAATTTTTTCATATTTTTAACGTCCATGACTTACACGTAATTGGCGTTTGTGAAAAAGTTTGCGTAAATCATCTATAAATGTTTTGTCGGTAGAAGCGTTTAGATGATCTATTTTAAAACGAGTGAATAAGTCTTTTATCTCTTTTTCTTCCTGTTCTGCCTTTTCCTTAAAGATTTTTCTGGTCTGTTCGCAATCAGTGTCTAAGAAATATAGTTCGCCTGTTTCAGGGTCTTCAATTTCCATTATTCCTGCAGTTGGCAGTGTTTTTTCTAAAGGGTCATATACATAACAGCAAATGACATCATGGCGTTTTGCAGTTACACGTAATTCGTTAGTATACGATGGGCTGATAAAATCGGAAATCAGAAATATTACAGCCTTCCTTTTTTGAACGTTATTTATAAATCGCAAAGCGGATGCGATATTTGTATTTCTCCGTGTTTCTGCTGCCGCAAGAACTTCTCGTACCAACCGTATTGCAGCTTTTCTCCCTTTTCGTGGTGGAATAAACTTTTCTATCCTATCGCTGAATAACAGAAGACCAACTTTATCCTGGTTCTTTATTGCCGATAACGCCAGCAAACAGGTAATTTCTGCCGCTAGTTCCGCCTTTGATTTTGTTTTTGAGCCAAAGCATTGTGAACCGGAAATATCAACCATGAAAATAATGGTAAGTTCACGTTCCTCACAAAATCTTTTTACAAAAGGATGCCCCATTCGCGCCGTTACATTCCAGTCAATTGCGCGGATATCATCACCCGGCACATATTCCCTTACCTCATCAAATTCTATGCCCTGTCCTTTAAATACCGAAAGGTACTCGCCTGATAACTGTTCATTAACAATTTTATTGGTAAATACCCTTATCCTGCTTACCTGCTTCATTAACTCATGAGTATCAATAGGCATATAGTATTCCCTTATTTTTATGAATGTTACGGCACGGGAATTGTATTGAGTATAGTATTTATGATATCATCACTATCAACCTCTTCTGCTTCAGCTTCGTAGGTGAGAATGATGCGATGCCGCAAAACATCATGGGCAACGTCTTTTACATCTTGCGGTGTGGCGTAAGCTCTACCGCTTAACATGGCGTTTGCCCTTGCCGCCATATTAAGGTATATCGTTGCTCGCGGCGATGCGCCATACTCTATTTGATGCGCTATTTTTATTCCATAATCTTCTGGTTTGCGTGTGGCAAAAACAATGTCAAGGATGTAATCACCCACTTTTTCATCACAATATATTTGATCAAATACATTTTTCATTGTGATAAGTTGTTCGCCGGTAATGACTGTTTGTACTTTTATTTCGTCTTTTCTTGTGAAGCGTTCCATTATCCTTTTTTCATCTTCTTTAGAAGGATAACCTATTTTACATTTCAGCATAAACCTATCAACCTGCGCTTCTGGCAGGGGATATGTGCCTTCCTGTTCAATTGGGTTTTGCGTTGCCATTACTAAAAATGGAGAAGGAAGCGGGTAGGAACTGTTTCCTATTGTAACCTGCCGTTCTTGCATTGCTTCCAGCAGTGCAGACTGTACCTTTGCAGGTGCTCTATTAATTTCATCCGCTAACAGGAGATTTGTAAAAACAGGTCCCTGTTTTGGCGTAAAGATGCCGTCGCGAGGATTATAAATCATAGTGCCAATTATATCGGCAGGCAATAGGTCAGGTGTGAAGGATATGCGCTTGAAACTTAATCCCAGCGTTTCTGCCAGTGTTTTTACAGCCGTAGTTTTTGCAAGACCCGGCACACCTTCCAGAAGAATGTGCCCGCCAGTTATCAGGGCTGTCAGCATCCTTTTTATAAGTTTTTCCTGTCCAACAATCACCTTATTAACTTCTGTAACAAGGTTTTGCATAAGACGTGATTGTTCTTTTATTAATTCTGTTACACCTGCAATATCGGGTTTCATACTTTTCCCTCCATTAAATAAAACGCTTCCTGCTAGCCGCTTTTTAGTAAAAATAGTCTGTAAAAGGAAAGTTTTGTTCTCAGAAGTTTATTTTTTCCAAAAAGGGAAAAATCCTTTTTTCTTTTTCGCTTCTTTTTGTTCTTTAATTTCTTCCTTTTTTTCCTGTTCTTTTGCTTTTTGTTCAGCTTCTTTCTTAGTTATTACCAGGTCATCGCGCTTGTACATCATGGGAGCGACTTTGTAGCTTGCGATCAAATATGTCCACCTGCCGCATTTGTTATTAAACGCTGTCATTTTTTGTTCAAGATCATCTCTTTCGGACTTTTGCGCTGCCTGGCTTTGAGTGTTTGTTGTTTCTTCTGTCGCATTTGTTGATGACTGAGGGGGTTGGGGTGGGGGTAATCCTGCTTCAGGTGTTAAATCCATAGCAAGTCGTACGTAATAATTTGATTCAGCATTAACTTTTCCAATTTTGACCCGGTAAATTTCGCCTTTTTTAGTTTTTGCTTCAAAAACTATCGGGTTATTCATTCCAGTTTCTTCATCGGAAAGGGAGGGATCTGCAATGTCATCCATGCGGAAGAAACTCAAGGAAGATTGTGTTGAACTTGTTTTGGAATCATCCGTTTCTTCTCTTTTTGAGATCCCATCCACTACCATCTTTCCGTTTTCGTTTTGTTTAAGAGTAACATCCTGTTTTCCGCTACGGGTTATCGTTATTTCGGAAATTTCAGTTGAAGGTATGTTAAGCAATTCGGCATCAAACCATTCTTTTGCGTTAGGTGTAAAACCAAATAACGGTTCAGAAATAAGATAAGCATTTTTACCTTCATCCGAAGAAATATACTGCCCATCGGGATATCCGCCGAAGAATATATTATCTGCGCCTTCCATTTGCTTTTTGCGGGTTTCTCCAATTAAAAGAGATGCTGCTTGATTGCCTCTGGAATCAATGAATCGTACAAATGTGCCTGCATTGGTAACTCCTGTTGCTGGTTTTACCAGCTTAAGGGAACTTAGCTGTTTCTCGCTTAATTTTACTGTCTGTCCGATTTTCATTTCCGATACTTTAAGAAGAATATCTCTGACTTTTGCAAACTCAACGGGATAGTTAAATCGCGATGGGATGCACCATTCATTATCCTTTTTTTGCACCTGCAGTGAATTATTTGCGTCAGAGATTTCAATAGCAGTAATATCGTTTACAGGGAATTCAGGGAAAATTTTTTTGCTTATTAAAAGGGCTGTTTTATTTTCAGAGCTTTTACTGTTTTTAATAAAAGCAAGTATTACCAGAATAAGAGCGGCTATTGCCAGAATTAATAAATTATTTCGTTTCATATTAGCGTAATCCTCCTTATCTCGTATTGCTTCTTATGGAAAAGTAAACTGTGCCAGAAATTGCGAGCAAAATCGGCATTAACGCAATGTTTATTGTTTTGACCCACGCACCTAACGTTTCAATATCACTGCGGAGATTTTTGCGAACAGTTTTTAATTCCTTTTTAATGCGTATTTCTTCCGCTTTGAATTTTTCTATTGCCTGTTTTTGCTCAGGACTCAATATAAAGCGCTGAGTGCTGTCCTTACGTGTTTGCATTTCGTTAATTTGTCTTTGTGTTTCCTCCAGTTTTGCCTGAAGTTCTTTCTCGCGTTCAATCCACTGTGCGCTGGCTTTTTGCTGAAGCGCAATTACTCTGTCAAATGGCCTGTTAAATTTGCCTCTTGAACGTATGCTTATCAAATGTTCACTCCCAGCCATTTGTTCAAGCGTATTGGCAAAAAATATCGCATTGTCGTTAACCGGTTGATATGCAGAAAAGCCAAAGAAATTAATTTCCTGCAGACAGAATCTGTCATATATAAAATCAACATCTCCAACCAATATGACTGTGCTTTTGCCTTCTTTTAATGATTCTTCTGTGGACTGGGCAGCGGCTTTCTGGTCTTTTTGATCCTTTTGTTCTTTTGGTAAAGGCTTGCCGTTCGGGAAAGCTGTTTTGAACTTGCCTGACAGTCTTACAGCAAGATGCAGTGGCACCGCCCCATTCCTGAATTCGCGGCGAATAGAATCTCCGCCCATCCTTACAGCAAAAGAATTAATTGTGCCAGAGTTAGGTGATGATGAAATCAGCGGCGTAAAAGTTAAATCTTCCGATGATGCTCCGCTAAAACAGCCGGCAAAAGGCAATTGCAGCGATTCAATTTGTGCTGTAAGAACATCTTCTTTGCTGGCATTTCTTTGAGAGAGAGAAAGCCACATGGGATTTTGTTCCACAGTTGACTGGGATGAACGTACCGGAGTGGCTGCTTCAAGGTCAGCCACAATTCTGTCAGCCTGATAGGTTATTCCCCATATATCCAGCAGTTTCTTTATATCAGATGAATAGGTGGAAAAGCCAAATTGTTCTTTAGATGACAGATCCATTTCCGTAAGGCAGAATGGATCCAGAAAAACAATAAGATGGCCACCCCTCAAGACGAATTGATCAATGGCATACAAAGTGTTATCAGATAAATCTTTGGGATGAATTAACACCAGTGTATTTATATCGGCATCAATTTTTTCTATATCTTGTTCCAGTTCCCTTATGGAATAATCGCCCCTTAGTTCATTAACAATTGCCCACGGTTTTGCCCCTGGTTCTCGCGAGGGAGGCGCCATTGGATGCTTTTTCTTGCCCATGACCGGCAGACTGCTAATCAGCCCTATTACCGGTTTTTCGGGATGCTGCAGGCGGTAAATTAAACGGGTTATATTGTATTCAAGCAATTGATCATTTCTGGGATCAATAAATGGGATGCTTGCCTCTTTATCACCGCAAATTGCGGCAATGCCGAAATGTACTTTGTCGCTGTTAAGTGAAATTTGCTGGCCTGCAATCCCGTATTTTTCAGCCCATTCTTCAATATCTGAATCAGGCTTTGGATCTAATACTTCTACAGCAATTTTACCTCTTGAAACAATTTTATATTCTTGCAGCAAATCCTGAACCTGCCGTGCATATTGTTTGAGAGGGGCCGGTACTTCAGGCATACTGAAGTTAAAAAACAGTTTCAATGTTATTGGTTCTTCAATGCTTTTAATTATTTGTTTAGTCCCTTCAGAAAGCGTATAAAGTTTTTCTTCGGTTAAATCTTTTCTGATTTTTATCCCGCTGAGAAGTATATTCACAGCAGCAATAATTATGAGTATAAGCACTAAAGAAGTGATACCCGAGCCGAAATTTTTAAGGTATTTTTGATTTTTCATCATTTCCATGTTCCTCCTTTTTCTATGCCGCTTTGCGGTTTTCCAGAACAATATGGCATGCAATTATCATGAAAATTATTACACTTAAATAATAGACTATATCCCGTAAATCAATCACTCCCCTCTGCATTGATTCAAAGTGGGGCATAAAACTTATGGAAGCCACAGCGTTTACCAGCCAGTTTGGCGCCCATTTATCAAAGAAACTTGTAACCGGTGTCCAGCCAGCAAGAATAAAAATCAGGCAAAATATCAGTCCTAATACAAAACTTATGACCGTACTTTTTGTCATTGATGAAGTTAACATTCCAACGGAAACATACGCGCCGGCAAGCAATATCGTTCCCAGATACCCCGCAAAAATAACTCCCATATCAGGTGCCCCCAGATATATCGTTGTTAGTACCACAGGGAAGGTAAGGAATATGCCAATTGTGATAAACGCCCACGCGGCAAGAAACTTGCCCAGTATCGCCTGGGTTAATGTTATCGGCATGGTAAGAAGTAACTCTATTGTGCCTGCCCGCCGTTCTTCAGCCCATAGAGTCATTGAGGCAGCAGGTACTAAAAGCAAAAATACCCACGGGAACCAGAAAAAGAAAGGCTGTAAATCCGCTGTGTTCCTTTCATAAAATTGGGTTACCGAAAATGTCAAAAAACCCAGCAAGATGAGAAAAACAATCAAAAACACATAAGCAACAGGTGATTCAAAATATGCCTTTAATTCTCTTTTGAATATGGCTAATGTTTTCATAGAACAATTTCCTCCACTTATTCTTCCGACATGGTTAGCTTTCTAAAAACATCGTCAAGCCTGCCTGATGGACTTTGCGCCTTTAACGATGCAGGTGTGCCGTTTGCCACGATTTTTCCATTAGCTATAATAATTGCTCTTGTACACACGGCATCTACTTCTTCCAGAATGTGTGTTGAAATTATGATAGCTTTGTTTGATGCCATTTTTCGGATCATTTCTCTGACGGTGTGTTTTTGATTGGGATCCAGTCCATCGGTTGGTTCATCCATTATCAATAATGGCGGGTCATGTAAAATTGCCTGAGCAAAACAAACACGCTGTTTGAACCCTTTAGAGAGCGTTCCAATTGATTGATGTCTTACCTTATCAAGATGACAATTCCGAATTGCCGATTCAATCCTGTCCTTTTTTTCTGATCCCCTGTATCCCCTCATTTCCGCTGAGAAATTCAAGAAACCTGTAACGGTCATAGAGTGATATGACGGTGCATTTTCAGGAAGATATCCTATCTTTTCTTTTGCATGGACAGGATTTTCTTCAATGTTTATCCCATCTATCAGGACCGTTCCAGAATCAGGAGGCAGAAACCCTGTAATCATGCGCATTGTGGTGGTTTTTCCGGCTCCGTTTGGACCGAGAAACCCGAGCACTTCACCTTTTTCAACTTTAAACGAAATACCGCTTACTGCTTCAAAAGCACCAAAACTTTTACGTAGTTCTTTTACATCAAGCATATATTCCTCCCCTCGTTTTAGTTATGTCTAATAATTGCGGGGTAATTTTTTCAATGCAAAGTGCGGTAAAGATAACTTTTTACCACAATTGTGTCAATATTTAGCCTTTCAAAAGACCCTTTGTTTAAAAAACTTACCAATTATTTTAACGCCGCATTTTCCCGTTTTTGTTTGATAAAAATTTTTATTGTTGAAATTTTTTGTTGCATAGGATGCACATGTGGCATTACTTAAACGGATAGTGCCAGTCATAAATTTACAACGAGGATATAAGAAATTATTTTAATCTAGAATAAATTTTTGACGCAATTGCTTTCTTCTGCATAGAAATCTGCATACATTGTTTGAGCTTTTTCTCCCATAGATCAAATAAATCCCTGCACCATTCCCTGAAGGCATCCCCGCAGTATCTTTGAGAAAAATGTTTTATAACTTTCCTGCGAAGGTCAGCGATGTTTTTCAAAATGTTTTTTTGATCATCTATTCTGCGCTGCCATTCTGTATCAACCGGCCGGTTGTTGGCATGGAAAAACTCAACCTCATGAAGGGCAAAGTTTGCCTTTTTGCAAACTTCAGTTACCTGCGTCATCAAAATTAAACTATCCCATTCATATACGTGTTTTTTGATTTTGGGGCGCAATGTTTTCATTTCTTTAATAACATTATCTTCTATTTGCCAATCTTTTTTACAGCGGGATAATGTGGAAATTATTTTGTCTACTTTTTTTGCGGGAATGCCATCCCAGAAGTTTAATGGTTTCTTCCCCATTTGCCGGGATAAGAATGACACGTTGTGCCATATAAGATCCTGACTGAAAGAAGGAGGACAAAATGTTGTTCCGCGTGCCCATGAAGTCCCTATGATTCCAAGCTGCTTTGTTTCTTTAATTATGTTTGCCCATGTTGTTATGTTGTTTGCTATGGCGTTGTAATCGGGCATTATTGCCAGATGTCCGCTTGACCGTACGACGGAGGCGCCAATAACTTTGAAACCCATATCACTCCACATTCTTGCCTGAAATATAGGTAAGAAACCGTCTTCTTTTCTGTATTTTTTGGCAAAAACTTTTATTGATTCTGGCATGTCTTCAAAGAAAAGTGTTGAATTTGAAATTGGCGGCGCTTTAGGGTCATCGGGCTTATCTAACCACTTGCGGCTTACTCTAAAGCCTGCAATTCTGGCTGTGAGATCAACGGTGGAATGAGGGGCATAATCCCATGGAGCCATTATTACGCGGTTGCGAAATTTGTCAAAGACACCCGGCTTAAAATGATCTTCTAGCATATCTGTCCATATAATGGGAGTTTTGCCGTTTGCAGCGCAAATGTCGCAAAGTTCTTCAAGATAATTAAGAAATAAAGATAAAACATCACCCTTTTTTCTGCATTCAGGACATGTCCCAAGTTTATGAGCCTCGTCCATTCCTAAATGGACAAAGCGGCTGAACGGATGAGCTGTCATTATCTGGGTGAGCATATCTGCCACGAGAGCTTTTGCCCTTTTGTTGGAAAGACATATAGTGCTGGGATAAGGGTAATACTCTGCATATTTTCTGTATTTTTGCCAGCGCAGCAGATATTCAAGATGCCCCAAACATTGCTGTAGGGGGATAACCTCAATTTTGTTTGATATGGCGCATTCAAGAAAATATTTAAAAGTCTTTTCCGACCATCTGTCTGCGGGATTAAAAGTTATATCAAGTCCTTTGAAAGGGAATATATCCTCATATTCAACTAATATTGTGTTTATCTTTTGAGAAGCAAGATCTTCCATTAATTGTGGAAAGTAGGACGGCTTGAATAATACGCCTTTTAAATCTATGTGAATTCCAATAATAGGTTCGCCAGCATTTTTGACATTTTTATTTTTTTTCATTATTTCCCCCTTATGTTTGACCACAAATATATAGAAAATAAATTAATTGCTTGCAATAGAAAGAAGAAGTGAAAATTCTAATGCAAGTAAGAACTTATAAATAAAAAGAATTTATTGATAGGGAGAAAAAATAATGAAGATTAAAAATGGACAGACGCTGCTTTTTATAGGCGATTCAATAACGGATTGCGGCAGGGCAAGACCGGTAGGTCAGTATGGCGGTTTAGGCGAAGGGTATGTTGCTTTTGTTGATAGTTTAATGGCGGCACGTTGCCCCCAGACTCGTGTTAAAGTAATAAATATGGGAATTAGCGGCAACAGGGTTGTTGACCTTTATGAAAGATGGCAGACAGATGTTATTGATCTTAAACCGACCTGGCTTTCTATTATGATTGGCATTAATGACGTCTGGCGTCAGTTTGATAGCCCACTTGAAAAAAATCAGATAGATATTACCCAGTATGAAACTATATACCGTCACCTTTTAGCGCAAACACGGCCTATGCTGAATGGACTGGTATTGATGACGCCGTATTTTATTGAGGCAAATAAGCATGACCCTATGCGCAGTCTTATGGATGAATATGGGAAAGTTGTGAAAAAACTGGCAAAAGAGTACAATGCAATTTTTGTTAATGTACAAGAAGCGTTTGATCGTTATTTGAAATACAGACCAGCGCAGACTCTTTGCGGGGATCGTGTCCATCCCAATAAGACGGGTCATATGATTATTGCTATGGCTTTCTTGAAAGCGATAGGATTGGATTGATTGTTAACTAACTCAACGTTAATGC
>Ga0129299_1001471_pt1 | contig 15712 bp, 14 predicted proteins | sample ConPoolayeCmetaG_FD_94477 | JGI IMG/M metagenome (GOLD analysis project Ga0129299, IMG submission 94477) | Hot spring microbial mat communities from California, USA to study Microbial Dark Matter (Phase II) - Cone Pool mat layer C metaG ... | reverse complement strand
TCGTATTCCCACCCGGCACTGACGAGCCTAACCCCGACAGAAGGAAAGGAGTAGTTTCAATGCCCCGAAGGGCTTTCATCGTATTCCCACGACTACAGAAAGGAGATAGGTAGCGATGATCTATACCGTTTCAATGCCCCGAAGGGCTTTCATCGTATTCCCACCCCCCCTTCTTGTCTGTCAGTTGCCTTGTCACCTCCTGGTGATCCACTCTGTAGAGGGTCATCAGATGCCCATTTCTCCCTCAGGGGGGCCGATATGGCCCGCTTTATGCGAGCATCGCCATCTTGCTCCTTTCATGCATCGATGCTCGCAATCCGACCCCTGGCTTGTGCCTGCGGCGCGGCGGCAGCTACCCCTCGGCCCGCCATCTGGCCCCGCCCGATCCGGGTTTGTTATGCTCATCATACCACACCGGCGTGCCTGCGCAAGCCCCTGCCACCCCAACCCCGCCGGCGGCGGGGCCGCTTTTTCTGCGAGCATCGAGGGGGGGTGTGCCAGTTTTGGCGATGCTCGCAATTCGCTACGCGGCTCACACGATGATGCATGCTTCCTCCTCGGCGGGCGGCGGCCCCGCCGTCACCTCCGTCTTGCGCCGGCAGCCCGCGCACAGGTGATACAGCCGCACGTGATCCTGGCGCGGGTGGATGATCCGCCGGATGCGGCGGCGCATCTGGGCGAGCGATTGACTGCTCAGCAGGCACTCGAACACGCTGTACTGCACCGGCGTGCCGAAGTCGGCCAGCGCATGGTGCAGCCGTGTGCGGCGGCGGTCATGGCTGATATCGTACACGACGATCACCAAGTGCTTCTCCGAAGCGCTCATCGTATTCTGAATGGCCTGTAATCTTGCCGCTCACCCTCGATTACTTTCCGCAGCGCGCGCGCTTGGACCTCGAAGATCTTCTGATAAGTCAACGCCCGTCCGGCAGCGGGGTGAACGATGGGTGTGTTCACCCGACGGGTGTATTCCTTCAGGAACTGCCGCAACCCCCTGCGCGTCAGCCCGACCGCGCCGTTGGATCGCGGTTCGAAGTCGCCGGGCGTCACGATGCGCTTGTTGACCAGGGTCAGCACCACCGAGTCGGCGATCACCGGTCGGAACTCCTCAACCAAGTCCAGTGCCAGGGCAGGCCGCCCATACTTATCCGCGTGGAAGAACCCATCGTAAGGGTCCAGCCCGACGATCTCCAATGCGGCGATCAGATTGGTAGTCAGCAGAACATATCCCAGGCTGAGCATGGCGTTAATCGGATCGCCGGGTGGGCGGCGGGTGCGGCGCTCAAAGGGCATCTCAGGTGGCAGCGCCGCCGCCAGGATGCGGAAGTAGGCGCGCGTGCCACTCCCCTCGATCCCTCGCAGCGCGGCCAGGTCGGCTGCCGTGCCGATGGCACCGATGGCCTCGTCCAGCCGCTGCAAAGGCCGGGAATCGACGGACACTTTGCGGGCAATCCGGCGGGCCAGCGTCCGGCAGTTGCGCAGCTTGCCGTTCACTACCGATCTGGCAAAGCACAAGCAGAAGGCCGCATCCAGGCCGCGCGCATAGTGGGCCTGCCGCAGCGCCAGGTGACCACCGCCGGGCGGGCGTAGCCTGCCGATCAGGCCACCGCCCCGCGACAGCAGCGTCAGGCCGACGCCATGCCGCAGCAGGGAATGCAGGGCTGGCGTCGTGACGCCCACCTGCCCGACCAGCACCACATCACTTACCCGCGCCAGCGGCACCGTCATGAGGATCTCATCCTGGTGGGTCACCAGCAGTTGGTGATAGTGCTTCTCGATTCTTGCCCCCGGCTTGGTCACGTAGAGCGTTGCCATGCTTCATAGCCTTCCGGCACCCAGTTCGCGGGGATGCGCCTAGCAGACCCCTTCACGGTGATGCGCTTGCAGGCCGAGACAAAGCTGTACGTATCGCGCTCGAAATGCACCCCCAGGTAGCCTAACCCTCGGTCGAAGTGGGTGATCTGCGTCTTGTGGGGCTCGAGGGCCATCGCTAGATCGCGCAACACCCGAGTCGTTGCGGCTAGGGCAGCCTGGGCGTCAGCCTCCGATGCACAGAACACACAGAAATCGTCGGCATAGCGCACCAGGGAGTCCCAGCCCGCCGCGAACAGCGCTGTATCCAGGCGATGCAGGTAGATATTGCACAGCAGGGGCGAGATCACCCCGCCTAGCGATAAGCCCCGGCGGTTGTCGGTGCTGGGCTGCATCACCGCTAGCCACTGCTCGATCAGTCGCAGCATGACCGGGTCGTCCACATCCTGGCGAACAAAGGTCATCAGGCGAGAGTGATCGATGTTGGCGAAGCACTCGTCGATGTCAGCGTCCAGCACCCACACCAGCCCCCGGTCGCGGAGCGTCACGATGCGAGCTATGGCATCCTGCACGCCCAGGCCGCATCGATAGCCAAAGCTGCATGGCAGGAACAGCGGCTCGAACACATCATCCAATACCTGGAGGGCGGCCCGCTGTAGCACGCGGTCGGTCACCGTGGGAATGCCGAAGTGCCGAAAGTGGCCGTCGGCCTTGCGCACACGGAACCGCCGCAGCGGCGACGGACGATAGGTATTGTTCATCACATCACGCCGCAGCCGCACCAACCTCGCCTCCCAGTCGCGCCGCCACCGCTGGATGGTTACCCCATCCATGCCCGCGGCGCCGTGGTTGGCGGCCACACTTTCCCAGGCGGCTGTCAGGTTCTGCATCGTTATCGCCTGCTTGATGAGATCGCCCATCCGCTCTCCTCAGGGATGCATTTCAGTTTGGTGGGCCGTAGGGGCGAGGGGTCTCTCGCCCCCTGCGGAAAGACCTCTCTTGTCCGAAGCGGATCCTCTCCTCAGCTTGATTGACCAACTTAACAAGCCGTTGTACAATTGAACAACAAAGCATAACTCCGCCATTAATGTTCTCCCGGGAGCAGATTCGCGGTATGGAGGAGCCTCCCCCAGCCTCGGTGATGATCGCTACGCTCGGCTCGGAACCACAGGTCATCACAATTGTGCTTGACCTGCTGGCAGAGCGGGGCATCTCCGTGCGCCGGATGGTGATTCTGCACAACGACCCCAGCCAGGAACCGACCCTCAGCAGCCTGACCACGCTGCGCAAGGAATTGGACGCCAACCCTCGCTACCCTGGGCTGAAGTGGCACGGCGTGATTCTGCGCGATGGGCAGGGCAACCCCATCCAGGACATTACCACCCCTGAGCACGCACAGGCCGTGTTCAAAGCCATCTACCGCGCCGTTGAGGAGGCCAAGCGAGAGGGCCTGACAGTGCACCTCTCCGCCGCTGGCGGGCGCAAAGCGATGGCGATGTACGCGGCGCTGACTGCCCAACTTCTCTTTGATATCCATGACCGGTTGTGGAACCTGGTCTCGACGCCTGCCTTGCTCAGCGAGCGGCGCCTGCACCCGCGCCCGGGCGAGGCCTCGTTGCTGCCTGTGCCGGTATTGCCTTGGCGGATCGGCCTCACCGAGAAGACCCGCTTCCTGCATCAAGTCCTCACCCCTGCCGAGGCGGAGGTGCTGGAACTGGTCGCTCGTGAGCGCCTGACCGACAAGGAGGTTGCCGCTCGCCGGTACACCACGAATAAGACCACCAGCGACCACCTTTCGGTGATCTACAGCAAGCTGCATACTTTCCTCGGGCTGCGCGATGACGTGCGGGTGGATAAGCGCACCCTCATCGCCGAGTTCAGCCCGTACTTCGAGGTTATGGACGCGCTGCAATGACGGTAGCATCCCTGATGGCGACGCACATCCGTAACCCTCCGGATGACGAGCATCATCCCAGGCAGTATCCTAAGCATCAGAATAGCTTCGTATTAAAGAGGCAAATTAAAGAGGCAAAACTTGATCGACAAGAAGCTCGCAGCGCAGACGGCGTTGCTCAATCATGCTCTGAGAGGCATGGGATACGCTCCGCTGCCCACCCCGTCGGGAGGGGAGTTCCTGCTGGATGCCTACCGCGCTCTGCTAGGCAGTGGGCAGCAAGCGAACGGGCTGGAGTTCATCCTCTCCACGCTGGCCCCCGGTGCGCCTCGGCGGGGTCGGTTGTTGGAGCCGCGTCCCCTGGCCCTGACTCGAGGCACTCTGCTGGGCGAGCCGGTGGAGGGCGAGCCTACCCCGGCGTCCTTTCAGCAGGACTGGGCAAGGCTGGGAGACCCGATAGAGCGGTTTGAGGTCGCCGCTGAGGTGATCCGCAAGCACGCCTGGGCTGTCCCCTGCACCTACGGGGAGCCGGGCGTATCCCTGTACGAGGAGTTCAAGCTACTGGCGGCGCTCGTGGCCGCCTCCGGTTACGAAGAGCAGCCCGCCGACTCGTTCACGTTGGTCGCCGGTGACTTCCCCGGCATCCAGGACTTCATCTACACGATCACGTCGAAGGGCGCAGCCAAGGGTCTGCGCGGACGTTCGTTCTTTTTGCAGTTGCTGGGCGACGCGGTGGTGCGCGCTCTGCTAGCTCATCTGGGCCTGCCATGGCTCAACGTGGTTTACGTGGCGGGCGGCAACTTCCTGCTGCTGGCCCCGGCAGGCGTGGCTGAAGCGGTCCGCGAGCGGGGGAAGAGTATCAACGAGAAGCTGCTCGATCACTTCCGTGGCGACATCGCGTTGTGCCTCGCCTGCGAAACACTGGCGGCGAACCAGTTGACTGGGGAGGGATTTAAGAGGCAATTGGAGTCCCTGAAGGATCAACTGGGGGCCGCCAAGCTGCGCGCTTTTGTGGATGTGGCTGGATCGAACTGGGAAGCGGTCTTCTCCCCGCGTGGCGGGAGCGATGGGACGCACTGCGCCGTGTGTTATCGGGAGCCGGAATCCGAGCCGGAAATGCGCGCAGCCAAATCAAATCAGGGCCAGGATTGGCGGTGCCCCGACTGCCAAGCATTCGACGAGCTTGCGGGGGACCTGGCCCGGAAGCACGCCTATCTGTCTATTGGGGTCGTGCATACTCCTTCCTCTGGTGGCTGGCAGGAATTGCTGGCCGACCTGTCTGGTTACCGCTACGAACTTCACGACACGCTCCCTCCGCGCGCGGCGAATACCCTGGTGTATCGCCTCAACGACACCAACTTCCCCATTGACAAGTGCGATGGTTTCCGCCTAATCGCCACGCGAACCCCGCTGGCCCGTCAGGAGGACGTGAAACTGTGGCAAAAGCAGAGAGCGTCCGATCCGAGTATCGCCGACGAGGACCGCCCACGAGTCGGAGAAACCATTCGCACATTCGAATATCTGGCCCATGCCTCGGAGGGGATCAGGCGGGTGGGCATGAGAGAGAAGCGAGCTTCACCGGAAGGTGAAGGGAAGAGGGCCCATGCCTCGGAGGGGATCAGGCGGGTGGGCATCCTGCGGATGGACGTGGACAACCTCGGGAAGATCTTCGGCACGTACATCCAGCCGCTCAGCCTGGCACGGCTCTCTGCCGCCAGCGCGGGGATGAGTCTGTTCTTCGATGGTTGGCTCAACGTGATCTGTGACCAGGTTGAGAAGGGGACTGCCCCCGCCTATCCACCTGAAGAGCAGGGGGAGGAAGAGGCTGCCACAACCTCCCCCTCCTCTCCTCGACCTGACACGCTGTATCTGATCTACGCAGGCGGTGACGATCTGTTCATTGTTGGCTCGTGGGATGTGCTGCCGGGCCTGGCACAGCGCATCCACGACGATCTCACTGTGTACGTGGGCCACAATCCACACATCACCATCTCGGCGGGGATCACCCTGGAGGACGAGCACTTCCCGCTGTACCGGGCTGCGGAGCGCGCCAAGAAGGCTTTGGACGAGCAGGCCAAGACGGTGTGGTACGGGACGCAATTTAACAGCCATGGCAAGCGAGTGAAACATGAGAAGAACGCTGTCTGCTTCCTGGGGCAGGTTGTGGGCTGGGATGGTGGGTGGAAGTTGGTCCTTCAACAACGCGATGCCATGCTTCGACTGCTGGAAAAGGGCCTGCCCAGGAGCCTTGTTCAGGTGATTCAGCAAATCCACGCCTTATACGAGGAAGGCCGAAGGTCCGCGCAGTGCCGTCCCGACCAGCTCTATTTCGGTCGGTGGGCATGGATGCAGGCTTACAGCCTCACACGCCTTGCGAAACAGGCCGATCCACACGGGAGTAAGGGGACAGCCAAGGGAATCAAGACAATTCAGACCGCTCTTTTGACACCTGGAACGGTTCACCTTAGTGGCCTGGCCGCCCGCTGGGCCGAATACCTGACGCGACGTACAGAAGGAGATGAGTGACATGGGGAGACACCAGCAACAACAACGCGGCAGGGGTGAGAGGCCCCAATATAGCCTATCTGACCAGGATAGACGGGCCATCATCCAAGATGGTAACGTGAAACTTCTGGTTAAGCGTGCCGAGGAGCTAGGTGAGGAACTTAAGAAAGAAGGATTGAAGTCGTCGCAGATTCGCAGCATCTTTGGCACTGTGCGGCTGATTCAAAGTACGTGGCCGCTGAAGGCCACAGCGGACCAAACCCAGCGGGCTTACCGCCAGCTTCAACTGCTGAAGCCACGCTTGGCTTACCAGGCCGAACGGAATCGAGGAGTTGGACCTCTCCGCGATATTCTGACCGCGGCCATTGATGATGTAGGTAACGATCGAGGCCGCTTCCAGAACTTCTTCGATTTCTTTGAGGCGATCCTGGCCTATCACGTGGCCGCTGGCGGCGAGTAGGAGGAATAGCATGTCGAATGGTAACGGGCGTTATGTGAAACTGTATGGCCGTGTCTTTCTCTACGGGGACATCATCACTATTACGGGCCTGCACATCGGCGGCGCACAGGCAGCCCTGGCCATCGGGGGGGTGGATAACGTCGTAATCCGCGATCCGTTGACCAACCGCCCCTATATCCCAGGCTCATCGCTGCGCGGCAAGATGCGTTCACTGTGGGAGAAGCTGAAGGGCGTGGAGCAGAATAAGTCCATTGGGCGGGATGTATTCATCCACGTCTGCGAACCCGACAGAAACGAGTCCCCTGGAGATTTCGTCGCGCGCTATCGGGAGTGCCCCGTGTGCCCGATTTACGGCGTTCCGGCTGAGGCGGGCATCCCTGCCCCTACTCGCCTCATTGTGCGCGACATCTTCATGAGCGAGAAAAGCGCCGAGGAGTTGCAGACTCAGGCACAAACCGACCAGCCCTACACCGAGGTCAAGTGGGAAGCCGCTATTGACCGGGTTACCTCCGCAGCTACCCCTCGCCAGATGGAGCGCGTGCCCGCCGGCGTGGTCTTCAGCGATATGGAAATGGTCTACTCTGTGTTCGAGCTAGAAGATATTGACCGTTTCCCGTCCTTGCTTGAGAGTATGCAGCTTCTAGAGGACGATTATCTGGGCGGGCTTGGCTCCCGGGGCAGTGGTCGGATAGCCTTCAGAAGGCTGAACGTGGGTGTGCGCACCGGGGATGACTACCCCACAAAAGTGCTCTACTACGGGAAGGACCAAGGTGTCACGGTCGGGGAGTTGCTCGATCAGCGCGATGGTCTGGTGAGTTGGCTGATGAGCGTCATCTTCCCATCCTGAATAGTGGGGAAAGCGGCAATGCTGCAATTGCAGGCATATTACCTGGAGCCGCGCTCGGCGTTCCATCTAGGCGAGCGGGGCATTGGCATCGAAGCCAGCGATGTGATGGCCCACGCAGATACCGTGTTCTCTGCGCTGTGTATGATCTGCCGTCAGTGGGCGGGCAACCAGCAGTTGACCGACATGCTCTCCTCATTCCTTTCCGACCCGCCGTTTCTTCTTTCCTCCGCCTTTCCCTACGTGACACGCCAGAACGGGGAGCGCCTGCGCCTGTTCCCGCGTCCACTCAACCTGCCGCCAGGGCTTGAGGAACTTGCTAAACGCAAGGCGGTCAAGGGGGTGCGGTTTGTCTCTGAGTCGTTGTTCCGGCTGTGGATCGCCGGTGAGTCTTTGCGGGCGTACCTGCCATCCGAAGAGGAGGCAGGGGAAGACTTTCACCTCTTGCAAAAAGGCCGTGTATGGGTCTCCCCAGAAGAGTATACAGACCTGTCCACCACGCAGATATGGGGGGGCGACGAAGAACCTGTGCCCCGTGTGACAGTGGATCGGCTCAGCAGCGCCTCAGCCGTTTATCAAGCGGGGCGGATCCGCTTTGCACCGGGGTGCGGCCTGTGGGTCGCATTCCAATACAGAGCTGAGGGCTGGCAGGAGTTCGTGGAAGACCTGCTGCTGGTGCTGGGCGACGACGGCCTTGGCGGAGAGCGCAGCGCTGGGCATGGGCAGTACACACTCAACCTCGAGCAGAGCGAGGTGCTACAGTTGCCCGATCCAGCCGCCCGGTCGGTGATTCTTTCGCTGTACTGGCCCCCCTCGCAGGAAGAGGCCAATGCGGCCCTGAAGGGCGAAGGAATATATTACGAGCTGCTGATGCGACGTGGCTGGCTCACCTCACCCGAAGGGCCAACCTATCGCCGCAAATCCGTTCGGATGCTCGCGGAAGGAAGCGTCATCGGCGCGACGGGGCGCGAGACACCAGGCTGGCTGGCCGATGTAACGCCAGGTGCCTTTCCAGATCATCCAGTGTACCGATATGGCTACGCCCTGACAGTTGGTTCGATGTAGTGGTTCCAGGAGGCTGAAATGCCAGAAGACGATATGGGCGAGCTACACACCCGATACAGGTTGACAGTCGAGGCGCTCTCCCCCGTGCACATCGGCACCGGACGTGAGCTGGTGCGGGACATCGATTACACCGTTCGAGACGGGAAGACGTGGGTGGTCAATGAAGAGGCCCTGCTTGTTGAGTTGCCGGTCGATCCTTCCGGCCAGTTCAATAATGCGCTGCTTGGGCGACCCCTGAGCGAGTTGTTACGACCCGAGGACTACTACGAGGACAATCCGGTCTTTCTTTACGTGCTGCGCGGCCAGCCTGCCAACCGCCCCCTGCGTGAGCAGATCAAGGATGTGTGGGGTAATGCCTACCTGCCGGGTAGCTCGGTCAAGGGTATGCTCCGCACCCTGATTCTGTGGGATCAGTCCCGCCAGCCACCGATCTCGGTGACCGAGGGACCTGTCTGGAGTCAGCGGGATCATCAGCGCGTACCGGGTTCGGGTTACGTCTGGAGCCAGGCCAGTACCGGCGCACGGCGGCAGCGCCAAGGAGAGTTGAGTAGGAATCAGAAGCAGGCCGCTCAGGAACTGGAGCGCGCAGTCTTCGCGCCCGGCGCGCGTGAGTCCCGCCAGGCTCCTAACCTGGATGTGATGCGGGCGCTGCAAGTGGCTGACTCGCCGCGTCCCATCGGAGAGGGGGCACATCTGGCCGTCGTTCCGACGCGAGTCTACCCGACCGGCAAAGGCGACCACGGGGAGAGCGGCATTGAGGTGGCCGTAGAAGCCATCATGCCGGGCGTCACCTTCGAGCTTGCGATCAGCATCGAGGAATACGGTTTCGGTAACCGGGAGGCGCGTGGGCGATTGGGCTGGAATGGCAACATGCGCCGCTGGTTTGAGGCTCTCCCTGGTATCGGGCAGGAGCATGCCCGACAGCGATTGATCCACGAGGTTGGGTTCCATAAATCCCTGGGCGGGCCGCGGGAGACGCTGCGTTTTTACAAGGACCTCACGGACACCTGGCAGGAGCTTGGCCAGGCTGAGTGGCTGGCCCAGCTTGGCTGGGGAGCCACCTGGGATAGCAAGACGCTCGGCGAGGTGCTGCGCCAGCAGCCGGTCTTTGACGATCTGGTGAACTACTACGGGTTGAAGGGGCGGTCGGGAAGAAGGCGCCCCCATGAGGCGGGGCAGCCCTTTCCGGCGACCCGCAACTTGGCCCTCCGCCGTGGCGAACCCGCCATCCCAATGGGTTGGATCAAGTGCCGGTTGGAGCCGCTGAGCTGATGGACGAGACGGTTATGGTGCTGCTGGTGGGCGAACAACCCGCCCCCAATCTGCTCCCCGCGCGGCACTACCGAGTCTCGGCTGTCCTGCTGGTGTACAGCAATCTGACCGAGCACATCGCCGAGAACCTCGATAAAGTCCTCCAGACACCGACCAGCATCAAATGCAAGGTTCCGGCCTATGACGTGAGCGCCATCATCGACCAACTCAAGCGCATAATCAGGGACCATGGCTGGACGGGCCGCGATCTGGTCTTCAACCTGACGGGTGGCACCAAGCTGATGATGTTGGGTGCGTTCATCGTCGCTCACGAGCTGGGCAGCCGCTGGCTGTACATGCAGAGTGAAGGCCCGGCCAGCGACGCACACTGGTTCGGCTTCAAGGACGGCAGGCCGTATCGCGCGCCAAAGGAGACCATCTCCACTACCATCACCCTGACGGACTACCTTCACCTCCACATCGGTGAATTCCGCAGCCATGAGCCTTCGGACGACTTCGAGCGGGCGATCTTCAAGGCACTGAAGCCGGGGCGACAGTCGCCGGTGCACGAACTGCTGGTCGATATCCGGCCCACCAGCACCCGCGACCCCGAAATAGATATGCTGGTGCGGATCGATAACCAGGTGGGAGTGCTGGAGATCAAGAAGCGGGCAGCCAAGCGCGGCATTGAACAGCTCACCACAGCGACCGGGCGCGACTACCTGGGAACCTACGTCCACAAGTTCCTGGTCACTGCCCACCCCGTCAGCCGCGAGACCTGTCGACTGGCGGAAGCCCTCCGCATCCACGTGGTGGAGCTGCCGAGCTTCGCGCAGGGTGGCTCGCTGAGTCAGCATGATAGGGGCCAGGTGCGCCGCCGCATCGCCGAAGTGATGAAGCCGCGCGCCGTGACGACAGGAGTGGCCAGATAGCGATGTTGGTTTCACTGGTGATCCATGTCAGGCCGGTGGAACCGGCGCGCGTGCCACACTTTCTGGGAGGGGCGGTGCAGGCGTGGTTCCTCGACCAGGTGCGCCAGCGCAATGCAGCGCTGGCCGATGAACTGCACGACAGCCAGGGGCTGCGCCCCTACACCGCCAGCCGGGTAGTGGGGCTGGGTGAAGGCTCCCCGGAAGGTGTGTTCGTCCACCCCGAGCGGCCTGGCTGGCTGCGCATCACGAGCCTGCGGGCGGATGTCTCTGCCCTGCTGAGGGAGCGGATCGCCCCCTCCTTGCCGGGGCAGGTGATCGACGTGCCTGGCGCGCGCCTGCGGATCGAGAGAACGACCGCTGATCCCGCCGAGCACCCTTGGGCCGGGACAGACACCTACCCGGCGCTCCTCCAGCGCCATACCTTGACCCCTGAATGGCCGCCGCGCCGCTTGGGGCTGGCTTTCGCCTCGCCGACCGTTTTCAAATCGAACGGGCAATATGTGCCATTCCCGATGCCGGCGCTGGTGTTCGGCAGCCTGCTGGATCGCTGGGCGGCGCACTCGCCGGTGGCGATCCACCCGGAGATGCGGCGCTTTGCCGCTGAGTGCATCGTCGCCAGCCGCTATCGCCTGCGCACCGCCGCCCTCTCTGTTGACGGGGCCGATAAGGGGGTGGTGGTCGGCTTCACGGGGGACTGCCACTATGCCATCCGCAGCAGCGACCGCTTCTGGGGCGGGCTGGCGCACTTGCTGGCAGGTTATGCTTTCTACGCGGGCGTGGGCGCGCGCACCGCCGTGGGGTTGGGGCAGACCCGACCCTGGCACCACGCACGCCCCGACGCCTAAGGCCCCTTGTCCACTCGCGCAGACAACAGCGCCCCCGGATTGTGCCGGGGGCGTTTCCTTTTTGCCCCGCAGGGCTTTCACCGTATTCCCACCCTATCGCGGTCGTAGAGATGGCAGCCGGTCGTCCCTGCTCGCATGGAGTCGCTGTGCGTCCAACGGCGGCTTTTTGATTCAGGCATGGCAGGGAATCGGTGAGGTTGAGATGAAATATAGACATAACATTGACAAATATTGTCTAGTTCGATAAAATGGTTATAACGTATACAAATATTGGACAAAAAAATAGGGAGGAAGTCATGAAGTCAGGAAAAGGGTTGGGAATGCTGGCCGGGCTGGCTGTGGCTGGGCTGCTGGCGGTGGTGGTGGCGCCGGCTGCGGCGGCAGCCGCGCCCAGCGGCAGCATCGTCGATATCGCGGCGTCGAATGGGAACTTCGACACGCTGGTGGCGGCGGTGCAGGCAGCGGGCCTAGCAAGCACGCTGGATGGCCCCGGCACGTACACGGTGTTTGCGCCCACTGATGCGGCGTTTGAGACGCTGCTCGATCAACTGGGCCTGAGCGCCGCCGAGCTGCTGGCCAATAAGGCCCTGCTGACGGACGTGCTGCTGTACCACGTCGCGGCGGGCAAGCTGACCTCGGAGGAAGTGCTGGCGCTGCGCGAGCTGCGGATGCTCAACGGCGACCTGGCGACCGTATCGGTGCGGAATGGCCGTCCGTACATCAACGAGGCGAGCATCTCGACGGTGGACATTCAGGCCAGCAACGGCGTGATCCACGTCATTGACGCGGTGATCCTGCCCTCCGGGGTGGCGGCCCCCAGCGGCACGCTGGATGCCAACATCGTGGAGATCGCGCTGGCGAACCCGGGCTTCTCCAGCCTGGTGGCGGCACTACAGGCAGGGGAGCTGGTGGGCGCACTGAACGGCCCCGGCCCGTACACGGTCTTTGCCCCCAGCAACGATGCGTTCAACAAGACGTTGGGTGAGCTGGGGCTGACGCTGGAGCAGGTCGCCGCCGATAAGGCGCTGCTGACGGACATCCTGCTGTACCACGTGGCCGCCGGTCGCTACGATGCGCAAGATGCGCTGGGTGCAGGCACGATCCGGATGCTGAATGGCGATAGCGTGACCATGTCGGTGCGGAACGGCATCGTCTACGTCAACGGGGCCTCGGTGTCACGGGCGAACATCGTCACCCGGAACGGCATCATCCACGTGATCGACGCCGTGCTGCTGCCGCCCACTCCCTAGCCGACGGGGTGGCTGGCGACGACAGGGCCGAGGTTCTCCCCCGGCCCTGTTTTGTTTCCTGGTTGTGAGGCACAGCGGATCCACCAGGCAGCGGTCAGAGGTGCGCCTGCTCCACCCACGCCCCCGCCGGTTTCATCTCCCCGGCCCGGATGGGGACGGCCAGCCGGTTCTCCGGCGGGGGGATCGGGCACGACCAGTAGGGGTTGTAGGCGCAGTAGGGATTGTAGGCCAGGTTGAAATCCACTAAAAACCGCCCCCCAGCCAGCGGCTCGATCTCCAGATAGCGCCCGGCATCGTAGGTTTCCGTGCCATTGGTAGCATCCATGAAGGGCAAAAAGTACCCCGCGCCGCCGTAAGCCAGATAGACGGTCAGCGCGGCAGGCTGCCCCTCCACCTGGAAGGTGAAGCGGCCCCAGCGCAGGTACTCGGCCACGTCGCCGGTGCTGGTTTGCAAGGTGACGGGGGTCTGTTCCTCAAACGGCTCCACCGTCACCTCCAGGCGCAGCGCCGGGTTCTCCGGGTAGTAGCGCAACCCCTCGAAGGCGTCCTTCTGCTGAGGCAACAGCGGCGAGTGCGGGTCGGCCTTGAAGAAGCGATCCTTTTGCTGACGGAAGACCTCAAGGGCGGTCATGGCTTATCTTCTCAGGGTGGTGCGCGCAGGGTTCACCCATGCAGACGAAGGCTGGAAGGGCTACCTTACGCTATCTCCGGTTCCAGATAGAACAGTTCGTCATCGTCATCGTAGACCAGCACCTCGGCGTAGCGGCCCCAATTGATCACGGTGTCGAGCTGCTGCTCTGCCTGCTCTGCGGGGAACTCCAGTTCCAGGGCCGTCTGGAGCACGTCCCACTTAAGCTGGTGGCGGTCGGCAGCGCGGAGCATCGCCAGCAGCCAGCGGAACAGCGGCAGCCGCCGGATGCGGGTGGCAAAAATCTCCTTGCGGGCTAGAATGCTGGCCTCGGCGAACGTCTCGCCCAAAGGCAGCAGGGTCATATCACCCTGCTCGACGCTGGCGAAGCCGAGCAACTCAGCGGCCTCGGTCAGCCGCAGCAGGTGATCCGAATCCAGGTTGAGGTCGGCGGCAAGCTGGTAGATATCGAAGCGGTAGCCCGGCGTCTCGGAGAGATGCTCCAGCAGGGCAGCCAACTCGTTGGCATCCACGTTGGGCAGTGCGCGCGTCGGTCCAGGCTCACCGGGGGCCGTGCCCAGCTCGACCGGCTCCGGCTCGGTGCGGCCCGCCAGCAGTCCGTATACCTCGTCCACCATGGACAGGAAGGCAGGGTCCTTATACAGCCGGGGGTGAGGCAGCGTGACCGGCAAGTCAGCGACGACCCGCCCCGGCCCCTTGTCCATCACGATGATGCGGTCGGCCATCGAGACGGCTTCTTCAATATTGTGAGTGACCATCAGGATGGCGCGGGTCGGAATCTTGTTATTGAGCCACAGTTCCAGCAGTTCGCCGCGCAGGGTCTCGGCGCTGAGCACATCCAGCGCGGAGAAGGGTTCGTCAAGGCACAGCAGCTCTGGCTCGACGGCCATGGCGCGAGCGAAGCCGACCTTCTGGCGCATCCCGCCCGATAGCTCGCGCGGGTAGGCCATCTCGAAGCCATCCAATCCCACGCGGTCGAGCAGCTCGATGGCGCGCGTCGTCCGCAGTCTATCTGGGACACCGCGCGCCTTCAGGGCGACTTCGACGTTTTCCAACACGGTCAGCCATGGGAACAGGGCGAAGGTCTGGAACACAATGGCAGCGTGCGGGTTGACGCCCTTCAATGGCTGGCCGCGATACAGCACCCGGCCCTCGTGGGGCGGCTGCAACCCGGTGATGATCCGCAGCAGCGTGCTTTTGCCGCAGCCAGACGGGCCGAGCAGCACGACGTATTCGCCCTCGTACAGCGACAGGTTCACGTCCTCTACTGCCGTGAAGCGCCGCGATCCGCTCCCATACACCTGGGTGATATGCTCCAGCTCCAATAGCGATCCGTTCTTGCCCATGCGTTCGACTCCCGAATGTGGCACACGTATGCGGCTGCCCCTACTCCATCGTGTACTGTTCCTGCGCCAGCCGGTGTAACCGACGCCAGAACAGCCGGTTGATCAGCACCACCGCCAGCACCATGCTGATCGTCGCCGCCAGCAGCATGGGGTAGTTCCCCGTGGCAGTGGCCTGGGCGATCTCCGAGCCGATCCCGACGACCTGGAGCGTCTGCCCGCCGAACTCGACATGCTCAGCCACAATGCTGGCGTTCCAGGCTCCACCGCTGGCGGTCAGCGCACCAGTGACGAGGTAGGGGAACAGGGCGGGTAGGATCAGGGTGCGCCAGCGCTCCCAGCGGCTCAGGTGCAACAGGCTGGCTGTATACTTGAGGTCCTGGGGAATCGACGCCGCGCCCGCAATCACGTTGAACAGGACATACCACTGGGTGCCCATCAGCATCAGCAACGCGGCAGCGAGGTTCAACCCGCCGGGAAAACGCAGCACGAGCAGCAACAGCGCTGGGAATAATGCCGTGGCAGGCACCGATGCGGCAATCTGCACTAACGGTTGGAGGATCGAAGCTAGGCGCGGGCTGGTGCCAATTGCCACGCCAACCGGCATTGTCCACGCCAGCGCCAGGATCAGCACCAGCAACACGCGCAGCAAGGTCGCCACCAGGCCCAGGCCGATGTCCGCCCAGCTCGCCACAGGCACGGTCAGTAGCATCCCGCCCGCACGGAACGCGCCGTAGGCCAACCCCGCGCCCAGCGCCGCCCACAGCGCGATCCCCATTCCGCGGCGGGGCGTGGGATCACTCCCTGCCGCCCGGCCAGTCGATGTCAGCCTGGCTAGCCGCTCATCCACCCATCCCCCGAC
>Ga0129299_1001469_pt1 | contig 15719 bp, 17 predicted proteins | sample ConPoolayeCmetaG_FD_94477 | JGI IMG/M metagenome (GOLD analysis project Ga0129299, IMG submission 94477) | Hot spring microbial mat communities from California, USA to study Microbial Dark Matter (Phase II) - Cone Pool mat layer C metaG ... | reverse complement strand
GGGGGGCGCCGTTGGAGAGATGATGGACGAGATCGAGGATGAGGAAATCGTAATCGCCGCCGGTGATGATGCAATCAATAGGGGCGTGGTCGAAGGATTCCTGCGGGAGATAGGTGACGTGGTCGCCGACCCAGACAATGAGCGTGTTGGGGAGGGAGGAGCGAAGCTGGGCGGCGATGTGCCAGTGGCGGGAGATGACGGGGCATTTAGTTTCCATCAGCACGATGTCTGGCGCGCAGTGTACGAGGCGTTGGTGCCATTCGGGATAGGTCCATTTTTCGGCGATGCCGTCGAGCCAGAAGACGTTGTGGCCATGGGCGGCGAGGTTGCTGGCGGCGTAGGCAGGGACCATGGGATAAATGTAGGTGGGCGCGTTGAAATACTGGAATTGGCGGTTCTGGGATAGGAGCGGGACACCTTTAGGTGATTCAATGGGCGGATAGACGATGGCGATCTTCATAGGGCGGGAAAATCTTCTGGTTCAAGACTGCGAACACCGGCGCAGGACAGATCAAATGCTTCGTTTGGGAAGGGGACAATTACTTCGCGGGCGGTGACGTTTTCGAGATGTTCTGCGAGGGCGAAGGCTTGAGGTTCTTCGCCATGGACAAGAAAAACGGAGCGGAGAGAAGGCTGGGACTGAATCCACTCGGTCAGGCCGCGCTGATCCGCATGGGCACTGAAGGTATCGAAATGATCAATATGGGCATTGACGGGGACGAGTTCGCCGTTAATGCGGACGGCGGGCTGTTTGTTGAGCAAGAGACGGCCGAGCGTGTCTTCGGCGCAGAAGCCGACGAAGACGACGCGTGAATGGGGGTCGGGGAGGTTGCGTTTAAGGTGATGGAGAACGCGGCCGGCCTCGCACATACCGGAGGCGGTGACGACAATGAAGGGGCCGGGCTGGGCGCGGAGGGCGCGGGATTGCTCAGACGAGACGACATGCAGGGCATCGAGGCGTGCAAATGTGCTGGCTGCGCCATCGGGCATACGGAGGACATCCGGATGGCGTGTGAAGGCGCGGGATGCCTCGACGGAGAGCGGGCTGTCTACGTACACAGGGGTTTCGGGCAGCTCGCCTGCGTCCATCAACCCGCGCAATTCATAGACGACACGCTGGGTGCGGCCGACGGAGTAGGCGGGGATGACGACGATGCCGCCGTTGGAGACGGTGGCGCTGATGTGCCGGGCAAGGTCGCTGCGGGCGTAGGCGTAGGGGCGGTGTTCGCAGTGGCCGTAGGTGCTTTCAAGGATAGCGAAATCAGCGCCGGAGGGGATGGCGGGATCAGGCATGATCCAGTCGTTGGTGCGGCCGACATCACCGGAATAGACCAGCGTGCAGTCGCCGCGAGGAGTATGTTCGCGGAGGACGATGGAGCTGGCGCCGGGGATATGGCCGGAAGGGAGGAAGAGGGCGTGCAGATGGGGGCCGAGGGCGATGTCATCGCCCCATGCAACGGGTTGCATCAAGGCGAGAGTCTGGCGGACATCGTCATCGCTGTAGAGATCGGGCAGTGGTGCGAGGCCGCGTTCGAGGCGGCGCTGATTGAGTTGGGCTGTTTGTGTGCGCAAAACGTAGGCGCTGTCGGAGAGCAGCAGGGTGCAAAGATCAATCGTTGCCGGGGTGGCGTAGATCGGACCGCGAAAGCCAAGATGCACGAGGCGTGGGAGGCGTCCGCTGTGATCGACGTGGGCATGGGAGAGGAGGACGCCGCGGATTGATTCGGGGTGCACCGGCAGGGCGGCGTTGCGGGTATACATATCCTGGCGGCGGCCTTGGAAGAGGCCGCAGTCGAGCAACCAGCGGCCGTCAGGGGTATCGGCGACGTGCAGGGAACCGCTGACAGAACGCGCGGCGCCACAGAAGAGGAGTTTCACGAGGGCGCGTTCATTAGTCGAAAGTGAAGGAGGCGCGGTTGCGTTCCCACCACTCGCGCGCTTCTTCGTAGGTTTGAAACTCCTGGTCGGTGATGAAATTGAGAGAATCCAGCGCATCCTGGCGGATACTATCATCATCGTGCAGGAGGCCTTTTTCGATCAATATATCTATGGTGCGCGGATCGGAAATATCTTCGATGGTGAGAATGGCCTTTTCGCGAATGTCAGGATCAGGATCGGTAATGGCTTTGGCGAGAGCGTCGAGCACGTTGGGAGACGAAATGTAGAGCATGATGTTGAGGGCGTTATCACGCACATCAACGTTTTCGTCATCGAGGGCCTTGAGGAGGGCGTCATTGATGCGCGGGTCATCGACTTCCATGAGAGCATCCAGCGCGTATTCGCGGATATCAGGATTTTCGTCGTCCAGTGCTTTGACGACGGCGGGAACGACGGCGGGGTCATCAACGTTCATGATCACGTCGAGGGCAAGTTCGCGGATGTCAGGATTGTCATCGTTGAGGGCCATCATGACGACGTCCAAGACAATGGGATCGTCAATGCCGATGAGTTTCTGGAGGGCGGCGATTTTGTCGGCATCGGGGAGATCGGCGAGGAAGGCGCGCGTGGCAGCGTTAACAAGGTCGCGCATCTCCTGAGTGACTTCAAACTTAATTTGTGTTTCGCTGTCATCAAAGTGTTCTTCGGGCTGCACATCAGTGGGCAGTTTCTGCCCAAGAGTTTTCTGGAGCTCCGCCCGTTCGCTTTCAGGCATGGCCTTGATAAGTTCGTCCATACGGGCATAGCTTGCGCGCAAGGGCTCGGTGGAGATTTTGACGTTTTTCGCAAGAGCATTGGTGATGTCAACGGCGGCAGGCGCGGGCTCTTTGCGGCCGCAGCTAGAGAGCAGAAGCACTAGTGCAACAGGGGCAAGGGCGAGGGCACGCGCTTTGAGAACGTTGGTCGTTATAGTCATGCTGTTTGGTAACATAGGAGATTCAGTGGTTCATGAGTGAACAAAATGACGAAGGGAGGGGAGCACAAATAATGCCAGGGCATGATCAGAATTCGGCGAGCTTGGGCGCGCGTGGGAAGGGGATGACATCGCGGATGTTGGACATGCCGGTGACGAACTGGAGCAGGCGTTCGAAGCCGAGGCCGAAGCCGGCATGAGGGATGGTGCCGAAGCGGCGCAGATCGCGGTACCACCAGTAATCATCGGGGTTGAGGCCGAGGGCAGTGAGGCGCTTGTCGAGGACGTCGAGGCGGTGTTCGCGCTGGCTGCCGCCGATGATTTCGCCGAAGCGCGGGACGAGCATGTCCATGGCGCGCACGGTGCGTTGATCGTCGTTGACGTACATGTAGAACGGCTTGATAGAGGCGGGCCAGTCGTAGACGATGATAGGTTTTTTGAAGTATTCTTCGGTGAGATAGCGCTGGTGTTCGGCCTGCAGATCGGCGCCCCACGCGGCGGGGAATTCCCACGAGACATTGGCGCGGGCGAGGATGGCCATGGCATCGGAGTAGGAGACGCGCACAAACTCTGTAGCGGCCATTTGCTCGAGCATGGCAAGGAGGCCGGGCTGGATGCGCTGGTCGAAGAAACGCATGTCGCTGGGGCAGCGTGAGAGGGCAGCGGCAATGACGTGTTTGACAAAGTGCTCGGCGGTGTCCATGTTGGCCTGCAAGTCGGCGAAGGCGAGTTCGGGCTCGATCATCCAGAACTCGGCGAGGTGGCGAGTGGTATTGGAATTTTCGGCGCGGAAGGTGGGGCCGAAGGTGTAGACATTGCCGAGCGCACAGGCATAGTTTTCAACGGCGAGCTGGCCAGAGACGGTGAGAAAGGTGCGGCGGCCGAAGAAGTCTTCCTGATAGTTAATGGAGCCGTCGGTGGAGCGGGGCGGATTGGCGATATCGAGGGTGGTGACTTGAAACATCTCGCCGGCGCCCTCACAGTCGGAGGCGGTGATGATTGGGGTGGAAATCCACAAAAACCCGCGGGACTGAAAGAACTCATGGATGGCCATGGCGGTGGCGTTGCGGACGCGGGTGACGGCGCCGAAGGTGTTGGTGCGGGGGCGCAAATGGGCGACCGAGCGGAGGTGTTCGAAGGACATTTTCTGCTTGTGCAGCGGGTACTGAGTGGGCTCGACAAAGCCGAGGACGCGGAGGGCGGTGACGTGCAGTTCGCGCGCCTGTTCGCGGCCGGGGGAGGGGGTGACGACGCCGGTGGCCGAGATACTGGCGCCGGTGTGAAGATTGAGGACGTCACTGTGATAATTTGGGAGGGAGGCAGGCACGACCAGTTGTAAGTTTTCAAGCGCCGAACCATCGTTCAGTTCAATGAAAGAAAAGCCGGCTTTGGAATCGCGGCGCGTCCGCACCCAGCCCTGCACGATGACGGTGGTTTGTTCCAAATTGTCGCGCAAAACGCGCGCTACGCTGACACATGGTTCAGCTGCCATGGGAATCGTCCGAGTGAACTATGAACATAGTAGTATTGTACACGCACACAGCATGTTTGTCAACACGAGGCGTGGCGGGGCGGGCTAGAGGAGAGCTCGCATGCAGCGGCGGTGAGCAGCAAGGCAGGAGTGAAGAACCAGCCGGCAGAGCGGGGGAGGAAAAGAGTAAGGCAGGCGGGAAGGAATGTGGCGGCGGCAAGGAGAGCATCAGTGGCTGCAGGAGAAACACCACGGCGCATGATGCGCCAGGCGAAGTGGTCTTGGCCGCCCTGCCAAATTGGGCGGCGCTGCGACAGGCGGATGGCGATGACGGAGAGGGTGTCATAGAGGGGAATCCAGAGCGCGGGGAGGAGAAGCGGATTGAGGTGGAAGCTTGGAAGGGACGGATCGCGCAGGACGAGCCAAACGCAGCAGACGCCGGCGAGGAGGCTGCCGGCATCGCCGAGGAAGATGCGGGCGGGCGGGCGATTCCACCAGAGGAAGCCGAGGAAAGCGCCTGCGGCGGCGAGGCGTGGGGCTGGGGCGCCGTGGAGGGCGGCGGCGGCAAGTGCGGCGGCGGAAACGCTGGCGCACTGGCCGTCACTATTGTCGAGCAGGTTGAATGCGTTTGAGAAGAACAGGAGTGCGGCCGCACAGGCGAGCGCATCAATCACGGTGGCGCCGGCGAAAAGCATCAGGAGCGCGGGCACAGCAGACGCCGCGCACAGGGCGGCAAATTTTGGCAGCGGTGCGAGCGCGGCGCGGTCGTCGTAGAGGCCGATGGCCAGCATGGCGAGCGCGGCGGCAAGAAAGGGCGTGTGATAGGGGGGAATACCGCACGCGGGCGCGGCGTGGCCGGTGATCGAGAGACACAATGAAGTAGCGAGCGCCAGAGCGACGGCGAGGCCGCCCAGCAGAGGCGTGGGGGATGCATGCAGCTTACGAGGGGACGGCCGGTCGAGGTAGCCGAGGGGCGGCGCGAGCCAGATCATCACGCGCGAACAGGCCAGCGCCGCGAGGAAGGCCAGAAAGAATGCGAGGAACGGTGAACCCAACGGCGACACGAGAGGCGGGCAGTGCGCCGGGGCATCAGAGGTTGAAGGCCGCCTTGGCGCGGGCGGTGAAGTCTTTGAGGGACATGCTGCCGACGGCGGTTTCGACAACTTTGCCCTTGTTGAAGAACACCAGCGTGGGAATGCTCATGATATTGAAGCGCTGGCAGAGTTCGGGCGCCTCGTCTACATTGACTTTGCAGATTTTGACTTGAGGGAACTGCTGGGCGAACTGGTGCAGCGTGGGCATGAAGGCCTTGCACGGGCCGCACCATTCGGCCCAGAAATCAACCACAACCGGCTTGTCAGACTGCTCGACTTCTTTGGCGAAATTTTCATTAGTAACCGAGACGGCATCGCTCATGGCAACTCCTGTTCAAAAAGCGCAAAGCGCGGTGAAAAACGGTGTACAAATTATAGCGAAAGCGCGGCGGGAAAGCAAGCAGTTGATGGAATGGAGAAATAATGGTAGACTAGGAAGCATGAGAGAGAAGAGGAGTAAGATAAGCGGGAATAGAAGCGCGGCGGGGGGGCGGGGGATTTGTACAGAGGGGCGAGGCAGGCCTCGCCCGGACGGGAGAGAGATGAGATGGCGGCGCAGGTGATTTCATTTATGTATGTGGGAGCGGGAGGTTGTATAGGAGCGGTGGCGCGGTATGGCGTGAGCTTGCTGTTACAACAGTATTCGCTGACGTGGCCGCTGGGGACGCTGGTCGTGAACGTGGCGGGATGTTTTGTGATTGGGGTGCTTGCCGAGATGTGGGCGCGCACAGGGGCGGTCACGCCAGAGATGCGGTTGCTGCTGGCGACGGGGTTTTGCGGGGGATTCACGACGATGTCGTCATTTATGTATGAGCTGGCGCAGCTGGTGCGGGCGCACGAATATTTTCATGCCGGGTGGTATGGTGTAGCAACGATAGCGGGGTCGTGTGTGGCGTTTGTGGCCGGAGTGTTAGCGTGGCATGGTTTCATACAGGTTGTGAGGATACTATGGAACTGAAAGGGGAAGCGCTGTTAGTGCGGGTATTCATAGGGGAAACGGACAAAGTGCGGCACACGCCGTTATACGAAGCGATCGTGCGAGCGGCGCGGGAAGCGGGGCTGGCAGGAGCGACGGTGTGGCGAGGGATGCTGGGCTATGGGGCCGCCAGCCGGCTGCGTTCGGCGAAGCTGCTGGATTTATCGTCGGATTTGCCGATCGTGGTGGAGATCGTTGACCGGGAAGAGCGGATGGAGGCGTTTGTGCCGAAGCTGCACGAGTTGATAGATGCGGCGGATAGCGGGGGATTGGTAACGATGGAAAAGGTGCAGATAATCCGCTATCTGCACGCATCCAAAGGGCGCGGGGCTTGAGTGGCGGCGGGGTGATCCAGCCGGAGTTTCTGCCGATGACGCGGGGCGAACGAGCCGCGCTGGGCTGGGACGAGCTGGATGTGATCATCATCACAGGGGATGCGTATGTAGATCATCCGGCGTTTGGCGCGGCGCTGATCGGGCGGGCGCTGGTGGCGGCGGGGTTTCGCGTGGGCATCATTGCCCAACCTGACTGGCGCTCGGCTGAAGCGTTTGCGGTGCTGGGGCGCCCGCGGTTGTTTTTTGGCGTGACAGCGGGCAACATGGATTCGATGGTGAATCATTACACCGCACAGCGCAAAATCCGCTCTGATGATGCGTATACGCCGGGCGGGCGCGCGGGGCGGCGGCCGGACCGGGCGTGCATTATATACTCGCAGATGGTGCGGCGCAGTTTCAAAGGAGTGCCGGTGGTGCTGGGTGGGATTGAAGCCAGTCTGCGCAGACTGCCACACTATGATTTTTGGAGTGACACGGTGCGCAATTCCATTTTGCTGGATGCGAAGGCGGATATGCTTGTGTATGGGATGGCTGAGAAGGTGGTGGTGGAGATAGCACGAGGGATGGCGGCGGGGCGCACGTTAGAGGAACTGGAGGAGCTGCGGGGAATAGTAACGACTACACGGAAGGCCGATGCGGCGCATGCGGTGATGCTGCCTGCATACGATACGGTGCGCACACCGGAAGCGTTTTTTGATTATGATCATGTGGTAAAAGAGAAGAGCGCGCGAGAGGTGATGTATATGCCGCATGCGGGGCGGTATGTGCGGCACAATCCGCCGGCGCCGCCGCTCAGCACAGAAGAGCTTGACGCAGTTTATGCGCTGCCGTATGCGCGGCGGCCGCATCCTTCGTATCGCGAACGGATACCGGCGTTTGAGCAGATCAAGGATTCGATCACGGCACATCGAGGATGTTTTGGCGGGTGCAGTTTTTGTGCACTGACGGCACATCAAGGGAAGACGATTCAGTCGCGGAGTGAGGCATCGATAGTGGCGGAGGCGCGGCGGATAGCGGAGGGGCCGGGATTCAGCGGGGTGATCAGCGATATCGGCGGACCGACGGCGAACATGTATGGCATGCGCTGCGGGCGAGGGATCAGCACACAGTGTCCGCGAGTATCGTGTTTATTTCCCGAGCGGTGCCCGCATTTAGTGTGTGATCACCGGCCGTATATGCGTGTGCTTGAGGCCGTGCGCAAAGTGCGGGGCGTCAAGAAGGTGTTCATTGCATCAGGAATACGCCATGATCTGGCGTTGCTGGACAACGAGTATATGCGCGCGCTGGCCGAGCAGTACACGGGCGGGCATCTGAAAATTGCGCCAGAGCACACACAAGCGGCGCCGTTGCGCGCTATGCGCAAGCCGGCAGTGAATGTGTATGAAGCATTTGTAGAGAAATTTATGGCGCTGAGCGAGAGGGCTGGTAAGCGGCAACAGATAATTCCGTATCTATTAGCAGGACATCCTGGCACGACACTTGATGATGCGATTGAGCTGGCGCGGTATTTGAAACGAAGAAACATACGACTGGAGCAGGTGCAGGAATTCACACCGACGCCGATGACGGCGAGCACGTGCATGTACTTCACGGGGCGTGATTATGATACGGGCAAGCCCGTGCATGTTCCCAAAGGGCGCGAGATGCGGCTGCATAAAGCGCTGGTACAGTGGTACAAACCGGAAAACAAGAAGTACATAGTAGAAGCGCTGCGGAAGGCAGGGCGCACGGGGCTGGCGTCCGAGTTGTTGGCGCGCTGAATACGAACGTGTTTGTAAGGCACCCTGAATGCGGCGACAAGGGAGGGCCGCTGGCCAGAGCGGCGTGATGGTTGCAGGGCTCAAGGGCAACGAGGCCGTTGCCCCTCCATGTTTGGGTATCGGTATCGGTATCGCAATCGAAATCGTCATGGAGGGCCGCCGGCCCGGCGGCCTTATGCGCGCGGGGCACAAGGGCAGCGAGGCCGCTGCCCCTCCACGCCGTAGTCGCTAGTCGCCGGATTTAGGGCACGCTTTTTATTTACAATTTGCAAAGCACAATTTAGAATTCGCAATTTGTGTTGATTGCAGACGACAAGGAATGCCGATTGAAGAGCGGAGGCTTTTGACAGAGACAAATCCGGCAGCGCGCGCCCGCTTCCGCGTGGATTTCATCAAACTGCAATATTTGTTGCGTTTTGAAAATGAGAATGGTATACTACACACTGGTTAGGCACGATAGATACTGAAATGATGACATCAATGACAGGATTTGGCGCGGGGCATGCGGGCTCGCGGGCGGGCGCGGCGGACGTGGAAGTACGCAGCGTAAACGGGCGGTATTTGGATGTGCGGGTGAACCTGCCGCGAGAGCTGGCCTCGCTGGAGGGCGAGGTGCGCGAGCGGGTGAAGGCGCGGATGACGCGGGGGCAAGTGACCGTGCAAGTAGCTGTGACGCCGGCGCGCAACGCCGAAGCATATGTGCTGGATGAAGGGGTGCTGGCGCGTGCCGCGGCGCAGCTGAAGCGCGCGGCGCGTGTGGCGGATGTGCCGGCGGACATCACCATGGACACATTGTTGCGCATTCCTGGTGTATTGCGCAGCCAGGAGCCCGTGGTGAATGCGCCGGCGCTGGGGGCATTAGTATGTACGGCGTTGGAGCGCGCGCTGGCAAAGCTGGTGACGGCGCGGCAACGGGAAGGCGCGGCACTGACGCGTGACATGCTGAAGCGCGCGAAGCATGTTGCGCGTGAATTTGAGCGCGTGGCGCGAGCGGCGCCGCGGGTTGCTGCGCGTGTCAAACGGCGTTTTGCGGAGCGCATGCGGGAAGTGGCCAAAGCATGCGGCACCGAGTTTGACCCGGTACGCATGGTGATGGAAGGCGGTTTGGCGGTTGACCGGGTGGACATTACGGAGGAAGTGACGCGCGCGCGCAGCCACATTCAACAATTGGAAGCTATCCTGAAAGGCAAGGAGAGCGCGGGGCGGCGCATAGATTTTTTGCTGCAGGAATTGTTTCGCGAAGCGACGACGGCGGGCAACAAAGCCAATTGTGCGGAGATCGCCAAACACGTTGTGACGATTAAGGAAGAGCTGGAAAAAATGCGCGAGCAGGCGCAAAACATTGAGTAACACAGCGCATGAAAACCACACGATACACCTTGGGGATTGACAGCGGGACGCAATCAACGAAGGCCGTGCTGATGGACATCCGGACGGGGCGGGTGTGCGCGAGCGCATCGGCGGCATATCCGATGTATGAAGGGGCGGACGGGACGCGCGAGCAAGACCCGGGCGACTGGCTGCGGGCGGTGCGCACGAGTGTGTGCGCGGTGATGCGCGCAAGCAAGGCCACGCCGGAACAGGTGCTGGGGATCGGCGTTTCGGGGCAGCAACACGGGTTTGTGCCGCTGGACAAAAACGGCAAGGTGATTCGCCGTGCCAAGCTATGGAATGACAGCTCCACGGCAGCGCAGAGCGAGTATTTGATCAAGCAGCTGGGCGGGCTGAAGGCAACGATAAAGGCCATCGGCAACAGCATACCGCCGGGATTTACGGCGTCGAAAGTGCGGTGGCTGAAGGAGAATGAGCCGGAGAGTTATGAAAAATTGGCGCTGATTTTGTTGCCGCATAATTACATTAATTACTGGCTGACGGGGGTGGCGGCGATGGAGCCGGGGGATGCGTCAGGGACGGCGTTCTACGATGTGGTGCGGCGCACATGGTCGGAGGCGGCGCTGCGGGCGCTGGATGCGGGGCGTGATCTTCGAGCGTGCCTGCCGCCATTGCAGGCCTCGCATGAAATAGTAGGCACGGTTCGGGCGGAGGTTGCGAAGGAATTAGGGTTGTCCGTGGCGTGCATCGTCGCGACAGGCGGTGGCGACAACATGATGTCGGCGATTGGCACAGGCAATGTGCGGCCTGGCGTGGTGACGGCGAGTCTTGGCACGTCTGGTACAATTTTCGCCTATGCGGAGCGGCCTGTGATTGACCGCGCGGCGGGGGAGATTGCGGCGTTTTGCAGCAGCACGGGCGGCTGGCTGCCGTTGCTGTGCGTGATGAATTGCACGGTGTCCACGGAATTGGTGAAACAGGCATTTGGGCTGACGACAGAGCAATTGACACGGCTGGCGGAGCGCGTGCCCGTTGGCGCCGATGGCTTGCTGCTGGTGCCGTATTTTACGGGCGAACGTACGCCGAACGTGCCGCATGGCCGCGGCGTGTGGTATGGGGTTACGCCGCGCAACTTTACGGCGGCACATTATGCGCGTGCGGCGATGGAAGGGGCGGTGCTGGGGATGAACTACGGGCTGGAGCGGATGCGGCGCCAAGGCATCCAGCCGGCGCAAATCCGGCTGACGGGCGGCGGGGCGAAGAATGCGTTGTGGCGGCAGATTTGCGCGGATGTATTTGGGGCGGAGTGTGTGACGATGCATAATGAAGAAGCGGCCGCGCTGGGCGGGGCCATTCAAGCGCTGTGGGCGTATCAGTGCCGGGCTGAAGGCGTAGGTCCGATCACCGACCTGACGGACCGGCTGGTGAAACTCGGCGCTGCGCGGCACACGCCAGACGCAACACGTGTTGCGGAGTATCAGACAATGTTTGCGCGCCAACGCCTGCTGAGCACAAAGCTGCGGCCAGTGTTTGATGAGCATGCGCGCGCCGTTCATACGGGAGTATCACGATGAGAAGTGGAACGCCTTTTTTTCTATATCTTGTTGCGCTATGCACCTTGGGGTTGATGGTGCATGTATGGTGGCGCAGCGGGCAAGGTGCCGGAACGAACATCGCCGATGAATTGCGGCCGATACGGCAGGAATTGCGGGAAGTGCGCAGCGAAATTGAAGAGATCAACCGGGTTAGTTTGAAGCAACAGGCCACATTATACAAGATAGAGGCGATGCTGGACATGCAGGGCACGGAGGGGCGGCCGGCGGCGGGAATAACAGGGTCTGCAGCGATGACACTGCGCGCGGCTGGTTCTGGGGAGGTGCCGACACCCCCACCGCCGATAGATGACCGAGCGCTGTCAGCGTTTGTGCAAACACAACTCGCGGCGCGCCAGGAAGCAGCGGCGGGAGCGGGAGCGCAGGCTGCGGCGCCAGCAGCGCCAGCAGTGCCAGCTGCACCTGCATCGGGGCCGGCTGGGCAGCGCAAGACGGTGGTATTCACGCCAAGTTCAACGGGGAGCGTTGTGCGGGCAGGAAGCGCTGTGCCGGCCGCCGTGCGGCCGCAGCCAGTGCTGTCACCCGCGGCCGATGGTTTATCTTTGGACGACCTTGCGGCACTTGTGTCGACCGTCAGCGTGCAAGCTGCACGAACGGCAGCGGCGCCACGGCTGGAAGAGGAGCGCGGCAGCGTGGGGGCGCCGGTTCGGGCGGTGCGGAGCACGGTGGAGGCGGCCGACCCGGCATTACCGGGGGCTACGCCTGTGGCGTTTGACATGACACGCGTGGCGGCCGAGGAGCCGGTGGCGGAGCCAAGTCCGGTGGCGGAGGCAAGGCCGGCGGTGGAGTCAAGGCCGGTGGTAGAGTCAAGGCCGGCGGTGCCTGCAGCTGCAGTTGGCCCGGGGGCTGCGCAGGCGCAGAGCACTCCGCGGCGCGTCACCACGGTACCGTCGCTTACGGCGGAGCCGCACCCCAGCGTACCACCTGTGCGTGCTTCGCGCCTGGCACGTGACGCACGCACCCGTGCGGCTGACATTACCTCGGCATTAAGCTTGTCAGAGCGCCTTGTGGCGCAGCCCGGGGGGCAGGTGAAAGTTACTATTTCGGATGTGTTAGAAGCTCAGGAGAAAGAATAACCACCAAACGTGTTCAGCGCGCACGCCCTGGGGGAACATGGCGTGCGGAGGTGAACAGAAAGATCACAACAGGAGACCCTCATGAAAGGAGGCTTGGGACTTGCAGGAATGTTAGTCTGTGGGGTGTGTGCCGCAGGCGGCACGAAGGAAGTGACATTTCATTTCGACCCAACGCGATTGACGATGGAAGCGCGCGGGAACACCACGTTGTTTCGATACAACGATCCAGCGTGCAAGTATGTCGAGCACGAACAAGGCGCACCGGTGCTGCCCGCCGTGCTGTTTCATGTATTGATGCCGGCGGACGCGGTGTATCAGCGGTCGCGCATGCGCGCGGAGGCGCAACCATACCGTGGCGTGTACCGCTTGTTTACCCGCGAGGCACCCGCCGCAGCCACACGCACGGCCAAGCGTTATCCTGCCAGTCTCGTCGAGTTTGTTGGCCATCGAGATATCGAAGGGTTTCGTGTGTTTACGTTTCGTGGTTATCCGGTTTGCTGCCAGCCAGCTGATGGCTCGGTCGTGCGCATACTGAAGGTGACGATGATGGTCAACTACAGCAGCAAGGGGAGCCAGCGCATGTACGCACCCGTGGCGCAAGACGTAGCGGCGCGCGTCAAGCGGATGGTGATCAATCCGGATGATCTGGAGCTGTTCACGATGCGCGAGCCGCGCGGGAGGACGAAAGACGGCGTGTATGAGCCGGCAGCGGCTAGCAGCCCGCTCTTTGCCACGCACATCCGCGACCGCAAGGCTGCGCAGAATGGCCCTTCTACTGGAGGTGTGTTTGATTTCCTGAAAGAGAATGTCTACATTAATGAGGAGAATGATATCGTCTATGCACCGTTCAGGTTTTAGGACCGTCTCATGACAATACGTACCTTGCTGTTTATTGAATTTCAGGTGCTGATCGTAGTGGTGATCGCGGGATTGTTTGTGTGGCGCTATTGGATTCAGCCGAAGCAGGTTGAAGCGCAGCGCATGGCACAGGTGGTGCAGGCGCCTCCGCCAGCGGCCGCGCCGGCACCGGGAGCGCCAGCGGTTGCGTCGGGATCGGCACCGGCGACGCCAGTGCCGCCAGGCGCGCCGGCAGCTCCTGTGCCGGCCGTGTCTGTCGCGCCAGGCGCGCCGGCAGTCTCTGCGCCCACACCTGCGCCCGCTGGGCGCACGTCGCTGCTGAAAAACGGCAACTTTTCAGAAGGGCTGGCCAATTGGAGCCTGTGGCGCGATGCCAAAATCTATTCCAACAGCGTCAGTATCATCAGCGTGCCTGGGCCGTCAGGCGCGCGCGCGGCGCTGCGCATCGAGAACCCGCACAAGGCGCAGATTGGCGTGCAGCAGCTTGCCCGAGTAACGTCTGGCAGCGTCTACCGTTTGAGCGCGGCGGTGCGTTCAGTGGCCGGTCATGATACGAATGTGATTTTTGGAGGGCGAGTGGCGTTTTATTTACAGCCGCAGCGCGAACAGGAAATTGTGTGGATGACGGAGTACAATCAATGGTGGCGGCGTGAACTCGTTTTCACCAACCTTGTGGATGGCGTGGCGACGGTCTATGCGCATTTAGGCTATGGGAATGTTGCCACAACGGGAGAATTTACGGATATCGTTCTTGAGAAACTGTAAGACGGGCTTTTTGGGGGGGCCGTGAACGGCTGCAGAGGCGGGTCTCATGACAGCTGGTGTAGATGCATGGCGTGACCGGGACATATTGATAACAGGCGGCGCGGGGTTCATCGGATCGAATTTGGCGCGCTGGCTTGTAGAGAGGGGGGCGCGTGTGACGCTGGTGGACAGCTTGATTCCGCAGTATGGGGGGAATCTGTTCAATCTTTCAGGCATTTTGGAACGCGTGCATCTGAACATCGCTGATGTGCGCGACCGCTCGTCCATGGCGTATCTTGTGCAGAAGCGTGATGTGATTTTCAATCTCGCCGGGCAGACCAGTCATCTCGACTCCATGATGGATCCATTCACGGATTTGGAGATCAACTGCACGGCGCAGCTCTCCTTGTTGGAAGCGTGCCGGCACAATAATCCGGGCGTGATTGTGGTATATGCGAGCACGCGCCAAATGTATGGCAAGCCGCAGTATTTGCCGGTAGATGAACGGCATTTATTGCAGCCAACTGATGTGAACGGCATCAACAAAATGGCGGGGGAGTGGTATCACATTCTGTACCATCATGTGTACGATATTAAGACAGTGTCGCTGCGGCTCACCAACACCTACGGCCCGCGGATGCGCGTGAAGGACGCGCGCCAGACGTTTCTTGGTGTATGGCTGCGCCGGGTGATCGAAAACCAGCCCATCGAGGTATTCGGCGACGGCACGCAGCGGCGCGATTTCAATTATGTTGACGATGCCGTTGAGGCGTTGCTGGCGGCGGCAATGGAGCCCGCGTGCTATGGCCGCTTCTTCAATCTCGGGAGTCCTGAAGTGGTTTGGCTCAGGGAACTAGCCGAATTACTGATCGAAGTTAATGGCGGCGGCAGGTATACGCTGACGCCGTTTCCTGCGGAGCGCAAGCGCATCGATATCGGCGACTACTACAGCGACTACCGCGCGTTCAGTGCAGTGACGGGGTGGCAGCCGCGCGTGCCGTTGCGCGAGGGCTTGCAGCGAACGCTGGCGTATTACCGCGCGCATCATGAGCACTATTGGAGTGCAGATGATTCCGGTGATTGATCTGCAGCGGCAGCATGCGGGGTTGGCGGAGGAGCTGCAGGCGGCAGCGGCGCGAGTACTGGCGAGCGGCAGGTATATCCTTGGTGAGGAAGTGCGGGCGTTTGAAGAAGAATTTGCGGGGTGGCTGGGCGTGGCGCACTGTGTGGGAGTGGCATCCGGTACTGATGCGATCACATTAGCGCTGCGGGCACTGGGGATAGGCACAGGTGACGAAGTGATTACCGTATCACACACTGCAGTAGCAACCGTTGCGGCAATTGTTGCGGCGGGTGCCACACCCGTGTTGGTGGACATATCGGCGGAGACATTTACGATGGATGTGGCGGCGTGTGAGCGCGCCATCACGCCGCGCACGCGGGCGATTGTGCCGGTGCATCTGTATGGCCATCCGGCGGATATGCCGGCGATCATGGCGGTAGCGGAGCAGCACGGTCTGCGGGTGGTTGAAGATTGTGCGCAGGCGCATGGGGCGCGGTGTGCAGGGCGGATGGTAGGGACGTGGGGGGATTGTGGGGCGTTTAGTTT
>Ga0129299_1001466_pt1 | contig 15730 bp, 10 predicted proteins | sample ConPoolayeCmetaG_FD_94477 | JGI IMG/M metagenome (GOLD analysis project Ga0129299, IMG submission 94477) | Hot spring microbial mat communities from California, USA to study Microbial Dark Matter (Phase II) - Cone Pool mat layer C metaG ... | reverse complement strand
TCGCAGCAAGCCACAGCCATGCCGACCTGCGTCGGCAAAAGATGTTGTCCGCGCAGGCGGACATCGCTCTGCGTTGCGGCAAATTCATTTGCACAGATTTGCCCCGAATGTGAAATACACCCGCTCGGATGTGGCATTGGCAAAATCGCAAAGGTCTGGTATAATATCATTGAGCATGGACGATGAGATTCGGTTGAGGCAAAAACTTTTTTATGGCATCTGAACGACCTACTCCCCCACCGGCTCCACGCCCAAAGCGTACCGAACCCTGGCGACACGAGCGGCTGGTGCAACGTGTCCCTGCCCATCTGGGGGAAACGATGGGCGATAGTTTACCGCCCTGGTTGGTGATGGCAGGGCTTGCCATGCTGATAGTCATCATAGGCATCGTGGCATTCATTTTGTTCGGTGGACCACAACGCCTGGGCTGGGGAAGCGCGCCCGTCCCTCCCACGCGCACCAGCACCCCGCGCGCCGTCACACCGATTATCACCACCATTGTTGCCACTCCCATTCCTTCACCGACGACGGGTCCCACACCAGGGGTCATCAAATATCGCGTCAAACCGGGCGATACACTGTTAGAAATTGCGGTGCGCTACAAAACCACTGTGCAGGCAATCAAGAATGCGAACAATCTCAAAGATGACATCATCCGCGTGGGGGATGAACTGCTGATTCCCCTGCCGACTCCTACACCTCCCCCCACACTTTCGCCCACGCCGGGCACACCCACACCCATTTCCATGCAATCACCCCCGACATCGGCAAACGCGGCTGATGCAGCGGGGGTGATTCGTCATCAGGTCCGACGCGGCGACACGCTGATTAGCATCGCTGCAACCTACGGCTCAACGGTCGAGACCATTCGTGTGGCGAACCAGTTGGAAAGTGATTTGCTTGCGGTGGGACAGTGGTTAATCGTGCCGCTAGGAGCATGGACGCCGACACCCTCGCCCACGTTGCGCGTGAACGCGTCGGCAACGCCGACATTGACTTTTTTCCACACCGCGCCCAACTTGCTCTGGCCCCCCGATGGGCACGTGTTTCGTGGTCAGCAAGACCTTCCCCTCTTGAGTTGGGAATCTCCCGGCACACTCAAAGCGCACGAGTTTTACGTTGTTCACATTGATTACATCTGGCGCGGTGAAAAAAAAGCCATCATCCGTCAGGTGAAACAAGGCACCAGCCTTAGACTGGCAGCGAGTGATTACCCCGGCGTTAATCCACAGGGCACCGCCTTTGCGTGGTATGTGCTGGTTGTGAGTCAGCCAATGCCCAACACTCCTCTTTCTGCTACCAGTCCTCCCAGCACGACGCGCACCTTTGTGTGGTATTAACCCTGTTGGGGCGAAAGATTTTTCGCCCGGTGGGGCGAAAGGATTTTTCGCCCCAACAGGATAATTACTCAGCCGTCCTATTCCATCGCGAAATAGTCCCACCCCCTGGTCCCCCTCCCCACGCCGCTCTGCGGCATGGGGAGGGGGAAACAAGGGAATAGGGGTGTGGGCGGGCGGCGAAGCCGCCCGCCCACACCCCTCCTCCTCCATACGCGTCAACTTAAACGAGCACCGCAATCTTCCGATGGCGGAAAAGACTTTTGCACACTTACTATCGTTGAAGGTATAGCACGGCTGGGTGCTTACCTCTAACGTCAAGGTGGCAATGAATTTCCCGGAGGTGCCGAATGCCTCTGCTCGATCTGGAACTGTATCGCAAACAAGCCACCGTCTCGACAAATCCACTCATCCAACTGAGTGTGATTGACGCAGGACGCTCGCCCGCCGAACGAACCCTTTTGTTCATTCACGGCTTTGGCGGATTTGCGATGCAGTGGGAACACCAACTGGTAACGTTCGCCGATAAAAATCGCGTCGTCGCGCCCGATTTGCGCGGGCACGGTCTTTCGGATCGTCCGCCGAAAGGGTACGCGGTAGAGGATTTCGTCACCGATCTGGAACGGCTGGTGGAGGGACTGCACTTTCCTTCCTCTTTTATTGTTCTCGGTCATTCCTTTGGCGGCGCGCTGGCAACCGCCTACGCGCTGCGGCATCCTCACCGGGTTGAACGTCTGGTGCTGGTGAGCACCGCCGTGGACTTTGTACTCAATCCGCTGCTGCGTCTCGCCTTTCATCTGCCGCTGGTGGTGGCAGAGCCGATTCGCGCGCTGTTCCCGCGCGCGCTTGCCGCGCCGGCGTTCGTGCTCAAGGCGATGTACCATCACGCCTTGACCCAGTGGAACGGGCGGGTCCATTTACCACGACTGACCATGCCAACGCTGGTCATTCTCGGTCATCGCGATTTTGTGTTCAAACAATCTGCCTACGAAGCGGTCGCCGATTTGATTCCCGGCGCGCAACTGGCAAAGATTCCCGTCTCCGCGCATCTGGTGCAACTCGAACGCCCCCGACGCGGTCAATCGCGCCATCACGCGTTTCATCGGCGCGAGCGCCGTATCGTGGCGCGAAGGGCGGGAACACGCCAGAGCCGCGCTGGTTAAACAACGCCCCTGGCTCAAGCACTATGAACCCGATGTGCCGTACACCCTCGCCTATCCTTCGCAACCCCTCTTCCGCTTTCTCGACAGTGCCGCACGACGACATCCGCACACGCGCGCCCTCATCTTTTACGATGGTGTCCTCACCTACCACGCCTTGCACGAGGCAGTGAATCGTCTGGCGAACGCGCTGATTGAACTCGGCGTGAAAAAAGGGGACCGCGTCGCGCTGCTGTTGCCCAACTCGCCCCAGATGGTGATAGCGTACTATGCCACGCTCAAAGCCGGCGCGGTCGTGGTCAGTCTCAATCCATTGTTCACTGCCGATGAACTGGGGCATCAATTGAACGATTCGGGCGCCGAAACGCTGATCACCCTCAGCGTGTTTTATCCGCTCGTCAAGATGGTGCGTGCTGGTACACCCCTGCAGCGCGTCATCGTGACGAATATCAAGGAATATTTTTCGCCCCTGCGCCGTTTCCTGTTTACGATTGTCCGCGAAGCGCGCGAGGGGCATCGGATTGATCTGCGTAACGCACGCGAGACGTATGCCTGGTCAGAGGTGCTCGCGCGCGCTTCAGCCGACGCGCCCCATCTGGACGTGACGCCGGACGATCTCGCGCTGATTCAGTACTCGACCGGCACCACCGACATCCCCAAAGGGGTGATGCTTACCCACGCCAACCTCGTGGCTAACGTTACGCAGGTGCGCCACTGGCTCACCGATATCGAGGAAGGTAACGAGCGGATTATGGCGGTCTTGCCCTTTTCCCATTCGTACGGCATGACCGCCGCGATGAATGTGGGGATCGCGATCGCCGCGACCTTGATTTTGCTCCCCACCTTTTTCACGCGCGAGGTACTGAACGCCATCAAGAAATATCGCCCTACGTTGTTTCCCGGCGTGCCCGCGATGTACGTCGCCATCAACCACTATCCCGGCGTACGGCGCTTTGGCTTGCAATCCATTCGCGCGTGCGTGAGCGGTGCCGCGCCTTTGCCGGTCGAAGTGCAAGAAGAATTTGAGAAACTGACGCGCGGTAAACTCGTCGAAGGGTACGGCTTGACCGAAGCCAGTCCGGTCACACACGTCAACCCCATCTATGGTCAGCGCAAAACCGGCTCGATTGGCATCCCCCTACCCGATACAGACGCGAAAATCGTTGATCTGCACACCGGCGAAGACGCACCCATCGGGACGATCGGCGAACTGGTAGTACGCGGACCACAAGTGATGCAGGGATACTGGAATCGTCCTGAGGATACTGCGCAGGTGTTGCGCGAGGGCTGGTTGTTCACCGGCGATCTGGCGCGGATGGACGAGGAGGGTTACTTTCAAATCATTGATCGCAAAAAGGATATGATTCTCGCCGGGACGTACAACATCTACCCGCGTGATATTGAGGAGGTTTTGTACGAAAATCCCAAAGTGCTGGAGGTGGCAGTCGCTGGCGTACCGCCAGAGGGCAAGGAGCAAATCGTCAAAGCGTACGTGGTGCTACGCAAAGGAGAGATGGCAACCCCCGAAGAATTTATCGAGTTTTGTCGCCAGCGCCTCGCTGACCATGCCGTGCCCCATCTGGTCGAGTTCCGCGAGCAACTTCCCAAAACGTTTGTGGGCAAGGTGTTCAAACGCAAATTGGAGGAAAAATAGCGGAGAGTCAGACGACCTCAGCCATCGCGCGCAGAGCGTCGTCGTGCCGCCAACGCCACCCACACCCAGCCGACAAACACGACGAGCGCGGCAACCTGAAATGGATGAATGGACGCGACACTCTGTAGCCACGCCAGCGCACCCGCTGCGCTCGTCCCGACTGTCACGCCGAGTGAGTATACCGCCGTAAACATCCCCGACGCGGTGCCGCGCGTCTGCGGTGTCGTCTCGTCTGCAATCAACGCCGTCATCGCGGGAAACAAAAATCCAAAGCCAACACCGTACACGAACATTGCGCCCATCAGCGTTTCCCACTGTTGCATCAGCGCGAGCGCGAACAAACTGAGCGCGATCAGCGCCAGCCCCACCAGCATCGCGCGCTCACGCCCCCAGCGATCCGACACGCGTCCGAATGGCAAAATCTGGACGATGATCGCCGCGAGTGCGAAACTCGCGAACAACATTCCGACGCGCGCGGACGTTAGCCCCAGTTCCTGCCCAGTCAGCGGCAGAAAAACGATCAGCCCGCCAAGCGAGAACATCAAGCAGAACGCGGACAGGTACGCCAGCCCCAGGCGCCGATTTTGCAACAGGCGTATGGGTTGCGGGCGCGCGCGCGTCGCCTCGTTCACGCTCAGCGTTTCACCCACAAAAAGGGACGCGGGAACAATCACGATGAACATCAGCGCGGACAGCATCGCGAAAATATAGGCGTATCCAAACTGATCGCGCAGGATGCCCGCGAGCGGCGGCCCGATCAACACCGTCAAGCCAATCGCCGCGCCATAGAACGCCATCGCGCGCCCGCGCGCTTGCGGCGACGCCGCGTCGCCGATATACGCCAATGACGCTGGCGACATCAACGCCGCACCGAATCCGTGTACGACGCGCAAAACCAACAACGCGGACGGATCCGTCGCGAACGGATAGAGCGCGAGCGCGCTGCCGACAATCGCCAAGCCCGCGACCAGCGGCGGCTTGCGCCCGATGCGATCCATCCAGTAGCCCGCGCCCAGGTTGCCCAGCAGATTCACCGCCGAGTACGCGCCGACGATGAGTCCGACGAGCGCGACCGACGCGCCCAATGACCTCGCGTACGGCGCAATGATGGGCAAGAGCGAATGATTATCGAAAAACGAAACGAACACCACCGCGTACACGACGAGTAACGCGAAACGCGATTGTGTTTTGATAGTTTGAGTGATCATTTTTTCAAATGAGCCAAATGTGCCAAAGATGCCAAACTTGCCAAATCATTTGGCACATTTGGCATATTTGGCACCTTTGGCACCTTTTTGGCACGTTTGTCACAATTTGACTTTTGCGCGCACCGTTCCCGCGCGTTCGTGCCGCGCGGTCAGTTTCACAACGCCACCTTTCGGCGCGCGGATGACCCATTCGACTTTGAGTCGCTCTTCGGTTTGATCGTTGAAACTCCAGCCCACCGGCGCGGCGGGTTTGTACGCGCGTCCTTCGAGTTGTCCCAGTTCCTCGCGCAACTTGCCCGTTTCGAGCGTCGCGCCTTTGGGCAATTCGATTTCGCACACAACGCCGCGCACCAGTTTGTTCTTTTGCGCGAGTTTCGTGACGTACGTCGGCAGCCAGCCTGTGTTCTGCACAACCAGTCGCACGCGATACGCGCCTTTGCCCAGATCACTCGCGCTCGCCTCGACCAGTTCGAGTTTCGGCGAAATGAGCAGATGCCAGATGAGCCAATCGGCAAATGGCGCGATCTCTTTTTCCAGAAATTCGAGAGGCGGGTTGCGAAACGCGTACAACTGATTCCACCCACCCAGTTCGATCTTCCCAAGTTGCGGATGCTCGAATTCGTACCAATCCATGTACCCTTTGCGCCCCAGCACCTGATCGCTCCACCGCAACAGCGCCAGATCATCGTCGAACGGATGCTCACGATACCAATCAATGAACTTGTATTCCTTGATGCCGGCTTGTCGCTGCGGACTCCAGATCTCGACCGTCCAACCGAACACGCCGCGATGATCGTACAGCCAATCGTCAAAGACGCCGGTGATGATTTCTTTCGGATGATACCGAAAATCGTGATAGACCGAAACACAGGGATAGCCCGTGAGGTCGGTCCACTTCTTGCCGATTTTTTGGTACGTCCACAAATCCTCGGCGGGCAACGATTCATCGCTCTGTCCGCTGCGCGGACGCAGAATCACGCCGCTGTACGTATGGAACGCGACACCACCGATGATGTTCGGATGATTGACGATGAACTGCACCACCGCGCGCGTCTCGGGCTCGGAGGTGGGAAACGGACCCGCGCCATTCTGTTCGTGTTCCTGTCGCCAATCGCTGGGAAAATTGCGATTGAGATCGAGTCGCTCTTTGCGCGGTTGCAGTTTGATTTCGATGCCATCGTAATTTTCCAGCCGACCTTCGGGCAGCAGCCGATAGTACTCGCCGCCGGTTTCCGTTGGCTCGCGCCGCACCATCAGGCGCGGTTCCACAGGCGATTTTTTCCACGCGCCATTCGGATCGGGAATCCGCATCATCAACATTCGACCATCGCCGTCAATGTCCTCTTGCACGAGACCGCCAATCGGCTCTTCGTCGTACGGATACGGGCGCGTGCTTGAGCGCACGATTTTCGGTTTGTCCGCGAGCGCGAGTTCCGCACCATCGGGACAGACACGCGGGCAGATGTAAAACACGCGCGTGTCGAGAACGCGCGTCACCTCATCCTTTTTGCCGTACTCGGTGACGAGTTTGTTGATGAGATACAAGCACGCGGACGACGGTGACACTTCGCTCGCGTGAATGTTGCCATCCACCCACAGCGCGGGCTTTTCTTTCGCATCGCCCGTTGCTGTATTTGTCACCGTCGCGACCCAGATGTCGCGTCCCTCGTAACTTTTGCCGATGCTTTCGACGCGCACCAGTTTGGGATACTCGCGCGCAAACCCTTTCAAGATGCGCGTTAGTTCATTGTAACGATAGTACTTGTTGAAGCGAACGTCGGGCATTGTTGTCTCCTTGAGACGACCGACGACCGCCGCATGCGAATGGTGCGCGACGGTCAGCAGTCAACGGTCATCGGTCAGGCATTATGTGATTTCCCGCACACCTGCGCGCATCGCGCGTAGCAACTTGTCCTGATCCACCGGCAGCGTGTAGACGCGCACGCCGACCGCGTTGTAGATGGCATTCGTAATCGCGGGCGTCGTTGGAATCGAAGAGATTTCGCCGACACCTTTCGCGCCGTACGGACCAACACTCGATTCTTCTTCGACGACGAACGAAACGATTTCAGGAACGTGCTTGATACCTGGCATTTTATACCGCGCGAGGCGATCTGTCCAGACCACACCTTTTTCCACAATGTACTCTTCCGTCAGCGCGTTGCCGATGCACATTACGATTCCACCTTCGACCTGACCCTGGAGCGCGAGCGGATTGATGGCGCGACCCACATCGGTGGCTGCGATGACCTTGAGCACGCGCACTTCACCTGTCTCCGTGTTCACCTCGACGAGCGCGGCTTGCGCGGCGAAACTGAACGCAAAGTGCATATCGCCCGCTTCGCCGAGCGGCTTGGTCTCTGGCGCGGTGTACTCAAAACGATATTTCGTCGCGCGTCCTTCCGCGCGCGCCCATTTCACCACATCGGCGAACGAAACGCGCGCGCGCGCGGACATATCGCCGTCTTCAAAATTCGCGGCGGTCAACGGTCGGCGGTCAGCAAGCGCCTCTACAAATCCATCGCGGAAAATAATCTTGTCCGGCGGTGCGTCGAGTCGTTCGCTTGCGACGCGCGCGAGCAGTTCGCGCATCCCGCGCGCGGCGAATTTCGCGGCGTTGCCGCTCACTGCGGTTTGACGCGACGCGGTCGTGGGTCCGCCATCGGGCGTGAGATCGGTATCGCTCAACAACACGCGCACGCGCTCGAACGGAAGGCCGAGTTCTTCGGCGGTGATTTGCGCCAGCACGTTCGGCAAACCCTGCCCAATCTCTGCCGCCGCCGAACGAATCTCCGCCGTGCCATCTTCGTACACTTCCACCTCGGCAGTAGATTTGTCCGGCGCGCCGCCGCCGAGTCCGGTGTTTTTGTACGCCGCGGCAAAACCCCACGCTTGAATTTTCGATTTCTGATTTTCGATTTTCGATTTCTCAACGTCTCCGTGTCTCCTTGTCCCCGTGTCTCCTTGTCGCATTTCATTTTCAACTAACTCGATGCACCGCAACAGTCCCACACTCTCACGCAACACCTGCCCTGTGCTGGTCGTCGCGCCAACGCGCAGCGCGTTCTTGCGTCGCAGTTCGATAGGGTCCATCCCGAGTTCGTGCGCGAGGATGTCCATATTCGATTCGACCGCAAAGCACGATTGCGTCACACCGAAACCGCGAAACGCGCCGGCGGGCGGATTGTTCGTGTACGTGGCGTAACAATCAATCTTGACGTTCGGCACCGCGTACGGGCCCGCCGCGTGCGTCGCCGCGCGCGTCATCACCTTGTCGCCCAGACTGGCGTACGCGCCGGTATCGCCGAAAATTTCCGCGCGCACCGCGACGAGTGTGCCATCGCGTTTGGCGCCGGTCTTTATCCGAATAATCGTGGCGTGACGCTTGGGATGCGCGAGCATACTTTCACGCCGCGAGTATAGCATTTTCACAGGACGCTGCGTCGCGCGCGCGAGGAGCGCGACGTGAATCTGTCCCATAATGTCTTCCTTGCCGCCAAAGCCGCCGCCGATGAGCGTACCGATGACGCGCACTTGTGATTCGGGCACGGCGAGCGCGGCGGCAATCTGCCGCCGATCCTCGTACGGAATCTGCGAGCCGACGTATACTTCGATCCGCCCCTCCTCGGTCACACGACCAATCGCACATTCAGGTTCCAGAAAGGCATGCTCGTACATCGGCGTCCGATACTCGCGCTCGACAATCACATCCGCTTCGGCAAAACCTTTTTCGATGTCGCCTTTGTTGACCTTGATGTGCTTGAGCAAATTGCCGTGCCCCAGAAAATCGTTGACGATGGGCGCATCCGGTTTGAGCGCGTCAATCGGATTATCCACAACGGGCAGTTCTTCGTATTCGACCTCGATCAACTCGAGCGCGCGCTCGGCAATTTCGCGCGTATCCGCCGCGACAATCGCCACCGCGTCGCCGATGTAGCGTACTTTATCGTAGCACAGGACGGGCCAATCGCTGTAGATGAGCCCGTGATTTTTCGCGCCGGGGACATCCGCGTGCGTCAACACGGCGCGCACACCCGGTAGCGCGCGCGCTTTTGATGTGTCAATCCGCAAAATTCTGGCGTGGGGAAATTTCGCGCGTAACGTCGCGCCATACAACATCCCCTCGAACTTGTAATCGTCGGTGTATTTCGCCGCGCCCGTCACCTTGGCGACCGCATCCATGCGCGGTAAGGGTTTACCTACTACGGCGAAGTTCGTCGTTTCGGGTGCAAGGTTCGAGGTTTCAGGTTCAAGGTTCTTTGAACTTTGAACTTTGAACTTTGAACTTGAAACTTCACGCGCCGCTGCTTTGATCGCGCGAATCACGCTCACGTACCCCGTGCAACGGCACAAATTGTCCTTGAGCGCGGTCTTGATGTCGTCGTCGGTCGGATTTGGATTGTGATCCAGCAAGCCCTTGGCTGCCATAATCAACCCCGGCGTGCAAAAGCCGCACTGCACCGCGCCGTGTTCGATGAAGGCGCGTTGGAGTGGATGGAGAGATTGGAGATTGGAGATTGGAGACTCCAAATCTCTAATCTCTGCCCTCCAACTCTCTGCCAGCCCTTCAATCGTCTCAACGCGCGCGCCTTGGGCTTTGAGCGCGGGAAAGATGCACGAAACCACCGGCAGACCGTTGACCAACACAGTGCATGCGCCGCACTCGCCTTCTTCGCAGCCGATTTTCGTACCCGTTAGTCCAAGTGTTTCGCGCAAGACGTGCGCCAGAAACTCGTGCGGTTCTACTTCAACTGTGACTTGTTTTCCATTGACGATCATATTCAAAAGAGGCATCATCCCTCCAGAAGCAAATTTGCCAAATGTGCCAAACGAGCCAAATCTGCCAAACTTTTGGCACGTTTGGCTTATTTGGCATCTTTGGCACGTTTGGCTGCGCGCGTCAGCACCTCGTGCAACATCGTTGGCAGCAACTCGATGCGGTACTCGCGCGTGGCGCGATGCGCGCTGGTGCGCGGTTGCGCTTCGCTCAACAAGACGCGCGCGGCGTGCTCCAGCGTCGCCGCGTCCAACACCTTGCCGCGCAAAAATTCCTCCGTGCGCGTGGCGCGAAACAGTGTCGGCGCGACGGGACCTGCGGAAATGGCAACACTTTCGATAGTGTATTGCGTGTTGCGTATTGCGTATTGGATGCGCGCAGCCATACCCAGAATCGGCAAAGCGATGCCCTGCGGACGCATAATGCGCGTGAACGCGCTTGCTTCATTCGCACCGGTCGGTCGAAAACGAATCGCGGTGATAATTTCGCGCGTCGAATCTACCGCGCTTTTACCGGGACCCTGGTACAGCGATGCGATGGGTTGCCATTCACGACCGCTGACCGATGACCGACAATTGACGACTTGTACTTCTGCGTCAAAAATCGCGAGCGCGAGCGCGCTATCGGCGGCAGGGAGCGCGTGCGCCACATTGCCGACGACGGTGCCGGCATTGCGAATTTGCGCGCCCGCCACAACGCCACTTGCTTCGGCGAGCGCGGTTGCACGCGCGCGAATCAGTGGCGAAGCGACGACCTGTGTATGCGTGACCGCGCAGCCGATGATGATCCAGCCGTCTTGCTCGCGGATTTCGTTCGCGCCAGCGATGCGCGTCACATCAATCAGCGCGGCATAATGCGGACGCGCGCCGGTGTAGAATTCTTCTTTCAAATCGAGAAACAAATCAGTACCACCGCCGACGACGCGCGCGCGTCCATCGTAGCGCGCGAGCAACGCGAGCGCGTCGTCGAGCGTGGTGGGAAGGTGATACTCGTCCCAGAATTTTGGCATATGTGGTTATTCTCTTTCCAGAGGAAAAGTGTGGCGAGTGGCACTTTTCGTCGCGCGAGGATGCGCCAACGCCGCCATTCACGCCGGGTGAACGACGACCACATCGCCGGGGATTGCACTAACTCACCGACCCTTAAACTGCCGGGCTTGATCGCGCATTGGAACTTATGCCCAACCGCGCAAGCGCATCGCCTCGGCAACACGACTAATGGCAACCAGATAGGCGGCGAGGCGGTTGTGCACTTTGTACTTTTGCGCCATGTCGTGGACAGCATTGAACGCTGCCACCATCTTTTGCTCCAGGCGGTCGTGCACCGTCTTCAAGTCCCAGTAATAGTTGTACGCGTTTTGCACCATTTCAAAGTACGACACCGTCACCCCACCGGCGTTGCACAAGAAATCGGGAATGACATAGACACCATTCTCGTGCAGCACCTGGTCTGCTTCTGGCGTTGTGGGACCGTTCGCGCCTTCTGCCAGAATGCGTGGCTTGATGCGCGCGACATTGTCTTTACGAATTTGATTGTGTAGCGCCGCAGGGATGAGAATCTCGCATGGTAATTCCAACACCTGCTCGGGCGGGATAGGCGTGCCCAGGCCCGGACAACCTTCGAGCACTTTTTTCTCTTTGACATACTCTTGCAACGCGTACGCATCCATCCCTTCAGGGTTTGACCATGCGCCGGACACATCTGCAACACCGACCAACTTGCAGCCGAGGTCTTGCAACAACACGGCTGCCCACGAGCCGACATTGCCATATCCCTGCACCACCATCCGCGCACCCTTGAGGTCCAGGCTCAGTTTCTTCGCGGCTTCACGGACCGTCAGCATCACGCCGCGTCCCGTTGCATCTTCGCGTCCCAGCGAACCGCCCAGCGCAATCGGTTTGCCGGTGATCATCCCGAATTCGTTATAGCCGTGCATGAACGCAAATTCGTCCACCATCCATGCCATAATTTGCGCGTTCGTGTTCACATCGGGCGCCGGCACATCCTTGACCAGTCCAAGATGGTGTCCCACCTGACGAATGTACGCGCGCGCGAGGCGTTCCAGTTCGCCGCGCGACATGGTGCGCGGATCACAAATGATGCCGCCTTTGCCGCCACCGAGTGGAATATCCACCAGCGCGCATTTCCACACCATCCAGGCAGCCAGCGCACGCACATCGTCAATGGTCTCTTCGGGATGAAACCGAATCCCCCCTTTGCACGGACCGCGCGCATCGTTATACTGGACGCGAAAGCCATGAAAAATGCGCGTCGAACCGTCATCCATGCGCACAGGCAACGTCACATGAATCTCACGCAGGGGCCACCGCAACAACTCGTGAATACCCGGATCGAGTTTCAACACCTGCGCGGCTTCATCCACCTGTCGCTGAACAATCCGAAAGGGATTCAGTTCGGAATCCGAACTCGTACCAATCGCATGAAAATCTACACTTTCGGGATGCGAACTTTTCATTTTTTTCTCTCCTCACTGAGACAATTTTTCGCAACTACCCACCCCTCTTTTGTTCACGCGTCTTGGTGAATTGTTCTGTTTTATTCGCGTGATTCGCGGATAAATTTGTGTTTCCATCGGCACAAAGGGAAGAGTAGATGCGAATTTTTGTACTGCCCCCTTTGGCAAATGCATAACCACCAAGCACAGTATATCGCGAATCATCAAAAAAGCCAACTTGGTCAAGCGCGTACATCTGTGTTATAATTGGAGCGAGGTACACGATGGAACTGGAACCGGTCATTGGTCTGGAAGTGCATGCACAACTCCTCACGCGCAGCAAGATGTTTTGTGGCTGTTCCGCCGATTATGCCGGCGCGCCACCCAATACCCACGTGTGTCCCGTCTGTTTGGGTATGCCCGGCAGTCTGCCAACGATCAATCGTCGTGCCGTCGAGTACACGCTTCTCACCGCGCTCGCGCTCCACTGCACCATTGCCGAGTTTACCCGCTTTGATCGCAAGAATTATCATTACCCCGACTTGATGAAAGGCTATCAGATTTCGCAGTACGATTTACCCCTCTCGCGCAATGGCTATCTGCTCATCGAAGTTGGCGGCGTGACCAAACGTATCGGCATTCGACGCGTGCATCTGGAAGAGGACACGGCAAAACTGTTCCACGTAAACGGCGCCAGTTTGATTGACGTGAATCGCTCGGGTGTGCCCTTGATGGAAATTGTCAGCGAACCGGAGATGCACTCGGTGGAAGAGGCACGCCTGTACGCGCTCAAACTGCGGCAAATTCTGCGCTATCTGGGCGTTTGCTCCGGCGATATGGAAAAAGGTGCGATGCGCTTTGAGGCAAATGTCTCACTGCGTCCCAGAGGCTCAACTACCTTAGCCGCGACACGCGTCGAAATCAAAAATCTCAACTCGCTGCGCGCGATGGTGCATGCGCTCGAATTCGAGATCGCACGCCAGATGCAGCTCGTGCGCGCCGGCAAGCCGATCGAACAAGAGACGATGGGCTGGGACGAAGCGCGCCACACGACCTATCCACAACGGAGCAAGGAACAAGCGCACGATTATCGCTACTTTCCGGAACCGGATTTGCCACCGCTGTTTATCACACGTGAATGGGTACAAGACCTCCGCGCGCGCTTGCCCGAATTGCCCGATGCCCGACGCGCGCGTTTGATGAACGAGTTGGGCTTGAGCGCGTACGATGCCGGTGTCATCACTGCCGAGCGCGAGGTGGCGGATTATTACGACCGCGCGGTAGAAGCGGGACGCGCGCGCGGGGTGGACGCCAAAGCGATGGCTAATTGGGTGACCGGTGAACTCTTTCGTTTGATGAACGAGTCGAACACGGAGATTGGCGCAGTAAAAATTACGCCAGAGCAAATTGCCGATCTGCTCGCGCTCGTGTCGGCAGGGACGATCAGTCACACACTTGCCAAAACCGTCTTTGAGGAGATGTTCGCCACCGGCGCCGACGCGCGCACCATCATCGAAGCAAAAGGTTGGGCGCAAATCAGTGATCGCGCAACACTTGCCGCCATCGTCGAGCGCGTCCTTGTCGAGCACCCCAAACAGGTGGATGAATATCGGCGGGGCAAGGAGCCGGTCGCGCGCTTTTTGGTAGGACAGGTGATGAAAGCCACGCGCGGGCAAGCCAACCCTACTCTGGTGAATGAACTGGTGCTCGAAAAACTGCGACAGTTAAAGTGAAACACAAAATCGGGTGGGTAAACGCGGAGACTGCCAGGCGTGGTAGTTACTCAGCTGTCCTATCCATCGCGAAATAGCCCCACCCCTCGCCTCCTCCCCACGCCGCTCTGGCGTGGGGAGGGGGCAAGGGGGTGGGGCTTTTCTCAAGGGATGGCGCACGGCTGAATTAACTTTCGTCCTCAGTTTAGGAAAGGGAGGTCATCTTGATTCGTGTGGGAATTTTTGGTGCATCGGGTTACACCGGTATCGAACTGGTCAAGATTCTAGCGCGTCATCCCCACGCGCGCATCCAGTTTGCTACCTCGGACTCGTACGTGGGTCAAAAATTGAGTGACGTGTTCGCGTGCCATTATGACATTCCCCTCATCGCGCATGACGCCGCGCCACTCGACGCGATTGACGTGGCGATCCTCGCTTTGCCGCACGGCGTCTCTGCCGAGTATGCGCAACGTGTGTTCGATGCGGGCGCGCGCGTGATTGATCTTTCGGCGGACTTGCGCTTGCGCGATCCCGTCGCCTACAAAAAATGGTACGGGCAGGAGCATCACGCGCCCACTTTGCTCCCTCACGCTGTTTACGGCTTGCCCGAACTGTATCGCGCGCGCATCAAAGACGCGCGGCTCATCGCCAACCCCGGTTGTTATCCCACCAGCGTCATTCTGGGACTCGCGCCGCTCTGGCGCGCCGGCGCGACGGAGACCACCGTCATCGTGGACGCGAAATCCGGCGTCTCGGGCGCAGGCCGCAAGCCCACGCTCACCGTCCACTTTTGCGAAGTGAACGAAAACCTCGCGCCGTACAACATCGGGCGCGTGCATCGGCATCTCGCGGAGATGGAACAGGAATTACAAGCCATCCATCCGCGCGCGTCGCTCGTCTTTTCACCACATCTGTTGCCGGTCACGCGCGGCATTCTCTCGACGATGTACGTGCGCTTGAACGCGGGGTGGGACGAGGCGCGCTTGCGCGATCTATATCACCAGACCTACGCTAACGAACCCTTCGTCAAAATTTTACCGCGCGGGCACATTGCCACGCTGGCTCACAGCGTTAACACCAACTATTGCACACTGTCGCTGCACTATCTTGCCGATGTGCAACAAGCCATCATTTGCAGTAGCATTGACAATCTCATCAAAGGCGCGAGCGGACAAGCCGTGCAAAATATGAACGTGATGTTTGGTCTGGACGAGACGCTGGGGTTGGTATGACGCACAAAACCCAGTAACCATGCAAAAGTTTTTTCCGCTTGGTGGTGGCGAAAGATTTTTCGCCCCAACAGGATAATTACTCAGCTGTCCTATCCATCGCGAAATAGCCCCACCCCCTAGCCCCATATGCGTCAACTTAAGGCTGGCACTTGCTCCATTCCTCGCCCCCTCCTTCGCCTGAATTTGGGAGAGGGG
>Ga0129299_1001465_pt1 | contig 15737 bp, 13 predicted proteins | sample ConPoolayeCmetaG_FD_94477 | JGI IMG/M metagenome (GOLD analysis project Ga0129299, IMG submission 94477) | Hot spring microbial mat communities from California, USA to study Microbial Dark Matter (Phase II) - Cone Pool mat layer C metaG ... | reverse complement strand
CATCGCCACGAGGCTTCCTACCATCACGATGAGCCGGACGCGGTCAGCGACGGCCTCGTGCCCAAGGACTCCTACGACCGCTCCATTCCGCGGCTCACCTGGTGGCCGCACACCGGCACCGTCGAGTGGCTGACCTATCGGCTGGACGGCGTGAAGAAGGTCTCCTGGTGCGAGGTCTACTGGTTCGGCCGCCGGAACGAGGGTATCTACCGCCCGCCGGCCGCATGGAAGCTCTACTACCGGGCCGGCGAAGGCTGGCGCGAGGTCGGCGGGGCCTCGGCCTACGGCACCGAGTTGGACCGGTTCAATCGCGTCGCCTTCACCCCGGTCGAGACCAGCGAGATGAAGATCGAGGTGACGTTGCCGAAGGAACACACCAGCGGCATCCTGGAGTGGCGGATCGGCTGAGAGTCCGTCCGAGCGGACGGAGGCCCGCCGGGCGATGCGGATCGGTCTTGACGCCTCGCAGACGCCGCCCGGCTGAGGAAGACGCCAGGTCCGCCGCTCGGTCGCGGGCCGCCCGAGGATCCATTATGCAATGCATGACCCCTTCGGCCCTCGCCTGCGGCGTCATGGTTTTCGCCGCGGCGGCGTTCGGGCAGGACCACGCGACCTTCCGGGCCGTTCCCTTCACCGCGGTCCGGATCGACGATGCCTTCTGGTCGCCGAAGCTGCGGGTGGTGCGGGAAGCCGCCGTCCCGCACAACTTCAGGATGTGCGAGGAGACCGGCCGCCTCAGCAACTTCGACAAGGCCGCCGGCCGGGTCGAAGGGACTCACGAGGGCTACTTTTTCAACGACTCCGACGTCTATAAGGTCGTCGAAGCCGCGGCCTATGCCCTGGCCCAGGAGAAAGACCCCAAGCTGGAGAAGTACGTCGACGACCTCGTCGAACGCTTCGCCCGAGCGCAGCAGCCCGACGGCTATCTCAACACCTACTACACGCTCAAGGAGCAGGACCAGCGGTGGAGCAACCTGCCGAAGATGCACGAGCTGTACTGCGCCGGGCACCTGATCGAGGCCGGCGTGGCCCACTATCAGGCCACCGGCCGGCGAAACCTCCTGGATATCTCGATCAAGTTCGCCGACCTGATCGACTCCCTGTTCGGCCCCGGCCGGCGGCACGACGTCCCCGGCCACCCGGAGATCGAGCTGGCCCTGGTTCGCCTCTACCGCGCCACCGGAGAGCGCCGCTATCTCGACCTGGCCAGATTCTTCGTCGATCAGCGGGGCCATACCACCGGCCGCCGCTCCGCCGGAGAATATGCCCAAGACCATCTGCCCGTCCGCGAGCAGAAGGAGGTCGCCGGGCACGCCGTGCGGGCCATGTATCTCTACTGCGCCATGGCCGACCTGGCCATGGAAAACGGCGACGCCGGCTATCTCCGCGCGATGGACTCGCTTTGGCGGGACGTGGTGGGGCGGCGCATGTATCTCACGGGCGGGATCGGCCCCTCCGCCCACAACGAGGGGTTCACCGTTCCCTACGACCTGCCCAACGATACCGCCTACGCCGAGACCTGTGCGTCCATCGGCCTGGCCATGTGGAACCACCGCCTGAACCTGCTGCACGGCGAGGCCAGGTACATCGATGTGCTGGAACGCGGGCTGTACAACGGCATCCTTTCCGGGATCTCCCTCGACGGCACCAGGTACTTTTATGAAAACCCGCTGGCCAGTTGGGGGAGGCACCATCGCCAGGAGTGGTACGCCTGCGCCTGCTGCCCGCCGAATCTGGCCCGTTTCTTCCTCTCGCTCGGCGGGTATGCCTATGCCCACGGCGATGACGCGGTCGTGGTGAATCTGTACATCGGGGGGCGGGCGCGGATTCCGCTGAAGGCCGGGCCGGTCGAACTGATCGTGGACACGAAGTACCCGTGGGAGGGCCGCGTGAAGTTGACCGTGAAGCCCGAGAAAGAGGCCGACTTCGCCGTGCTGCTGCGGGTTCCCGACTGGTGCGAGGGGGCGACGGCGAGCGTGGGCGGCAAGGTCGTGGAGAAGCCCGAAATGGTGAAGGGCTACCTGCGGCTGTCACGGTCCTGGAAGGCGGGCGACACGATCGAGTTGAATCTGCCCATGCCGCCGCGGCAGGTGGAAGCCCACCCCCGCGTGCGAAGCAACGCCGGCCGCACCGCCATCATGCGGGGCCCGCTCGTGTACTGTCTGGAGGCGGCGGACCACCAGGGCCGCGTGCGTCATCTGGCCCTGCCGCGCCCGGCGAGGCTGACCGTGCAGGCCCGGCCGGACCTGCTGGGCGGCGTGACCGTCGTCCGCGGCACGGCCCTCGCCGCCGACACCGACGATTGGGGCGGTCGGCTCTATCGGCCGGCCGCCGCGAAGCCGGTCGAGTTCACCGCCATTCCTTATTATGCGTGGGACAACCGCGAGCCGGGCGAGATGCTGGTCTGGCTGCCGGAATCGCCGGGCCTGACCGACCCGACGCCGTTGCCGGGCGTGAAGGCGACGGCCTCCCACTGCCACCGCGGCGACACGACGGCGGCGCTCTGCGATCGGCTGGAACCGGACCATTCGCGGGATCGCGACATTCCCCGCTTCACCTGGTGGAACCATCGCGGAACGGAGGAGTGGGTGCAATACGACTTCGAGAAGCCACGGCGGATTTCGTCCGTTTCCGTCTATTGGTACGATGACCGCGACACGCGGGGCGGCATCCGCGAGCCGGCCGGGTGGAAGGTGCAGTATCGGGCGGGCGAGGAATGGCGCGACGTGGAGACCGAAGACGCCTTCGGCGGCAAGCTGGACCAGTACAACGACGTCACCTTCAAGCCCGTGGAGACCACGGCCCTCCGGCTGGTCGTGAAGTTGCAGGACGACTACTCCGCGGGCATTCTGGAATGGAAAGTGGGTGAACCATGACGAGCGACTTTTCGAGGCTGGTCGGCCGTCGTTCCGTGGTGCGTGGGGCGGTCGTGAGCGGGTTGTCCGGGCTGATCGCGGTGCTTTTCGCGGTGGCGGCGGAGACGGCGACGGCGACGGCCGAGCCGCCCGCGAGCAGGCCCGCCGACGAGCTGCGGAAGAAGCTCGTCGTCGGCTTCTCCCAGGTCGGTGCGGAGAGCGCCTGGCGCACAGCCGAGACCAAATCGATCAAGTCCGAGGCCGAGAAGCGGGGCGTGGATCTCAAGTTCGCCGACGCCCAGGGCAAGCAGGCCAACCAGATCAAGGCCGTTCGCTCGTTCATCGCCCAGAAGGTGGACGTGATCGTCATCGCCCCGGTCGTCGAGACCGGCTGGGAGCCGGTGCTGCGGGAGGCCCAGCGCGCGAAGATTCCCGTCATTCTGGTCGATCGCGGCATCAAGGTCAGCGACGAAAGCCTCTACGTCACCCTGATTGCCAGCGACTTCGTCGAGGAGGGTCGGCGGGCGGCGGAATGGCTGGCGAAGAAGATGGGCGGCAAGGCACAGATCGTGGAGCTGGAGGGCACCACCGGCTCCGCCCCGGCCATCGACCGCAAGAAGGGCTTCGCGGAGGAGCTGAAGAAGCACCCGGACATGAAGATCATCAAGGCCCAGTCGGCGGACTTCACCCGCGCCAAAGGCAAGGAGGTCATGGAGGCCTTCCTCAAGTCCGACCGCGAGCGGATCCAGGCGGTCTATGCTCACAACGACGACATGGCCCTGGGCGCCATCCAGGCTTTGGAGGAAGCCGGCCTGAAGCCCGGCCAGGATGTCATCATTGTCTCCATTGACGGCGTCCGCGGGGCCTTCGAGGCCATGGTCGCGGGCAAACTGAACGCGACCGTGGAGTGCAACCCGCTGTTCGGCCCGATCCTTTTCGACACCATCGAGAAGCTGCGGCGGGGCGAGGAGCTGCCGAAATACATCAAGAACGAAGATCGCCTTTTCGAGCAGTCCCAGGCCGCGGAGGTCATCGATTCCCGCCAGTACTGACGTCATCCTGCGGATGCAGGGGATCCACAAACGCTTCCCCGGCGTACACGCCCTGGACGACGTGTCCTTCGAGGTCCGCGCCGGCGAAGTGCATGCCCTGATGGGGCAGAACGGTGCGGGCAAGTCCACGCTGATCAAAGTCCTCACCGGCGTCCATCCCCGGGACGGCGGATCCATCTCGTTCCTGGGCCGCCCGTTCCACGCCTCGTCGCCGGCCGACGCCCAGCGGCAGGGCATCAGCACGATCTACCAGGAGGTGAACCTGGTGCCGACGCTCTCCGTCGCGGAGAACCTGTCGCTCGGCCAAGCCCCGCGGCGGTGGTACGGAATCGACTGGCGGAGCGTGCGGCGGCAGGCCCGCGAGCGGCTGGCCGAGTTCGGCCTGCGGATCGACGTGGACGCGGCGCTCGGGTCGCTCCCCGTCGCCATCCAGCAGATGGTCTGCATCGCCCGCGCGGTGGCCGTTCAGGCGCGGCTGCTGATCATGGACGAGCCGACCTCCAGCCTGGACCGCCAGGAGACCGACCGCCTCTTCGAGATCATCGCCCGACTCAAGGCCCGCGGCGTGGGCATCGTGTTTGTCACGCACTTCCTCGACCAGGTATACCGCGTCAGCGACCGGATCACGGTGTTGCGCAACGGTCGCCTGGCCGGTTCGTTCGACGCGGCCAGGCTGCCGCGGATCGAGCTGGTCGCCCACATGCTGGGCAAGTCGATCGAGGAGACCACCGCCCTGGAAAGCCGCGGGAGCACGGCCCGCGGGCCGCAAGCGGCGTCCGCCGCACCGCTTTTGTTGTCCGCCCGGCGTCTGGGCCGCCGCGGCGCGGTGGAGCCGTTCAGTCTCGAACTGCGGGCCGGCGAGGTGCTCGGACTCGCCGGGCTGCTCGGCTCCGGACGCACGGAGACGGCCCGCCTGCTGTTCGCCGCCGACCCCGCGGACACCGGCGACTTGTACGTCGGCGGGGCGCGCTTGCCCGGACGCCATCCCCGCGAGGCCATCGCCGCCGGGTTGGCCCTCTGTCCGGAGGACCGCAAGGCCGACGGCATCATCCCCGAGATGTCCGTGCGGGAAAACATCGCCCTCGTGGTGCAGCGGCAGCTCAGCCGTCTCGGCCTGGTGTCGCGACGGCGTCACGCGGAGATCGCCGAGGAGTTTGTCCGGCGGATGGGCATCGCCACGCCGGACCTGAACCGTCCGGTCAAGACGCTCAGCGGCGGCAACCAGCAGAAGGTGATCCTGGCCCGCTGGCTGGCCTCCCGGCCGCAACTGCTGATCCTCGACGAGCCGACCCGCGGGATCGACGTCGGGGCCAAGGCCGAGATCGAACGACTCACCGACCGGCTGGCCGCCGAGGGCCTGGGCGTGCTGTTCATCTCCTCTGAACTGGACGAGGTCGTCCGCCGCAGCCACCGCCTGATCGTCCTCCGCGACCGACGTCATGTCGGCGAGCTGGCGGGCAACGACCTCAGCGAGGAGGCGGTCATGAACCTGATCGCTGCTCCCGCCGGCCAGGGCGATCTCGACTCGGGAGGGCGGCCATGAGCACCGGACCCGAAGCGCCGGCCTGGTCGCCCCGCCGCCCGCTGCGGCTGCCCGCCACGGTGTGGCCGCTGCTCGCGCTGGCGGCGCTGCTGGCGTTCAACCTGATCTGGACGCCCGGTTTCGCCCGGGTGGAGGTCCGCGACGGGCGGTTGTTCGGTTCGTTGGTGGACATCTTCCAGAACGGCGCGCCGGTGATGCTGCTGGCCGTGGGCATGACGCTGGTGATCGCCACGGCGGGCATCGATCTGTCAGTCGGCTCGGTGATGGCGCTGGGCGGCACGGTCGCGGCGCTGCTGATGGTGGAACACGGCTGCTCGGTGGGGGTGGCGGCGTCGGCGGCGGTGGCGGCGGCGACCTTGTGCGGGCTGTGGAACGGCGTGACGGTGACGTTCGTCGGCCTCCAGCCGATCATTGCCACGCTGGTGCTGCTGGTGGCCGGGCGCGGGATCGCCCAGGCCCTCTCCGGCGACCAGAAGATCCGCTTCGAGGAGCCGACGTTCGAGTTCATCGGCAACGGGGCCGTCGCGGGGCTTCCCTTCCCGGTGTACCTGGTGGCAACGGCGGTGGTGCTGACCTTCCTCGCCTTGCGGTGGACGGTGTTGGGGCTGTACATCGAGGCCATCGGCGGCAACGCCCGGGCGGCGCGGCTGTGCGGCCTGCCGGTGCATGGCGTCCGCCTGTTCGTGTACGCCTTCTCCGGCTTCTGCGCCGGAGTGGCCGGTCTGGTCGCGGCGGCGGACATCAAGGAGGCCGACGTCGCCAACTGCGGACTGTACCTGGAGCTGGACGCCATCCTCGCGGTGGTGATCGGCGGGACCAGCCTGAACGGCGGTCGCCCGCGGCTGATCGGCTCGCTGATCGGGGCGGTGATCATGCAGACCCTGACCATCAGCCTCCAGATGCGGGGCGTGGTGACCGAACACACCCTGATCATCAAGGCCGTTGTCGTGGTGCTCGTCTGTCTGCTGCAAAGTGATGCAGCGCGGCTCTTCTGCCGGACGGCCCTGACTCGTGGTCGCGGCCTTGGATATCCGCCGCGGCGTTGACGATATTTCCAACCCGAGCTACGCTCCGCGACGGCCGCGACGGCCGCGACCGGCCACGACAGGTTGTCGGAACCAGGCCGCGACGGGCTTCGCGGGCCGGCCGTCAGCGAGCCATGATCTATCGGCCCGGATAAGGCCCGCCGCCTGGGAGCGACGCCATGAGAGCCTACGACGCGAAAGCAGCTTGGAATCGTTCACGAAAGCTGGGACCTCTGGCCCCCGTCCTGGTGTGGCTGCTGCTGGGTGGAGTGGGCTGTTCAGAGAGCCGCGGCCCCGGCACGACGCTCGGGCGCGAGGCCGGTTGGTCGCAGGCGACGCTGCCCGGCGTCTCCAAGACGGCGGCCTGTGATGCCGGCCTCTACGCCATGCGGCAGTGGTTTCGCCTGGATCCGGCCGCTCCCTCCGACGGTGTCATCCAGGGATTGCCGGAGGAGTACGAGCAGCGGGGCGGCACCGGCCGCATTCGCGACGAGGCCGTGGGTTATCGCAATCGCCTGCGGCGAACGGCCACGCTGGTGATTCAGGAGACGCCGACCGGCAGCGTGGCCAAGTGCCGCGTGCAGGTCGAGCGGCTTGACACCTCCGACCACCGCGTCTTCAGCAGCAACGAGCAATTCGGCGATGTGCCCAACGAGACGCCGATCGACCGCGAGGCGGGCGTGACCCCGCGTCAGCAGCAGGTCTGGACGGCCCTGCCCAGGGATCGCGATCTCGAACGCCGCATTCTCAACGTGCTGCGGGACGAGCTGGGCAAGGGCGGCCCCGCGTCCCAGCCCACCCCCGGCTGAGACGCGGGCGCCGAAGCGTGCCCCGCGCGGTTCACGGCCTCGCCAGCCGCACGCCGTTCCGATGGATGATCAGCCGCTGCCGCACTTCCTCGCTGAAGTAGACCCCGCCCGCCGCCACCGCTCGTATGGCGATCGGCAGGCGAGCCACCGCCGACGGCTTGACCACATACCCTCGAGCCTTGGCCGCGAGGACTTGAGCCAGGAGGGGATCGCCGGCCTCCGGCCCCAGAAAGATGATCCCCGCGTCCGGACAAGCGGACTGAATGGCCCCCGCCAGCTCGAAGGTATCCCTCCCTTCCACGCTCAGCCCCAGCAGCACCACGGTGGGCTGGAGCTGTTCCGCCGCCCGCACCGCCGAGTCGGCGTGGCGGCACGGTTCGAGCACGATGAAGTCATCCTCCTGGGCCAGGTAGCGGGCCAGGGCTTCGCGAGCGACATCGTGCCCCTCCACCAGCAACACGCGTATGGTCTCATCCACATTGAGGCTCCCAGTGATTCCCGAGGCGGTTTGGCGATCGGCGGGCCGGCCGAACCGGATGGCGGCTGAGAACTGCGTCGAGGGCATGTTCGTCTCCTTGGAGTCGGCGGGACCGGTTCCGCCGCCGGCCTCAGGCCGGGCGGCGGAGTTCACGGCCGCCACTGGGATATTGATTCAGGGGTGCGACAGGATGGGTCGGGGCTGCTTTATAAAATCGCCGCGGTTCTATACACTCAGCAGACCAGCAGATACGCATCGGGAGGTCGGGTATGCCGCGGGGAGCCCAGGTCTTGCGCCAGTGGGGTTTGTTGAAGAAGCTACAGCAGCACCAGCAGGGGGTGTCGCTGACGGGGCTGGCCGAGGAATTCGGCGTTGCCGAACGCACCATCCAACGAGACCTCGAGGAGCTTCAGACCCTCGGTTTTCCGCTCCAGTATCAGGAGGCCGAGTTCGGCCGCAGGCTATGGTCCATGCCACCCAACTGGCTTCAGGCCGAGCCTCTGATGCTGACCCTGACGGAGGCCGTCTCCCTGTATCTCGTGCAGCGCCTGGTCGCCCCCTTGGCCGGCACGCACTTCGACGAAGGGCTGGCTTCGATCATCGAGAAGATCCGTCGGCAACTGCCCGCCAAGGCGATCGAGCACTTCGCCGACCTCGACGAGACCATCCACGTCCGCTGGCCGGCCCGTGCCGATTACTCGCGTAAGACCGATATTATCACCGCTCTGGAGGATGCCGCGCGGCAGGAACGCACGGTTGAGATCACCTACAACGGGCTGTGGCGTCGGGGGCAGTACCAGACCCGCTGCGATCCGTACGGGCTGGTCTTCTATGACGGCGATTTGTTCGTTGTCGGGTACTCGCACCGGGCGCGGGCCCTCCGCATCTTCAAGGTGCTGCGGATCGTGGCGGTCCGGAGCACGCCGGAGACCTTCACCCGACCGGAAGGGTTCCGGATGGAGGATCAGTTCCGCAGCAGCTTCGGCATCATGCAGGCGGTCGGCGAACCGGTGGAAGTCGCCGTCCGTTTCGAGCCGGCCATCGCGGGCCTGATCGAGGAGCGGGTCTGGCATGAGAGCCAGAGGCTGGTCTGGGAAGAGCCGCCGGAGACGCTGTTCGAGGCCGACGAGCCGGAAGGCGAGAGACTGCTCGCGGTGTTCCGGCTGGCCGATCTGGTCGAGTTCAAGCGCTGGATTCTCGGTTTCGGCAACCAGGTCGAGGTGTTGCGGCCTGACTCGCTTCGGCAGGAGATCCGCGAAGAGCTTCTGGCGGCCGCGCGCCGCTATACCGGTTGAATCCTTGCCGATTATCCGGACCAACCGCGGGCCGCCGGTTGCCCGCCCGGCAGCCGGGTCGCATGTGCCGCCAGGGCATTTGATCGCCAACCAGCTTCGCGTCGGGATCTCGTTCGCGGCAACGCCGCCCGTTTCCCTTCGCCGGTCTCACCAACCCTCCGCCATCCTTCGCGCCGCCGCCGGAGATGCTACACTGCGAGGCTTGACGGATCGCCAGGCTGGCGGACTTTCGGAAAGGGTCGGAACCGATGGAACAGACGCTCATCATCCTCAAGCCGGATGCCCTCCAGCGGGGGCACGTCGGCCGCATCATCAGCCGTTTCGAAGACAAGGGGCTGCAAATCGTGGGCCTGAAGGCGATGCGGATCACGCCGGAGCTGGCCGAGCGGCATTACGCCGTGCACAAGGGCAAGCCCTTCTACCCCCGACTGCTGGCCTACATCACCAGTAGTCCGGTCGTCGTCATGGTGCTCGAAGGGGTCAACGTGATCGCCATCGCCCGCAAGCTGATGGGGGCCACCTTCGGCAGCAAGGCGGAGCCGGGCACGATCCGCGGCGACTTCGGCGTCTCCAACAGCTTCAATCTGATCCACGGCTCCGACTCGCCCGAGGCTGCCGCGATGGAGATCGCCCTGTACTTCCGGCCGGAGGAGCTGCTGCGGTACGAGCGGGCCGTGGAAAAGTGGATCTACGACTACTCCGGGGCGGCGCCGGAATAAGCGGCCGGCGGCCGAGGCAGGCCTCGCATGACCATCTGGCTGTGGGTCGGTTTCCTCGGCCTGGTGCTGGGGCTGTTGGCCGTGGACCTGGGCTTGCTGAACCGCAAGGCCCACGTTTTTTCCACGCGCGAGGCCCTGGCCTGGACGGCCTTCTGGATCATCCTCGCCCTGATCTTCAACGTCGGGGTCTTCTATCTCTACGAGCACAACATCCTCGGCATCGGAGCGACCGTCGGCCACCCGCTGACCGGCGGGGAGGCGGCCCTCCGTTTCCTTACCGGCTACCTGGTGGAGAAATCGCTCAGCCTCGACAACATCTTTGTCATCGCGATGATCTTCGCGTATTTCCAGGTGCCGGCGATGTTCCAGCATCGCGTGCTCTTCTGGGGCATCCTGGGGGCCTTGATTCTTCGCGGCGTGATGATCGCGGCGGGCACGGCCCTGATTCACCGTTTCGAGTGGGTCATCCACATCTTCGGCGGCCTGCTGGTGGTGACCGCCTTCAAGATGCTCGTGCAGAAGCAGGAGAAGATCGAACCCGACCGCAACCCGCTGGTCCGGCTGGCCCGGCGGTTCTATCCGGTCACGGCGGAGTTCGAGGGGCAGAGGTTCTTTACGCGGATGAACGGCCGGCGGGCGGTGACGCCGCTGTTCCTGGTGCTCCTGGTGGTGGAGAGCACTGATGTGTTATTCGCCATCGACTCGATCCCGGCCATTTTCGGCATCACCACCGACCCGTTCCTGGTGTTCACCTCCAACGTGTTCGCCATCCTCGGACTGCGGTCGCTTTACTTCGTCCTGGCCAGCATCATCGAGAAGTTCCGCTACCTGAAGCTCAGCATCGTCGTCGTGCTGGGGTACATCGGCGTGAAGATGCTGGTTTCCGTCTATTTCAAGATTGATCCGCTGGTTTCGCTGGCCGTCGTCTGCGGCGTGCTGGCGGTCGGCATGGCCGCCTCCATCATCGTCGCCCGGCGCCGCGGCGAGCCGATCTTCGGCACGGCTCTGACGGACGAGCTGAGCGAGATGGCCCTGGCCACGCTGCGTCAGGTGCGGCGGGCCTTCATTCTGGTCGTCGGCTCCAGCGTCGTGCTGGTGGGGCTGGCCATGGTCGTCCTGCCCGGCCCGGCCATGGTGGTGATTCCGGCCGGCATCGCCATCCTGGCCACGGAGTTCGTCTGGGCGCGGCGGCTGCTGAAAAAGATGAAGGAAAAGGGGCTGCAACTGGCCCAGACCGTGACCGGCCGGCCGCAGCCCAAGGGTGACGGCGAATCGCCGACCGAACCGCGGAAGTAGGCGGAACGCGGGACGTCAAGGCCGGACCGACACGACCCGGCTGACCTCGGGCACCTTCTGCTTGAGCATCCGTTCGACGCCCATCTTCAGCGTCATCTGCGCCGATGGGCAGCCGGAGCAGGCCCCTTGCAGACGGACGCTGACCACTCCCTCCGTGTCCACGTCGATCAGCTCGATATCTCCGCCATCGGCCTGCAAGGCCGGGCGGATCGCGTCGATGACTCCTGCCACGCGGTCTCTGATCGACATCTGTGGGTTTGGTGACTCGGCCATAAGTCGCTCCGGGGAAGGTGGTCGGGCCGCCGAGCGGCCGCGGAACAGCAAGTATAGCACTCCCGCCGACCGCTCGGCAAACGATCACCGCGTCCCGCGATTGCACCGTGCTGACCGCCGGCTAAGATAGGCCGCGAGAGGGATTGCCGATGTCCGCCAGTATTCCGGTGCAGTTTCCAGACGTGGAGAGCCTTGCCCGCATAGTCCGGGACGTGCCTGACTTTCCCAAGCCCGGCATCGTCTTCAAGGACATCACCCCGCTGTTGGCCTCTCCGGCGGCGTTGTCGCTGGCGGTGGAGTACCTCACGCAGCCGTTCCGCGACCAGTCCGTCGCGGTGGTGGTCGGGGCGGAGAGCCGGGGTTTCATCTTCGGGACGGCAGTGGCCCGCAACCTCTCCGCGGGGTTCGTTCCCATCCGCAAGCCGGGCAAGCTGCCCCGCCGCACCCGGCGGGCGGAATATGCGCTCGAATACGGGACGGACGCCCTGGAGATTCACGAGGACGCGATTCGTCCCGGCACGCGGGTGCTGCTGATCGACGACCTGCTGGCCACGGGCGGGACCATGGGGGCGTGCTGCGAGCTGGTGAAATCGCTGGGCGGCGAGATCGTCGGCGCCGCGTTCCTGATCGAGCTGTGTTTCCTCGGCGGCCGCGAGAAACTGCGGGGGATCCCCGTCTATTCCGTCATTCATGTCCGCTCGTAGGCGGGCGGGCCGCGGACCCTGCTGGCGGCACGATCGCAGCGGTCCTGCGGGTCCGGCGCGGTATGGGCAGTGTTGGCGGCCTCTTGGGGTCGGGCTGCGGTGCCGCGACGCGGAAATCACGGCTCCGGATTCTCGTACCACACGACGCGGTCGTCGGTGGACGCAGGCCCCTGAAGCGGGGCGATCACATCCGGCCGGCCGTCGCCGTCGATGTCGGCCAGGGCGATCCGCCCAACGGCGAAGTTGGGCATGTCTTGCAGGTTGTTCTCGTACCACTGCGCGGTCTGCGAGCCGATCGGCGTGAACCAGCGGAGTGAGCCGTTCTCACGGGTCGAAACCACCGCATCCACCTGCCCGTTGCCGTCGATGTCCGCCAGCTTCACGTCCGTGGGCACGTTGGCGTTGTACTGGGTGAGTTGATATCCGCTCCAGCTCGATAGTGGATTCGTGGGCTTCTGGTACCAGCCGACGCCCACGGTGGTGCGGAGCGTCACGACCACGTCCTTGCGGCCGTCCTGGTTCACATCGGCGAGGGCCAGCCGCGCGGCCCCGACGGCGTTGCCAATGGCGGTCTTGGTCCAGGCGTCGGTGGCCGGATTGGTGGGGTTCTTGTACCAGGCGGTGCGGGCGGTCGTCTCGCCGGGGGCGGTGGAGATCACGTCGATCCGGCCGTCGCCGTCGACGTCCTCCAGCAGCACCGACGTCGCGCTGCCGCGGCTCGTGGCATCGATGTTGAACCGGGTCCAGCCCACGCCGGAAGTGCGGACGGCCGGGCTGCGGAACCACGACAACCACCCGTTATTGCCGTTGCACGCGACCAGGTCCGGCCCCTCCGCACCGTCAATGTCGCCGATGGCGACGTCGTTCCATTGCCCGACACCGACGCCGCTGGAGTCGTCAAAGGTGGACAACGTCCACCCCGCGGCGGTGCGGGGCGCAACGGGACTGTGCAGGTAGATCAGCCGGCCGTTGCAGGCGGCGACGACATCCTGGTGGGTATCGCCATCGAGATCCGCCACGGCCAGGGCGGTGACCCCGGCGAGGTCGGCGGTTGCGCCGATCACCACGGCCTCGAATGAGTCCACGCTGTTCTGGAAGAAGATCACCACGCGGGGGTCGGAGACGCCCGTGACGCCGGCGTAACCGGTGATGATGTCGATCCGTCCGTCGTTGTCGATGTCCGCGGCCTCCACCACCGTGGGCCGCAAACCCGCCGCGGTGCTCACCGTTCGCGCGGTCCAAGCCGCTGTCTTTGGAAACGGCGAGATGATCGTGCCGCACGCGCCGGACCACGCCACCCCGCCGGCCAGGCCGATCAGACCGAATATCGCCCAGGGTCGCCGCATGTGACTTCTCCGCCAGACGAGGCCGGTGCGCGGCCGACTCTGGCGCGCACGCCCTCCGTCCTTTGATACCTGTATTATCGTTCCGCGCCGCGGAGGCGGCGCACGGAAAGTTCCGAGCTTCCCAGGTGGCGAGGCGAAATAAGAAAGCGAGGAAGGTCGCCGGAACGCCTGCTAGCCGGCCAGCAGTTCAGCTCCGCCGGGACCCAGCGCATCGCGGAGCTTGCGGAGGGCACGGATCTCGATCTGCCGAGTCCGCTCCTTGCAGAGGCCCAGCTCCCGGCCGATCTCGTCGAGCGTCCGTCCGCCGCCGCCGGCGAGGCCGTAATGTCGCTCGACGATCACCCGCTCCCGCTCATCCAGCAGTCGGAGCGATCCCGCGAGGGCCTGTCGCAAACGTTCCGCCGCGGCCAGGTCGGCGAATTCGCTCCCGGCCTGCGGGTCGCGATGGTCGCTGAGCAATTCCTCATGGCCGGTCTGGAAGCGGGAGGCGTGCCCCAACTCCTCCGGTATCGACCGGGCGAAGGCCCGCTGGATGACCCAGGTCGCATAGGTGCTGAAACGGAAGCCGCGGGCGAAGTCGAACTTCTCCACGGCCCGCATCAGGGCCATGTTGCCGTCGCTGATCAGCTCGAAGAACCGCGACTCGTCGCCCCTTCGCAGATGCCGCCGGGCGATGCTGACCACCAGCCGTAAATTGGCCTGAATGATGCGGTTCTTGACCTCGCCCGCCCGCTGACGCAGATCTTCGATCTCCGTCAGGGAGGCGGCGGAGACGGCCTCGAGGTCTCGCGGCAGCCGACCGCGGAGGACTTCGGCCTGATGCAGAAGGAAGTTCATCCGCTCGAAAAGCTGCGTCTCCTCCTCCCTGGTCAACAGCGGCGTGCGGTAGAGCGCCGCCAGGTATGGCGGCAGTCCCTCGGGCGTGCGAGTCAACACCGGATCCGCGGCGTCCGCTTCGGCGGCGGCCCCTGTCTGCGGCGACCGGTCACCGCCCAGAATGCGGGCGGCGGCGTCCGGCGCATCAAAGGAGGCGTGGTAGACATAGGCGATCGGCGACGCCAGCACCCGCTCCGCCCGGACCTGCGTGAGGATGCGGCGGATTTCGCCTTCCCGCCGATGGAAGCGTGCGGCGAGGTCTTTGAGCGAGTCTCCGGCCGACCACGCCTCGTAAATGACCTGCCGGTCGTCCACGGGGCGGGCCTGCTCGGTTCGATCAAAAAGGGCCTCGCCGGGATGTTCCTGATCATGGCGGCGGAGCGTGTAGCGGATGGTCTCCGCCGCCCGGCCGGTCTCTTCCGCCAGCCGCAGCGTGACCGCGTGGAGCGAGCACTGGCCGGTGGAAACCAGTTCGCGGGCCCGGGCGATGATGCCCAGTTTCTCCTCGCGGCTCAGCGTTCTGAAGTTCGCGCCGCGGCGGACCAGCTCGCCATGCCGGGCCACGAACGAGGCCACGTCCCGCTCGTCGAATGCCAGACGCGGCTTGTCCGGCAGGGCGTACCAGCAGCCGGCCAGGCCCCTGGCCCGCCATCGCGTGATGGTTCTCGTCGAGACCTTGAGGCGGCGTGCCAAGGCCTCCACGTCCCAAAGCCGTCCGCGGGCGGCCTCCGGCGGCAGCGGATGTGGAGCGGTGATGTCCTCCATCAGTTGCACGAGGTCGCCGACCAGGGCCTGGCCGTCGAGCACGGCATCCTCCGGCCGTCGCGGTCGGAAGCCGGTGATGTGGAAGCAGACAAAGGCGTAGGGGTATTCCCGGGCGGGATCGCAGTGGTGGAGGAGCCACCGCACGCCGGCGAGCTGCCGGAGCCGCAGGCGAACCGGCGAAAGCGTCAACTCGTGAGCGAGTCGCGCTATCTCAGAACAGCGGTAGGAACTCATCGTCGCCTCCACGAACCGGCAGGTGGCGTTCGCAGCGAGGTTCCAAGGGCCGCGGGCGGGATGACGGAACCCGCGGGCGGCCGAGGCGGGGACCACTCAGGCAGGATGCCGACGGATTCCAGGCGGCGTATCGCTCGCCGAGAACCGCGTAGCACCGGGATCGCTCCCCCAGCGATTCTAACCCATTATATTATGAACACAAACGGGATAAAAGTCAACGTTGCATCCGCCGCGGTCAGCATCGGGCGTCACGGCGGCAACCTGCGGCGGCCTCTGCCGGCGAAATGTCCTCTCGTCCTGACCGATCGCCAAAAAAGATAAAAAGCTCCTGTAATAGATAAATCGCGTTTGGTGGTGAAGCACGGCGGATCGGTTTTTTTCTTTGTTTTTCTTAGAACACTATTGCGTTTCTTAGGATGCACTGGCCGAATCATGGCACAAGCACGTCACTAGCGGCAGACTGTTAT
>Ga0129299_1001464_pt1 | contig 15742 bp, 10 predicted proteins | sample ConPoolayeCmetaG_FD_94477 | JGI IMG/M metagenome (GOLD analysis project Ga0129299, IMG submission 94477) | Hot spring microbial mat communities from California, USA to study Microbial Dark Matter (Phase II) - Cone Pool mat layer C metaG ... | reverse complement strand
GGGTAAAATAGGTGATAAATATCGGCACCTTTCTCTCAAGCGTCACGCTGTATTCGCCCGACCGTGACAGCGCGGCATCGATCCGCGCCATGGTCCAGCCCTGCTCTTTCAGCAGGATTTCGGCAAAACGCAACGGGTTGCGCACACGCATGCAGCCGTGGCTGTAAGCCCGCACGGATCGGTTGAACAGCGGCTTGGTCGGGGTGTCGTGCATGTAAACGGAATGACGGTTGGGAAAGAGGAACTTCACGCGGCCAAGCGCGTTGTCGTCCCCCGGCGGCTGCTTGATATAGATGCGGTCCGGATCGACGGCATCCCAGTTGATGCCGTAGGGGTCGAGCGGCAGGCGGTGGCCGCGCATGAAGATCTGCAGATTGTTGCGGTCGAGATAGGCCGGATTGCGACGCACCAGAGGCAGGATTTCCTTCACCGCGATCGAGGCCGGCACATTCCAGATCGGGTTGAACACGACGAATTCCATCTCGTCGATGAACATCGGCGTCTTGTGCTCGGGCTTGCCGACGATCAGCCTTTCCTCGTGGATGATGCCGTCACCCTTGTGGATGCGGAACATGAATTCGGGGATGTTCACCTTGATGTGATAGGAGGGAAGCGGGTCCGGCAGCCAGCGCCAGCGCTCCATGTTGACGAGAATTGCGCGCAAGTCAGCGCCGCGCGAGACGCTGTTGAGCGCGTTGCGCGTGGCCGGCCCGACCTGGCCATCGTCTGTCAGCCGATTTTCACGCTGAAACGAGCGCACGGCTTCGGCCAGAGCATCGTCGTAGAGGTCGTCCTGTGTGCCTGCGGCTGCCGCGACGTTGAGCCTGCGCCGCAGCACGGCGACGGAGGGGTGCCTGACGCCGACCGTCAGATTTGGTCCGTCGGGCACGATCGGCAGGGCCTCGTTGCGGCGAACAGCGCGCGCCTCGCGCAGTTTTTGCTTCAGGGCAAGGAATTGCGGGTGCTTGGGATGAAAGCTTTCCAGATAACTTGCGATGTCGACCGTTTGCAGCAGTCCCTCCAGCACGCGGGACATGTCCGGCCGTTCCGGCGTGACGTCGATCGACTCGCTGATGGACGAAGGCTCGATGCGGCCGCCGCGGGCGTGACTGGCATAAAGATAGGCCGCGCGGCTCATCGCCAGTTCCGCCGCAGCCAGTGCCGCCCCCCGATAGTCGTTTCCAACGGTTGGGGCGATTTCGGCCGGAGCCTTGTAATCCTGAGGATCGAGGCCCCATTCGGCAGCCCGCGCAAATGCCGCGCGCGCTGCGGCGGTGCGGCCGTTGAACCCGCTCTCATCGACCCAGATCAGACTGCCAGAGGTGCGGTAAAAGGCAAGCATCGCATCGCGGTCGCGCTGCGCAAGAGGCTCACCGCCGCGGCCTTTGACTTGAAGACGCGCCAGCACGAAGGAGCGCACCGCATCCTGGCCCGTTATCAGCTTTTCGGGCGGGTTGGGCTCAATGGCCTTGGCGGCGCTCGAAAGACCAAGGATCGTTATGAAAAGGCAGACTGGAGAAACGATACGCAAAACGCTGCTCACACAACCCCCCTCAGTTTATAGCCGCCGCAGGAGAATGAACAAATGCACGCAATCATGCCAGACCAGCGGCTTTTTGCAAACCGCCATCGCAAGCTACAAGCCTATGTCGCACTCTGCAACCCGCTGTCAATGCATGCGGAAGTCTAGCCCGAATTCTCGCATCTTTCTGTAGAGCGTCGAGCGGCCGATGCCAAGCTTGCGGGCAATCTCGGTCATGTGGCCCCGATAGTGGCCGAGGGCGATGCGGATCAGATCCGCCTCGATCGCGTGCAAGGGGCGCACGTCGCCCGCTTCGTTGAGCGCCGGGATCCCAAGATGCTGGCCGTGGCGGCTCTTCAGGGCGAGACGTTCGAGCGAGAGCACCCCCTCGCCGATCATGGCCGGCCCTTCATTGGGCGGTCGCTCGGGTCTTGCAGGTGTCTGAATGGAGGTTGCCGTCTGGAGGCTGGTTAACAGCGGCGCGAAATCGCCAAGGCTCACAATCGTCCCCGTGCTCGCCGCAACCGCCCGGTAAACGGCATTCTCCAGTTGGCGAAGATTGCCCGGCCAATCGTGGCGGCGCAGCATGTCCAGCGCCGAGTCGTCGATGGCCACGATGCGCTTGCCGAGTTCGATCCCGGCATTGACCGCGAAGCGCAAGGCCCAGCCGGGAATGTCATCGCGCCGGTTGCGCAACGGAGGCAGCCACACCGGCATGATGTTGAGGCGGTAAAACAGCGCTTCGCTGAATTCGCCCTGCTTGATGGCGCGGATCAGATTCTGGCTTGTGGCACAGATCAGGCGCGGCAGGCTCTGTTCGAGGGCATCGCTGCTGATCGCCTTCTGCCGTTCCTTGAGGAACATGGTCAGCTTGGCCTGCAGCATCGGCGAGGCGAAAGCAACGTCCTCGACATAAATAGTGCCGCCAGCCGCGCGTGCGAGTGCATTATCGAAGTCCTGCGCGCCATTTCCTGCGACGGCAGAAACCGTCCCGGGAGCTAACGCATCGGGATTGACCGCTGCCCCCGCAGAAATCGGCACACGCCATGTCACGAAAGGCCCGCCGGCTCGGTTGAGCGCGTGGATCGCCCTGGCCATCGCTTCATGTCCCGTGCCCGGTTCGCCCTCGATCAGCACCGGCAGCTTGGCGCCGGCGGCCCGTTTGGCAACCTCGATCGCCCGGATCATCTCCGGCGTGCCGGCGACGAAATCGGAAAAACACCGCACTGCGTCCAGCCCGCGCGTGGTCCGCTCCAGTTCGCGCTGGAGCAGAGTTTCGCGCACGAGATTGGCGATGGACACACGCACCCGCCTCGGGTTTGCAGGCAGAATGAGATAATCGGCGGCCCCGCGCACGGTCGCCTCGGCGGCGACGGGTTCGTCTTCATGTCCGGCGACGGCGAGAACGGGCAGGCTGGGGTACTGCGAGGAGAGCGCCCGGACGATATCGAGACCCGAACCACCAGGCCGGGGAACCGAAACGGCCACCAGCAGGGGCCATCCGCTGGCCTCCCTGGCGAAGCGTTGGATCTCGCCCGGCGCAACGGAGCGTGCTGTCAATCCGAGGGCTGCGGCCCCCGCCTCCAGGGCCTGCGCATGAGCGGCTTGCTCACATCCGATGAGAAGTTGTGGAGCCATCTGCGACCTCGCTTCGGCTGGCCTTGTGACGGCAATGCCAGCCGGAATTCAACCCTTGCGTGCATAAACGATGCTGCTCTTGCGTAAACAAGGGCTGAAAACGCTGTCAGCGGCGCCGCGCAACGGCGGAGTATCGGGGATCAAATTGCGGCTACAGTGAGTGAGCGATTGAAATAATTCTTGTAGTTTTAGATATTAAGCCAATGCCTTAAGATCGCAGTCCTGCTAAATCGGGAATGCGCCAAACTGATTTGCGCTCGTGGTGGATCGCGTCTGTTGCAACGCTGTTTCACAACTTTGAGGCGCAAAAAGGCTATGGTAGGATGGCATGTGCCAGTTAAACCATGCGCTGATCTCAAGCCTGATCAATCTTTTTTTGGCCCTAAAATGCCATTAAGACGTGGAAGGGAAGGAATCTTGGGGATTTTCCACCTAGAAGCGCCGGACGAATCGGCGTCGTAGTCAGTTTCGGCCCGATGATTTCACCACAGTTTTGCGTATGGCTTTGTTAGGACACGTGGAACAATTTTCATCCTTGACGATGTCATCAGCGACATGCGCCGAAATCACAGCGGGCGATGGGGGATCGCGGAATGGCTCAGAAACATAATCAACCTCGCGGCAGCACCGAAAACGAACCCGGCGCACCTGCGAGGGACGCAACGCCGGCTGAGGTGAAACAGGGCGAGGCCGCCGGCTCCATGCACATCGCGGCGCCCGTTGAGAGCCAATCCCAATCTGCGCATCCGCACCAGTCGAAACCATCTCTCGCCCAGTCCGGAAAAGTGCACCACAATATGCGTCCGCCACAGGGCAGGGCCGCCCCGTCGCATGGGGGAGATCGCGGGGGCGCCCCTGGAGTGGTCGGCCCGGGCGTGGTCGGCGGCAGCCCCCGGCCTGGCGTTTCTGCCGCAAGACGCGCCGCCGGCGTCAGTCGCGCTCAGCTTGCCGCCAACGATGACGCACCATCCATCGGCGGCCTGATCTTTGCTTTGCAGCAGCGTCCCTCGCGCTCACCGTTCCTGATTGCAGCCATCGCCTCGGCGATTTGGATTGTGCTGGGGTTGGTGATCTCGCGCGGCGTGGCTGGCGGTTTTCTTCCCGAAGGCGCGGGGCTTGCGGACTTGATGGGCAATCCCTCCGCGCTCGCAATCATCGCGGTCATCATCATTCTTCCCATCGTACTGTTCTGGTTTCTTGCGATCCTGGTCTGGCGCGCACAGGAATTGCGGCTGATGTCCTCCGCGATGACGGAAGTTGCGGTTCGACTGGCGGAGCCGGACAAGATGGCGGAACAGTCGGTCGCCTCGCTCGGGCAGACCGTACGCCGACAGGTCGCCGCCATGAACGATGCGATCTCGCGCGCACTCGGGCGCGCCGGCGAGCTCGAGGCCCTGGTCCACAACGAGGTTGCCGCGCTCGAGCGCTCCTACACCGAAAACGAGCACCGTATTCGCAATCTGATCAACGAACTCGCCAGCGAGCGCGAGGCTCTCGCCAACAACAGCGAACGGGTCAGCGAAGCGCTGCGTGGCATCGGTGCGCAAGTCACGCGCGAAATCGCCTCCGCCAGCGAAAAGGCGTCGCATGCGCTGACCCAGGCCAGCGCGTCCATGGCCGACACCCTTGCCAGCCGCGGCCACAAGATCACCTCCGCCGTCACCGCAGCCGGCGCCGCCATCGACGAAAAGCTTGCGGAGCGCGGCGCACGCATCACCGAACAGCTCATCAAGCATGGCCAGCAGACGGCGGAAGTGTTGCGCCAGTCCACGCTGGAGGTGACAAAAGCCATCCAGGAAACATCCGATCGCACAACCAATGCGATTTCCGCCAAAAGCAACAGTCTCGTCACATCGGTGATGAGCATGAGCGAGCGGGTCGGCCGCGAAATTCCAGCCCTTCTCGAGCGTCTGGGGAGCGAACAGAACCGTCTTAGCATGATCATCGAGAATGCGACGAAAAACCTCTCCGCCCTCGAGGGAGCTCTCACCGAAAAAACCGCAACGCTCGGCAACACTTTGGGCGAACGCACAAAAATGCTTCAGACCGTGCTGAGCGAACACACCCGGGCCGTGGACAACACCATGGTCGAAAGGATCCAAGTTCTCGAGACGATCCTCAACCGCCGCACGCAAGCCTTCGATGCGAGCCTGAGCGAAAAGACCAGATCACTCGAAGCCTCTCTTGCACAGCGCACACAGGCGCTCGAAAACGCCGTCACCAAGCACACCGGGGGCATCCGCGAGACGCTCGAACGCCATGCCAAGACCATGGAAAGCAACCTGGCGCATCAGGCGGTCTCCATCCAGCGCACGGTCGAGGAGTTGGCGCAGCGCTCTAACAAGACCACTGAAACGCTGGCAACGCATGCACAGGTTCTCAAGGATGTGTCCGGCGGCTTGCTTGGCCAGATCCAGGCACTGACGAAACGCTTCGAGGACCAGGGTGCCTCGATCATGAACGCCGCGCGTGCCCTCGAAATCTCGAACACCAAAGTGGACAGCATCATGGAATCGCGCCAGGCGGCTCTTACCAAGCTGCTTGACAGCATCAACAACCGCGCCATTGAGCTCGACCGCATGATGAACAGCTACTCGCACATGCTCGAGCAGTCGCTGTCGCAAGCGGAGCAACGTGCCCGTAAAGTCACCGAAGTGCTGGCGAAGGATTCACAGGAGAAATCGAACGCCGCCATCCGCGAGATCGAGAGACTGCGCCAGGAGGCCCAACTCCACGCCAGCAAGGCCGTGACCGAGCTGCAATCCGGCTTCTCCACCCTGTCCGAACAGGTGTCGGCACAACTATCCACCTTGTCTCACAAGTTCGGCGAGACCACGAAACAGGTCAAGGACAGTGCGCATAAGGCTGCTGCCGAGATCGAGATGACGCAGACCGAACTGCGTCGTCACGCGACCGCCCTGCCAGAAGTGACCAAGCAGAGCGCAAGCGCCATGCGCAAGGTGCTCAAGGAGCAAATCGAGGCGATCGGCACGCTGTCTGAGGTCGCACAGCGTCAGACGGTTGCCGCTCATCTCGCCAAGCCGGACCCTTCGGCGGTCCAACCGGGATTTGGTTCCGGCAAGCCGTTTGTTGCGGAGGACCGCGGCCGCAATTACGGAGCGCCGCCGCCCATGGCCGGTTACATGTCGCCGCAAGCTCCTCATGCCCCGGCTCATCCAGCGCCGGCGCCTTGGGACAGTAGCGACCAGCTCGACTCGCTGACAAGTGGCTTGAGCCAGAGGCTGGGCGCCGGAAACCCGCCCGGCTGGTCGCAGGCGCAAGCCGGAGATGAAGGCTTGCAACCAGAGGCGAGAGGCGACGATTTCGGCGCTGCCGACAGCGGCGAACGGCGTGGGAATTGGTCGCTCGGCGACCTCCTGGCCCGTGCGTCCGAGCCTGACGACTATTCCCTCATGGGCGCGCCTTTTGTCCAACCCAAAAAGCCTGCTGCGCCAATGCCGCAGAAAACCTGGCCGCCGGCCGCCCACATCGATCTCGGCATGGAGGAAATGGCGGCCGCGATCGACCCGGGCAAGGTGCTCGACATCTGGCAGCGGTTCCATCGCGGCGATCGCAGCGCCATAAATCTCGGCATCTATAATCCACAGGGTCAGGTCGCCTTCGAAAAAGCTCGCCGCCGCTACGACAGCGATCCGGGCTTCAGGCACCTCACCGACCGCTATATTGCCGATTTCGAAAACCTGTTGAAAGATGCAAGCAAGAGCGATCCATCAGGGCGTACGCTGCAGGAGCATCTGAGGTCAGATACAGGGCGCATCTATCTCCTGCTTGCTCATGCCAGCGGCCGACTGATCTGACGGCGCCGTTTTCGATGCCATGGTATGGTGACAGTTCGAGGCGATGCAGGTCTCCGCGGGCGTCGTTAAGGGCGAAGTCTGTCTGCGCGGCATTATGCTGCGCCGCAGCGTCAGGGCCAGCCTCATGGCGTGAAGGCTAAAAACACTATGGTTGCGAAAACCTCGCCAGCTTCGCCGCAAATCCAATCTGCGCTGTCCATTCCCTTATCCGGCAGGCGAGAGCGAACCGGGGGTGATGCAACTTTCAGCACGCCCTATGGGCTGCAGGCGCAGGCAAATAACGATGACGATAGCGCCTCACCAGGCCCGCCCCAACACGTATCCGCTCCGTGAAGTCAACCTAACGGGCTGGGCTAGCTGCCGCCCACTGACCAAAGCTAGCATACCATCCAAGGCTTATCCCTTCGATCGTGCCTGGGTTGTCCGAAGGTTGAGAGCAGCCGCTTGGTCTCGCCGTATCGGCCGATGCTCTAAGACTGCCCGTGAAACACACCGCCCGCCGTTCAGACGGCGCGCGGATTGGCCGTCCACGCCACAATGTCTTGCGCAATGCTGTGGAAGGCCTGAGTGAGCGCCGCAACACCGGAAGCAGCATCGTCCTTGAGCGCGGGGGCCGTCATTTCGAAGCGCCGCGTCGCCACCACCCTATCCTGCCGCTCGTCGATGAGCTTGGCGACGAGATCAACCACGCCTTTTGCATGCCCATTATCCACCTGCACATTGAAGCTGCGCAGTTCAAGAGCAAGTGTCACATCACCCTGCACCCGATCCTGGCTGGTGCCGACCACGCGGAAGCGCCCAGAGTCGGCGAGCGCCTGCACGAGCCGAGATTGCACTAGCCGCGGCAACCTGTCGCCCCATGCAGCCCCGCCAAAATAAGAGAGTTTCCCAGAAGCATCGCGCACCAGAATCTGATCCGTTTCGAGCGGCCGTGTCGCGCTGGGCAAGGCAACGGAGACGTGTAGCGGAACTTTTCGGCCGTCGTGCTTGGCAATGGCTGCCGGGGTGAGATCGAACGTCTCAGGCGCGCCAGTCCCGCCAAGACCTGCAAGCGCACATCCGCCCAGCAGGAGGCAGACGCAGCAAACGGCGATGTGAGAAAGCTTCACCATTGATGATCGCCATAACTCGTGAGCTTCTTGCAATTGGGTAACACGGGTTCGATTCAAGTCAACGCATTATTGGCTGGGTTTGTATTCGGGCGTTTGCGACCCGCCGAGAAGGAACCCGGCCGGATCCTTCTCGACTTTCTGCACAACACGGTCGATATTGTCGGCTAAGCGTCTGGCATCCTTCATGAAAAGTTCGAATTCGCGCAGGCTGCGCTGCGCCGAGCGGGTAAGGCCGTCCGCCTGATCGCCGATCGTCTTGTCGAGCTTGTCCGCCAGTTTGCGGAAAGAAATGGCCGCCTGTTGCGCTTGCGCTACAAAGGATTGATCCCCATCGACAACCGCTCCGGTGAGCTTGTCGACCGATGTCTCCAGCTTGCCGGCAAGGGCGTTTACCCTGGCGGCGGCCTCCTGAACCTCCCTGATGAGACTGGCGATGCTGTCCTTGTTTTCATCCAGAACCGCGGTGACGGACTCCACGTTCTTCAGCGTCCGGCGGATGGTGTCCTCATTGTTGGCGACAAGATCGTTGAGACGCGCGAGCAAGGCCTGCGCGCTGCCGATGGCGTCGCCAAGTCCCGAAAGCCCGGCGCCGCCCCCGCCCGGATCGGCATAGATGACAGGCAGCGCCTCGCCATTGCGCGCAGTAAGCGGCGGCGCATCGGGCGTGCCAGGGGTTATTTCGAGCGCAACAAGCCCGGCCAGCCCTTGCTGCGAGATGCGAGCCCGCGAGTTGCTCCTCACCGGAGTTGTGTCGCGCACAGTGATGAGCGCGCGGACCTTGCGCGTATCTTCGGGCAGGATTTCGAGCGCATCCACGGCGCCGACCCGGATGCCGTTGAAGAGCACGCTGGATGCTTCCGCCAGGCCCTGCACCGAGCCATCGAAAATGACGTGATACGCCTTGCCGCCGCCCCCGTTGGCGCTGTTCTTCATCCAGTACACAAACCCGAAGGCCAGACCGATCACGGCAATCACGAATGCGCCGATGATGAGATGATTCGCCTTGGTTTCCATAAGCTTCCGGTCCTTCCTAGAGGCTCAGCGCCCGGGCTCGCTCGCCGCAGAAATAATCCTTGATCCAGGGATGGCGCGGGTCGCGCGCGAGTTCGGCTGGCGCGCCTGCGCGCACGATGCGCCCATCGGCCAGCACGGCGACACGGTCGCACACTGAGAAGATGCTGTCGAGGTCATGTGTCACCATGAAGACCGTAAGGCCTAGCGTTTGTTGCAGGCGGCGGATGAGTCGGTCGAAGGCAGCCGCGCCGATCGGATCAAGCCCGGAGGTCGGCTCGTCGAGGAAGACGATTTCAGGATCGAGTGCGAGCGCCCGCGCCAGCCCCGCGCGCTTGCGCATGCCGCCTGAGAGCTCGGAGGGGTATTTGTGCGCCGCATCCGGGGGCAGACCCACCATGCCGAGCTTCAGGAAGGCAAGCTCGTCCATCGTCCTCCTGGGCAGGCCGACCTGTTCGCGCATCGGCACCTGGATGTTCTGCAGGACGGTGAGCGAGGAGAACAGCGCGCCGTCCTGGAAGAGTACGCCCCACCGCCGTTCCATCTCGACGCGCTCGGACGGGCTCAGGCCCGCCACATCGCGGCCGAAGACCGTCAGCCTGCCGCCATCGAGCGGCAGGATGCCGACGATCGACCGTAGCAGCACCGACTTCCCCGTGCCCGAGGCGCCGACAAGACCGAGGATTTCGCCGCGATAGACGTGGAGATCGAGGGCATCGAACACGGTCTGGCTGCCGAAACGCTTGCGCGCCCCGCGCAACGCGATGACGATTTCATGCCCCCTGTCGTGATCCCTGGCCCCATTGCGCATGATCTGCCTCAAAAACCGCTTTCCGAGAGAAAAATGGCGAACAGCGCATCCAGAACGATGACCAGGAAAATCGCCTTCACCACCGCGCTCGTCACCTGCCGGCCGACCGACTCCGCGGTACCCTTGACGCTGAGCCCTTCCAGGCAGCCCACCAGCCCGATGACGAGCGCGGCAAACGGTGCCTTCACCAGCCCGACAAAGAAATGCCTGAGTTCCACAGCGCTGTTGAGGCGCTGCAGGAACAGCTGGAAATCCATGTCGAGATAAAGCTTGGCCATGATCGCCCCGCCGAGCAGGCACATCATGTCGGCAAGAAACACAAGCAGCGGCAGCGCGACGATGAGGGCGAGGATGCGGGGCAGGACCAGCGTTTCGAGCGGGTCGATGCCGAGCGTGCGCATGGCGTCGATCTCCTCGCGCATCTTCATGGTGCCGATCTCGGCGGTGAAGGCGGAGGCGGAACGCCCAGCCACGATGACGGAGGTGAGCAGGATGCCCGCCTCGCGCAGCGCCAGGATGCCGAGCATGTCCACGGCAAGCACCTCCGCCCCGAAGAACCGAAGCTGGAAGATGCCCTGCTGCATGATGACGGCGCCAATCAGGACGCAGATCAGACTCACGATGGGAACGGCGCGCAGGCCGGCGCGATCCAGGTGGTGCACGAACGAGATCCAGCGGAAGCGCCAGGGGCGCGCCATCACCCGGGCAAGGCTGGCCGTGACTTCGCCGAGGAAGGCGGTGAGGCGCACCGTGTCGCGCCCGATGGTGAGCGTCGTGGCGAGGATATCCGCTCCAAGCCGCAGCGCCGAGTTTTCGCGCGGGGGGAGCGGGCGTTCGGCCAAGCTGTTGCGGTTCACCTCCTCAAGGAGGATTTTCTGCTCGGGGCTTGCGCCGCGCAACACCGCCCTTGCCCCTGAACGCGCAAGCGAGATGAGCAGCTTCTGCAGGGCCATGGCGCCGGCGGTGTCGAAATCCTCGATCGCCGATATGTCCAGAACGGCATCGGAGATCTTGCGGGAGGCTCCGACTTCGGCTGCGATCTCCGCCTCGATCGCCGCCAGCTCCCGCACCACCCAGCGCCCGCGTGCCTCGAACAGCACGGCCCCGCCCTGCAGCCGGCTGAGCAGAAAGCGGCGGGCAAGCGGCGCAGTCGCGGAAAGGCGCGGCGCGGTTTTTAGCATTCCGGCAGCATCTCGTTCGTTTCGTTTGGCCCTGGCGCGACCCATAGGCCGCATCGGCATGGGTTTCGCGCCAAAACGACAAGCATATGTTGCATGCAGTTCGGCGCGGATGTCATAACCCTAGCACAGCTATAGCGGGAAATGGGGAAAGTGTAAGGCGCAAAGGCGGGTCCATGGCATCACTATCGCTCCTGGTGCGGGCGGAACGCTGGCCGCTCGCCCGGCCTTTCACCATTGCGCGGGGCAGCAAAACGGAAGCGCATGTGGTTGTCGCAACGCTCAGCGATGGCCGCCATTCCGGGCGGGGGGAATGCGTGCCTTACGCCCGCTACGGCGAGAACGTCGAAGGGGTCATCGCTGAAATCGAGGCGATGCGCGGCGTCATCGAGTGCGGCATTTCGCGGGCGGAGCTTGCCGCCGCCATGCCGCGAGGTGCGGCCCGCAATGCCATCGACTGCGCGCTGTGGGACTACGAGGCCAAGGCTGCAGGGCGAAGCGCCGCCGACCTTGCCGGGCTTGCCGGCCTGCTGCCGGTGCTGAGCGCCTTCACCATCAGCCTTGATGAGCCTGCGGCCATGGCAGCGGCGGCACAAGCATCATCGGCCTATCCGCTCTTGAAGCTCAAGCTCGGCGCGGAAGGCGATGAAGCGCGCCTTGCCGCCGTGCGCGCGGCTCGCCCCGATGCCCGGCTTATCGTCGATGCCAACGAAGGCTGGACGGCGGAGCGCCTTGCCGGTCTGCTGCGGGCCTGCGCCGAAACGGGAGTCGAACTGGTGGAGCAACCCTTGCCTGCGGATGGTGATGCGCCTCTGGCGGCGATCGAGCGCCCGGTGCCGGTGTGCGCGGATGAGTCGGTGTTCACCCGGGCCGGGCTGGATGAGCTGCGCGACCGCTACGACGCCGTCAACATCAAGCTCGACAAGGCCGGCGGCCTGACGGAAGCGCTCCTGCTGCTCGAGGACGCGCGACGGCTGGGCTTCCGGATCATGGTCGGCTCGATGGTGGCAACCTCCCTTGCCCTGGCGCCCGCGCTGCTTCTGGCGCAGGATGCGGATTGGGCCGATCTGGACGGCCCCGCCCTGCTCGCGCGCGACCGCGAGGGCGGGCTCGTCTATGCGGGCGGCAGCATCGGCCCGGCCGGCCCGGACCTGTGGGGGTGATCGGATCCGTTCGCACCCGCAACCGGTTTATGCGACTGGCCCGTGCCTGTCCCCGGTCAGGACTTCGCCGTTCCAGCGCAGCGCGAGCCAAACCGCGAAGACGAGGGAGAGGAGAGCGAGCAGCGCCATCACCAGAAACGCGCCCGCCTGGACGCTCTTGTAGAGCGGGCCGGCGGCCAGACTGGCAAGACCGGCGCCGATCCCCGCCGCCACCGCGGCGTAAAGCCCCTGCCCGGTTGCGGCATAGCGCTCCGGCACTGCCCGGCTCAAAAACTGGATGGCGCCGAGATGGGCCGCGCCATAGGTGAGCGAGTGCAGCATCTGCACGGGGAAGAGCACGGCGAGCGGCGGGTCGAAGGTCATCACCACCCAGCGCAACAGCGCGGCCGCCGCCCCGGCAATCATCAGCGGCGTTGCCCCAAAGCGCTCAACGATACGGCCGGAATAGCCGAACAGCGCGATTTCGGCGACAACCCCCGTCGCCCAGAGCACGCCGATCACGCTGGCGTCAATGCCGAGCGAAAGCCAGTGCAGGGTTATGAGCGTGTTGTAAACCGCATGCGAGGCCGTGACCGCCGCCGCCGACACAAGAAACAGGAGGAAACAGGGCGATCTGGCGAGACGCCCGGCATCGCGGAAATTGATCGCTTGCCCGGCCTCCGGCACCGGTGCGGGCGCTGTGCGCGGCCCGGGCAGGTTGAGCGCCGCCAGCGCCACGGTGGTCGATGCGGCGATCATCAGCCAGAGCGCGGCAGTGGGCCCGCCGGCCTCGACGATGACGCCGCCGCACATGACCGCCGCAATGAAGCTCAAGGAGCCCCAAAGCCGCATGGCGCCGTAAGCCGAACCCTCGCGCTTTACTGCCTCCACCGCAAGCGCTTCAGTCAGGGGAACGATGCTTGTCCACAGCAGGGCGTAAAGCGTGAGCACCGCAAAGATCGCCGGCACGGATGGCGCGAAGGGCAGTATCAGCAGGGTTGCCAGACAGCCGTGCGACAACCAGTAGACGAGCGCCCGCCGCATGCCCGACTTGTCGGCGAAATAGGTCATGGCGGGCGTGAAGACGATGCGCATGATGAGCGGCAGCGCATAAATCATGGTGATTTGCGGTTCGCTGAGGCCGCGCCATTGCAGCCAGACCGGCAGATAGGCCGTGTAGATGCCGATGGGGAAAAAGGCGGCGGCGAAGAAAATGCCCAGCTTCAGGGCATCGCCGCCCATGCGCACCTTCGCGGCGACAGGTTCGGGAGTGCTCAAAGGGTAGTAACCAAACGCTAAAGTTTTTACGCCATGTTCATGGAGCTTGAGGCTTTTTCATGTCGAAGCCGCTGACCCGTCAAGCGCCTGGATGCGAATACCATGACCCATTGGATACCGCCGTCAACCCTGGATCAGGGCGAATATGCCGCGATTGAAGCGGCCATCGTGCAGTCTGCAAAGGGCCGCGCGTTCCTGAGCGATTATCTCCGGCGCAACCGGTCCGCTGAAACCTCGGTTTTGCTTGACTCCATCGCCAAGCTGCAGCGCGCGCTTGATGAGAATGCCATGGCCAAGCGTCTCGAAAGCCTGCACGCCGACCTCGGCAGACTCAAGCGGCAGATCGAAGCCGCGCGGCAGGGCGAAGGCGACACCGGGTCCGGTTCGCTCGATGCGGCTTGCGATGCCCTTGATGCAATTCGAGATACAACCCACAACCTTTCACAGCTCGGCATCGCTGATGAAGCCTGCGGCGTCATTGCCCATCAGACGGAAGTCATCGCCGCGTGTCTCGCCGCCCACCGCCGCAGCGAGGCCAATCACCGCCGGCTCGCCACCACGCTGGACCAGATGGGAGCCGAGCTGCTTGCCATGCTCGAAGTGTGGGAAGAAGATGAGCAAAGCGAACCGCGTCCGAGCGCCAAACCGATCAGCCTCGACGTGGTCAGGGCCTTGCGCAAGGGGTTGGCGGAGGAGCTTTCCCTCGCTATGCTGAGCAAAGCCCAGAAGGATGCCCTGTTCAATTAGCTGCCGCAGCCATCGCCGGGCTTCCGGCGGCGTTTAGGGCTCGTGCAAACAGATCGGCATCCACATTGCCGCCCGACAGCACAATCGCAACCGGGCGGCCCGACGACCTGTAGCGGCCCGAGAGCAGGGCTGCAAGAGCCACCGCGCCGCCCGGCTCCACCACCAGCTTCAGCTCGAAAAAGGCAAAGGCCATCGCGCGCATCGCGTCCTCGTCGCTGACGCTGAGGCCGCCGGCAAGCTGCGCCCGGTTGAGCGCGAAGGTCAGCTCGCCCGGCATGCCGATGAGCAGCGAGTCGCAGATGGAGCCGGCGCTGCGCGCATTTTTGAGCCGGGTTCCGGCGGCGAGCGAGCGGGCCGTGTCGTCGAACCCCTCCGGCTCGACGCTGAACACCCGCACGGACGGATTGATGCGCTTCACGGCGAGCCCGATGCCGGCGATAAGGCCGCCGCCGCTGACCGGCACCAGCACCGCCTCCAGCTCGGCCGCGGCCGCGCCTGCCTGCTCCATCAATTCGAGCCCGGCCGTGCCCTGCCCGGCAATGACATGGGGATGGTCGAAGGGCGGCACGAAGGCGGCGCGGCGCTCCTTGCACAGGGCGCGGGCTATGGCATCGCGATCCTCGCTTTCGCGGTCGTAGAAGCGGATTTCGGCGCCCGAAGCGCGGGTGCGCTCGACCTTCAAGCGGGGCGCATCGGCCGGCATGACGATCAGCGCCCGGTGGGCGGTGATGCGCGCCGCCTCGGCCACGCCCTGCGCATGATTGCCGGACGAGCACGCCACCACGCCGCCGGGCCATTCGCGCCGGTCGAGGCGCGAGATGGCGTTGAAGGCGCCGCGAAACTTGAACGATCCGGTGCGCTGCAGGGTTTCGGCCTTTACCAGCACCCGGCAGTTGCACAGCAGGTTCAGCGCCTCGTGTTCGATGAGCGGCGTAGCGTGGGCATGGCCGGCGATGCGCGCGCGCGCCGCCAGAATGTCCTCAAAGGCTGGCGTGTTCACGCTCTGGCGCCCGTCTGCGGCGGCGGCGAAACAGGCGGCGCCGGGGCGGGAAGTCCTCGCCCTCGTGCGCCTTCACCACATTATCCAGAAACTGTTCCGCCGAATGCCGCCAGGTGTGCTGCATCGCAGCCGCGCGTGCGGCATCGCGGTTGAGGTCGAGCGCGGTAAGGCAGGCCCGGCGCAAGTCCTCATCGAGGATGCCGGTCTCGCCGTGAACGATGATGTCCTTCGGCCCCATCACGGGATAAGCGGCCACCGGCAGGCCGGAGGCGAGCGCCTCCAGCAGCACGATGCCGTAGGTATCGGTTTTGCTCGGGAAGACGAACACGTCAGCGGAGGCATAGGCCCGCGCCAGATCCTCGCCGAATTTCGGGCCGGTGAAGACCACCTGCGGATAGGCGGCCTTCAGCGCCTCCAACTGCGGACCGCCGCCGACCACGACCTTGCGCCCCGGCAGGTCGAGATCGAGAAAGGCGCGTATGTTC
>Ga0129299_1001463_pt1 | contig 15746 bp, 13 predicted proteins | sample ConPoolayeCmetaG_FD_94477 | JGI IMG/M metagenome (GOLD analysis project Ga0129299, IMG submission 94477) | Hot spring microbial mat communities from California, USA to study Microbial Dark Matter (Phase II) - Cone Pool mat layer C metaG ... | reverse complement strand
CCCCTTCCCGACGGAGGACGCGGATCCAACGCCCCAGCCTGGCCAACCCCGCCCAGTAGAAGCGATCCGCGAATCCGCGGAGGTTCGGATCGGCCAGACCCCGAAGACCCACCACGACCAATCGACAGCCCGCCCGCTTGGCGCCCCGAGCCACCAACCAGGGCAATCCCCCCGCTCCGGCAATCAGCCCCAAGCTCGAACCGCCCGTCGGAGCGGGCGCACCCGCCGGTTCTACCACGTGCCGCCCTTCCGATCCGACCGAACAATGGACCGCGTTCAGTCCGTAGACGACGGAGGCTGACCCGCGGGGTTTCGCCCGTCGCGGTCGCCGACCGATGGGGTCGGCGGGTCGGCCGCCTGACACTTCTGCTTCAGCTCGTTGAACTGCTTTTCCAGTGCGCCGACGCGGGCGGGCAGGACTTTGAGCTGGTCCCACTTGCTCGGCAGCTTGCCGAGGATGGCGATCTCGCGACGTTTCTGACGGATCGGGATGGCCGGTTGACCCAGGACCGTCTTGCCGGGCGGGATATCCGTCGTCACGCCGGCCTTGGCGGCCACCGTCGCGTTGTCGCCGATCGTGATGTGTCCGACCACGCCGACCTGACCGGCCAGCGTCACGTGTTTGCCAATCGTGACCGAACCGGCCACGCCCGCCTGGGCCACCAGCATGGAGTTCTCGCCGATCCGGGTCCCATGCCCGATCGCGATCAGGTTGCTCATCTTGGTGCCTGACCCGATCACCGTCCGGCCTAGCGTCGCCCGATCGATGCTGCAATTCGATCCGATCTCCACGTCGTCGCCGATCTCGACGATGCCCACCTGTGGAATCTTTCGCCACGTCTCGCCCGCGGGGGCATAGCCCAACCCGTCGTTTCCAATCACCGTACCGGAGTGGATCGTCACGCGATGTCCGAGGATGCAGCCATCGTAGATCACCACGTTCGGCATCAGCAGGAGATCGTCGCCGATGCGGCAACCCGGCCCGATGTAGCACCCCGGATAGATCGTCGCGCGATCCCCGATGATGACGTCCTCGGCCACCGTGACGCCGTGGTGGATGTTCGCGCCCGCTCCGATCCGCGCGGTGGGCGCGATCACGGCCCGCGGGTCGATGCCCACCTGGGGGTGCTTGCGGTAACCGTGCATCTTGACCACCAGCAGGGCGATGGCGGCGTAGGGGTCATTGCACCGTAACAGAGTCAACCCGTCGGGGCGCTCCTGGTGAAAATCCACGACCACCGCGGACGCCCGCGTCCGCGCCAGGTGCTTGAGGTATCGTCGATTGGCCAGAAAGCTGATCTGACCGGGCTGGGCGTCTTCCAGGGTGTTCACGGAGGAGATGGGGACGTTCGGATCCCCCTCCACGTGGCATTCCATGCCCCGTTCCTTCAGGAAACGGCACAACTCGGCAAGGATTTCCGCCATAGTCAACCGGCACCGGTCCTGCCGGACCAATCGGAGTGACCGCTCCACCGATGCATCAGGTACGACTCACCATGCTAATCTCTCGCCGGATCGGCTGTCAAATCCGTCTGGTCGACCGGGGACCAAATGAATTCCCGCGTCCGTTCCAAGAAAGCCGCATGCGTGTTCCAGCCGACGTACTGCGTCTTCAGCAAGCGGCTGTTTCCTCCGCTTCTGGAAAGGATCAGGGCCGGTGCCGGATGGGCGCCGACGTGGTCCCGCTTCGGGGGGCGACCACGGTTTCGGGTTACGTCAAACGGCACCCATTCGTAGGGAGGAATGTAGACCTCGGTCCACCGGTGATGCACGTCGTCCTTGCGGGGCCAAGGCCCGCCCGGTCGGACCCGGCAGGTGGAACCGCCGACGAGCCGCGTCGGAATACCCGCGGCGCGACAGAGCGCGCAGAACAGAAAGCTGAATTCCGAGCAGCTCCCCGTCTGGCGACGAAGGACCACCGGTGCGGAATCCCAGGTGCCGTCGCGTACGTATTTCAGGGTGCTCGCGACGAAGTCGTGAATGGCCAGCACGCGGTCCAGGGGGGTCTGGTGAGGTCCGGCCAACTCGGCGGAGACCTGCCGGATCTCCGGTGATCCCAGATCGTAGACCCCGGGCAGATCGCTCGTATACATCGACCGAATGTCCGGGGGCACGTCGTTGAGGGTTCCGACCCGCTTGGGCTCGAGCGGAACCTTGAACCCGATCCGAAACCGCACACGGCAGGCGAACCCCGTCTCCACCGATGCCTTGGGGTCCAGTCGGTCCAGCCCGATCCGGACGATCTTCTGGCCGAACTGGTCCGTCACGTCTTCGGTGGTGTGTGGTTGCCCCGGAAGTGTCAGGGCAAAGCTCAGGATTTTCTGGTAGGGACAGTCCTGCGGAATCGGAATGCAGACCCGGACATCTTGCAGGGGACGATCCGTCCGGTTCGTGAGTTTGTACCGGTAGCGGATATCGTACGTGTGGGGTACCGGGACCTCGCGACTCGAAGCCGACGTTGCGGCAGGGCGGGTCGTTTCGGTGCGAGGCGCCACTTCGCCGAGTGATCCGGTCGCCGCGGCCAACACAATGATCCAGGATGGGGCATGGTTCAACGGACGGACCAGCGGACCGGCGGTCAACGCCGCTCGGCTCGGTTTGTGTCGCTCCAGGGGCGGAGTATCGAACCCCGCCCATAACGACCCCAAAGCGGGCCCCTTGCGAATCGGACTGTTCATCGGATCACATCCCGGGTTGACGCCCCGTCGATCTGGAATCGAACAACGCATCGCACGCACCGTGCTTCCATCTCATTGTCCACTTGCGGAGGCTTTCGACGCAACGGAAAATCCTCCTTCGTGAGAAACATGCTCGCAGGCCGCAACATCATCTGCTTGGCAAGCAACTGGTTCTTCGACCCGACCAGCAAGCACCATATCATGACGCGGCTGGCGGAGCGGAACCACATCGTCTGGGTGAACTACCACGGGTCGCGTCGGGTGAGGGTCTCGGGTGCGGACATGAAGTCCGTCGTTTCGCGTCTCGGGCAGGTCTTCCGTGGCCCTCGTGACGCGGCTCCCGGCATCACCGTGCTCACGCCGATCATCCTTCCGTGGCCGGGTTCGGGGTCGGTTCGCCGGCTCAATCGCGTGATTCTCGTGCGGCAGATCCGCAAGGTGTTGCGGCGTCTGCCGGACCGACCGGTCCAAGTATGGAGTTTCGCCCCCGACGTTTCCCACCTGGCCGGTCAGTTCGGCGAGGAATGTTTGATCTACTACTGCGTCGACGAATTCAGTGAATTCGCCGGTTACGATTCGGAGCTCATCTCCGGCTTGGAGAAGGAACTGATCGCCAGGGCGGATCTGGTCATCACGACCTCGCGGGGACTGCAAACCTCGAAGCAGTCGTTGCACCCTCAAACCCATCTGGTCACGCACGGCGTGGACTACGATCACTTTGCCCGGGCGAGGGACCCCGGCACGCCGGTGCCCCCGGACGTGGCCAACCTGCCTCGTCCGATCCTGGGTTTCTTCGGGTTGATTCGGGATTGGGTGGATTTGGACCTGCTCAGCCACGTGGCGAAGCGTCGGCCGGACTGGTCGATCGTCCTGATCGGTGAGGGAGGGGACGAGACCGGTGTGTGTACCGGACTGAGCAACGTTTACTTCCTTGGCAGGCGTCCCTACGCGGAGCTGCCCGGGTACTGCCGGGCGTTTGACGTGGGTCTGATTCCGTTCCGCGTCAACGAGCTGACGCGCCACGTGAACCCCATCAAGCTCCGCGAGTACCTGGCGGCCGGACTTCCGGTGGTTTCCACGCCGCTGCCGGAGGTGATCGCCTGCGGGTCGTTGGTGGAAATCGCCGACGGTACGGACGCCTTCATCGCCGCGTGCGAGCGGGCCATGGCGGGCAACAGTCCGGATCACGTAGCCCGCCGTCAGACGGCGATGCAACAAGAGACGTGGGCGGCCAAGGTCGAGCACCTCTCCCGGCTCGTGGAAGGGGTTCTCTCACCGTCCGTCTCCCAAGTGACCGGTGGAGAGGGGAGATGATTGAACCGTGCCGGGGCCTTTCGTCGGCAGTTCCCAACCCGCACGGAAGGATGGCTTCAAGCGAGGAGACCCGCATGTCGAGCAAGCAAGGTCATGCGTTTCGCGGGAGACGGGCGTGGATTCATGTGCCTGCGGTGGCAGGTGTGCTGTGGGCGGTCTGGGGAGGGCGGCCGAGTTCGGTTCGCGCGGAAGCCGCCTCGGCGACTTCCTCCACGGACAGGAACCGGCCGGTGGGTGTCAAAGCCCGGTTCATCATCGACAACGACGGGACGAACCTGTTCGTTCGATCCGTCTTGACGGACGATGACCTCCGCTGGGCGGTGGCGCAGTGTCCCACGTCCGTCACTACGTACATGGTCTGTCCGAACTGGTGCAGCACGTTCACCTATCCCTGCAAGGTCGGTGAGGTCGTCCCGCGCGCACTGGCTCCGGCCCTGGTGACGGCGATCGAGCGCGGGCAGGACCCGTTCGGAAACTTCCTGACGTACCTCCGGCAGGCCGGCAAGGAGGTGTTCATCACCTACCGCATGAACGACGTGCACAACGCCAACGACCCCAACGATCCGGGCACCGCGAGCTTCAAGAAGCAGCACCCCGAGTGGCTCGTCGATCCCTCGGCACCGCAGCGTAAGGACGGCGACTGGATGAACTACGGCTTCGACTACTCTCATGCGGAGGTCCGTGCGTACATCCTCCGCAGCCTGACCGACTTGGCCGAACGGTATGACGTCGACGGGTTCCAACTCGACTGGATGCGATTCCCGCGGCACCTGTCGGGGACCACAGCCGGACAGGCCTGGTCGAAGCGGGACGCCCTGACGGGGTTCGTGGCCTCGGTCCGAAAGATGCTGGACGAGGTCGGCTCGCGCCGCGGGAGGCGAATGTTGCTGGCTGTTCGCGTCCCTACCACACCGGCCGGCTGCAAGTACCTGGGCGTGGACGTGGCCGAGTGGGCTCGGCAGAAGTTGATCGACTTCCTGACCCCCGCGCCGTTCCTGTCGTGCGACTACGTGATTCCCTTCGAGGCCTTCCGCAACCTGCTGGCGGACCACCCCATCCCCCTTTACGCCGGGACGGACCTGAATCACAGCGGGCGATGTCACACGGTCGAGTCCTATCGGGGCTGGGCCCTGAGCATGTACGACCAGGGGGCGGATGGCCTGAACCTGTTCAATTTCCCCTGCTGGACGGAGTACATCGGCGAGCAACCCTACGAGTGGATCGCGGACCTGAACGACCCGAACAAGCTGACGCACAAGCCTGCGCTCTATACGCTCGTAGCGGGTTACCACAGGATCGGTGGTGTGGATCAACCGACGCCGCTGCCGGTCACGATTCACCCGGCCAAGGGCGTCGATCTGGTGATGAAACTTCCGCGCATCGCCCTGCCCGCGTCGCGGGCTTTGCTCCTGACGGCGGCGAGCGGCGAGGTGCAGGTGTCCGTGAACGGGACGCGGTTGAGCCATTCCTGGCGCGCCCCGTCGGGGAACCTCTTCATGCCTTTCATGGATGCGGAATTGTTGAATCGCGAACCCCCCGCCGCGGAGTGTCGGGTGTTCATGGTCCCGCCCGCTTTGCTTCGCGGCGGCGACAACATCCTGACGATCACTAGCTCCGGCAAGTCCGCCTCTGATCTTCGGCGTGTGGACCTGGGGGTGTGGTATTAGGACGGATCTCCGCAGGGTTCAAAACGGTGGACAGGCGCGAATGGCATGAAGTGAAAGCGGTTGATGGGAGTTGTAGCCCCGTCGGGGCGTTCGAGAATAGCCCGGGGCGTCAGTCCTGGGTGGGCGGCGGCTCCTTGGATTGGAAGCCCCGGAGGGGCGAAAAACATCGCGTGCTCGCGCACCGCCACGGTTGTTTGGACGTTCCGGGGTTTCGACGTTTGTCCTACCACCGCCCGTGTTGCCTCGCGGTGCGGATCATCGTTTCGATGTTCTCCTCCGGCGTGTCGCGGGGGATCATCTCACCGGAGTTGAAGATGAACCCACCGGCCTGCTTGCCGGCTTGGATGATCCGGAGGGTTTCCCGTTCCACGTCTTGGGGCGTGCCCCGTTGGATGACCTTGATGGGGTCCAGGTTGCCCATGAAGCAGACCTTGCCCCGGGTAACGGCCAGGGCGTCGTTCACGTCGATCCCCGGTCCGCACGACAGGGCGCTGACGCCTAGTTCCGTCATCGCGGGTAGCGACTTGCCCTCCTCGCTGGCGTGGTAGAAGACCAGACCGCCCGCCTTCCGGTATTCCTCCGCGACGCGCCGGGCCGGTTCAAACGCGAACCGCTGGTAGATGGCCGGCGAGACCAGATGCGAGGAGGCATTGCAGTCGCCGAACCAGATCGCGTCGGCCCCGGCTTCGATCTGGGCGACGCCGAACCGCGTCTGAAGCTCGACGAAGAACTCGAGTGTGTCCCCGAGCAGGTCCTCGTTCGTCAGCGGCAGGAGCATCAACTCCTCCAGCCCGTATAAGAGCCCGACGGACGAAAACGGCGCCGCCGTCCTGCCCGTCACGCACACGGTGTCGCCAAAGTGGGATTTCACCGTGGCGATGGCCTCCAGGAGGAGGGGCATCCGTCCGTCCTTCCGCGGGTCCGGCACACGCAAGCGCCTCAGGGTCTCCCGCGTGGGTGGCAGGTAGTCGCACGTGGCCCGGACGATAGTCTCCCCGCCTTTCGTGCCGACACCGAGGGGCTCGAATTCGATGCAGTCGTCCACTTGGAGCCAACACCAGTCGTAGTCGAACCGCTCGATCGCGGCGATCTGGCAGGCGGCCATCTTGCGGGCGTCCTGACAATACGCCTCGTAGGTGATGCCGAAGACCCGAACGTCGAATTCCTCGCTGATGGCAAACACGGGGATCCGGCCCGGTCGGGTCAGCGCCGCGCACTTGCGAATGTCCTCCAAGACTCCTTTGTAGGCCATGATCTGCCTCCAGACGATGGGCCCACCGAGCCCCCTGCAACGACCAAGGCACGAGTGTACCGATCCCGACGTTGGTTTTGAACCGCGCGGGGAAACGGGGACGCAGCTAGTTTTTGGCAAGGAGGCCTTTCGAGTGAAGACCATTGAACGCCAAAAGCTAACGTTGAGGAACCGCGCTGCGCGGGGTCGAGCTTGAACTGCCCGACCCTGCTCCCCTAGAATCGCTTGGTGGCGTGAGGATCCGAACGATGCGGCTTGTCGTAAACGGTCAGACACGACAACTCAGCGATGGTGCGACATTGAAGCAGCTCGTCGACCAGTTCGGGCTGAGTCCGACACGGGTCGCCGTCGAGGTCAACCGGGAGCTCGTCCGTCGCGCGAACTATGAGCGGACGGTCCTGCACGATGGCGACCAAGTCGAGATCGTCACGTTGGTAGGAGGCGGTTGATGGCGGAGGACGTGCTTCGCATAGGCCGGTTCGAGTTCCGCTCTCGCCTGTTCGTCGGCACGGGGAAATATGCCACCTACGAACTGATGCGGGAGGCACTGGCGGCTTCCGGGTGCCAGGTCATCACGGTCGCCGTTCGCCGGGAACGACTCTACGACAGCCAGAACCGCAGCCTGCTCGACTTCATCGACACGGACCGGTACACGATTTTGCCCAACACGGCCGGGTGTTTCTCCGCCGAGGACGCGGTGCGGTGCGCCCGCTTGGGTCGCGAGTTGCTCGAGGGGTTGGGCAACCCCGGGGCGGCGTGGGTCAAACTGGAAGTTCTGGCCGATAAGAAGACGCTCCTGCCCGACCCGATCGGTTCTCTGGAGGCCTGTCGGACGTTGGTCAGGGAGGGGTTCATGGTCCTCGTGTACACCAGCGACGATCCGGTCATGGCCCGGCAGTTGAAGGCGGCGGGGGCGACCAGCGTCATGCCCGCCGGGTCACCGATCGGCAGCGGTCAGGGCGTCCTGAATCCGAACAACATCCGCATCATTCTGGAGGATCTCAAAGAGGGTGATCCGGGCTACCCGGTCATCGTGGACGCCGGCGTTGGGACGGCCAGTGATGTCACAATCGCCATGGAGCTCGGCTCCGACGGGGTGTTGCTGAACACGGGCGTGGCGCACGCGAAGGATCCCGTGCGGATGGCGCAGGCGATGCGACATGCCATCGAGGCGGGCCGGCTGGCCTACTTGAGCGGACGCATTCCCAAACGGTTGTACGCCACGGCCAGCTCCCCGATGGAAGGGCGGATTGCCCCGTCCTGACCGAGCGACGTCCCATGCGGGAGAGGTTGACCGCCGGGCGGAGCGGTCGCGGAGCGGATCTCCGATGGACCGACGGACACGGAACAGGGTGTGCATTTGGGTGATCACGCTCGGCGTGGCGAACTTCGTTGCCTACACCGTCTCGTACTGGTACGTGGGCGGCGATGCGCACAACGGCGAGATCCGCGATGGCGTCTATTACGTTCGGGGACACTTCCTTCACGGGGCCGCGGGGGCCGAGCAACCCGTCAGTCGGGGGTTGTGGATCTACAGCTACATCCATTCGATCTCCATCTGGCCGTCCATTGCGCTCGTGTTGATCTCCAACATGATCCTCGCCCGACCCCACATCATCGCGACGATGAAGGACGGGATGATCAGCGGGCCCACCTTCGTGACGGTGGTCATCACCCTGCTGACGTTCCTGACGCTGGTGGCGACCCTGGTCTTTACGCTCCAGTTCATCAACGAGCTGCAGCAATAGCATCGCGGGCCGCAAGGCATGAACGCCACAAGTCTCCTGGGTCCGGACGGTGTGGTGGCCCGACGGTTGGCGGGGTACGAGGTCCGGCCGCAGCAGCTCGAGATGGCCGCGGCCGTCGAACGCGCCTTCGCCGAGCGGCATCACCTGCTCGTCGAGGCGGGCACGGGGGTCGGCAAGAGCTTCGCCTACCTCCTCCCGGCAATCGGACAAGTCCTCCACCGCCGCGCCAAGGTGCTCATCAGCACGTTCACCATCGCGTTGCAGGAGCAGTTGATCGACAAGGACCTGCCTTTTCTGCACACGGTGATCCCCGAGAAGTTCACTGCCGCCCTCGTCAAGGGGCGGAACAACTACGTGTGCCTGCGCCGCCTGGAACGGGTCAGCCAGCGACAGAGTCTGTTGTTCGTCGCCGATGCCGACGTGCAGGAACTCCGGCGGGTCGAGGCGTGGGCCTACCGCACAACGGACGGCTCGCTGAGCGACCTGTCGCCGCAACCCCGATCGACGGTCTGGGATCGCGTCCGTAGCGAACACGGCAATTGCAAGGGGCAGCGGTGTGCTTACCACGACCGGTGCTTCTACCAGCGAGCACGGCGCCGGATGCTTGGCGCCGATGTGTTGGTCGTCAACCACGCCCTGTTGCTGAGCGAGTTGGCGCTGCGATTGGGCGGCAACCGCCTCTTGCCGGATTACGACCTCGTCGTGATCGACGAGGCCCACACGTTCGAGGAGGCGGCCGGTACGCACCTCGGGCGGTCGCTCAGCGACGGGCAGGTCCGTTTTCTCCTCAACGCGTTGCACCACGAGCGAACGGGCAAGGGATTGCTGCAGGCCTGCGGGACCAAGATCGCCATCCGAACCGTGGAGAAGGTCCGCCGGTCGGCCCGAACCTTCTTCGAGGACCTCCGTCGGTGGCAGCACGAACGCGGCGCCGACAACGGGCGACTTCGTCAACCCGATCCGATTCCGAACACCCTGTCCTCCGCATTGCGGGAGCTGCAAGAACGGCTTCGCTCGGCGCGACGTCGTTGCCGGGACGACGACGATCGTTTCGAGCTGACCAGCGCGATGCGCCGCACGGGGGAGTCGGCCGACGTCCTCAGCGGACTGCTCAGCCAACAGTGGCCGGAGCACGCCTATTGGTTGGAGGAGAGCCCGGGTCCGTACACGCGGGTGTCCCTGCACGCCTGTCCGATTCATGTCGGACCGTACCTTCGCGAGGCGCTCTTTAACGAAGTGGACAGCGTCGTTCTGACCAGCGCAACGCTCTGCGTCGGACGGGACGGCGATTTCCGCTTCATCCGCGAGCGGTTGGGGTTGGACGCGCTCGAGCCGGAGACGCTTCGGCTGGGCTCGCCGTTCGATTACAAGCGGCAGGTGACGATTCACGTCGAGGCCGGTCTACCGGACCCGTCCGAGGGCGAGGCCTTTCTTTCGGCGGTTTGCCGGCGTATCGAACGGTACATCCGCCTGACGGGGGGGCGTGCGTTCGTGCTGTTCACGAGCTACCAGATGATCCAGGAGGCGGCCGACCACCTGCGGGAGTTTTTCGAACGCGAGGGCATCGAGCTGATGGTCCAGGGAGAAGGGGAGCCGCGATCCCGAATGCTCGAACGGTTTCGTCGGGACGTCGGCAGCGTCCTCTTCGGGGCGGACAGCTTCTGGCAGGGGGTGGACGTTCCCGGCGAGGCGCTGAGTAACGTGATCATCGTGCGGCTTCCCTTTGCCGTGCCCGATCGGCCCATCCTCCAAGCCCGCCTCGAGCAGATCCGTCAACGCGGCGGGAATCCCTTCTTCGACTACCAGCTCCCCCAGGCCGTTCTGAAGTTCAAACAGGGGTTCGGGCGGTTGATCCGCAGCAAGCACGATCGCGGCATCGTCGCCGTGCTCGACCCGCGGATCGTCCGCAAGTCGTATGGTCGGGCGTTTCTCGACTCGCTGCCGCCCTGCGACGTGGTTCAACACGACGACCCGAGCTAACCCGTTTTCAAAAAAGCACTTGGCGCCGCGGGCTGCCGCGATTTACTCCGTCGCTTGGGACAAACCGCCGCAAACGGCGATCCTTCGCACCGTTCCAACGTTCATCCCTGGAAGTAGCCTCGCTTCGCACCCCCCATCCGAGCCGGACGCGTGGTCCGGGATCCAAGGAGTGGAATCCGCCGTGATACGGTTGTCTGGATGCTTCTCGTCCCCACACACCACGCCTTGACGGCGGGTCGTCTCGGCCGCTAAGTTGCCCACCATGGCAGCGTATCGGAGTCCGGAGATTGTCCGGGGGCAGGGGATTCTTCCGGACCTCATTCGGCGCGAGGGCGACGGTATGGTCTGCACCATGCCCGAACCGTGGGATCTGGTCCGCAAGCAGGTCCCATGGCAGCCGATGTGCCTCCACATGGTCACGGACATGACCCTGGAGACGCTCGAGGCCCTCGAAGCGAACCTGCCCGATTGCAAGGTCGTTTACGGCATCGGGGGCGGTTCGGCGGCGGACACGGCCAAGTTCGTCGCCATGAAGCGGAATTGTCGGCTCGTCATGGTCCCGACGATCGTCAGCGTGGATGCGTTTTTCACCGACGCGGTGGGGGTCCGGATCGACGGGCGGGTTCGCTACATCGGGCAGGTCTGGGCCGACGTGGTGGCGGTGGACTACGACCTGATCCAGCAGGCCCCGCCGCGATGGAACCGCGCCGGGTGCGCCGACCTGTTGAGCATTCACACGGCCCTGCACGACTGGAGACTGGCCGCCGAGGCCGGCGAGGCGCGGTACGACGAGGGAATCGCCCACCGGGCAGGCGAGTGTCTGCGACGCGTCATCGATGCCGCCGACGAGATCGGTCGGGTCAGCCGAAAGGGCATCGACGCCATTATTGACGGGTACGGCGAGGAGGTCCGTTTGTGCGCCGAGTACGGCGGTGCCCGACCCGAGGAAGGCAGCGAACACCTGTTCGTCTACAATTATGAGTTCCGCACGCGGCGGCATCTGCCGCACGGCGAGCTGGTCGGGACGGGCATCTACGCCCTGTCGGTCGTCCAGGACAATGACCCGAGCGGCATCCGCGACGTGATGGAACGGTGCGGATTGGCCTACCGACCGAAGGACAACGGCATGACGCAGGACGAGTTGGTCGATACCCTGCGGACCTTGAACGACTTCCGCCGCCGCTATCCGAAGGAGTCTTTTTACAGCGTCCTTGACACGGCGGAAATCGACGAGGAGATGGTGAAGCGAATTGCAGAGGGGCTGAGCTGAGGGTAGTAAGGGTCTGCGGGGCTCGGGCCCCCGACCCGAGTGTTCGGAAGGGGCGTTGCCCGCCGCAGGAGCGTGTCCGGATCAATGGGGGCGGCGGAGCCCGCCCGATGGAGGTCCTGATGGGCAAGCTGGCGATCACCGGCGGAACACCGGTCCGTACGAAACCTTTTCCGCCCTGGCCGGAGCGGTCCGAAAAGCAGGTTCAGATGATGATGGAGATCTACAACTCCCCCGTGTGGGGCGTTGGAAGTCCCCACATCAAGCAGTTCGAGGAGACGTTCGCCCGGTGGCACCACGCCAAGTACGGCGTCTCGGTGTGCAATGGGACGGCGGCGCTGTGGGTGGCGCTGAAGGCGGTGGGCGTCGGGTACGGAGACGAGGTCATCATTCCGCCGTACACGTTCATCGCCACGGGCAGTGCGGTGTTGATGGCCAACGCCGTACCGGTGTTCGTGGACATCGATCCGGACACCTACAACATCGATCCGACCAAGATCGAGGCGGCGATCACCGACAGGACCAAGGCGATCATCCCGGTGCATATCGCCGGTTCCCCGGCGGACATGGATGGGGTGATGGCGGTCGCCCGGAAACACGACCTGGCCGTCATCGAAGATGCCGCCCAGGCCCACGGCGCGGAGTGGAAGGGTCGGCGGGTCGGGGCGATCGGCGACATCGGGACGTTCAGCTTCCAGTCCACCAAGAACATGTGCGCCGGTGAGGGCGGCATCTGCGTCACCGACGACGAAACCCTGTACGACCGCTGCTATTCGTATTCCAATTGCGGCCGCGTCCGCGGCGGCAAGTGGTACGAGCACCACGTGCTCGGCAGCAACTGCCGTCTGCCGGCGGTCTGTGCGGGCCTTCTGATGGCCCAGTTTGATCAAATCGACGACCAGATGGCCCGGCGGGATCGCAACGCGTGCGCTCTGACCGGGATGCTGAACGAGATCGAGGGCATCGAGCCGCTCAAACTGCACGACGGCGCGACCCGCAGCGCGTGGCACCTCTACGTGTTCCGCTACCGGTCCGAGGCGTTCGGCGGGGTGTCGCGGTCGCGGTTCATCGAGGCGATGGGCGCTGAAGGGATCCAATGCTCCCCGGGATATGTCCCGCTGTACCGCGAGGAGCTCTTCGCCGTCGATCCGCAGGAGTTCCCGTGGTTGGCCGGACGCGACTACCGCACGCTGAGTCTGCCCGTCTGCGAGCGGGCCTGCGATCATGAAGCGGTCTGGCTGTTCCAGAGCATGCTGCTCGGGGACGAGTCGGACATGCGCGACATCGCCGCCGCCATCCGGAAGATCCGGGCGAACGTGGGGGAACTCAAACAGGTCACGGCATGAGCACTACGAGCAAGCCGGCATCGGTCGAGCTGGAAACCATCGAGCGTCTGGGCAAGGCGCGCGGACGTCTGCTCGAGGAGATCCACAAGGTCATCATCGGGCAGGACGAGGTCATCGAACAGCTGATGATCGCGCTGTTCTGTCAGGGACATTGCCTCATCGTCGGCGTGCCCGGTCTGGCCAAGACGCTGCTGATCCGCACGGTCAGCCAGGTTCTTCGGTTGTCGTTCAATCGGATTCAGTTCACCCCCGACCTGATGCCGTCGGATGTGACCGGGACGCAGATCATCGAGGAGGACCTGACGACGGGCCGCCGCGCGTTCCGTTTCGTCAAGGGCCCCGTCTTCGCCAACATCATCCTGGCCGACGAGATCAACCGCACGCCGCCCAAGACGCAGGCGGCGTTGCTCCAGGCGATGCAGGAGTATCAGGTCACGGTCGCGGGCGAGACCTACAACCTCGACCGCCCGTTCTTCGTGCTGGCCACGCAGAACCCGATCGAACAGGAGGGAACCTACCCGCTGCCCGAAGCCCAGCTGGACCGGTTCATGTTCATGGTGACCATCGATTACCCCCGGCGGGACGAGGAGCGACTGATCGTCAAGCACACGACCCGGGAGGCGGTCGCCGAACCGAGGGCGGTCCTTGCCGCCGAAGAGATCCTCAAGCTGCAGCAGATCGTGCGAAGGATCCCGGTCAGCGATCACGTCGTGGACTATGCGGTGAACCTTGCTCGGGCGACGCGTCCACGTGAGGAGGGCGCCCCGGCGTTCGTCAACGACTGGCTGACGTGGGGAGCGGGACCTCGGGCCGCCCAGTATCTGGTGCTGGGGGCCAAGGCGCGGGCGATCCTGCAAGGCCGGTTCAACGTGAGTTGCAACGACGTTCGCGGCGTCGCGCTGCCCGTCCTGCGCCACCGGATCTTCACGAACTTCAATGCCGATGCCGAAGGCATCAAACCGGAGGACGTCGTCCATCGCCTTTTGGAAACCGTCCCCGAACCGACCTCCGCCAGCTATGCCAAGACGTAAGAGGTGCGCTCGTGAACCGGGATATCAGCCTGGACCAGGTCCCCGCGACCATCCGCGAACCCGTCCGTGATCTGGCCCACTTGGTCCTGCGCCTGGCGGGAGACAACCTGCGCGGGCTGGTGGTCTTCGGTCCGGTGGTGGCCCCCGACTGCCCTCGGGCCGATGAGCCGATCCGAACCGTCGTCATCCTGGGCGGCATGGACCTTTTGCTGCTGGACCAGATCCGCCGTTCGGGTCGGCGATTGGGCCGCCGCCGACTGCATCCGCCTCTGATCATGACCCCCCGCTATATCGACGAGAGCCTCGACACCTTTCCCCTGGAGCTTCTGGAGATTCAGCAGCTCCACGTCCGGGTCGTCGGGCCGGACTTGTTGGCGGACCTTCGGTTCGATCCGCGGAACATGCGACTCCAGGCGGAGCGCGAACTCAAGCGAAGCCTGATCCACCTCCGTCAGGGCCTTTTGGCGTCGGCCGGAAAGGACACGGCGCTCCGCCCGCTGTGTCGTGAGGCTTTCGATCACCTGCTCCGCGTTCTTCGCGGTCTGCTCTGGCTGAAAGCGACCCCGTGCCCGACGCATCCCTTGGCCATCCTTGAGGCAACGGAACGATTGACCCAGATGAACCTGGCGGGTCTGCGCGATGCGTGGGACAGCCGCGTCCGCGGTGATTTCGTGTGGTTCCAACGGTTCTACCGCGATGTGGAACGACTCAGCGACTATGTCAATGCCCTGGCGGTCTAGGCGGTGGATCGGGGCGGCGGTCCTCGCGCTCTGTGCGGCACCGGGCATGGCGGGGGCTTGGGCGGTTGCCGCGTCGATTCCGCGGCCGAGCCGCTACGTGGAAGACCTCGCGAACGTGATCGATGCCCAGACCGAGCATCACCTGCTGGGTTACCTCCAGGAGCTCGAACAGAAGACCACCGCCCAGTTCATCGTATTGACCGTGCAAAGTACCGGGGGCACCCCCATCGAACGGTTCGCCTTGGACTTGGCCACGACGTGGAAACTCGGGCAAAAAGGCAAGGACAACGGACTGCTCCTCGTCGTGGCGGTTCGTGACCGGAAGTATCGCTTCGAAACAGGTTACGGATTGGAGGGTCCGCTGCCCGATTCGTTCCTGGGCAGCGTCGGACGCAACCACCTCGTGCCCAACTTCCGCCGGGGCGATTACGCGCGGGGGATCCACGACGCCGTTGTGGCCGTGATCAACCAATTGGCGCAGCACTACAACGTGTCGTTGACCGGCGTGCCGAAACTCGCCGCTGCTTCGCCCCACCCACGTGGGGAAAGGCGCGGCGGAACCACGCCCTGCGCCGTGTGGCCCTGCTTCACCGCCTTGATCGCCCTGCTCGTTTTGGGCAGCGCATTCCGCCGCCGGTTTATTCTGGCGGGGTGGTCGGCGTACTGGTGGTTCCCGTTTGTTTTCGGGCATCACCGTTCGTATCGGTCCGGCGGCCAGTGGGG
>Ga0129299_1001462_pt1 | contig 15747 bp, 18 predicted proteins | sample ConPoolayeCmetaG_FD_94477 | JGI IMG/M metagenome (GOLD analysis project Ga0129299, IMG submission 94477) | Hot spring microbial mat communities from California, USA to study Microbial Dark Matter (Phase II) - Cone Pool mat layer C metaG ... | reverse complement strand
GAAGTCAGAATGCAGAATGAACGAATTAAGAAGTCAGAACTTGCTGCAGCAGCGCGGGGCAGAATGAACGAAGTCAGAATGCAGGATGAACGAATTAAGAAGTCAGAACTTGCTGCAGCAGCGCGGGGCAGAATGAACGAAGTCAGAATGCAGGATGCAGAATGAACGAAGTCAGAATGCAGAATGCAGAATGAACGAATCCAGAAGGCAGAAGTAGAGTCGAAGTCAAATGTCGAATCTCGAATATCGAGATGGCGTATCGGGAATGGCCGCGCGTGCAGCGGCTCTCCTTTCAGAGTGCCGTGTTTCTCGTTGTAGACGGGTCCGCAGATCAGCATGTTGCAGCAGTCGGTGCGCTCGAGCCGGCCGCGTTTGCCGCAAACGGCGCAGCGCTGGGGAGCAGGGCCTTTGAGCAGTTTCGGACGGGGTATGAGGAACGGGGAATCAGTTGTTAAGTGAATGCAGCGGTGCGGGGATACGGCCGCCGCGTTCGACAAACGCGCGGGCGGCGCCGCACTGGCGCACTTCGAGCAGCGCGCTGGCGCCGAAGAGCCCGCCGAAGGAAACGAATTCGCCGGCACGTTTGCCGGGCACGGGAATGATGCGCACGGCGGTGGTTTTGCCGTTGACGACGCCGATGGCCATCTCATCGGCGATAATCGCGGCAAGCGTGCGCGCGTCGGTGTCGCCGGGCACGGCCAGCATGTCGAGCCCAACGGAGCAGACGCTGGTCATGGCTTCAAGTTTTTCGAGGGACAAGTGGCGCGCGGCCACGGCGGCGGCGAGCGCGCTGTCTTCGCACACGGGAATGAACGCGCCGCTCAGCCCGCCGACAGAGGACGAAGCGAACAACCCGCCCTTTTTGACGGCGTCGTTCAGCAGCGCCAGCGCGGCGGTAGTGCCGGGCGCGCCGATGGCATCTATGCCCATGACCTGCAGGATTTCACCGATGCTGTCGCCCGGCTTTGGCGTGGGCGCGAGCGACAAATCAACTATGCCGAATTCGGCGTTGAGCGCGGCGGCCACTTCACGGCCGATCAGCTCGCCGACGCGGGTAACGCGGAAGGCGGTGGTTTTGATTTCTTCGGCCATGGCACCCAGATCGAGCGCTGCGTCGGCCTGCAAGGCGCGCTCCAATGCGCGGCGGATAACGCCCGGGCCGCTGACACCGATGTTGATGACACAGTCCGGCTCGCCATAGCCGAGATAGGCGCCGGCCATAAAGGGATTGTCTTCGGGAATATTGGCAAAGATAACGAGCTTGGCGCAGCCGAAGCCGTTTTGCGCGGCCGTGGCCTGGGCAATGTCGCGCACGAGTTCACCCATCAGCAGGACGGCATCCATGTTAATGCCGGCCTTCGTGGATGCGACATTAACAGAAGCACAGACGTGGCTGGTTTCGGCGAGGACGCGCCGGAGACTGCGCAGGAGGGCGTGTTCGCCGGCGGTAAAGCCTTTCTGCACAAGCGCGGTGAAGCCGCCGGCCAGATCAATGCGGGTTTCCTGGCAAGCGGCATCCAGGGCGCGGGCAAGCTGCAAAAAACCGGTTTCGCCATGCGCGGCGCCGACGGCGCTGATCGGGCTGACGGCCAGGCGCTTGTTGACGATGGGGATGCCGTATTTGTTGCTAATGTCATCGCACACCGGCACGAGGCGCGCGGCACAGCGGCGCAGCTTCTGGCGGATTTTCTCGCAGGCCTGGGTGATGTCGGGCGCAGCACAATCAAGCAGATTGACACCCAGCGTGACGGTGCGTACATCAAGGTTTTCCTGGCGCACCATGCGGATGGTGCTGAGAATGTCTTCACTGCGCATCATGGCGTGCTCCGTTTGGCGTGGCGAAAGGCGACTTCGGTGGTGGCAGTGAAGACGTTGACGTGCTGCAGCGTGACGAGACGGTCAGCGGCGGGCAGCAAGGCGTTGAGATCGATCTGGAGTTGGCGGACGTCTTCGCTGGCGGGCACGGTGAGTTCGCCCATGACGAGGAAGCGGGCGTTGTCGGTATGGGCGGCCAAGTCTTCGATATTGATGCCCTGGCTGGCGAGATAGGCGGTGATACGCGCGAGGATGCCGGGCTGGTCGGGGCCGCTGATGGTGAGGACAAAGCGGTCGCCAGCAGGGTGAGCGGGCGGTGCTGCATCAGTGTGCGTGCGGCGGCGGACGAGGACGGAGAGTTCGCCGGCGCGGCCGGTCGCTTCGATGGCGTGTTGCAGGTGGTCAGGCGCACAGTCATCTGGCAATGTCGCGGTGAGAATGATGGTGAAGTAGCCCTGCAGCACGGTCTGGCTGATGGCGCGGATGTTGCCGCCGGCGGTGTAGACCGCGTGCGTGACGCCGGCGATCAGGCCGACGCGATCGGGCGTCAAGACGGAGATGACGACATCGTGTGCCATGTGAGGTCCTTGAGGTTGCGGTGTAGATTATCGCAAAATGCCATGCCGGGCGCAAGAGGGAGCAGCTTCCTAAATCCGGCGACTAGCGGCATAGGTGTGGAGGGGCAGCGGCCTCGCTGCCCTTCTGCCCCGCGCGCATCACGCCGCCCAAAGCCCGCAGCCCGCCACAAAATGGAGGGGCAGCGGCCTCGCTGCCCTTGCGCCCCGCGCGCACAAGTCCGCCGGGCTGGCGGCGTTCCCTAATCGCCGGATGTAGGAAATGTGGGATGCTTGACAAGCTGGGCGGGAAATGGTAGAATACCGGCAATTGATTGCCGTTTTGTTTTTGGACGTAGATAAAGAGTAGTTAACCATGGGAGGAGCCATGCGGACCTTCTGGATGATTTGCGCAGTGTGCGGCATGATGGCCGCACTGTTGACAGGCTGTGCCAGCTCGGGCAAGCATGTCAAGGACACGATGGACAATGTGCACGAGTACGCGCTGTTTGGAGACGAGTACAGCCGCTGGTAAGCCGCGTCCGTTGTGGTTTTGTGTTGATTGCAGAAAGCTCGCCGCGCGCGCCGTGGTGAGCTTTTCTTTTCCTTCAAAAAGGGAGTGATGATGCGGCGGTGGTGTATCGTGGCAGGGTGGCTGGCGGCGTCTGCGCTGTGGGCCGCGCCGGCCGCGCGCTATCCGATTGGCGAGCGCCTGGTGTGCAAGGCGTGGTTTGTCGGCTTTATTCCCATCGGCACGGTGTGGATGGGCCTTACGACCGGTTCGTATGGTGGCGCCGAAACGATTGTGTGCGAGGGACGCTGTCTGGGCGATTTCAAATTTTACGTGGCGGATGTGCGCCTGGCGTCGCATCTTGATTCATGGACGGAGCGGGCGTTGTATCATGAAATTGAACAGTATGGGAGCGAGCGGCGCGGGCGGCGGCTGACGTTTGACTGGCGCAGCAATGTTGTGAATTACGTGCGGCGCGAGCGCGATGGCTCGTATAAAACGAGGCGCGTCGTGCCGGTTACGCCGGATGTGTGGGATGTATACAGCTGTGCGTTCCAGGCGCGCAAATATTTCCAGCCCGTGGTGGGCTGGTCGAATGATGTCAAGCTGATCGAAACGGAGCGCGTGTTTCACATTCGCGTGACGGTGCTGGAGCGCAAGCAGCTGGCCATTGAGGGATTGGGCACGTTTGACGCGTGCCGCATTGGATTTACGCCGTTGAATTTGCAGCCGCACGAAGTGTTCAAAGGGCTGCTGAATCTTGACCGGGACATCGAGGTGTGGGTGGAATCAACGACGTGTACGCCGTTGTACCTAAAATCCACGGTGCCGTTCGGGTTTTTGCGGCCTAAAGTGGAAGTGGTGCTGACGGAGTGGCAGACCGTGCCGGGCTTTGAGCCGCGCATGGTTCATGTGACATCGAATGCGGTGGCGCATGGGCTGACGGCGGCGCCGCAGTGAGCATGGCATGCAGCGGCGCACGTATGAGACGGTGGCGCTATGCGTGCTGCTCGCGGTGGTTGGCGCGGGGGTGTTGTACCGGTATGACCGCGCACAGCCGCGCTTTGCCCCGCTGATGACCATCGCCCTGACAGGCTATGTGCAGCGCGTGTATTTGGAGCGTGCAGGCGAGCACCGCATCAATGTGAACACGGCGACACTCGACGAACTGGATGCGCTGCCCGGCGTGTCGCGCGCGGCGGCCAAGCGCATTATTGCGCGGCGTAGCCAGCAGCCTTTTCGCGACATGATGGAATTGGCGCCGATCGTGCGCATTAGTGAACGCCGGTTTGCGGCCCTGGCGGAAATTGCGTATTGCGGCCCGGCGCATACGAACCTGATAGCGGAAACAAAAAAGCAGTAGTGGCACGCCCCCGTGCGTGCCATGTTGAAGGATGGCAAAAACAAGACAATGAACCCCTCCGACAGACCGGTGCACGTAGAGCTAGGCGCGCGCAGTTACGACATTCACGTGGCGGCGTCATTCGAGGGGCTGGCAGATGTGCTGGCGCCGCTTGTGCGCGGCCGGCGCTGTGCGATTGCCAGCAATACAACCGTCTGGCCGCTGTATGGCGCGGCCGTCGCGCAGGCGGTGGCGGCAGCAGGCGGGAATGCAGCCCCGGTGTTGATGCCCGACGGCGAAGAATACAAAACGCTGGGCGTGTTCGAGACGCTGATGGACAAATGCGTGGCGGCCGGGCTGGACCGCGGCAGTGTGATTATTGGACTAGGCGGCGGGGTGGTGGGTGACGTGGCTGGTTTTGCGGCGGCCAGCTATATGCGCGGGATTGGGCTGGTGCATGTGCCGACCACGCTGCTGGCGCAGGTGGACAGCGCGATTGGGGGCAAGACGGGCGTGAATTTGTCCAGCGGGAAAAATCTCGTCGGCGCGTTTTACCAGCCGCGCGCGGTGTATATCAATTGGGGCACACTGGCGTCGTTGCCGGCACGCGAGCTGCGTGCCGGCTATGCCGAAGTGATCAAATATGGCATGATTGCCGATGGTGCGTTGTTTGAGCAGCTCGAGCGTGAAACGCCGGCCGTCATGGCGGCGCGCGCGCACGGATGCACGGCCGTGCCGGACGTGCTCGGCGGGATCATCCGCCGCTGCTGCGAGATCAAAGCGCAGGTTGTGGCATCGGACGAGCGCGAAAGCGGCCTGCGCGCAATTTTGAATTACGGCCACACCTTTGCCCACGCGATTGAAACGCTGACGCACTACCGCATCTACACACACGGCGAAGCCGTGGCGATCGGCATGCATGCGGCGGCCAGCTATGCGTGTGCGCTGGGCATGTGCGGCGCGGAGCTGGTGGCACGGCAACGCCAGCTGATTGAGGCGGCGGGCCTGCCGGTGCGCATGCCGCAGCTGGGCGTGGACGAGCTGCTGGCGGCGTTTGGGCGCGACAAAAAAACGCGCGGCGGCACACTGCAATTTGTGTTGCCCGAGGCGATCGGCCGTGTGCGGCTGGTCAGCGGTTGCGATGAAGGCGTGCTGCGCACCTGCCTTGCCGCGCTGCAAGCGTGAGCGCGAGGAGCAGCGCCAGCGCCAGCGCCTGCGGCTCGGGCACAAATTCATAGGCGCCGATGTCCACGCGCGCATCGTGGATGCGCGGTGCGCCGTCGAAATCAAATGCGCCGGTATGCCACGCCAGATTCGTCCCGGCATCGCGTGTGGGCGAAAATTCGGTGGGATGGAAATCAAACCCAGCCTCGCTGACATACAGCGGATGCGCCTCGACATAGGCGGCGCCGCGGATTTCATATTCCGTGCCGCCGTTATAATTCCGATACGGATACACAAGATTGTGCGACGCCTTGACGTAGGGGTCGGCGCTGCTGCTGACGCCGAGCTGAAACGATTTGTTCTGGTGACATATGTTGTTCCAAATGAAAACATCGCGCACGTTTTTGCTGCTCACATAGATACCGGCGCCCCATGGTGACACAATGCGGTAGCCGTTGCTGTAGCACAGGTTGTTGTAGATGTAGATGCGTTCGCGGCGCGCATCGGCGTCGTAGTCGGCAACCTCGATGCCATGACGAAGTGTGCCATAGACAATGTTGTTGAAGATGCGCAGATCATAGACGCGCCCGCTGGAGACTTCGGCGGCGGTAACGATCCCGTTTTTGCAACCAAATATCAAATTGTTGTACACATCAATCTCGCGCAGCGTTTCGTTGTACGCGTCAACGTAGAGCGCGAGCTCGCCAGGGATGCCGTGAATGATGTTGTGGTGAATAGCGCCGCGGAAACAAGCTTGTTTGGCATCTATGCCCTCGCCGCCGGGGCTGTCGGAAGTAATGGGGCGGTTGTACACGTGGTTGAACGCCACGACGAAATTGGTGGTGCCGGATACCGTGATGCACTCCTGCAAGTCCACGCCGGTGTTTGTGCCCATGCAGGCAAACTGCACGTCATTACTGACAAACTGGATGGTGTGGCTGCGCCAGGCCTGCAGGCCGGATGTGAACGTGTTGGAGGTGGAGCAGCGCGCGACGACCACGTTGGTGGCCCAGCGCAGAAAGAAACCGGCGGAATACGAATTGATGGCCGACAAGCCTTCCACGCGGATATTGTGACGCCCGACGACTTCAAACAAGCCCGCCCAGGAATGGTTGCCGGGCGGCACGGTGTTTTCGCCATCAATCACGGGCACGGCGCCGGGCGCGGCGGCAAACGTGATCGGCGCGTTGTTGGTGCCGCTGCGGATGAGGCGCACATGTTCGCGATAGCGGCCGCCGCCAATCACAACTGTGTCGCCGGGCATGGCGTTGGTGACGGCATACTGGATGGTGCGCCACGGCGCGGCCTGCGTTCCTGCCGCATTGTTGTTGCCATTGGTGGCAACGTAATATGTGGCAGCGTGCACGGCCGCCGGCATAATGAACATGGACAAAAGCACGTGTTTCATGGAGGGAAGTTGTTGTGGTGATGGGGCGAAATTATGCGCAGGCATCTTCGCAGCGCGCGAGTTCGAGCGTGACATGCACAAGTTCGGGATGACGAGCGAGCAGAGCGCGATAGTATGCGGGTGGTTTGGGCTGGCTGGCAATTAAAGCGACAATACACGCATAGTGGCGCGCACCGACGCGCCAGAGATACAGGTCGCTGATGCGGGTGTCGCCATCCCTTTCGATAGCGGTGCGGATGGCAGCGGCCAGCGGATCAAGCCAGCGCCAGCCCAGCGCAGCGGGATCGGTGCTCATGTGCCAGCCGTCGGCCAGCAACACCAGCGAGTGAAACCACGTGCCGGCGATGATCTCGGCCAGCATGGTAAAGACTGTCAACGCGACCACCATGCGGGTACGCCGTTCGGCCTGCCGTGTGGTGGCAAGGAAGACGTGCGAGTGTTGATAGCGTGCGATGTGATGACGGTGCATGGGGCCTGCCGTGAAGATTACGCGCGGCGGTAGACGCGCGCGGTGTGCCGCGGCGGCCGGGAGCGCACGCGGCGGATCAGGCGGCGGTCGCGCCGCACCTGCGGGTCGCCGCGCAGCGTGCCAAAGACCCAGCGCAAGGCCAGGGCGGCCTCACGCGGGGGGGCTTCGGCCAGCCGGTAGTGGATCCAGCGCCCGTCGCGACGAGCCACAATTAGCCCCGCGGCGCGCAGAGCCGCCAAGTGGCTTGAAACGGTGGAGGGCGGCTGGCCGGCGAACGCCACGAGCTGCGACGCGCGCAATTCGCGCCGCCGCAGCGCCGCCAGCAGGCGCACACGCAGCGGGTCCGCCAGCGCGCGCGCTATCTCTACCACCGCTTCAATCATTTGTTCTGCAATTCGTGAATTGTCGAATAATAATGTAGCACAATGTGCACTGGTGTGTCAAGCCCCCTTGATTTTTTGCAGGAAAATCAGTATAGTGTTAAGAAGAAATGCCTGAGCGTGGAGGAGCGTACAGGCGGCATGCCGCACGGCGGCGTAATGACACGAGCGGAATGACACGCCATGGCACAGAAACTTCCCCGCGCAGCGCGCACGGTGGCGTTGCTGCACAACCTCGACCCGGCCTGGCCGCAACAGGACTTGGATGACGCGCTGCGTGAAACGGTGCGGCTGGGTTCGGCGCTTGAAGCGTGCGGGCATGAGATCACGTATGTGCCCGTCATGAATGACGATCTGCGCGCGGCGCTCGAACCGTGTGATCCCGCCACTTATCTTGTGTTTAATTGGTGCGAGGGCCTGCCAGGGGTGCCGCACAGCGAAGCGCTGGTGGCAGGTATGCTGGACGCCGCCGGCTATACCTATACCGGCGCGCCCGCGCTCGTGCTGGAGCTCTCTGAAGACAAGCCGCGCGTCAAAGAGCTGTTGCGGGCCTGCCGCGTGCCCACGCCGCACGGCATGGTGATGAACAACCCGCGTGACGTGGCGTTGTGGACGATCTTTCCGGCGATTGTTAAGCCATCACACGAACATTGCAGTCTTGGCATGACGGCGCAATCCGTCGTGCTGTCGCCGCGCGAACTCGCCGAACAAGTTGCGCATGTGCTTGATACCCTGCACCAGCCGGCACTGGTAGAAGAATTTATTGATGGCCGCGAATTTCACGTGTCGTTCTGGGGCAACCGGCGGCTGGAGATGCTGCCGCCCGTGGAAATGGATTTCTCGCGCCTGCAGGATGTGCATGAGCGGCTGTGCGGGTACGACGCCAAATTCGCGCCCGAATCAAAGCCGTACAAGGAAATCCAGACCGTACTGCCCGCGCCACTGACAGAGCAGGAGCTCGCGCGGCTGAAACAGGTGTGCAGCGCGGCGTATCGCGCCGTGGGCTGCCGCGATTATGGGCGCTTGGACGTGCGCATGCGCGACGGCCGGTTTTACGTGCTGGACGTCAATCCCAATCCCGATTTCAGCGCCGATGCCAGCATGGCGTGCGCGGCGGAGTATCTCGGCTATTCGTATGGCCAGATGGGCAGCCGGGTGGTGCAGTTGGCTGCGGTGCGCAGCCGCCGCGCTCCCGCGCGCCCGCAGTATAGCCAAAGGTAATCCGCATCGCGCCGCCGTGTGGGAGCGCCGGCATCCTTGCTGGCATCACACCGCGTACGTTCAGGCCAACAGTTTTCATTCGACATTTTATGTCGGTTGCAATCGGCATTTTTTGTCGAATGAAAGCGTTTTTCTTTTTTGAAGGTCAAAGGATCGCCGCGAATGAGGGGCTTCCGCTTGTGAAAGCGGCAGCTTCTGCCGCACTCCAGAACCTGCCAGATTCAAGATGGCCTGAATACAGCGACTCGTGGCATAGAACTGGAGGGGCAGCGGCCGCGCTGCCCTTTTACCATGCGCGCACAAGGCCGCCGGGTCCGGCGGCCCTCACTAGTTGCCGGATCAAGGAGGCCTGAGCGTATTGCTTTTTTGCGCCAATTTGTGTATACTAGAATGATAAGGGCTGTAGCCCCTGCCGCCCATCACGGTGATGGGAGAGCAGCGTTGTAACCGTTAGGATGACGACCATGTCGTATGTAATCTCAAGCGAGTGCGTTGCGTGCGGGCAGTGCGAGCCGGAATGCCCGGTGAGCGCCATCTCTAAAGGCGAACCGACGTACGTCATTGACGCTGAGAAGTGCGTGGACTGCGGCAAGTGTGCCGATGTCTGCCCCGTCAGTGCCATCAGCCAGAAGTAGGTAGGCCCTGCGTGCACCACAGGCGCGGCGGGAGGAACGCTCCCGCCGCGCAGCGTTTTACGCGCCCGCCAGCGGGCGTACCGGCACGCCTCGCCGCGCCAAATATTCTTTCACTTCTGCAATCGTCAGCTCGCGGAAATGAAACAGCGATGCCGCCAGCGCCGCGTCCGCTCCGCCGCGCGTCAGCGCCTCGTAAAAATGCTCCCGCGTGCCGGCGCCACCTGACGCAATCACGGGTATACTCACCGCCGCACTGACCGCCGCCAACTGCGCAATGTCGTACCCCGCCTTCGTCCCGTCGCAGTCCATGCTCGTCACCAGCAGTTCGCCGGCCCCCAATCCTTCCACATAACGCGCCCATTTCACCGCATCTATCCCCGTCGGCGTGCGCCCGCCATGCACGTACACTTCCCACTCTGACGCCGCGTCCAGTGCCACCGACCGCGTGTCCCACTCCAGCCGCAAGGCATGCGCTTCCGCCTCATTCACCCGCGTCCCGCGCTGGCAATGCCGCGCGTCTATCGCCACCACAATGCACTGGCTGCCAAAGCGCCGCGCACCTTCCGTAATCACCCGCGGATTAACCACCGCGACCGTATTCACCGACACTTTGTCCGCTCCCGCATTCAGCAGCGCCCGCATGTCCTCCACGGTGCGAATCCCGCCGCCCACCGTCAGCGGCATGAAACAACACGATGCCGTGCGCTGCACAACATCCAGCATCGTCCCGCGCTCCTCGTGCGACGCCGTTATGTCCAAAAACACCAGTTCATCCGCGCCCTGTTCATCATACACCCGGGCGTGCTCAACGGGATCGCCCGCGTCGCGCAATTCGAGAAAGTTAATCCCTTTAACAACGCGCCCGCCCATGACATCCAAACACGGAATAATGCGCTTGGCAAGCATAGTCCGCCGCGTTATGTGCTGGCAGGCTTCGACGGCTGGGCCGCGCTGCCCTTTGCGTTGGGATCCGCGGGCATGGGGCTGCTCTTCGGGCTGCTTTCGCTCTTCGCAGATTCGCTGCTGCCCGGCGCGCTTGACGCAGATTTGCTACTGCGCTTGTAGTCCGTTTCATAAAAACCCGAGCCCTTGAACACCACGGCCGCGCCCGTCCCCAGCAAGCGTTTCACTTTGCCCTTGCACTTCGGGCATGTCCGCAGCGGCACGTCTGTCATGCTTTGAAATGCTTCAAACATATACCCGCATTTCTGACATTCATACTCGTACGTTGGCATACTCTCTTCGTTCCGTTAATTAAACTCCTTAGGCATTGCCCCTCGGGCACGCCCCTTATTATACACAATTTGCTGCAAAATGAGTATAATGGTTCCGACGTGATATTCTAATCGTAATGTTTGCTAGGAGTTGCAAGATGAACCGCTTGATTTATTGTGCCGTGCTATCGTTGTGTGTCATGACCGTCACTGCGCAGGATGAACGTGTGCCCACCGATGTGCAGGCGTATGCGCGCGCCAAGCGCGAGCTCGTCGTGGAATTGTTGCGCGTCACACGCGCGCAGCGCCAGGCGCAGGAGATGCTCGATGTCATGCTGGCCATGCTGCCGGAAGATGTGCAGGACACCTTGCGCGAGACGTTCAAACCAGAGGAAATGGTGCGCGAGATCATTCCGGTGTACGAAAAGTATTTGTCCGTTGAAGACCTGCGTGCCCTGCTGGCGTTCTACCGCTCGCCCGCCGGCCAGAAACTTCTCCGCATCCAGCCTGATCTCACCAAAGACGCCATGATCGTCATGAAAGTGTACGCCGAGCGCCGCGTGGCCGAGACCCTCGACGCTGCCAAACGCTGAAGCTCTCCAGGCTCTCTGGCGCCCTCGTGTCTCTTGGGTCCTTTTAGTCCCTTATGTCCCTTTCAGCAGCACGTCAATCGCCGCCGCGGCGCAGAAAAAGCCAAACGTACCTGTGACATGGCAAATCGTGCCAGGTTTATGCGTGCCGGGCGCGCCGCCCGTGTCGCATACCGGCAGACGCACCGGCTCGGTTGAATAGACTGCCTGAATGCCCAGCAGGCCGTTGTGCGCCGTGATGCCATGGGCACGTCGCAACGTCTGCCGCACGGCGCGCGCGAGCGCATCGCCCTGCACCTGCGCCAGATCGGCCATGCGAATCTGCGTGGGATCACACCGCCCGCCCGCGCCGCACGAGCTAATTACAGGCGTCTCGGTTTCCCGGCACACAGCCAGCAGCAACGCCTTGTCCCGCACACTGTCAATCGCATCAATTACCACAGAGGGCCTTCGAACAATGAGATGCCACGCAGTCTCCTCGTTCAAACGCTGGGGTACGGCCTTGACGACGCACCAAGGATTGATCTGCTTGATGCGCCGCTGCATGCACGCGGTCTTGAATTTGCCGATGGTGGCGTGCGTCGCGGGCAACTGGCGGTTGATGTTCGTGACGCAGACACAGTCGTCGTCAACGAGTGTTAAACGACCGATCCCCGATCGCGCCAATGCTTCCACCGCCCACGAGCCGACACCGCCCAGCCCCACCACCATGACATGCGCGCGCCGCAGAATCCCCGCGTCCACGCAGCCAATCAGCCGCTCCAGCCGCTCCCACGGCGTACCCTGCTCATGAGTAGGCGACGTTGATGGCGACGTACTCATGCGACAAATCCGTCGTCCACACCGTGGCCCGCGCGCGGCCTTGGTGCAAGACCACGCGAATGGTGATCTCCTTCTGTTTGAACAGCTCGTCAAGCACGGCCTTGCTGGCGCCTGCTGCGCACCCGTTTTTCACCGTCAGCACGCCGTTAAAATACACATCCATGCGCTCCGGATCAAACGCCACGCCGGCCCGCCCGGCCGCGGCGATCACGCGCCCCCAATTCGGATTGCAGCCCGTCAGCGCCGTCTTCACCAACGGCGAATTCGCCACCGTGCGCGCAATCGCGTCCGCATCGCGCGTGCGCGCGCAGCCCTCAACGGTGATGGTTACGAATTTCGTCGCGCCTTCCCCGTCCCGCACAATCAAGTGCGCCAGCTCCATGCACAGCGCCTCCAGCGCGGCATACACCTTGTCCTCTTCTTCCTTCTCCACCGCCACACCCGATGCCCCGTTCGCCAGTGCCAGCACACAGTCGTTCGTGCTGGTGTCGCCATCAATCGTGATGCAATTGAAACTTGCATTAACCGCATGCCGCAGCATGCGCTGCCAGCGCGTCCGCCCGATGCGCCCATCGCAGGTGATGAAGGCCAGCATCGTCGCCATGTTGGGCATAATCATGCCCGCGCCTTTGGCCATCCCGCCGATCCGCACCGTGCCGCCGCGCAACGCCACGCTGCACGCCCGCTGCTTCGGAAACGTGTCCGTGGTCATAATCGCTTCCGCAGCGCGCGTGCTATTACTGGCCGACAATCCAGCGGCCAACGCATCCATTGCCCCAACGATCTTCTCTACCGGCAACGGCACGCCAATAATCCCCGTTGACGCTACAAGCAGCTCGGCCGGGCGGCAGTGCAGGCGCTTGGCCGCTTCCTTCAGGCATGTCTCCGCCGCGCGCACACCGGCCGCTCCCGTCGCCGCATTCGCATTCCCGGAGTTCACCAAAATGCCCCGGATCGTCCCCCTCGCCACGTGCCGCCGCGAGACGATGACCGGCGCGGCGCAACACCGGTTGCGCGTAAACACCCCCGCCGCCATCGCTGGCCTGTCCGAAACGATCAGCGCTACGTCCAGCGCCTTCTTGCGAATGCCGCAATGCGCCGCCGCCGCGCGAAACCCCTGCGCATACGTCACGCCTTCATGTTCCAGCAAAGTCATCTCTCCTCCTGTTCATCATAACCGCGCTGCACGGCCTGCAGGTTCAGTGCCGTCAGTTCCGGGCGTTTGGCCGTCAGCGCCTGTACCTGCGCCTGCACCGTGTCCAGCCGCGCAATCTGCGTTTCACGCACTACCCGCCCAATCGCCGCCATGCTGCACACGCGCGTATTGCCCAGCTGGCCTGCTATTTCCGTAAACGCGCCACCGGCCTGCCGCACGCCCGGCAGCTCCCGCGGCGTTGCCAACGTAGTGTCATAAATGATCAACCCGCCCGGCCGCACCAAGGGTGCGAATTTGTCATAACTCGGCTGGTTCATCGCCACCAGCACATCGCTGTGGTCAATAATCGGTGACGCCACCGGCTCGTCCGACACCACCACGCACGCATTGGCCGTTCCGCCGCGCATCTCCGGCCCATAGCTTGGAAGAAACGTCACATGCCGCCCCTCTTCCATGGCCGCCTGCGCGATAATCTTTCCCATCAGCAAAATGCCCTGGCCGCCAAATCCCGCAAAGATGATCTCGGTCTTCATGCGCACGTTTCCAGCATGCTGACAATCGCGTCCACGGCGCCATCGAGCGGGACGAGCGCCGCCGCCGCATCAGTGCGGCGTTTCAATTCCACCTTGCCTTCACTCAGCGAGCGCGCGCTGATCGTCACCCGCAGCGGCAGCCCAATTAAGTCCGCATCCTTGAATTTGAAGCCCGGCTTTGCATCCCGGTCATCCATCAGTACCTCATGGCCACGCTCTGTCAGGGCGCGTTCCAGTGATTCGGCCGCCTGCATAATCTCCGCCTTCTTCACATCCAGCGGCTGCACCAGCACATCAAACGGCGCCAGCGCGCGCGGCCAGATGATCCCGTTGTCATCATGATGCTGCTCGATCGCCGCCGCCACGGTGCGCGTCACGCCGATCCCGTAACAGCCCATGATAAATGGCTGCTCCACATTGTCGCGGTTTAAAAATGTTGCGTTCATGGCCTGTGAGTATTTGGTCCCCAGCTGGAAAATATTCCCCACTTCGATGCCGCGGTACGTCGTCATCGGCAAGCCGCAGCGCGGGCACCAGTCACCCGCCGTGTGCAGCACCATGTCTACATACGTGGCATCCGGCAGATCGCGCGCCGCGCAAAAATTTTTCACATGCATGCCCGCCTTGTTCGCCCCAATCACTCCCTGCGTGATGGGCTGCACCGTCGTGTCAATAAACATATAATCCGGCCGGATGCCCAGCGGGCCACAATAGCCCGGCACAATTCCGCTGGCCTTTTTCGCCGCCAGGAACTCCGGCCCCGCCAGCTCAACATCATTCGCCCCAGTCAGCCCATGCAGCTTGATAGCATTCACTTCGCGGTCGCCGCGCACAAACACCACCGCCAGCTTGTCATCACACCGGTAGAGCAGCGCCTTAACACACTGCGTCACCGGCACACCCAAAAACGCCGCAACTTCTTCAATCGTTTCCTTGCCCGGCGTGGCCACTTCCTCCAGCGGCAGCACCTCCCCGCCGCCCGGCGCCGGCGGCACACTGCCTTCCGCGGTCTCATCCGTCGCCGTATATCCACACGCGCTGTCCGGGCACGCCACCACGCACGATTCCCCTGATTCTGCCAGCACCATCAGCTCATGCGCCACCGTCCCGCCAATCGCCCCGGAATGGCCCACCACCACGCGCGCGTTCAGCCCGCAACGCTCGAAAATGCGCACATACGTCTGGCGCATCACCTCGTAATATCGCAGCAAATCCTCCTGCGTGGCGTGAAATGAATAGGCATCCTTCATAATAAACTCACGCCCGCGCATCACCCCAAACCGCGGCCGCACTTCGTCGCGGAATTTCGTCTGTATCTGATACAAGCACAACGGCAGCTCGCGGTACGAACGCACATCGCGCCGCACCATGTCGGTAATCACTTCTTCGTGCGTCGGCCCCAGCACGTAGGCATGATCGTGCCGGTCGTTCAGCCGCATCAATTCCTTGCCGTACACATCCCACCGGCCCGTCTCCCGCCACAATTCCGCCGGCGACAGCACCGGCATCAGCAGCTCCTGCGCCCCCGCTTTGTTCATCTCCTCCCGGATGATCTGCGACACCTTCTGAATCACCCGCCACCCCAGCGGCAGGTATTCATAAATCCCCGCGCCCACTTTGCGCATCATCCCCGCGCGCACCATCAGCTTGTGGCTGATTACTTCAGCATCCTTCGGGTCTTCCTTCAATGTTGGTATGAACGCCTGGCTCCAGCGCATGACATCTCCTGCGGTTACTTCAATGATAAACTGTAATAAACGCACTATTATAGTGAATTGGCCGCAAAAAGTAAACGCGCTTGCATTCACACCGCAAAATCGCTATAATGAGCTGCATGCCAGAATAGCTCAGCCGGTAGAGCAGCGCTTTCGTAAAGCGCAGGTCGTCGGTTCAAGTCCGACTTCTGGCTCCACTCTTTATCTCCCTTGCGCAG
>Ga0129299_1001461_pt1 | contig 15751 bp, 17 predicted proteins | sample ConPoolayeCmetaG_FD_94477 | JGI IMG/M metagenome (GOLD analysis project Ga0129299, IMG submission 94477) | Hot spring microbial mat communities from California, USA to study Microbial Dark Matter (Phase II) - Cone Pool mat layer C metaG ... | reverse complement strand
AAGCCGAAATCCAAAAGGTTCTTACAGAGCTGAGAGCGCAGGCCTTGCGTTTGGAAATAGTTGTTTCGTCTCTGACCGGAGGCCCGGGCGATAAGACTCAGGAGCAGATGGGGCAAAAAGGGCCTGTGTCGGCGGGAATAAGCCTGCTCAAGGAGCCTTTTCAGGGACGCGGACTTAAAGAACAACGCCGTTCCTTAACTGTCCCGGTGATGGGGCGGGTGTTGCGTTCCTATGGTAAACAGAAGTTGACCGAGTTTGATGAGATAGTCTTAAGCAAGGGCTTGGAATTTCAGGTTCCAGTCGGAGCCGAGGTCAGGGCTGTTGCCGATGGAAGAGTAATATTTTTAGGGCGCATGCCGGGGTATGGCACGGTGTTGATTGTCGATCATGGACAGCGTTCCTATAGCTTGTATGGTAGGCTTGGGGAGGTAAGAGTCCAGGCCGGCCAAGATGTGCAAAATGCTGATGTCCTAGCTGTCTCAGGTGAGCCCGATGAAAAGGGCCGCAATTTTTACTTTGAAATCCGCGAAAACGGTGCCCCGGTTGATCCGCGGAAGTATTTTACCCGCATATCCGCTTTGAGTTGAGGAAGCTTGAATTAATGCCTAAAGTTCTCTTGCGCGTGCCACCGCTTTGTTGCTAGACTCCTAATAACGCTTTGTTTTTATTGGAATTGCACTCCCTTGTTTTCGCCCGGCACCTGACGGTGGGGGACAGAGTGTGTCAAATCGGAATTATTCCGTTAGTGAGGAATAAGGGAGAGTAACATTAGTACGGACGCTTAGGCGCGTAGTTCGGGGTGTAGCCATCAATGGCCGGCAGGAAATCCCTTCTTATAGTGTTGTCATGTATCTTGGTGCTGCTGGTATTTAACAGCGGCCGCTTTTTGTCTGAGGTCAACGCCCGTCAGACAAGCGGCGCAAATCTGTTCAGGGAGCTGAAGATATTCACTGATGTTTTGGCGATTGTACAACGTGATTATGTGCGTGAGGTTGATAACCGGCAGCTGGTAGAGGGCGCCATAAAAGGAATGTTGGCGACCCTTGATCCCCATAGCGGTTATCTGGATCCTGATTTCTATCAGGATTTGCAGGTCCAGACCAAGGGAGAATTCGGCGGACTGGGCATTGAGATAACCATAAAGGATGGATTGTTGGTGGTGGTGGCACCGATGGAAGGGTCACCCGCCGAAAAAGCAGGTATTAAGGCTGGTGACGCGATTGTGAAAATCGAGGGCAAGTTTACCAAGGAGTTCTCTTTGGTCGATGCGGTAAAAAGGTTGCGCGGGCCTAAGGGCACACCAATTAACATCTCTATTTACCGTAAGGGTCAATCTGATTTGCTGGATGTGACACTTATCCGCGACAACATAACGGTTAAGAGCGTGCGCTATCGTTATCTAGGCGATGGCTTTGGGTATGTGCGTGTGAACCAATTCATGGAGCGGACCGCTGAAGATCTAAAGGCAGCCCTCAAGGCTCTGGCGCAGAAGAGTGAGGGAGGAACTCTCAAGGGATTAGTGCTTGATTTACGTAACAATCCGGGTGGTCTTTTGACACAGGCTATCATGGTAAGTGACATGTTTTTGAAAGACGGCATTATCGTCTACACCGATGGCCGGATGGAGAGTCAAAAGCAGAAGTTTTACGCCCATGGCCGCGGCACAGAGCCGGACTACCCGCTAATCGTGCTGGTGAATGGCGGTTCGGCATCAGCAGCCGAGATCGTGGCTGGAGCGTTTAAGGACCATGGCCGGGCTTTGGTTTTGGGTACTCAGACTTTTGGCAAAGGTTCGGTTCAGACCATTACTCCGCTGGAAAACGGGGGGGCGGTGACATTAACCACAGCCCTTTATTATACCAAGAGTGGGAACTCGATTCAGGTTAAAGGCGTAAAACCTGACATCGTGGTGGAGGAAGTAGAGGATGAGGTTCAGGGCGCTGAATCGGGTAATAAGCCAAGTATCACCATCCGAGAGGGCGATCTACCGGGAGCCTTGGACAGCCCAGGAGTCGGCAGGGAGGAAGAGAAGGAAAAAGTAGGGTCTAAAGAGACAAGTACCATGCGAAGGCTTAATAAGACACCCTTGGTGCCGGAAGCGGTGGTCTTTAGTCCTGAGACGGAAGACCTTGCGGAGTGGCTTAAGCGTGATCGTCAACTAAGCCGGGCCTTTGATTTGCTTAAGACCTTTAATATCTTTAAAACTCAGCAGAAAAGCGAGTAATTTTCGCTTGTTGTTACTAAGGGTGGTGTTTGCTTAACTTTAAGCAGCGTTGTAAAATTTTCAACCGGGGGAAGGTCGAGAGATAGTCACTTGGACCCGAAAGAGGGGGGTCCTTGACCGTTTAGGTCGCATACTTAATAACAATAGGTTCTTAATTTTAGGTTTTGCGGTCAATAAAGCCTAAGAGCTTCGGCCGCCTGTGTATTTGTGCTTGACCTTTTGTGGGGAGCCCGTTTAACAGCTTTATGCGAAAGGAATCTATTCAATGTTTAGAGTGAATGAGCATAAGTATTGCGGGTCACGTCATTTGAAGGATGCCAACTTAAAAAGCCTGCAAAAAGGTCTTAGGGGACAGCTTGAGTGCTTGAGGAGTTCCCGGCAGCCGTCTTGGCGTGAGTCGCAGCCGCAGGGATTATTGTGGAACACAAAAGATGTTTCTAACTCAAGCATAGAGCGGCGCCGTGGTTGACCTTTATAACAGCTTTTGCTAACTTCTGAAAATCTAAGTAATTTCTGGGAGCGCCGAAGGTATCCGGCACAACTTCGAGGCCGAATTTTGCCATGGATTTTATGCGCCGATGCAGAATTCGGGCTGGATGGTTTGCTTTAGGCACGTAGCTCAGTTGGTTAGAGCGCTTGCTTGACAGGCAAGAGGTCAACAGTTCGAGTCTGTTCGTGCCTACCAGTATATATGGCAAGCGGATGAGAAGGGGTTTTTTTTTAAGATGTGTTCCTGGCCCCCGGGATGTGGGATTTTGGGCCTATGCCCGTACGGCGTGATTATTGGAGAAAGTTATGCCTAAAATGAAGACTAACCGGTTGGCTTACAAGAAATTAAAAGTCAGTGCTTCGGGAAAAGTGAGGCGGGCGCGGGCAGGCAAAAGCCACAACACCGGGAAAAAAAGTTCCAAGCGTGTCCGCCAAATGCGCCGACGCGTGCAGGTAAACGCTGCTAACCTTCGGGCGGTGCGTGGTCTTTTGCCTTGGTCTGGAGCACACAGTTGATTAGCAGTAATAATCTGTTCGTGTCGATAGTTCAGAAGTAAAGGAGGGGTCATGCGTGTTAAGGGGGGATATAAAACCAGAAGGCGCCATAAGCGCCTACTTAAATTAGCAGAGGGTTTCAGAGGGCGCCGTCGTAATTGTTTCCGCTTGGCCAAGTTGGCCGTACAGAAGAGCTTAGTGTATGCGTACCGCGATCGCCGTACACGCAAGCGCGATTTCCGCTCCTTGTGGATTGTGCGCATAAATGCCGGGACGCGGGCCTGTGGCATGAGCTATGGACGTTTCATGCAGGGCCTTAGAAAAGCTGGCATTGAGCTGGATCGCCGTGTGCTGGCGGATATAGCTCTTAGAGATCCAGGCACGTTTTCCGGGATTGTTGAACGGGTTAGAGCCGAAGCTTGATGGAAGGCTCGGAGTGGCCAGTTGTTGTTTGCAGCCTGTCGGCGGAGTGTACACCTGAGCTTGCCGAAATTGAACGCGAATCAAATCAGCCTCCCTGGTCGGAGGCGCTTTTCCAAAATGAGTTTTCCAACCGTTATTCGCTGGTTTATGGGGCACGCCTTCATGGCCGCTTGGTAGGTTTCTTGGTCTGCCATGTGGTGCTGGATGAGGCTCATATTGTGAATTTTGCAGTGTCAAAGGCTTGGCGCCGCCGCGGAATTGGTTCGGCTTTGCTTAAGCACGTATTGCGTGAGCTTGCGGCCAAGGCTGTGCTTTCGGTTGTCCTTGAGGTGCGGCGCTCCAATAACGCCGCCCGCAGGCTTTATGAGAAGCTCGGTTTCAATGAAACAGCGGTCCGTCAAGGTTATTATTCCAGCGATCAGGAAGATGCGGTCTTTATGAACTTGAACCTTTTGCATTTTATTGGGCGCCATGGTGCAGAAAAGTCTGCTGGGCTGCCGCTGTCCTTGCCGTGGGATTGAAAAAAAGTTGGAGCTCGATTAGGCTCGGCGGTATTTATTAGTGGGGCTGCGTGAGGGAAGCGGTGAGTGATATTTCCGTCGATCTTTGTGGGCTGAAGCTTAAGAACCCGCTTATTCTGGCTTCCGGTTTTGTCGGCATCAGCCGGGCCTCGCTTAAATTAGCTGTTCAGCATGGAGCCGGCGCGGTTACCACCAAATCGATTACGGTTGAAGCCCGTAAAGGACACCCAGCACCGATTGTGGTGACATACCCAGGCGGGATGCTAAACTCAGTAGGTATTTCGAACCCCGGAATAGACAACCTTGCTGATGAATTTTCGGATCTTAAATCTTTGGGCGTCCCGGTGCTGGGAAGTATCACCGGGCGTAACGAGGAGGACTATAGGATTCTGGCGGAAAAGTCCAACACCTTGGATTTCGCCGCTCTCGAGGTGGTGCTCTCATGTCCGCATACCCCGGGCTATGGCACCATGGCCGGGCTAAGCAGGCCTGAGATTACAGAGTCCATTACCCGCGAGGTTAAGACGCGCACCAACAAGCCTGTGTTTGTAAAACTTTCTCCGGCTGTAATGGGAATTGTAGAGTTGGCCAAGGCGGCCGAGGCGGGGGGAGCCGATGGGATCACGGCTGTCAATAGCGCTGGTCCGGGCATGATTATTGATGTACGGGCGCGAAAGCCGGTTTTAGGAGGAAAAGTTGGCGGACTTAGCGGCGAGGCCTTGCGCCCGATTGCCGTGCGTTGTGTGTATGATATCTATCAAGCGGTGAAGATCCCGATTATCGGTACAGGTGGAGTAAGCAACGGCGAGCAGGCCGTTGAAATGATTCTCGCCGGGGCTGCGGCGGTTGGAATTGGCACGGCCGTTTATACGCGCGGGATTGAGGCCTTCCGTCTGATTAGCGGAGAAATGTTGGCTTTTATGGAGGAAGAAGGAATTAAATCGCTGTCTGAAATCCGGGGTGCTGCTCATGAGGCATGAGTTGCCGAAGACAGTACGCATAGCTCGCATCATTGACGAAGCTCAAGGAATCAAGAGTTTTCTCTTAAGGGTGCGCTTGGACGCCAAGCCCGGGCAATTTGTGATGGTGTGGCTCCCAGGAGTCGACTCCAAACCAGCCGCTGTATCCTATCAGGATGAAGAATACACTGGAGTGACTGTTTCAGGCGTCGGCTCATGGTCCGCTGCGTTGTTGTCTAGAAAGGTGGGGGATTATCTGGGGCTGTTCGGCCCATATGGTAATGGTTTCACTCTTAGCGGTCATAAGATTGTGTTGCTTGGTGGTGGCTATGGAATAGCGTCGCTGATGCTCCTGGCCGAGGAGGCGCTTTGCAGGCGCTTGGATGTAACTTGCATTGTTGGGGCCCGCACGGAGAGCAAGCTTCTCTATCGCCGGCGGATGGCCGACATGGGGCTGAATGTAATCTATGTCACTGATGACGGCTCTTATGGGGTAAAAGGGACTGCTGTCGATGTACTGAGCGGGCTTTTAAAGGCTGAAAAAGTTGATGCTCTGTATGCTTGCGGTCCTGAGCTTATGGAGAAGCGGGTAGCCGAACTTTGCCGGGAGAATAGAATACCAGCCGAGATAAGCTTGGAACGCCACATGAAATGCGGCTTTGGAGTTTGCGGTTCATGTTGCCTGGATCCAAAGGGTGTACGGGTATGCTTAGAAGGGCCGGTTTTCAGTGCTGAAAAAGCTTTGAGTTTCACTGAGTTTGGAAAATTCCACCGTGACAGCAGTGCCGCCAAGCACTATTTTTAGAACGTATCCGGAAATCGAATTTCCGGATACGTTCAAGAGTCTTAGGCCCTGCTTCTGTTGTGAGTTCAACATCATATATACAGCCTTCAGGATACAGGTCCCTAATTTGACCTATGATTTTGTTTGCGGTATACTCGTTCCCGGTAAGGGGGGCGGGTATACTTTTTACAAGATCCGCTATTCTGGTTCATACCAGGCTTTAGCTGCGCGCTTTTTTTAAAGAAAAGCACTTCTTTTTTATTCTTAAGTATGGGTTTTTCCCGGTTTTTTTTAGGTCTTAAAGACTGTGCCTGTGTACTGGCAGGTGCTGTTCCTAAAAGAGGAGGAACTGTCTTTTTGTTTTTTTTCTTAAGGAGTTAGACCTTGAATAGCAAGAATGGAAGTTTTAAGGCGGGCGATAAAGTCGTGTATCCCGGACACGGCGTGGGCGAAATAAACTCGATTGTCGTTAAGAACATCCTAGGAACTGAACAGAAGGTTTATGAAATCACTATCATGAGTTCGGGCATGCGAATTATGGTTCCCGTAGCGCAGGCCGAAGTGGTGGGACTGCGCCGCGTAGTGGATAAGCGCGCCATAGATAAAGTCTACCAGATTCTCAAGCAGCGCAATATTAAGATGGATACCCAGACTTGGAACCGGCGCTTCCGGGAGTATTCGCAGAAGATTGAGACTGGTTCTGTTTTTGAAATCGCTGAAGTATTGCGCGATCTATCGGTGCTCAGCGCCGATAAAGAACTATCCTTCGGGGAAAAGAAGATGCTAGACAAGGCTAAGAACCTTTTAGTGTCTGAAATTGCGATTGCCAAGTCCAGATCTCACGATAAAGTGATGGGAGAATTGCGCGATATTTTTGCGTAGGCCGTGATATCTTTCCCTCCAGTACTCGCCCTGGTGCCGGCGGCCGGCAACAGCTCCAGGATGGGTGGCTGTGGCTGCAAGCCCTTTTTGCAGATTGGCTCAAAATCAGTGATTGAAAGAACGGTTGGGACGTTGCTGAGCTCTCCCTATATCGAGCACCTGGTCGTTCTCAGCCGGGCGGACGATGTGGATAGGTTTGGTAAGCTTGGCTTTGATAAGCGGCGGGTTAGCATCGTGCCGGGCGGTGCTACTCGGCAGCAATCGGTGAAAGCCGGGCTGGATTATCTTGCGCTCACTTTTCCGGCCCTGAAGGATTCTTATATTTTGGTTCACGATGCAGCGCGTTGCCTGACGAGCCCGTCTTTGGTTAGTCGCATGATCGAAGGCGCTTTTCAATATAAGGCTGTCACAGCGGCGATTCCGCTGGCCGATAGTCTTAAGCGGGTGGACGATAGGCTGGTGGTGGAAGAGTCGCTGAAGCGTGAACATTTGGTGGCCGTACAGACTCCGCAAGTGTTTGCCTACAGGCTGCTCCAGGCGGCGCATGATCAGGCAAAAGCAGAAGCCACTGATGACGCATCCCTGGTGGAGGCAATTCATCCGGTGCAAGTCATTCTGGGTGAGGCTCGCAATTTCAAACTCACCACTCCAGAGGACCTGGAAATGGCGAGAAGGTTGGTGGAGGATTGATTGGCCGTCTTTAATCGGCGTATTATAGTCACGTTGTTTCTGGGTTTTTCCTCGGGGCTGCCGCTTTTGGCCACCGGCGGCACGTTGCAGGCCTGGATGAAGGATGAACAGGTCGATTTGACAGTGATTGGCATATTCGCCCTGGTAGGTTTGCCTTATACAGTCAAGTTTCTCTGGGCTCCGTTTTTGGATCGTTTCATCCCACCCTTTCTTGGCCGCCGGCGGGGATGGATGCTTATTAGCCAGCTTAGCTTGATGCTAAGCCTATTTGGCTTAGGGCTTTGCCATCCCCGCCATTCCCCGCTATCAGTGGCCCTTATGGCCTTGTTGGTGAGTTTCTGCAGTGCCAGCCAGGACATTGTTTTGGATGCCCACCGCCGCGACACGCTTAAAGACGAGGAATTAGGTTTAGGCTCGGCGCTTTTTATTAATGGGTATCGTCTGGGCATGCTTGTTTCGGGAGCATGCGCGCTATGGTTGGCCGATCATATTCCCTGGCGGCAGGTCTATACCGTTTTGGCGCTTGCCATGTTGATTGGTGTGCTGACAACCTTTTTGGCCGAGGAGCCTAGCGGCTGTGGGACTCCGCCGCGGACCTTGCGCGAAGCAGTGTTGGAACCCTTTAAAGATTTCTTCCACCATTCGGGGGCCGTTTTGATTTTGGCTTTTATACTCCTTTATAAAATCGGTGACGCCATGGCTGGCAGCATGACAACGCCTTTTGTCCTGGAGATGGGTTACACAAAGAGCGAGATGGCGGCTGTGGTAAAGACTTTCGGGCTGGCAGCGCTTTTGGGAGGAAGTTTATTGGGCGGTGCACTCATGTTGCGTCTGGGCATCAACCGGGCCTTATGGTTGTTCGGCCTTTTGCAGTCACTCTCGATTTTGGGGTTTGCTTGGCTGGCTCAGGCGGGGCGCACTCTGCCCGGCCTAGCTTCGGTGGTCGCATTTGAGAATTTAAGTTTCGGCATGGGTACTTCGGCTTATGTGGCTTTCATGGCCCGCCTTTGCAATCGTCGTTTCAGCGCTACTCAGTATGCGCTTTTCACTAGTCTGATGGGCGTGCCGCGGGTGCTTGCTTCTACTCCGACCGGTTACTTGGCGAAGTGCACCGGCTGGCCGGGGTTTTTTATCTTTTGTGCCGCAGCTGCCTTGCCGGGAATGCTCCTGTTGTTGAAAGTAGCGCCGTGGAAAAGCCCGGAGGAGGGGGCGGTTTCACAACAGCCCTTGCCGGCGTGATTAAGATTGTTTGCCCTGTAGGGAAAAGTCCGTGGGGAGTATAAGAGAACCTTTAAAGCGTATCCGGTAAGCGAATTTCCGCCGGTGCTCTATTTTGTCTCGCCGAGAACTATGTAGGACTTGGTCAAGCCGCAAAACTTTTCATGAATCAAGCAGCCGTGCGGAAAGAGGGAACGGAGCTCCTTTTCGTTTAGCAAGCGAAAAGAGCGCACAAAAGAAAGTGCCTCGTCGTATGATGAAATTCTCCCATACCAGCCGAGGGTAAAACGCGTCAGCAACCAAGCGCGGCAATTTTCGGGCAGCTGCGCGAAAAAGGGGAACAAAAAGTGAGGCTCCAGAGGGAAGGACTTAGCCGGGGTCTGAACAAAATAGCTTCGCCCTACCCGCTGCACTTCATCGGCCATGCGCTTTTGCTCTTCAAGGGTGCCAAGATGTTCAATAACCGAGTTGGAAAACACCAAATCGAATTCCTTGGCTGCAAATTGGGCTAGATTGCGTCCGTCCCCTACCAGTGCCGAGAAATTGGGGCGGCTGACGGCCTGCGGAAAAAGATTAAGCAAAACCACCTGCACTTCAGCCGGCGAGCAGTAATTCATTTTTTCCCAAAAGTCCTCCGTTCCGCCGATGTCCAGAATTTTAAGCGGTTTTTTCTTGCTGGCGACAAAGTGCTTAAAGTGCTCAAAGCGACGCCGGCGAAAGCGGTTCGCCAAGCTTAGGGCACGCTGGTTGTCAGCCAAGAATTCAAGGATTGACATGCGCTAAGCTCAATTGACCGGCAATGGTTAGGTTTCGCTGCCAGGTCCTTTCTTTAATTATGGCCGATATTCTTGCCGTAATCATTGACTTTAAGCCTCAAATTCGATCTCCAGCCCGTCGTAGGCCAACTGAATGCCCGGCGGCAACTTGGAATTCACCTTGCTGTAATCTACCGTATGCGTCATATGGGTGAGATATGTGCGTTTCACGCCAAGTTCTTTGGCCAAAGCGACGGCTTCGGGAATAGTAAAATGGGTCTGGTGAGGCTTGTAGCGCAAGCCGTCCAGCACAAGGATCTTTACAGCGCGCAAAACATCCCGGCTTTCAGCCGGGATGCCCTTACAATCAGTGGCATAAGCCAGCTCCCCCAGGCGGTAACCCGTCACCTCTTTCCGGCCGTGAAGCAAAGGGAAGGGTACAATCCTAAGCCCGCTGATAGTAAAGGGCTTTAGGAGGTTAATCTTATGAATAGAGAGCTTCGTCACGGCGCCGCCTTGGTAAGCTGGATCCGGCGAGAAAATATAACTGAATACCCGTTTGATATCCTCAAATGTTTCTTGAGTGGCATAGCACGGAATAGGACCCTTTTGAATGAAATTAAAGCTTCTTAGGTCGTCAATCCCCAAAATATGATCAGCATGCGAGTGGGTGAAGATAATCGCATTGATGCGGCGGATGTCCCATTTGAGGGCTTGCTGCCGTAAATCGGTGGTAGCATCAATCAGAATGTTGCAGCCGGCCTTGACCTTAATTAGCGCTGAGCTGCGCAGGCGCTGATTGCGTGGATCGTTTGAAGTGCAGACTGCGCAGCGGCAGCCCGGAAGGGGCACGCCTGTCGATGTGCCACAGCCTAAAATCTTAAGAATCACTGCTTGTCTCCTGGGGAAGTTGACGCATAAAAAAGCGCTTGATTCATGATGCCATTTGCTTTCGCTCGCTAAGTATAATAATTTTCTTGCTGAATAGGCAGTGCTTTTGCTGGGAGGGGACTCATGGCAGAGGAGCAGGGGAAAAGCAGCAGCGGCTTTAAAATTGAAGACCGGCGGCGCTTTGATATGCAGGGTAATGAGAGGCAAGTGGCGGGAACGCTGGAGAAAGAGGCGGAGGTATCGGCTGGATCGCCGGCTGGCGGGAAGATGGAGAAAAACAACGGGCTAAAGGCCGCTCCGCAAGAGGAAAAACCGCTTCCGCCGATTAATTTCAGCTCTTTTGTAATTTCCCTGGCTACTCAAGCCTTGATGCAGCTCGGGCAGGTAAAGCCTCCCGCAGGAGTGGATATTAATGTCGACCGTGCGGCGGCTAAACAAACCATCGATCTGCTTAGCATGCTGGAGGAAAAAACGAAGGGCAATCTCGACGAGGAAGAGGTCCGTCTGCTTAGCGAGGTGCTGCATAATTTGAGATTAAGCTTTGTTAAAGCCGTGTGAGGCTGAGCTGTTCTAATGAGAGCCTTTTTCTTGTTAATCCCGCTCCTTGGTTTGTCGGTTGGGTTGGCTTCTTCTGAAGAATTCCTTAAATTCGGCGAGCCCCCTTATTTGCAGCAAAAGACCTTAAGCGCCGGAAGCCTCCCTGATTTTGCGCTTTTGGCCAAAGAACTTAGTCCGGTGGTGGTCAACATCTCAGCCGAAGGCGAGCTCGAGGAGGGTAAGGGTGATGAAACAGAGGGCAATCCTTTTCCCGGCCCTAGGCGGGAGCCTGGTGCGCCCTACCGCTCCCTGGGCTCCGGTTTTATCGTACAGGCAGACGGTTACATTGTCACTAATCAGCATGTCATCGAGAAGGCTGAGCGCATCATAGTGCGTTTACTTAATGATAAGAGCGATTATGTGGCTGAGGTTGTGGGCAGGGACTCTAAGACCGACCTGGCTTTGTTAAAAATTAATCCCAGCGAAAAACTGCACGTAGCGTATCTCGGCGACTCGGACCGGGTGGAGGTTGGGGAGTGGGTTGTGGCGATCGGCAACCAGTTCCAGTTGGGGCATACCGTTTCGGCTGGGATTGTCTCGGCGTTGGCCCGCAAGGTGCGAAGCTCGATGGCCTCCCCTTACGAGGCGTATATTCAGACCGACGCCTCGATTAATCCGGGAAGTTCCGGCGGGCCGCTTTTTAATGCCAAGGGTGAAGTGATCGGGGTTAATACGGCGATCTACAGCCCGGGGCGCTCGGCATATAGTGGAGGCGGCTTCAATATTGGCATTGGGTTTGCGATACCCATTAACTTGGTAAAAAGCATTATTTTGCAGCTTAAGGAGCATGGTAAAGTCACCCGCGGTTTACTGGGCGTGGTTATCCAGCAAATTGATAATGATATCGCTCAAATATTGGGCCTTCCGACGCCGGACGGCGCCTTGGTGGCTGATGTAATTGGAGGAAGCCCGGCTGAAGCGGTGGGGTTTCAAAGAAAAGACGTGATTGTTTCTTACGCCGGTAAGCCGGTTAAGGATTACGATGCTTTGCCGCTTATGGTGGCCAACAGCAGAATTGGCAGCCAGGTTGATATCGGCGTGCTGAGAAATGGGAAAAAAATGACCCTGAGCGTTACTATTGGAGAACTTAAGGAAACACCGTCTAAAGCTGAAAGCCAGCCTCGCCTTCCCAATGCCATAGGAGTTGTAGCCCGCGAAATCGATGAGGAGGCGCGGATTTTTTATGGCCGACAATCGTTAAGCGGGGTCTTGGTGGTGGCGGTTGAAGCTGGCTCGCGGGCCGGGCGTTCGGGGATCGAACGGGGCGATGTGATTGAGGAAATCTCAGGAAAACCCGTCCATGACCTGGCTTCTTTTGAAACGGCAGTAAAAGAGCTGGAGCCTGACAAACCGGCTCTGGTTTTGGTGCGTAAGCGCGAAGGAACGCGTTTCCTGGTGCTGAAGCCTAAAAAGACCCGTAACACCGGCATGCCTCATAAGGATAACTGATTCAACGCCGCCCAATCCTTTTCCTTTTTGACAGAGCAAAGGCGTCGCCCGTCAGCTTTTTGACATGTGGGACTAGTCTTTGTTTCAGGTCTCGAAATGACGGATTAAGTGGCGGAATTCCCACCAAAGGTAATTTATATAACTAATTCAACTTATTAAGTGGCCGTTAGGGTCTTCGCTATGTTGTTTCTATCCCGTTAGGGGGATGGCGCGGGCTTTTGGCAAGATTCTCGCATAGTGTTCCGTAGTGTTTTTAGGCCGCGCGGGTCGAGGTTTTTAGGGTCTTATTCCATTCCTTAAACGAATGGATCCACCGCCGGCGGACTGTTTCTTGGGGGGTGTGCATGCCTGGTCGTCCATCAGACTCCGAGTTACTTAGGCGTTTTCAGTCCGGATGTACGAGAAGTTATGAAGATTTGATCCAACGTTATCATAATAAAGTTTATGCCTTGGCTTACCGTTTAACCCGAGATGCGGATGATGCCGAAGAGGTGTTACAGGATGTGTTTGTGACAGTTTACAGAAAGATTGCCGGATTTGAAGGCAAGTCATCTTTTTCGAGTTGGCTCTACCGGATTACGGTGAATGCGGGGCTTATGAAGCTTAGAAAGAAAAGGCAGGAACGTAGCGTTGGGCTGGAAGACTTAATACCGGACTTTCATAACAGCGCCTTGTTAAAAGGCGCTGCACACCGTGAAGCCGACGCCGTTTTGCAGCGGGCCGAGCTCTCGGCGGCCTTGGAGGAAGCCATTCGTAGACTTCCTGATGAGTATCGCCCCGTTTTTGTGCTGCGCGATGTGGATGGGCTTACCAGCAAGGAGGTCGGTAAGATCCTGGATCTCAGTGTCCCGGCTGTCAAATCCCGCCTGCACCGCTCCCGGCTTATGTTGCGCCGACGGCTGCTTTCATTCTACCGTGAATACCGCAGCGGAAAAGAGCGCGTCTTGTTCCTTCCCTCAGCTGGCAATATGTAAAGTGCTGTGGAAAAGGGCATGCCGCCCTATTTCGGGTTACCTTATACTCCCTACCTTTTTCGGGAGCAGTTTCGTTAACTACTGAAAGGGCGGTGCTCTGCAGTTATTCAGTGCCGTGCAGCAAGCGTGTTGCGGCAAATAAGCGAGAACTGGCTATAAGCAGGCCAAATAGTCTATGATAGCGCTACTATGGCTAACAAAAGGGTCGTTTGTATTGTAAGCGCATGTATGCTTTTAGCAGGTTGTTCTTCGCCGCCGCCGGAGCTTAGAACCCGGCCGACCTCCGGGCGCTACCTTGAGCGTGGGCGTAGTTTGGTAAATGGCTTGGCAGCCTGCGGTTTTTGTCATGGAGAAACCGCTGCTCCGTATGCCGTTCTTCGCGGGGGTAGGAGCCAATATGATAAGTATGGAGAGGTTTACGCGGCGAATATCACTCCTTCGCGCTATGGGATTGGCGATTGGACCACGCAAGAGATATTTCAAGTTTTCAGATCCGGTGTTAATCGTGAGGGGGAGCGTTTATCGCCCGAAGTGCACCGGGGCTTTGAATGGCTGGCCGATGAGGATCTTTTGGCTGTTGTGGCCTATCTTAAAGACCTCCCTGCTGACGATAATAAGGTGCCGAGGCGTAACATCAGTGCTTTGGACCGTAACACCACCGGCTTCTTTGATGCTGAGCGCGAAGTGAGGGGTTATGTGCCGGCTGTGAGTCCCCGCTATCAGAATGAATACGGGCGGTATCTTTTGCAGCATGTAGCGCGTTGTCAGTCCTGCCATGATGGGCCGCCTAGTATTTTGAGTGCCGGGGCATACTTGGTGGGTGGCCGGACTATTCGCAGCACCAAGGGCGAGAAAGTGGCCCCGGCCATAACGAACTCCGAGGTCTATGGTATTGGTGCTTGGAGTGTCAGCTCCATTGTGGAATATCTTATGACCGGCCGGACCCCGGATAAACGCTTTGTAGACCCCGAGTTTTGTCCGGTGGGATTTTATCGTATGGCTGATGAGAGCGATCTTATTGCGTTGGCTCGCTATCTTAAGACCGTCAGCGGGGACTAGCCCGGCATGTACTTTCTCGGCATTGAAACCAGTTGTGATGAAACAGCTGCAGCGTGCCTGCGTGTGGAGGGTCGCACAGCTCAAGTCTTAGCCGAAGAAGTGTCATCTCAGTTTAGTGTTCATGCTCTTTATGGTGGAGTGGTCCCCGAGCTTGCATCACGCGAACATTTAGCGGCTTTGCCCGTAATAGTGGAAAGTGTCATGCGTAGCGCCCAGGTGAACTTTGAGGATTTGGCCGCTATAGGTGTTACCCGTGGGCCGGGACTGAAAGGTTGTTTGCTGATGGGTTGTAGCTTTGCCAAGGCGCTTTCCCTGGCTCACAAGCTTGCCTTGATCGGCGTTAATCATATTGAAGCCCACATTCACGCTGCGCTGCTGGATAACCCGGCGTTGTGCTATCCGTTTTTGTCCATGGTGGTATCGGGCGGACACACCGAGATAGTGGAAGTGGAAGGGTTAGGTCGCTATAAGCTTTGGGCCCGCACCATAGACGATGCAGCCGGCGAGGCCTTTGACAAGTCGGCCAATCTTTTGGGCTTTAGTTATCCGGGCGGCGCTAAACTGGCCGAGTTGGCGGAAACCCAGACTAGTTCGCCTTTCAAATTGCCACGGGTCATGCGGGGAACGGAGGGCTTTAGCTTTTCTGGGCTGAAAACAGCTATTGCCATGCTGATTAAAGAACAAGCGACGGCCTTGGCGGCTGACGCTGCAGGTACCCGCGCTTCGCTTGCTTATGCGGTGCAGGAGGCAATAGTCGACAGCTTGTGTTATAAACTTGAAGCGGCGGTTAAGCAGACCGGCGCAAAAATGGTCAGTCTTAGCGGTGGGGTCTCTGCAAATAAGATGCTTCGCCGGAAAGTCGGCGAGCTAAAAGGGGTGAACGCCTTTTTTCCTGAACCTAACCATTGCTTGGATAATGGCGCCATGGTGGCTTTTGTGGCAGCCCGTCGTTATCTTAGCGGTCAGCGTGACAAACTTGATTTTCCGGTGTTGGCACGCTGGCCGGTTGAGGAGCTCGGCGCACTTGATTAGCGGGATGGAGAATAAAACAGTTAAGAGCAGGTTAAGCGAGCTTAAGCTGCGGCCGCTCAAGAGTCGTGGCCAGAATTTTATCATCGATCCGGCGGTGCCGGCCGCGATTGTTGAATTCGGCCGCGCCGATCAAGCCCGGCAAATTGTAGAGATTGGGCCGGGATTAGGGGCTTTAACGGAGCTTCTTAGCCGTTATGGGGAGCTTACGGTGGTGGAAATTGAACCTAAGTTCTGTCGCGATTTGGAGCGGCGTTTTCCCGGCATACGGGTAATTGAGGGTGATATTCGTGGTGTTTCCTTCTCCGCTTT
>Ga0129299_1001460_pt1 | contig 15757 bp, 13 predicted proteins | sample ConPoolayeCmetaG_FD_94477 | JGI IMG/M metagenome (GOLD analysis project Ga0129299, IMG submission 94477) | Hot spring microbial mat communities from California, USA to study Microbial Dark Matter (Phase II) - Cone Pool mat layer C metaG ... | reverse complement strand
TCCCGACATAGGTGTCCTCCCGCGAAAAACAGCGCCCAAACGACCCTAGACCGCCCCGCCGACACGGTCAAGCGTCCCGCGGCGCCATCGAGCCGCCTTTTCGAATTTCGCCCGGCCCTCGCGTGCGGGAAAAACCGTTTGCGCATCCGCATCGAATGCCCGCGGGATGAAGACACGCCGCCCTGGGCCGAATTCCGCTACTGGGTTTTTCTCACGGGGCGACGTGATCGGCGCTGCCGCCCGTTGCCGGCGCTTGATCTCGGGCGGGGCAGGATAGTAGGATGGCGTTCATTCCTGCCCGATCGGGGGCGGAAACACCGGAGATCAGGTTCATGGGACGCGTGTACAATTTTTGCGCAGGTCCGGCGGCCTTGCCGGAGGAAGTGCTGCAGGAGGCGCAGGCGGAACTCCTGGATTACAAGGGTTCCGGCATGTCCATCCTGGAGCACAGCCACCGCGGCAAGGAATATGACGCGGTTCATCAGGAGGCCGTATCCAACCTCCGGAAACTGATGGCGCTGCCGGAGGAGTACGCCGTATTGCTCCTGCAAGGCGGCGCCAGCGGACAGTTCGCCATGGTGCCGATGAATCTGCTCGGCGAAGGCCAGGTCGCGGATTATGTCAACTGCGGCGCCTGGTCCACCAAGGCGATCAAGGAAGCCAGGATCGTCGGCCGCGTGAACGTCGCCGCCGATACCAGCAAGGACATCCCGACGCGGATGCCCGACCCGGCCACGTGGAAACTGACGCCGGGGGCGGCCTACGTCCATATCTGCTCCAACGAAACCATCGCCGGGGCGCAGTTCCGCGAATTCCCGCGCACCGACGCCCCGCTGGTGGCCGACATGTCGTCGGACATCCTGTCGCGCCCCTTCGACATCCGCTCCTTCGGGCTGGTATATGCCGGCGCGCAGAAGAACCTGGGACCCGCCGGGCTGGCGGTGGTCGTCCTGCGCAAGGACCTCGCCGCGCGCGCGTCCGAACGGGTGCCGATCTTCTTCCGCTACCGGACGCATCTGGAGGAAAACAGCCTTTACAACACCCCGCCCTGCTTCGCCATTTACATCCTCGCGCTGGTCACGCGCTGGCTGCTGCGGCAGGGCGGCGTGGACGCCATCGCCCGGCGCAACCGCGAGAAGGCCGCCCGGCTCTACGCGGCGATTGACGGTTCCGGCGGCTTCTACCGCGGCGCCGCCGTTCCCGAATACCGGTCCGACATGAACGTGGTATGGCGGCTTCCCAGCGAGGAGCTCGAGGAACGGTTTTGCAAGGAGGCCTCCGCGGCCGGCCTGAAGTCGCTGAAGGGCCACCGCTCGGTCGGCGGCATCCGCGCCTCCATTTACAACGCCTTTCCGCCCGCCGGCGTGGATGCGCTGATCGAGTTCATGCGCGAATTCCAGCGAAAGAACGGCTGATCGCTCCCGGGGCCGCCAGCGCGTGATCCGCGAGCACCATGTGCGAAAAGTGCTGGTCGGCGAACGCCGGATCGCGGCGCGGGTGCGGAAACTGGCGGCCGAGATTTCGCGCGACCACCCGGAGGATCCGATCGTCATCATCGGCATTCTCCGCGGAAGTTTCGTCTTTCTGGCCGACCTGGTCCGGGCGCTGCGGCGGCGCGGACGGCGGGCGGTCATTGACTTCATGACCCTCCGCAGCTACGGCGCCGGGACGCGATCGAGCGGACGCGTGCGGCTGGCGAAGGGTTTTTCCGCCGACGTCCGCGGCCGCCGCGTATTGCTCGTGGACGACATTCTGGACACCGGGCGCACCGCGGAGTTCGCCCGCCGTTACCTGTTGCGGCGGGGCGCCGCCGGCGTCCGCATCTGCGCGCTGCTGGACAAACCCGCGCGCCGGACGCGCCGCATCGCGGCGGATTACGTCGGCTTCACGGTTCCCGACGTCTTTGTCGTCGGCTACGGACTGGATTACGCCGGTTTTCACCGCGACCTGTCCTCGATCGCCGAGGTTACGTTCACGGATTCAATCCGGGATTGACGGCCCGGCGCGCGGCGGGTAGTCTGCGCGGTCTTTTTTCGCCGGCCGAGGGCCCCTCGCAACGGCGGCGAAGCGTGTGTGCAACCCTGAAGCAGGAGCGATGGACTGATGAACCTGACACCGGACACCCTGGTCTATCTGGCGATCGCGTGCGGCGTGTACGCGCTGCTCTTCGCCTTCATGAAAGCCGCCTGGATCACGCGCCAGGACCCCGGCACGGATAAGATGAAGGAGATCGGTGCCGCCATTCGCGAAGGCGCCATGGCGTTCCTTTCGCGCGAGTACAAGGTGCTGGTCGTCGTCGTCGCGCTCGTCGCCGTCGTGCTGGCGCTGATCAACAAGGGGCCGGTCCGCCTCGTGGCGGGCGCGTTCGTGGCCGGCGCCTTCTGTTCCGCTCTCGCCGGCTTCTTCGGCATGCGCGTGGCCACGGCGGCCAACGTGCGAACCTCCAACGCGGGACGCCAGGGCCTGCCGCAGGCGTTGCAGGTGGCCTTTTCCGGCGGGGCCGTGATGGGCATGTGCGTCGTCGGACTCGGCCTGGCCGGGCTGTCGCTCGTGTTCCTGGCGCTGGTGCGCCGTTTCGGCTTCGACGTGGACACGGTCAAGACGACGGTGCTGCCGGTGCTGACGGGCTTTTCGATGGGCGCCAGTTCGATCGCGCTGTTCGCCCGCGTCGGCGGCGGCATCTACACGAAAGCGGCCGACGTCGGCGCCGACCTTGTCGGCAAAATCGAAGCCGGCATTCCGGAAGACGACCCCCGCAACCCCGGCGTCATCGCGGACAACGTCGGCGACAACGTCGGCGACGTGGCGGGCATGGGCGCGGACCTGTTCGAGTCGTACATCGGCGCGATCGTGGCGGCCATGGTGCTCGGCGCGACGATCACCGTGAACGGCGTCAAGGATATCGCGTTCGTGCTGCTGCCGCTGGTGCTGGCCGGGGCCGGCATCCTGTTCTCCGGCATCGCCGCCACGTTCGTGCGCACCCGCGAGGGGGGCAATCCGCAGGCGGCCTTGAACCGCGGCACGTTCGGCGCGTGCATCATCATGGCCGTCGCCACGTATTTTATCTGCAAGAAACTGCTTCCGGGCGAGTTCAACATTGATTCCGCCGTCGCGGGCGCCGACGCGCTGAAATGCACCAGCGCCGGCGTCTTTCTGGCGACGGTGGTCGGCCTCGCCGCCGGCGCGATCATCGGCCTGCTCGCCGAATACTACACCGCCGAGGGCAAGGGCCCGTCCAACGGCGTGGCGGAGGCCTCGCAGACCGGCGCGGCGACCAACATCATCGCCGGCCTCGGCGTGGGCATGATCTCCACGGCCTACCCCGTGCTCGTGCTCGCCGCCGCGACGATCGCGTGCTACTACCTGGCCGGCCTCTACGGCATCGCGCTGGGCGGCCTCGGCATGCTGGCCACCACCGGAATCCAACTGGCGGTGGACGCCTACGGCCCGATCGCCGACAATGCGGGCGGCATCGCGGAAATGGCGGGACTGCCGAAGGAAGTCCGGCAGCGCACCGACAAGCTGGACGCGGTCGGCAACACGACCGCCGCCATCGGCAAGGGCTTCGCCATCGGTTCGGCGGCATTGACCGCGCTGGCCTTGTTCGCGGCGTTCCGTGAAATCGTGGACCTGAAGATCATTGACGTCACCGACCCCAAGGTCATGGCCGGCCTGCTGGTCGGTTCGATGATGCCGTTCCTGTTCTCGGCCTTCGCGATGAAGGCCGTCGGCAAGGCGGCGTACGCGATGGTCGAGGAAGTGCGCCGCCAGTTCAAATCCATCCCCGGCTTGCTGGAGGGCAAGGCGGGCGTAAAGGCCGACTATGCGCGGTGCGTGGACATCTCGACGGCGGCCGCGATCAAGAAGATGACGGTGCCGGCGCTGCTGGGCATCCTGACGCCGATCGTGATCGGTTTCGTGTTCGGCAAGGAAATGCTGGGCGGATTGCTGGCGGGCGTGACGGCCTCGGGCGTTTTGATGGCGCTGTTCATGTCGAACGCCGGCGGCTGCTGGGATAACGCCAAGAAGCACATCGAGGGCGGCGCGCTCGGCGGCAAGGGCTCCGCGCCCCACAAGGCGGCGGTCGTGGGCGACACCGTGGGCGACCCGTTCAAGGACACCGCCGGACCCTCGCTCAACATCCTGATGAAGCTCATGAGCGTCGTGGCGCTGGTGATTGCGCCGGTCCTGCTGGGCTGGAAGCCGCTGGTGACCTACGTCCTGGCCAACTGGCAGTAAGCCGATCGTTCTGCGCGAAGGCCCCCGCGCCCCGCGCGGGGGCCTTCTTTTTCCGGCGTATTCTCAGCCCGGCGTTCATTCGCGCCGCGGGCGACGAATCCGGCATCGGGTCGCTTTGAAACCGGCCTCCAATCCTCGACTAAACCTATTTCACCCGCAACGGATCCCTGCTCAACCGGCGGTCACGGCTCGGCGGGCGTGCCGCGGCGAAGCGGAGCGAAGCCGGGACGCCTCGCCCTGCCTTTCGTCCAACCCCTGCAAAGGCGATAGACCCGGATCGGTAGGGCGAACCCTCCCGCCTTCGCGCTTCGCGCTACGGCGAGGCACGCCGGGCGAGCCGTCCGACCGCGAGAAGAGCAGGGTTCGATGCAGTGCGCCTCTGCGTCAGGCGAGGATGAGGGCCGGCGGACCGGACTTGTCCATGCGGCCGACGTTGTGCTATAGCTTGTAACCGGCAGGAGGATGTATCGTGAAAATACGAACGGGCTTGACCTGGCTGGCCGCGATCGCCTGCGGTGTCGCGGTTACCGCGACGTCCGCGGAATGGACGCTCGTGGTGGCGCCCGCGCGGTACTCGGTGTTGCAGGCGATGTTCGACGTGGCGCGCCGCCGCCCGGTCGTGCTGGTGTCCTACCAGGGCGATGCCGCGGAGAATCAACCCACTCTCCACGCCTGGAACGGCGAAGAATGGGTGGCGATATCCCTGCGCGACCTGGCGGAAGTGCGGTTTCTCACCGCCGTTCCCACACGCGTCGTGCTGGTGGGCGATGAAAAGACGTTGCCGGCCGCGATCGCCGACGCCGCCGCCTGGTGCCCGCGGACCCTCGCCGTCCCGGCGCTGGACACGCCGACCCTGATCAGCGAGATCGGACGCATTCTCGATTTCTCGCGCGATGACTGGACCTGGTTCGCCGCCCGGTACCGGCTCGAACTGAACGACCGCAACGCGCCGGCCCGCGCCGCCTCCTGGTATCAGCGCCGCGAGAACGCGCCGCCACCGGTGGAACTGCCCCTCTTCCGGCGGCACCGCGCCGCGACGCCCCGTTCCGCCGCACCGGCCATCCCGGTCCCCGCCGCCGCGACGGAAGGCATCGCGGAAATCGCTACACCGGCGGCGGACGCCGCCGAAAAGCCGGCGCCGACGCCCGCGGAAGCGCCGACCCAACCGCCTCCGAGCGCCGAAACGGCGCCGGCCCCCGTTGACCCGAATGCGGGAATCAAGTGAAAAGGACCTCCTGCGCATTCCGGCGGATTCGCTGGCTCCGCGTTTTCTGCGGCGGCATCGCCGCCGGAGGGATCGCCCTTTCGGCCGCCTCCTGCACCTCCGTCTCGGCGCAGGGTTCCGATACCGCGCCGCGTTCCAACAACCTGTTGCCCACGCCCGACACGGCAGTGTTCATCACGCGGGTCGGCGACGAACTGACAATCTCATGGATGGCGAAAACCGGCGCGGTTTACACGTTGATCTCCAAGGATCGGTCGCGCCCCGACGCCGCGTGGACGCCGGTGCCCGGATACGAAAACATGCCCGGCACGGGGAAGCAGGAAAGCATCGTGCTTCGCGTGCCGTCCGATGACGCCCGGGTGTTCAACATCACGTCCGCCCCGCAGACGCCGCCGGCGAGTCGCCGGCGACGGTGAGGCGAAGGCCGCGCCCGCTACCGGAGCGCCGATCGCGGGAAGCCGCCGGATGGGAGAGCAAGCCATGCGCTCGCCGACGATCTTGCGGACGGGGCTGCTGGCAGCCTTGTTCGCGGCAGGAACCGGTTCCTCGACGGGCTCGGAGGAGACCGCGCGCTTCGCGATCGAAGCGCGCGACGCCTTCGAACAGGGCATGGGCGCGTGGGGCGTCCGGTACGACCCGGCCGCCGGCGGCGTCGCCTTGCTCGACCGCGCGCTGATCGAGGATGACGGGCCCGGAGCCCTGCCCTATGTCGGCAAGGACTGGTACAAGCTGCCGCAACCGGGGCGCATCCCGTTGCGCGACGGCCGGCGTGTTCGGAAGGTTCTTCGCGTCCCCCGGCCGGAGGCGTTCTCGGCGCGGCTGGTGCTGGGCGCGACGATGGGCGATGCCCGCGTCACGGTCAACGGCGAAACGCTCGCCGCGGCGACCGGCCGATACCGTCCGGTGCCGGTGGAACTGCTGCGCCGCGGCGACAACATCATCGAACTTTCCGAAGGCCGGCGCGAGTCGCTCGCGCTGTATTCCCCCCTGGCGGAACTGCTCGCCAATGCCCCGGAGCGCGCGGCGGAGCCCCGTCGGAGTTACCGCAGCGACAATGGCGGGCGCACATGGGCGCCGATCGAGGGCGAGTTGTTCGTGCGGCTGGAGCTCATCCAGTACGCGGAAGAAGGCACGCTGCTGTCGCCCCCGATCCTCCTCGCTCCGTCCGACGGGCCGCTGCGTTTTCCGGCGCGGATCGAAACGCTGCGTCTGGAGGCCGAAGGACGCCAGCCGGAGGGGACGCGGGCGGTGTTCTCCATCCGGACGGGACCGACCCCGCTGCCCGGCGAAGGCTGGTCCGTCTGGACGCCGATCGAGGCGTTCGCGCCGACGGAACACGCCTACCTGCAGTGGCGGGCGATCCTTCAGACGGCGGACCCGCGGCAGACGCCCGTGCTCGATCGCGTCATCGTAACCGTCACCCGCCGCCCCGCCCCGCCCGACTGGGCGTCGGCGCTGCGGGTGGAAGCCGCGCACAATCCGGAATTGCGCTTCACCTCGATTCCGTTCGTTTACGAGGATTTTCGGCACCCCAAACTGGCGGCCCTGCGCCGGAATTACGAACTCGACCGCGTGGTGGAGGGCGCGGCGTCGGAATTCGAACGGATGGTGCGGCTGCGGCAATGGACCTATCGCCGGATCAAATACGATGCCCCGAACGAAACCTATCCGGCGTGGGATGCGAATGAAATCATCGAACGGGGCACGGGGTTCTGCGTGCAGTTCGCGATCGCGCAGATGCAGGTGATGCAGAGCATGGGATTCAACGCGCGCTTCGTCTTCGGTTACAACCCCGGTCCGGATTCCGGTCACGAGGTCACCGAGGTCTGGTCGAATGAATACGACAAGTGGATCCTGATGGACGGCCATTTCCATCATGTGGACCCGGAAACGCGCGTCCCGCTCGGAATGATGGAGATCCACGAACGCCTGGTGCGCGCGTATTACGGCCGCGACCGGATGATCACGCCGGAGAATCGCCCGAAGGACCAGAGCGGCGATTTCATTTGGACCGTCCGGGGCGACCGGCTCGAACCCGACCCGGCCGTCCGGCAGGCCAGCGACCTGAACCCGGCGATCTCGCCGCGCTGGAACCGGTGGGCCGTGATCCGCATGATGCCGCGCAACGATTTCCTGTCCCGCCCCCGCCCTTGCCCCTCTTTTCAAGGATTCGGATGGGAGTGGAGCGGGTACGCGGTCTGGCGTCAGCCGCAGACGCCCACGTCCTACAATGCGCGGTATGCGTTCTGGACCGACCGGCGTTCGGATTGGGACTGGACGTTGAACCGCGTCCGATTCGACGTGGCGCCCGGCGGCACGCGCGGCGCCGTCGAGTTCCAGATGGGCACCCAGACGCCCGGCTTCGAAACCTTCGAAGCGCGGCTCAACGAAGGCCCCTGGCATGCACAGCCCGCGCGTTTCACGCAGACGCTTTCGCCGGGAGAAAACCGGATCGAACTGCGGGCGCGCAACGTGCTGGGGGTCGCCGGGGCGCCCAGTTACGTGCGGCTGAACTACCAATCCGACGCGGCGGAGCGCGTTCCGCCGTCCGATCGTCCCCGATGAGTCGCCGGGCCGGATCGGCCATCGCGCGCGCCGGCGCCGTTGCGCGCTTGGCGTCCGCGGGGCGCTGCGGCATAGTGCCTCCATGATCGAAGCGCCTTCGAGTTGCCGCCTGATGCCCGACAACTGGCTGGACCCCCTCCCGCTGCGATCGGCGTTTCCCAGGCCCGAGGCCCCCATCGAGGCGGATATCGGCTGCGGAAAGGGCCGTTTTCTGCTGGCGCGCGCGCGGCGTTTTCCGGAGGTCAACTTTCTGGGAATCGAACGACTGCTCGGACGGCTGCGCAAGGTGGACCGGAAAGCGATCCGCGCGGGATTATCCAACGTGCGCCTGCTGCGCATGGAGGCCTTCTACGCCACGCGCTATCTGATTCCCGACGGCGCGATCCGAACCTATTACATCTTCTTCCCCGACCCCTGGCCGAAGGCGCGGCATCACGACCACCGGCTATGCAGCGCGGCGTACATGGACGCGCTGGCCCGCACGCTGCAACCCGGAGGCGCCGTGCATGTCGCGACCGACCACCTGCCCTACTTCGAGGAAATCGCGCGGACGCTGCGCGCGGATCGCCGGTATGAGGAGATCGCGCCGTTCGAGCCGACCGACGACGAACGCACGGACTTCGAGCTGCTCTATCTGGGGCGCGCGCCGATCGGACGTTGCTCTTTTCGGCGCGTTTTTTCCTTTTGACGCCACCCGCCGCCTGCGCTAGGTTGAACGCCATAGAGACCTTATTGGGGAGCAGCGACCATGGCCGACGAGAAAGACCGTCTCCAACCGAAGGCCGTCCCCGGCGCGCCCGCGACGCCGGCGAAGACCGACACATCCCGCATTGATCTGGCCGATGCAGAGGCGCCGCCGCCCAAGGTCGCGGCGCACGAGACGCTCAACATCAAGGACATCGTCAAAGGCGCGCCCGTGCCGCCCAAGGCCGTGCCGGCGAAGCCGGTGACCACGGTGGCCAAGGCGATCCCGACCGCCGGCCCGAAAACCTCGACCTCGCGCATCAGCCTTGACGCCGCGCTGACGGAGACCAGTTCCGTCGAGGAAGCGGCGAAGGACTCCACCGTGCGCGTGGATTTGACGGCCATCCAGGCCCGGGAAGCGGCCCGGGCGGGCGGCGTCATACCGGACGCTCAGAAGAACCGCACGGCGCGCATCCGCATCGAGGAGCCGGCCGCGGAAGCCGGCGACACGACGCACATCGCGCTCGGTTCCGACACCACCCACATCACGCTGGGGGAAGGCAAGGCCGCGTCTCCGGCGGATACCGATCACATCGCCACGGGCGAACGCGCCGACGAAACGACGCATATCCGGCTGCCCGGCGCCGAGCCGCAACCGCCGCCGAAGACCATCCGTATCTCGCGGCCGGCCACACTGCCGAAGACCGTTGTATTGCCGCGGCCGGATGCGGGGGCCGACGCCCCTCCGGCGACGCCGCCGAAAACGGTGGTGCTGAAGCGGCCGGGCGAAGACGGCGAGACGGAGAAGGGCGCCACATCGCGCATTTCCGTGCCGGAAGGCATTGTGCAGGCCGGCCCGGTCACGCAACGCAAGACCATCCGAATCAAGCGCCCGGACTCGCCGGCCTCCGGTGGAAAGACGCTGGTCATCGCCCGGCCCGCGCGCGCGGCTTCGGTCACGCTGCCGGCGTCGGCGCAGGAACAAGTCGAAGAGGTGGTGCGCGAGCTGAAACAGGACGAGATGCCGGGCGCCGCCTTCGCGGTACTGGCGATCGCGGCCACGTTGGCGGCCGCGGCCCTGGTGTATGTCCTGGCCGCGCAGACCATCGCGCCGAATCTGCCGATGCCCGGACGGCTGCTGTGAGCCGGATGCGCGCGGGTTAGATTCCGGCCTGCTCGACCAGCAGCAACGACTTGGCGTACAAATCGGCCGGGTTCACGGGTTTCATCACGCGCTCGAATCCGGTTTTTTGCGAAGGCCGGTAGAGTTCCGAATCCGTCACGGCAATCACGGGACACCGTGCGCCCGACGGCAGCGCTTGGATGCGATCCAGGGCTTCGTCCCGCTCCTGCGTTTCCACCACGATCAGCTGAAACGAGTTCTCGCGTATCAGGTGCAGGGCCGCGCCGACATCGCCCACGCGTATCGGGCGAAAGATGCCGCGCCCCAGGATCCGACTCAACGATTCGCGCAGGACATCCTCCGGCGCGACGATCAGCACGACGGCGACCCCGAAAAACCGGGCGGACGCGGCCGGTTCCGGACCGAACATCGTCCGCAGACGCTCGCAACACATCTCGAAAGCGCGCAGCAGCGAAGGGGTGGCGCTTTCCGGATGGCCGTACAGCTCTTCGAACAGCGAATCCCATGCCTCGGCGAAGAGGACCGCAAAGCTGCCCTCCGGCTGTGCGCGGCAATGGCCGATTTGCGGCGCGGCGGTCTCGCGAAAGCGGTACAGCGCGTCCCGGAAGCTGTCCGCGGTGCGGGCGGCAAGCACCTCCCGCAATCGCGCCGCGATCAAGGAATCCCAGCCGGCGGGCGCGCCCCCGCCTCCCGCGGGCGCGGCGGGAGGCGCGACCGCGTCCGGCGCCGCCGGCGGCGGGCCTTCCTCCGGCGCCGCCGCCGGCGGCGCGGCCGACTTCAGCAGGGTAACCACTTCTTCGACGACGGCGTTGGGCGTGGTTTCCCGCTTGATCAAATAACGGGTCGGCCGCGCATCCCACGTCTCGCGCATGACGCTATCGGAGCAGACATTGGTGAGGACCAGCACCGGGAGCGCCGCCAGCGCGGGCGAGTTCCGGATGTGCTTGAGCACCTCGATCCCGTTGAGTTTGGGCATATTGAGATCCAGAATGACCAGGTCCGGCTTCACGGCGTCGAGCCGCCGCACGGCTTCCGCGCCGTCCATCACGGATTCGACGTCCAGTCCCGCCCGCTTCAGTTTCGTGACGTAAACGGCAATGATGAAGGGGTCGTCATCCACCAGCAGCACGCAGCGGTTCTTGGCCAACGACGAGCTCATGATTCGGACTCCGTGTTGTAAAACCGGTCCAGGGCGGCGCGGGCCTCGCCATACATCCGCTCCGCCATGTGCCATGCCTGCGCGACCGATGCATCGGGCGCCGTTTCGACCGCGCGCAGCGCCATCGTCAGGCGCGGCAGCCCGCAGGCCGCCGCGCTTCCGGCCGATCGGTGCGCCAGCCGGCGCACGGCTCCGAAGTCGCCCCGATCGAGCGCGATCTTCTGTTCCTGAAACGCGGCGTCGGTCACCTCCCGGAACAACGAGACCAGCTCCAGCGCGTCCGGGCGATTCCCCGAAGCCGCCTCCATCAGTATGCCTTCCACGAAGACCGGCTCGGCCAGGATCGTTTCCTTCGTCTGCGCCTCGGTCGGCATGTTCGTCACGAAGGTTGGACCTCCGCCTCGCGCCGATGTCCGCGCAGGCCGCCGGCCTTTGCCGAGGCGGTTCCGCGCGACTTCAAAAAGCCGACCAGCGACTGCCCGCGCAATGCGACGGCGCCCTGATCCAGCACCGAGGCATCCGGCGTGACGGTCTTGAACACGGGCGGCAGGTGCTCCACCCGAACGATCTTGCCGCCCGACGCCTGCCACGACTGCGCAATGACGGTTTCCATTTCCCGCCCATTCCCCGGCCAGGCATACCCCGCGATGAGGGCCAGGGCCGCGGGCTCGAACTCGACCGGCCCGCCCGCGATGCGACGCGCCAGCTCCAACGCCAGCGGAGCACGGTCCTCGAGCCGTTCCCGCAACGAAGGCAACACGATGTTCAACAGGCTGAGCCGCTGGTACAGCGCGGGGAGGAACGTTCCACCGGCCACCCGGTCGGCGAGCCGCGCCGACGTGGCGGCCAGCAACCGGGCCGTGGACGGCGCCGGCCGATGGTCCCGCGCCGCGGCGCCGGCCAGCAGATCCGCGAGCATCTTCTGGAGACGCTGGGAAAGGCCTTCGACATGATCGAGAAAAAGCGTGCCCGAAGCCGACGCCGCGGAACCGTCCTTCAGGTCCTGGAGGTATTCCGCCACCCGCTCTTCGGCGTCCCGTTCGCAGTCCGCCGTGATAAACGGCCCTTCCCGCCGATGGCTCAATTCGTGGATCAGGTGCGCGAAGATGCTTTTGCCGGTGCCGGGTTCGCCGCAGATCAACAACGGCACATTGGTCAGCGCCAGGCGACGGGCGGACTCCACGGCGCGCCGCATGGCGGGGCTTTCGGCGATGACGCGCATGAAATCCGCCGGCGGAGCGCCCGTCGCCGGCTTGACCGCGGCCAATCGCGCCCGATAGGTGACCGCCCGATCCACCGTGTCGAGCAATTCGGGAATCTTCAGCGGCTTGACGACATAATCGAACGCGCCGCTTCGCATGGCGCGCATTGCCGTCTGCACGTCATCGTTGGCCGTGATGAAGATGACGGGCACATCGCGTCCCTGCCCGTGAATCGCCTCCATCAGGGCGATGCCGTCCATCGGACGCAGCATCAGATCGGTCACGAGCACGTCGAACGACCGCTGCTCGAAACGCGACAGCGCCGCGGCCGCCGAATCGGCCGAATCCGTTTCGAAGCCCCGCTTGCGAAGCACCTGCTCCAGAATGAGGCGGAGCGGCGGATCGTCCTCGACAATCAATATCGAATTCACGCTGTTTCCCTGCCGTGCGCGGCCATCCCGATCGAATGACGTTCCATTATCGGCGACGCAACACGAATGTCAATTCGGCGCGACGTCCAGCGCGGCGGCCTGGGCGCGGCGCCACGTTTCCGCGCCGGCGAGGGCGAGGTCCAGCATCTCGTCCAGTTCCGCCCGGCTGAAGGAGCGGCGTTCGGCCGCGCCCTGCACTTCGACGAAACGGCCTTCGCCGGTCAGCGCGACGTTGATATCCACTTCGGCGGCGGCGTCCTCCTCGTAACAGAGGTCGAGCAGCGCGCGCCCCCCCACCCGGCCGACGCTGACCGCGGAAATCGAGTCCGTCAGCGGCCGGCCGGCGAGCCGTCCGGCCGCCCGTTCCCGGCGCAGCGCCAGCGCCAGCGCCACATACGCTCCGCTGATCGCCGCGGTCCGCGTGCCGCCGTCCGCCTGAACGACGTCGCAGTCAATCCAGACCGTCCGCGCGCCGAGCGCGCGCAGGTCGGTCACCGCGCGCAGCGCGCGGCCGATCATCCGCTGGATTTCCATCGTGCGCCCGCCGACACGGCCGGCGGACGCCTCCCGGGGAGTGCGGGCCGCCGTCGCATAGGGCAGCAGGCTGTACTCGGCCGTCAGCCAGCCGCCCTCGATCTTCTGCTCCCGCATCCAGCGCGGCACGCCCTCTTCGATCATGGCGGCGCACAGCACCCGGGTGGATCCGAGATGCACCATCACCGACCCGGCCGCCGCGGGCGCGGCGCCGACGTCCATGCGAATCGGGCGCAATTCGTCCGCGCGCCGTCCATCGGGGCGGGCCGGAACGCTGGGCGGGAGGACGGTGCTCTCGTTCATGGCGGCATCCTATTTGCGGTTCGACTTGCGATTCGGGCGCGGCGCCCCGCCGGCTGCGGACTCGCCAATGGCGGCCAGCAACCCCACGGCCGCCAGGCTGACCACCAGGCTGCTTCCGCCGTGGCTCACGAACGGCAACGGAACGCCCGTCAGCGGCATGGCCTTCGTCACGCCCGCGACGTGCACCAGTGTCTGCGCCGCCAGCGCCGTCGTCAAGCCGCCGGCCAGCAAGCGGGAAAACGGATCCCGTTGCGCGCCGGAGATGCGCAGTCCCGACGAAAAAACGACCAGATACAGCAGCAGCATCAACCCGCACCCGGCGAATCCGATCTCCTCGCCCCAGACGGCATAGACGAAATCCGAGGAGGCGATCGGGACCAGATGGGGGAAACCGGCGCCCAGGCCGCGGCCCCACAGCCCGCCGTGATACAAGGCGGCCAACCCCTGCAGAGACTGCCAGCCGCTTCCCGCTTCGTCCCGGAAGGGATCGCGCCAGACGTCCCATCGAATCCGGGCATGCGGCACCCAGTGAAAGGCGGCCGCGGCCGCCAGCGCGGCCAGCAGCAGGCCCGCCAGCGCGTGGGACGGCCGCCCGGTCGCCAGCGCGAACATGACCACCACGGTGGCCGCCAGCAGCAGGGCGAACCCGAAGTCGCGAACCAACGCCAGCAACAACAGCGAACCGCCGCCGAAGACCGCCAGCGCCATCACGGTTCCCGGCGACAGGGCGGGCAGCCATCCGCGGCCGGGCCCCACTTCGCGCCGGGCCAGCACGCCGGCGAAACACAAGGGCAGGAAAAGTTTCGCCGCCTCCGACGGATTGGTCAGGCCGAACAGGTAGAGTCCCCCGCGAAAGCGCCGGCCCATCGCCAGCAGGAACGCCAGCACCCCCAGCGCCAGCAGACCGGCCGCCCACCAGACGGACTCCAGGCTTCGATGCCGTCCCGCCCGCAGGGTTCGGTACACGCCGATCAGCAGCACGGCGCCGATCGGCAGGCCCCAGTCTGCGCGCAGGGTCGGCCACGCGGTTTCCGCGCCGCCCAGACGCAGCCGTGCCAGCAAGCCCATACCCACCAGAGTCCACGCGGCCGCCAGCAAGCGGACAGACTCGCCGCGACCGCTGACCGCGGCCAGCACGCCCAGAACGGTCAGGAAGAAAGCCGCCGCCCGCAGGTGACCCAGGGGCAGTTCCGGCGCCTGGCTCAACCGGTTGACCAGCAGCCCCGCAAAGCCGATGCCAAAAACGGCGGCCGCCGCGCACCATATGGGAAGCGCCGAGGGATTCGCAGCCCCGCGCTTGCGGCTCCGGCGGCTCACCGCGGTTCCTCCCCGGCGCGTCCGTCCAGCAATCCGCATTCAAGGGCGGAACGCACCAGCCGCGCGGCGATCGGCGCAGCCGTGATGCCGCCGGCGCCGCCATGCTCCACGAACACCGCGAACGCCAGGGCGGGGCGATCGAACGGCGCGAAACCCGCGAACCAGGCATGGTCGTCGCCGCGCGGATTCTGGGCGGTTCCCGTTTTTCCGGCCACCTCAACCCCTGGGACATCCGCCCTGCGCCCCGTTCCGCGCTGCACGACCTCCCGCATGAGCGTTTTCAGAATCCGCGCCGTCTCCGGTTTGAAGAAACGCCCCAACGGCGACGGCGGCGCATCGGCCGACAGGCGCGGACGCCAGACCAGCCCCCCATCGGCCACGGCGGATGCCAGCACGGCCATCTGCAGCGGGGTGACCAGCAGACTCCCCTGCCCGATGGCCAGTTGCGCCCGCCGGCCGGCGTTCATGTCGGAGGTCTCGAAGCCCTGTCCCGGTCGCGACGCCATGCGCCCGCCGTCGGCCTCGAAAATGACGCAAGACTCCGCGATGCGAAGCTGCCGCCCCAGCTCGGCGAATCGTTCGGCGGAAGCCCCGGCCCCCACCTGGGCAAAGAAGACGTTCGAAGACCGGACAAACGCTTCCCGAAGATCCAGCCGTCCATGTCCGGGCCATTCGCGCCCCTCGCGCGCCGCGGCATAGTACTCATGGTCGCGGATCGGCCGCGCGCCCGGCACGGGCACGAACCCTTCCCCCGGACAATTCAGGGTTCCGCGAAAACCCGACTCGAGGGCCAGCGCCGCGATGGCGATCTTGAAGGTCGAGCCGGGCGGGTACAGTCCGTGCAGCGCGCGGTTGACCATCGGCGCCTCCGCCGGATCGGCGGAAAGGCCGGCGGACGGATCTTCGGGATCGAACGACGGCGCGCTGACGAGCGCCAGCAGCGCGCCGTCGTTC
>Ga0129299_1001458_pt1 | contig 15759 bp, 10 predicted proteins | sample ConPoolayeCmetaG_FD_94477 | JGI IMG/M metagenome (GOLD analysis project Ga0129299, IMG submission 94477) | Hot spring microbial mat communities from California, USA to study Microbial Dark Matter (Phase II) - Cone Pool mat layer C metaG ... | reverse complement strand
CCTTTCGATTCGCGGTCTGCCCGCTATACTGCCGGCGTCGCCGGTGCCCGGAACCGAGGGGCGACCCTCGGCGGGATCGTAACCGGTTCAGACCCCCAACGGTGGCGCGTGCCGGGACGAGTGGGGCGGTGCGGTGAGCGACCAGGGCCTCTCACGGGTGTCCCGGCTGCCTGCCGGGCTTGCGTCCCGTGGGCGGCTTGAGCGGGAACTTCGGCGGGCGACGGCGGGTTGGCCGAGGGCGATAGCGACGAGTTGCCCGAGTGCATGTTAAGGTGGGCACGGAATTCACGAACCTCGGCCTGAAGGTGCTGAATCTGGGCCTGCAAACGCGTCGCTCGCTTGGCGAATTGAGCACACACAGGCGGCAACCGGGATCAGGTGCTGACCCTGGCGTGCTCATCAGCCCTGATCCGATGGTGGTGACAAAAACCGACAGAAAGACAGCGGACTCAACCGGTTTTCCCTTGCATTTGTGCGGGGGGGCACGCTACCGGCGAATCAGGCTATGTGGGTCTGAACGGTTACTGCCCGGCAAGCCCGGCGCGAACCCCCGGGCGGGTCTGGCGGCTTGACTTCCGACAATGGCCAACCGAAGATCAAGACAACTTCTCTCACAAGGACTCCGCGAACACGCCGCGGGGCAAGGCGTGTGAGCAACGAGCAACTGCCGCACCGCGAGCGAGGTAAGGTGAGGAGCGAGCCCCCGCCTCTCGCCCCTCTTCCTTCCTGGCCGGAAGCATTTCGATTGGGGGCGATGGAATGCCGGGGAAGGAAGGCGGCATCGCCTCGCGGTGGGCGATCCTCTGCATGAGAAAGGGCGGTGGAGTTGAAGATGACGCCGGATGATATCCTGGGGGATGTCGGAGGGATCGTTCAGCTCGAAGGAGAAATCCTCTGCCATGTCGAACACCAGGGGGCGTACACGGATGTGGGAACGGAGGAGGAGCTGTGCCTGATCGGAGAGTTGGCGGAACGACCCTGGCGGGAGGTCGTCCAGGAACGCTATGCCGCCACCGCAGCCTGGTTGTATCGCATCATCACGGATGACTCGCGGAGCCGGATGCTCACGGTATTGAACCCGCCCGCGGGCGGACGTTTCCTCGACGTGGGCAGCGGATGGGGGCAAGTCACCATCCCCCTGGCTCGTCGGGGCGAGACGCACGCCCTGGACCTCACATTGAACCGGCTGCGGATTCTCCGGGAGATCGCCCGGCAGGAGGGCGTGCAGCCGCGTTTGCACTGTGGCAACCTCTTGACTTATCCATTCCGGGATAACCTCTTCGACCTCGTCATCCTCAACGGTGTTCTGGAATACCTCGGCCTTGGGCGAACGGAGGGCGACTGGCGGTCACAGCAGGAGGCCCTGCGGCGAGTTCGGTCTCTCTTGACGACGACGGGTCGCGCCTACGTGGGCATAGAGAATGCCATAGGGCTCAAGTATCTGCTTGGGGCCCCGGATGACCATACGGGCCGCGGCCACTTCACGTTTTTACTCGATCGGACGGACGGTACGGAGGCTCGCACTTGGGCGCTCGATCAGTACCTGAAGCTGTTTTTCGAAGCCGGGCTGGAGCCCGAGCAGGTCTACGCCTGTTTCCCGGATTACAAGCTTATCCAACACCTGGTGCCGCTGTCGGCCGTCGACCAGTTCCTGTTGGAGAAGGGATTGCCGGCCCGCGAGCACAGCGGGGCAGATGGCGCTCCCCTGGGAATGGACGAGGCGCTGAGGTCGCTCTATCAGACGTTGGCCCGCCTCGGGATATCCCGCCACTTCGTGCCTTCCTTCGGATTCGTATTACGAAGGCGGGCACGCCCTGCGGTACTGATCAACGGTCGCCCCGAAACGATCGAACGAGCGGTCTCCGAGGTACTGCCCGGAGAGGACCGGGACCGGTTTCGGCTGACGCCCACCCTTCCCAGGGTCAGTTATACCGAAGCCTGCCAGACTCGGCGGTACTTCATCCAGGAAGGCAACCGGCCGGTGGCTTCGGTGAAACAGGTTCCCCTAACCTCCCTATTTAACGCCGAAGCCATCCTGGCGGTCTATGCCGAGTATGGCAAGGCCCGGACGTTTCGGCCGGTTCGCCTGTTGAAGTCGTGGAAAGACGAAGAATCGCTCTGGCTGGTGGAGGAATACGTTCCCGAGGCGGTGACCCTGGACGATTTGGTACGGGATTGCAGACTCACGCCCGACGAGGCTACCGAGCGCATTGTGACGATGGCGGACGACATCTGGGAATTGTCTGCCGAGGTGAACCTAGCCCTGCTGCAACGCCAACTGGACGAATGCGAGAGCTTTTTCTTGGAGTTGTTCGAAGACCGCACGGCGGCGTTGATCTTCTATCGCTCTTTCCGGGAGATGATCTGGCAGGTTCGCGACCGCCTTCGTACCGTGCTGACCACCCGGGATTACATCGGCCGCAACATCCTGCAATCTGCGGACCGCGAGTGGGTGTTGATCGACTACGATCTTGCCACGCGATCCACGTTGTTTCCGGTGGATCTTGCCCGCAACTTCATTCAGGTACCTTACTGCACTGAGCGATTGCTGCGGGCCCGGGCTTTCGCCGAACTGGATTCCCTGCTCATCAAGATCGCCGCCACCGCCGCGGAGTGCGCGTTGCAGCGGCAGGTTCTTCCGCCCGATCGGCACGAGGCGATCATCGGCCTTTATCGATCACACTTGCTGGGTCTGCTCTCTCCGCAGCAGATGAGGAGCGCTGAAACCCACCGGGCGAATCTCGATCTCGAAATCGAGAAGGCGCGGGTCTATCAGGCGAATCTTGAAGGTCAGCTTCAGGCCCTGCGGGGCGAGTTGGCGGAGGCGGCCCGCTATCAGGCGAATCTTGAAGGTCAGCTTCAGGCCCTGCGGGGCGAGTTGGCGGAGGCGGCCCGCTATCAGGCGAACCTTGAAGGTCAGATTGCCACCCTCCGCCGGCCGCGGGTCGACGTGATGGTGGTCAACTACAACGGCCGCCGATGGATCGATGGTTTCCTGGAAAGCCTGGAGCAGGCTTCCTATCCGGCCGATCGTCTTCGGCTGATCTTCGTGGACAACGGCTCCACCGACGGCTCGCTGGAATACGCGCGGGAGAGGGCCGCGAGGCTGGGTTTCCCGACGGTCTTCGTGCCCACGGGTCGCAATCTCGGGTTCACGGGCGGCTACGAACAGGCCTTCCACTGCGGGGATGCCGAGTACTACTTTGTCATCAACACGGATACGCGGATGGCGACGGATGCCATCCCGCGGCTGGTGGAGGTCCTGTCGGCGGATCCGCGAGTGGGTCTGGCCGAGGCCCGTCAATCGCCTCGGGAGCACCCGAAGTACTACGATTCGGTCACGGGCGAGACCAGTTGGTGCAGCGGCGCCTGCGTCATGGTGCGAGAGAAGGCCTTGCGCAGCGTCGGTGGCGGCTTCGATCCGACTTTCTTCATGTACGCCGAGGACGTTGATCTGTCCTGGCGGATGTGGCTGCACGGCTGGAAGTGCGTCTATGTCCCGGACGCGGTGGTCGAGCACTTCACCGAGGATCTCGATCCGCAGCGGGACCATAGTATTCAGCATTACTACAGCATGCGGAACGGCGCCGTGATGCGAGTCTTGTACGGCACCTGGTTCGAGGCCGTGCTGCACTACGCCGCCATGCTGCGGGTGGGCACGCTCTCGCGGAACCCGTGGTGGCACAAGCGGCTGACGCTGAAGGCGGCGATGGCGTCGCTGTGGCATCTGCCCCACGCCCTGCGGAAGCGTCGGTCGCTCCGCAGACTGGGCCGCAGCCCCTGGGTGTTCTTCAATGGCTGGTTGTACGGCCGGCATGCCCGCGATCCGGCGGCAGAGGAGGCGGGGGTTCCCGTGGCGGACCTGCTGTCGCTGTGGCCCGCGGTTCGCCGGACCTTGGGTCACGATCTGCCGATCGACCAGCACATCGTGAGCATCCCCGTGGTGTATGTCGGCGGTGTCCGCCGTCGAGCGGCTCTTGTCTTTGACTCCGGCCGGCTGGAATACGACCTGACCGTTCCGCCCGGCGCGGTGCTGGCCGGGGCCATCGCCGTTCCGGAGGAGGCGTGGAAGGATTCGGCGGTGGGGCGGTTCGAGGTTCTACAGGACGGGCAGCCGGTCTGGCAAAGTGAGTTGGATCTAGGGAGCCTGGCCAAGCGGCAATGGGTTCCTTTTGAGGCTGTTCTGGCACCGACCCCGATCGGGCGACGTTCACGGATCACGTTGGCGTTTCACGGCCAGCGGGATTTGGTGTGGGGATTGTGGGGCGAGCCGCAGCTTTGCCGAAGGCTCGCCCAGCCTCAGACGGCCCAGAAGGGGGGCGGTCTGGCGACCGGGCCGGCGACCGGCCCGGTGATCTCGGTGGTCATCCCCACGCACAATCGGGCGGACAGTCTGCCACGCACGATCCACCGTCTGATGGCCCAGGACGTTCCGAAAGAGCGATTCGAGGTGATTCTGGTTGACAGCAACTCGGTCGATGCGACCCCGGAGGCGGCCGCACGACTGGCCCGTGAATACCCGAATCTGCGTACGCTGCGTTGCGACCGGCCCGGTGCGGCAGCGGCCCGCAATCTGGGCCTGGAGTCGGCCGTGGGTTCGCTTGTGGTCCTGATTGACGACGACATCCTGGTCCGGCGGGATTTCGTGCGGCAGGTGCTCAAAGCGGCGGAGGTCCATCCGGGCCGCGTGCTGTTGGGAAGGATTCTCACCTGCTGGGAGGGTTCGTGCAATCCATTTCACCGCTACCTCTTGCAAGTGCAGGATGTGAACATCTACGACTTTCCGGACCCTGCCGATGTCCCCCCAAATTACTTTTACACGGCCTGCGTGGCGATCCCCCGCGAGGTGCTGGGCACGCTGCGGTTCGACGAAGGTTTCCGGGTGTATGGCGTGGAGGACATCGAGTTCGGCTTCCGCCTGCTGGCCGGAGGGACTCGCATGGTTTATCTGCCGGAGTTGCAGGTGCTGCACGATTACCACCCGACGTATCGAGTCTATCGTCGCAAGAAACACAAGGCGGGGTACTCCCTGGGGTACTTCCTCTCGGAGCATCCCGAGCACGCGGAACGCTTCCAATTCGGGCTGCGGTTTCGCCGGTTCTATCATCTTTGGCGGGCGTTGCGGACGCTTGGGGCGCCGGTGGCGGGGCTGCTCTACCTGTGGGAGCGGCTCTTGTATCACGACGGGCCGATCAACCGGTGGCTCCACCGCTGGTGGTATGCCGACCTGCGGATTCAGTTGTACTCCGGTCTGAAGCGGTTTCGGAGGGGTGCATCGCCGCCTTAGCCGGCACGGGCGAACGCACGGGTGGCCGCCTTGCGCAAGACCGATCGAAGCCGCGGCGGATTCGAGGCTCCCCGCTTGGGGCGGGGTCCTGGTTGTCGATGCTCGACAATCCGGCCTCGTCGGGCGATAATCCGGCTTTACTCCGGGAGGCACGGCGGCGCGAATGACCCAGGATACCCTCTCCACCCTGGCCAAGACGAAGAAATGGTCCGACCTTGAGCGCGAATGGCTTGCGGCGATCGAGCGCCCCGACGCCGACCCGGCCGTTTTGCTTCCGGTGATCGACCTTGTGGTGGAGGGGGGGAAACCGGAACTGGCCGAAACCATGGCGTGGGCCTGGCTTTCCGCGATGAAGGAATCCCACCCCCCGGCCGAGGCCTTGCGGCTGGGTCGCGGCTTGCTGCTTCGCCTGCCGGACGGCAATGAGTTGCGTGAGGAAATCCTCAGCCTCTATCGGCAGACGCATTCCGACCGACCGGATCTGGAAAACTGGATTGACCGTTCCGGCCTGAAGTCGGGCAAGTCCGTTCGTCGGGCCATGACCTATCTCACGACGGCGCTCCGGCTTGCTCCGGGCGTCTGCCTGGTGCATAAGACGGAGGATTCCGCGGCGGAGGTCGTCGAGATCGACCTGGAAGCCGACACCGCGACCCTCCGCGGCAATCGGCGGACGACCACCCTCGAGATCGGGCGGCTGGTGGATGACTACGAGATCGCCGACGAACACGACTTTCGCGTATTGAGCCAGCTTCATTCCGATCGTCTGGCAGAGCTGCTCAAGAGTGAGCCGGTCAAGGTGGCGATCGGCATCCTCCGTGCCCACGGCAACCGGATGGACCGCGATGCGATCAAGCTGCTGCTGGTACCGCGGTATCTCGCCGCCGAGGAATGGAGCGACTGGTGGGCGAAGATTCGCGAAGGCGTGAAACGGTCGGCCCACCTGCGGCTCGAGGGCCGCTCGCCCATGTTTCTGATCTACGACCCCGCCGGCGGTCAGACCGCCGAAGCGGAGGCTCTGGCGGCGTTCAAGGAGGCGGCGGCCCCCTCGCAATGGCTGGACGTCATCGACGGCTACCTGCGAGATTGCCGCCAGCGGGGTTCGCCCGTGGACGTCGGATTGCTGGAGAGGTTCCGGCAATCCCTGGCGGAACAGATGGAACGCTATCTCCGACACAAGGAGCCGATGGCCGCCTTTGCCGCGGGGCTGGTCCTGGCGCGGATCGCCGAGGAAGGCACAGGCCCGGCGGAGGAGGCCGGGGGGTATCCCGTGCAGATGTTGCGGAAGTCCGGGGATCCGGCGGCCCTGGTCAGCGGGTTGGACGACGCCAGGCTATGGACGCTGGCCTTACGGGCCGTCGAGCGGGCGTTTCCCGATACGTGGCCGCAACTGTTCGCTCGTTTGATCCTGTACGCTCCCGCCGGGCAATGCGACGTCCTCGCCAAGCGGGTGGAGTCGGCAGGGCGCGGCGACCTGCTGCCGCCGATCGTCGAGCAGATCCTGGCGGATCCCGGCCGCCACACGGATCCGTTGATGTGGCTGTGGAAGAAGCCTGCCGGCGAGACGACGCTGCCGATACCGCCGCGACGGGAACTCCTCAACATGATTTTGGGCCTGGTCGGCCCGGCGCGGGCTTCGGATGGCAAGGCGGCGGACCAGACGATCAACGAGATGCGGGCCAAGGTCCGGGCCGGCCTGTCGGCCAGGGACTATGCCGGTTTTCGCGAGGCCATCGCCGGGCTGGATCTGCCGTTGGCCCAGACCGTCCGGCGGCAGATTGAGCGGGCGGAGGGTCTCGGCCCGAGGGTCCAGGAAGACATGCTGAACATCCTGCGGACCCATTATCCGAAGCTGTATGTGAAGGCCCGCGTCGAGATCTGGGACGACGAGTCCGTGCTGTATTTCACAGAGGCGGGCTTGAAGCTGAAGGAAGCGGAGCTGAACGAGATCGTCAACGTGAAGATGCGCGAGAACGCCAAGGCCATCGGCGAGGCGGCCGCGCACGGCGATTTGAGCGAGAACTCCGAGTACAAGTTCGCCCTGGAGGAGCGGGACCTCCTGCGGGCGCGCATGGCCCAGCTCAACATGGAGATCTCCCTGGCCCGCGTGCTGGAGCCGTATCAGGTGCCCAGCGACATCGTCAGCATCGGCCAGCGGATCACGCTGCGGCCCACGGCCGGGGGCGAACCGCTGGTCATCGGCATCATGGGGGCGAACGACGGCGACACGGCCCGCCGCGTTTACTCGTACAAAACTCCGCTGGCCCGGCTGATGCTCGGCCGCCGGGTGGGGGATGTCGTGAACATCGCCTTGGGCGACGCACCGGCGGCGGATTACACCATAGAGAAGATCGAGTGCGCCGTGTGAGCGGGGCCGCGGCAGGGCTGGCGTCTCGGCGGCCGGCGGCGTGCGGCGACGGCCCGAGGCGGCGCTGGAGTCGAGCGAGGGCCGGTGAAAAAGCCGGCGGCGGCACCGGGAGTGGCCCCAGCACCGCCGCGGATGTTTGTTCCCACAAGCAGGGAAAGCGGGGGTGATCTGAGCGATCAGCTCTTGCCCTTGAGTTCCACCTTCCCGCCGGCTTCTTCCAGTTCCTTCTTGAGCTTCTCGGCCTCCTCCTTGCCAATGCTTTCCTTGACCGGCTTGGGCACGCCGTCCACCAGGTCCTTGGCCTCCTTCAGGCCCATCTGGGTCGCGGCGCGGACGACCTTGATGACGTTGATCTTGTTGGCCCCGGCATCGGTCAGGATGACGTCGAAGATCGTCGGCGCCTCCGCGGCTTCCGCTTCGCCGCCGCCGCCGCCACCCGGTCCGGCGGCCATCATGACAGCCCCGCCGCCGGCCGGCTCGATGCCGTAGGCCGCCTTCAGGTAGTCCGCCAGGCTCTGCGCGTCTTTGACGGACAGGTTGACGATCTTGTCTCCCAGGTCCTTGATCTCTTTGCTGAATTCCTTCGCCGGTGCTTCGGCCATGAGTGTCTGCTCCTGTCTTCCTGCGGCGGACCGTCAGCGATCCGCCTGTATCCGCGACCCGATAGCTGAGGCCCCGTTGGCCTCCATTTAACCCGCGGTCTCGCCGAGACGCGTTTCCGGGACAGTCGGGTTCGTGAACGGTCTTCGTGGCAGTGGCGGTCGGATCGAAGCGGAACCGCTTCCCCGTCAGGCCACGTGCTTGATCTCCTCGCCTTTCTCCAGCTTCTCCACAATCGCCTTGAGGCAGCCGGCGATCTTGCCGCCGACATTCAGGCAGCCCGCAATCCGCCGGGCCGGCGAGAGGAACAGCATGACCACTTCGCCCTGGAGCTCGGCTTTGCTCCGGCGAGTGGAGACCTGCTCCACGGTCAGGACGTCCGACTCGCCGTCGACGACGCCAAACTTCAGTTCGACGGCGGGAAAATCCTTGGCCAGCCGCAGCAGTTCCTTGGCCGTATCCGCCGGGCTGACCCCGCCGGTCACGAAGGCGCACGGGCCGGTCAGCCGGTCCCCCAGAGCGGCCAGCGGAGTGCCGGCCAGCACCCGGCGGGCGGCGCTGTTCTTGACCACATGGACTTCGATGTTCTTCTTGCGGAGCTCGCCGCGGAACTCGTTGGCGGCCACGCCGCTGAGGCCGTGGACGCTGATGACGAGGATGCTCTCGGCGTTGCCGTAACGCTGCCGCAACGCCTGCTCCACCATATCCTTGATGACGCGACTCATAAAGCTACCCGCCTTGGCAGATCACTGGGCGACCTGCACTTGTATCGCCGGGGACATGGTCCCGCTGATGCACACTTTCTTCAGGTACGTTCCCTTGCTGGAGGACGGCTTCATCTTCTTGATGTGGTCGATGAGAGCCAGAATGTTTTCCTTGAGATCGGCTTCGCTGAAGTTCACCTTGCCGACGATGGCGTGGACGTTGGCGCCGGCGTCGTTCCGAAACTCGATCTTGCCGGCCGTGAACTCACGCACCGCGGTTTCGATGTCGGCGGTGACCGTGCCGTTCTTCGGCGTGGGCATCTTGCCCTGCGGACCCAGGACGCGGCCCAGCTTGCCGACCTTGCCCATGGCCCGCGGGTGGGCGATGGCCACGTCGAAGTCGAGCCAGCCGTCACTGACCTTCTTCACCAGGTCGTCCACGTCCGCCTCGATCGCCCCGGCGGCCTTGGCCTTGACGGCGTCGTCCCCGTCGCAAAAGGCGATGACCCGCTTGGTCTTGCCGATGCCCTTGGGCAGCGAGACGGCGCCGCGGATCATCTGCTCGGCGTGCTTGGGATCGATGCCGAGGTTCAGCACGATATTCACGGTGGAAACGAATTTGGTGTTGCCGGAACCGGAGTGCAACTGCTTGAGCAGTCTGATGGCCTCGTCGAGGGGGTAAGCCTTGTGGCGATCAACCTTCTTGAGATTCTCGCGGTGCCGCTTGCTCCGCCCTCTCATCGAGCGGCCCCGCGACTTCTTCTGACCGAGCGGCTGATCGCTGGTGTCAACCTTCTTGGGTTTGGACTTGCTCTGGGTCTTGGGAGCAGGCTCCGCGGCGGTCTCCGCGGGCGGCGGACCTTCGGTCAGGCCGGGAGCCTTCGCTTCCGGAGCGGGCTTGGCGCCCTTCTTCCTGGGTGCTGCTGCGGCCTTCGGCGGACTCTCCGCCCCGGCGGCGCCGCCGGCCACGTCAGACTCTTTCTTGGCCATGGAAATCCCTCATGCGGTAACGACCCTCACAGGTCTGCCACGATTGACGGCTCGTGGTCGAGCCAAACGCGTTTTGTGCCTTCAGGGCGATCGCGGCCTCGATGGGCCGACCGCCCCTCCCGTCGCGCGATCAGCCCTCGATTTCGATGCCCATGTTGCGGGCGGTTCCCGCGACGATCCGTTTCGCGGCCTCGATGTTCCCGAAGCAGTTCAGATCGGCCAGTTTGGTCTTGGCGATCTGGGTGATGGCGGCGTCGGTGACTTTACCGACTTTTTCCTTGTTGGGCGTGCCGGAGCCTTTGGCCACTTTCGCGGCATCCTTCAGCAGGACGGAAGCAGGCGGGCTCTTGACGATGAAATCGAACGTCTTGTCCGCGTAAACGCTGACCACGGCGGTGACCGGCATGCCGTTCAAATGCTTGGTGCGGTCGTTGAACTGCTGCACGAACTGCCCGGGATTCACGCCATACTGACCGCAGGCCGGGCCGATCGGCGGGGCGGGGGTAGCCTGCCCGCCGGCGCCTTGGACCTTGAATACGAACTTGGGAACCTTCTTCTTCTTTGCCACGGGAAAACCTTGCTTGCCTTGCCGGCCGCGGGGGCCGGTCGCCACCCAGTTGCCCTCGCGCCGGTCTCGCCTTGGGCCCACCGGCGGGAGATGAGACGGTCGTGGCCGTCTGAATCCCTGCCGGGGGTGCGGGGCTTCTCTAGGTCAACTCCACTTGCCAGTATTCCAGATCGATCGGGGTCGGCCGGCCGAAGATGGTCACGATCACGCGAACCTGACCCTTGTCCGGGAAGACCTCGTCGATTTCACCTTCAAAGTTCTCGAATGGGCCTTCCTTGACCTTGATCGGATCGCCCTTCTTCATGCCCGCCATGCCGGCCAGGGTGGGCTGCTCCGCCGATTTTTCCACCACGGCGAGCATCTTCTCCACGTCGTGAGGCTTCATCGGCGTGGGCTTGCCGTCCGAACCGATGAAGTCGCCGACGCTGGTGGTCTCGCGAACCATGAACCAGACGTCTTCGGGAACGCTGCCGTCCTCCTCCACGGCCATCTCGATGAAGACATAGCCGGGGTACAGCTTGCGATCGAAGACCTTGGCGACGCGGCCGCGCATCCGCTTCTCCCGCTGGGTCGGCACCAGGATACGGCCGATGCGGTCCTCGAGGTGCTCGATGGCCACCTTGCGGGTCAGGGCTTCGCAAACCTGGTCCTCACGATTGCTGGCGACGCGGAGGACGTACCAGGCCATGCCGGGGCGGCACAACGGCGTGGCGGCGGCCTCCCGGCCGGCGGCGGTCGCTGCCGCGGACCCCGCAGACTCCGCCATCGGGGGCGTGACCTCCAGGTTGTCAGGCTCACCGGGCAAGGGTCAGTCTCCTTGGTTGGCCGAAACGGTCGGCTCAGCCCCGGAAGAACTTCCACAGGCTGTCGAGGAACTCCGCGCCCTTCAGCACGCCGATCTTCGTGAAGAAGATCATGAAGCCGATATCCACGACGAACAGCAGGATGCTCAGCACGATCACCACAAAGACCACGACCTTGGTCGAGCCGACGATGTCCTTGCGGCTGGTCCAACTGACCTTCTTCATTTCGCTTTCGGTGGCGATCAGGAAGTCGCACACCTTGCGGTTCAAGCCCAGCAGCCAGTAGCCCACGGCGCCGAAGATCGCGATCACCGCGATGGCCGCGCCGACCTGCCAGAGGCGGGCGGTAGCGGGGTTGGTGCTGACCACGGACAGCTTCTCGTGAAGGAAGACCGCCAGCCAGATCACCATGACACCCAACGCGACCGCCGTTCCGATGCGAGTGTGGGTGCCCTGGCCGAGTTTGTAGATGTTGAAGATGCCGCGACGCTGGGATCCGACCGGCTCGGCGGCTTCGTCGATCGACCCGCGATACGGGCGGCGGTCTTCGCCAACACCTTCGATTACCTCAGACACACCAGACTCCTTGTCGGCGATCCACGGGACCGCCAGCCGGCTTCGGCCCGGGCCTGCTCAACCGGGCGGCAGGCCTCGTCACTCGCTCAACCTGCCCGACCACAGGAGCGAAGGGACTCGAACCCCCAACCGCTGGTTTTGGAAACCAGTGCTCTACCAATTGAGCTACGCTCCTGAGAGCCGGAGACCCGAACCGCGGGGTCCGGGGAACCCGGCCGTTTGCGTCACGGCGGGCCGCGCCGGGCCGTCGTCGGCCGAACGCGACCGGCCGCTCACTTCCGTTTGACCTTATGCACCGTGTGGCGACGGTCGTTCTTGCAGTATTTCTTGAGACCTTCCTTCAACCCCTCGGGGATCCCCTGGCCGGTGTGGATCTCCGTGCGGTAGTTGAGATTGTCGCACTCCTTGCACTGTAGCCAGACGTTTTCCCGCTTGCTGGCCTTGGCCATCGTACTACCTCCGCGGCCCGGCCGCCTACTCGATCACCTTGGTGACCACGCCGGAACCCACCGTGCGTCCGCCCTCGCGCACCGCGAAGCGGACGCCTTCCTCGAGCGCGATCGGGTAGATCAGCGAGACTTCCAGCGTGATGTTGTCGCCCGGCATGCACATCTCGGCCTTCTTGCCGTCGCTGCCCCGCATGTTGCTGATCGAGCCGGTGACGTCCGTGGTGCGGACGTAGAACTGCGGGCGGTAGTTGTTGAAGAACGGCGTGTGGCGGCCGCCTTCCTCCTTGGTCAGGACGTACACCTCGGCCTCGAACCGCTTGTGGGGCGTGATCGAGCCGGGTTTGGCCAGAACCTGGCCCCGCTCCAGCTCGTTCTTCTCCACGCCGCGGAGCAGCAGGCCGACGTTGTCGCCGGCGATGCCCGAGTCGAGGGTCTTGTTGAACATCTCCACGCCCGTCACCGTCGTCTTGCGCGTTTCCTTGGCGAGGCCGACGATTTCCACTTCGTCGCCCACCTTGACCATGCCGCGCTCAATGCGGCCCGTACCGACGGTGCCGCGGCCCTTGATGCTGAACACGTCTTCGACGGGCATGAGGAAGGGCTTGTCGCTCTCGCGGGCCGGCTCGGGAATGTGCTCATCCAGGGCGGTCAGGAGGTCGGCGATCGGCTTGTTGAGCTTCTCGTCTTCGGGGTGCTGGAGAGCACCCAGGGCGTTGCCGCGGATGATGGGGATGGTGTCGCCGGGGAAGTCGTACTTGTTCAGCAGCTCGCGGACTTCCAGCTCGACCAGCTCCAGCAACTCCGGGTCGTCCAGCAGGTCGACCTTGTTCAGGAAGACGACCAGTGCCGGCACGTTGACCTGACGGGCCAGCAGGACGTGCTCGCGGGTCTGCGGCATGGGACCGTCCGCGGCGCTGACCACCAGAATCGCGCCGTCCATCTGGGCGGCGCCGGTGATCATGTTCTTGACGTAGTCGGCGTGGCCGGGGCAGTCCACGTGGGCGTAGTGTCGCTTCTCCGTCTCGTATTCGACGTGCGCGGTGGCAATGGTCAGAATCTTCGTCGGGTCGCGGCGGCCGTCCTTCTCGGAGGCCTTGGCGATTTCGTCGTAACCCTTGAACTTGGCCAGGCCCTTCTTGGCCTGCACGGCGGTCATCGCTGCCGTCAGCGTGGTCTTGCCGTGGTCCACGTGGCCGATGGTGCCGACGTTCACGTGGGGTTTCGTTCGATCAAATTTCTCCTTGGCCATTGCAGCGATTCCTCCGGTTGGCTGTGAAGACTACGTCGCCTTCCATATCCTCAAGTGCTTGAAACGATGGTTCCTTGAACCTAACGGCAATCAAAACTCCGTCCGCCGGAGCCGGTGCCGGTTCGGCGGGTTACTTCACCAACTCTGGGCGGTGGCGTCAACAACCGCCGATCGCCGCCGCTTCCAGCACCGCGACCGGCAGTCTACCGAACCTGGCTCTGCCGCCCGGCGATGCCACCAGACTGCTGCCGCCGGCGAAGCCGCCACGTTCGTCTGACGTGCGAACTTCGAAAGCTGCTGACGGGATTTGAACCCGTGACCTCGTCCTTACCAAGGACGCGCTCTACCAGCTGAGCTACAGCAGCACGGCGCAGCGCGGCCTTGCCGGATTCGCCGCTGGTGGCCGGCGATCCGCAGTCCGGGACCGTCGTCGTTCGCCAGCCTGGAAATAAGACCCACCAGTATAAACCGTGCCGTCGGCGAGTCAAAGGCTATTTCCTCCTCCGCCAAAGGCTTTTTCGCCGCGGCAGGATCATATCGGGTGTGATGCCTTAAATGCAGCATCCACAATATGTTGCGGCCAACTACTCCGGGCCGTTCCGACCCTCGCCCGGGCGGAACTCGAACCAGACCAGATTGCCCAGGACCTCCTCCGGAAAACGGCCTCGCAGCGGCTGCAACCGCTCTCCTTGGCGAATCGCGTCCGCGATCGGAATCACGTAGCCGGCGTAGGCGTCCGCTCGGGCCGTCGCGGCTTCCGGGGATTTTTCCACCGCGAACCGGCGGTCCAGATAGAAAGCCAGGTGCGGCGGCACGATGTTGCGAAAAACATACCCGCCCCGCTGCTCTTCGCGATACGGATTACGGAACAGCAGGACGCCGGCGTCGCCTGCCGTCCGCTGCCGGATCAAGGCCCAGGCCGCCGCCTCTTCGGGCGGGTACGCAGTGCGGCTGAAGTAGTCATCCACACCCAGAAGTCCCGCCCCCACGGTCACGATGAGTGCCCCGACGCCGAAGGTCTCGGCCAGCCGGCGTCCCTGTCGGCTCGCGACTCGTGTCAGGGCCTGTATCCCTCTGGCCGCCAGCAACGCCGCAACCGGGCCCAGGTAGAAAAGCCAGTAGTTGTGCAACTCGTACTGCCGCCAGAAGACGATCAGCCACAGCAGGCCCGTGGCGGGCAACACCCAGCCACTGCGACCGGCGGTCGCCGCCGGGGTCCCTGCCTGAGTCTGAGAGTCGCCGCGTGCCCGGGTGGCCCAGGCGATCAGCCCCAGAGCGGCCGCCACCAGCAGCGGCCAGCCGAGGTTCTGGACCGTGTAATCCGCGGCGGTCCCGACCGCAGCCCCGTCTTTCCAGAGGCCGTCTCCAGCGGGCCTCGCGGATCGCGATCGGAAGATGGCCCACAGGTCTGTCCAGCGGCCTTGCAGGCCCGCATGGACCAGGTGCGTCAGCATGGTCGCCGCAGCGGCTGCCGTGACGGCGGCCATGCCCAGCAAGGCCCGCCGCGACAGGCTTCCGCGCCGGCATTCGCGCGCTGCGTGCCCGGCCAGCAGGGCCGCGAAGAGCAGGCCCGACCAGTCCACCCAGATCACCGCCCAGGTGGCCGCGGCCCAGGCCGTCCAGGCCCGTCGCCGCCGATTCACGCCGCCCGGCCCCTCCACGGCCGCGGTCCACGCGGTCAGGGCCGCGAGCATCAGAAAGAGGACCACCGGCTCATGGTTGACCATCCGCCCGAAGTAGACGGCCATCGGCATCGTCGCATAGAGGAGGCCGGTCAGCCAGGCCGTGTCACCGCCATGACATCGTTCCACCAGACGCACCAGCAGGAGCAGCGTCCCCAGCGAACAGACGATCGGCACCAGCCGGGCCGCCCACTCCGTCTCGCCGAACAGGCCGAACGACCCGGCCACCAGCCACACCAGCCCCGCGGGGTGCGTCGCGTAGATCGACCGTTCCTCCGGCGGCGGCACGGCCTCGCCGACGGCCACCAGCGGCATCCCGCCGTGGATCTCCGGCGGGTAGCGGAGCAGGTTCCGCGCCAGTTGCGAGAAGAAGGCCCCGTTCCAGTCGTGCATGCCGACCCACGGGCGGGACAGCCCGTGCGTCAGACCCGCGGCATAGACCGCCGCCAGAACCGCGTACACCGCCCAGGGCGACGCGGTCGGCGG
>Ga0129299_1001454_pt1 | contig 15773 bp, 13 predicted proteins | sample ConPoolayeCmetaG_FD_94477 | JGI IMG/M metagenome (GOLD analysis project Ga0129299, IMG submission 94477) | Hot spring microbial mat communities from California, USA to study Microbial Dark Matter (Phase II) - Cone Pool mat layer C metaG ... | reverse complement strand
TTAGCCTGTTTTTCGCACCCTGCGATTTGGTATGAAAAAGCGTCAAAGACACCAAATCTGATACTACTTTTGGGTTATTGGATGCCTCTGGACGCATTGAATCGGCGTTTCCAAGCATGATTTATCCAAGCGTCAAGGTGCGAAATCTATAGAATGGCGTACAGTGGCGATAAAACTAAGGGGCGGTGAAAGACCGCCCCTTTATGATGATTGGAATCTCCTGATGAAGTCCTATTTGTTTATCCTGCGAAGCATTCTGCTTTTACTAACGGCTACCGCTTGTTCCACGAATTCATTGTCTTCGGCTACTTCAATACCCACCCTAGCACCTGGCATGGGACGAGTGAGTGGGGTATTGCAAGTGGGCACTCCAGAAACCAGACAGCCGGTGAAGAACGTTATTCTCTATCTTGCTGAGACAATCAAGGATAGTGCCGGCGTTGACAGCGTTGCCGCTGTTGACCGTGTTAGATCACCCAGAACAGTTTCTAACGACAGAGGACACTTCCTATTTTCAAATGTTCCGCCTGGAACTTATGGCTTGGTCATTGATTTCATCACTACCTCTTACTTGCTTTGGTACCCTAATGCAGAAAAACCTCTGCTAATTCAGGTCTCTGCCGGAGAGGAGACTGCCTTGGGCACACTGCTCTATGACACATTACCTCTTCCATCGAATAAATCTAAAATGTATCCTTAGCCTAGATTTCGCACCTGCGCGGTTCAATAGACGCCGTGGCTAGTCCAGCCAATCAAAGTGTATGCATTCTTATTAGTCAGGCCAGGGTGCGAAAGCGAGGCTTAGAGCCGGGATGCTACCATTGCCCAGACGAGCTCTGCCGTCGTCAGATACACACGCATCAACAGAGCAATGATGACCGCAAGCCCCGCTGGCACGAAGAGCGCGAGTAGCACACTGAGTGTGAGCTCCTTGATCCCGAGACCAGCGGGGCTAAACAAGACCAGTGAAGCCACTACGCCCGAAAGCCCCCACACCCCAATCACCCCAGGTAATTGCGTCCACGACAAGGGATACAGCGCAAGAATCATCACGTACAGCATACATCCGCCAACTCCCCACACCAGGAGATACACGCCCAAGAGCAACAGCATATCGCGATAATGGAGAGGCACCGCGAGTTGTTTATGCCCGAACCGATGCAGTACCTGGCGAACTAGGGCCGGATGCATCAAAATCAAGCCAATCACCAAAACAGGCCCAAACCAGACCCAATAGTGCCGCATCGTTTCCGGTAGTCCAAAGCCAATCAACGTGCTGGACAGTATGCCCGCCACGACGATTAAAATCATCTCCAAGCCGGCGGCTATACTTGTAACGCTACCACTTATGCCCAGTTGCTTGTACAGTGCCACGCGTCCAACCAGATGCCAGGGTACGCCTGGAATTCGCTTGGCTGCTAGTGTCATACAGTAGATTCGAAAGTGCTCGCGCAGGCTCAACGGATTGGTCAAGTGTCCCATGATGATACTCCAGCCTAGGACAGCCAGCCCTAAGTCCAAGGCATAAATGGCAAAACCTAGCAGCAACGGCCATATTTGCAGTTGCCAGTGATAGGTAAGTAAGGTAGGGAGATAGTACCATAACATTGAACCAAGAACAACACATGAAAAGACAAGTATCCCACCAGTGATCAACCAACGTACTCGCTGCGAGTCAAGGTGATGGACACCTTGCCAAATCTCCTGCACTCGATTCAGCATCCCTAACCTCTCCGACAAAGATAGACCAGGCAATTCGCCAGATTGAGTGGCACCGCCCAAGCAAGACAAAGACGTGCTAGTTTAAATGGCTTGGTTAAATACCAACCAAGATCTTTCCAAGTGCGTGGCCATTCCCGCTCATACTTGACGGTCCGGAAGGGGAACAGCCCATTCGCCACAAGCATGCGATGCCACCCTCCGCGTGTGTTGTACCGCTGAAGCGGCTGACCGTCGTCAAACACATCGCCGGTTTGCCACACGTGCTTGATGTTGCCCAATAAACCATACGTGTTGGGTAAGAGTACACAGGCGACGCCAGAGGGCTTGAGGACCCTAGCAATTTCACTAATCCCCGCTTCAGGATGTTGATAGTGCTCTAAACTACCAATGTGCGTAACATAGTCCGCACACGCTTCACGGAACGGGAGCCACTCGCCATCGGCAACGACCCAACCGGCGTGAGGTGCCTCCGCTTGTCCTTTGAAAACGGCGGCCTCTGCAAAATCCACCCCGATGGCGAACACCCCTTTCTCCCATCCAAATTTGACCAGGCGGCCCTGGCCACACGAGATATCGAGCAGTAACTGTCCGGGCTGAGGGCGCAATAAACTCAGCAGCCATAGGTAAAACGAGTCGCGCAACAAAATACCCGTGTGGCGATACAGTTGATTATAAGCCCCCCGGGTTGCGGCGGTATTCTCCATGTTGCGATGGCGAATCTCAATCATCTCCGCTTATCCCATCCGCTGTGCTGTTGTAACGAGCAAAGGCCCACGCAAACCCAAGCTCCGCACATAAAAGAGCGGTGCCGCCAGCAAGCGCATCGCTGGTTGACCAAGTAACCCGATCAGGCGATCGCGCACAGGGCTTGATTTGCCCTGAGCATTGTTCCAGAAACGCAGGCTCAATAAAAATGTGGGATAGGCACCAATTTGACTGTCCTGCGCTACGATGCGAAAACGATTGGCAGCCAGTAGTGCGCCCAGCGTGGTGGGGGTAAAGACATAGAGATGACGCGGGGCATCCCATCCCGCCCAGTAACGTCCAAAACACCGTGCATCGTGACTAGCGGCATTGGGTACCCGAATGACCAGCACCCCATCGGGCTTGAGAATGCGATAGATTTCGCGCAGACTCGCCGCGGGATCATGCAGATGCTCTAGCACGTCCCATAATGTTACCCCATCGAAAAATTCATCTGGAAAGCCTGCTTGTTCTAATGTGCCCAGGCGGACATCCAGACCATAGCGCTGCGCGATCCGAACCGCATGCTCGTTGATCTCCACGCCGTACACTTGCCAATCTCCACAGCGTTGCATCCCGCGTAGAAAAACACCAGTGGCGCAACCGACATCGAGCAACCGGCCAGCACGTTTGTAGCGCGTAAGATAGCGGCAGCGCTTGGCAATGCCATACTGAATCGTCTGCCGCAGCCACCAAGAAGAATCTTGCAGCCCTGGTTCGAGTGCGTAGGATTCATAATCGGGTGGATAATAGACGGACATCTCCGACAGAGTGGGACGCGGGTTCTGGTACATCAACCCACACGAAACGCATTGCACGAATGTGCTCAAAACATCGTTACGCTGGAGCAACAAGTCGGACATGGCTTGCAGAACATGGATAGCCTGCGCACTACCACACAGATTACAAGCGACATATTCCATTAGCGTATCCTTACGACCTCCTCGCGGTTCAACCAACCATAAAGCCATCCCTGGATGAGCGGTCTGAGCAACGACACGCGACCATGCACCAGATCGTCCACCATAAGCCAGAGAGCGCGCAAACCGGTAAATACAAACATCAGGAACAGTTGGGCTCCGCGCGCATAGGAACGATAGAAACGAATCTGATTGCGTATCCGCAGATAGCGCGCCATCTTCTGATCACGGTTCGCACTTGTCGAGACCTTGTGCCACATCCTGGCGCGCGTAGCAACCACAGGGCGAAAGCCAGCTTGCCGCGCACGCCAGCACCAGTCCACCTCCTCACCGTACATAAAATAGGCACTATCGAAAAAACCAACGCGCTGAAACACCTCACGCTTGACCAACATCCCACATCCGTTCACAAAATCCACCGGCACCAGAAACGGAAACTGCTCCTGATAGACACGCCCGCGATAGAGACTATGGGTTGCCAATAACCCCGGTAACAGCCGATCCCCAAAATACCAAATGCGATCGGGAAAATCATGGTAAAGGATGACAGGTCCCAAGATACTCAGGCGTGCGTCAGACTGGACGACCCTTGCCAACTCGGTCAGAAAAGTGAGGGCGACATAGGTATCATTGTTTAACAACAGGATCCATCGCGCACCCTGGTCAAGGGCGTACTGAATTCCAAGATTGCTCGCCGCCGCGAATCCTAGATTTTGCTGATTCTGAATAATGTGTACCGACGAACCAAAGCGTTCTTTGAGAGCACTCACCGAGCCATCGCTAGAACCATTATCCACGACGATGATCTGCCCAGTGACAGCCCCAGCTGCAAAAAGCGAATCTATACAAGTCAAGGTGTCTTCTTTAAGGTTCCAATTGACGATGACGGTGTAGAGCGACTCAATCACTACAGCCTCGTCTCAGTACCAAGTTGAGTTGGTTAGAAAAAGGACTATAATAGCACTATGCATATTCTCTATCTCGTTGGGCGTGAGTTAGGTTACCCACGCAATGACGTTCTCCTGCGAGCCTTCCGACGGCTGGGAACCGTCCACGTCATTGGGGAAACACAAGCCGGCTCGCTCTCTGTACGCACAGGACGCGTCTTGGTTCGCGCCCTACCCCACTTGCTCACTCAACGATACGACTTGATCTTCGTAGGTTTTTATGGTCATTTGCTGATGCTCCCTATCAGCCTGCTTTCACGGTCACCGGTTTTATTCGATGCCTTTGTATCCACTTATGATACACTGTGCTTTGATCGCGGTCTCTTTGCGCCACACTCAATTGTAGGACAATTCGCTTTCTGGCTGGATCAAACCAGTTGTCATCGCGCTGACATGGTTCTGCTCGATACGTGTGCCCATGCGGATTACTTTGTCCACACTTTTGCACTCTCCCCTGACAAGGTCCGTTTCTTACCGGTAGGATGCAATGAGGACATTTTCTTCCCTCGACCGCGCGCCAAGCGTGACACTATCACTCGTATTCTTTACTACAGCACGTATTTACCTTTACATGGCGTGGAGACAGTGATACGTGCAGCAGCACTCCTGCGTGCGGAGCGAGGATTGCATTTCAGGCTAATTGGAACCGGACCAAAGTATGTGCGGATACGTCAATTAGCAAACTCTCTGGGACTCGAAAATATTACCTTCGTTCCGTTTGTTCCGCTGCAAGACTTGGCGAGTGAAATTGCCGATGCTGACATTTGCCTTGGAGGACACTTTGGATCGTCAGAAAAAGCTGCGCGCGTGATTGCCGGAAAGACGTACCAGTGCATTGCCATGGGCAAGCCTACTATTGTAGGAGATAACGCCGCTAACCGCGAGATGTTCCAGCATGGTCACGATGCCTGGCTCTGCCCGATGAATGATCATGAAGCACTGGCAGAGGCAATTCTGCATCTAACGAATAGCCCAGACCTGTGCCTCCAACTAGGAAACAATGCCCGTCAGACTTTTCTAGAACGTGCCAGCATCCAGATATTGAGCAACCAACTTGAGAAAATCGTGAAATCACTGATTGGCTAGGACCGTTCGATACACCTGATAAATACATTGCATCATCTTGCTTGTATCGAAACGTTGCGCTGTCTCCACCCCAGCCTGTCGCAGATTCCTCCGCAGATTCTGATCTCCTAGTAGAAGAACGAGTGCCTCTCCCAATTCCGCAGCATTTCCTCTCTCTACTAACAGACCGTTGTAGCCATGCTCAATAATTTCCGGTATTCCTCCTACCCGCGTCCCAATCACTGGCAGCCCGGATGCCATTGCCTCCACAAAAACCATGCCGAAGGCTTCGGTTAATGAGGGCATCACAAAAATGTCGGTCTGAGCGTACAACTTGAGTAGATCATCCTGTGACTGCCATCCAAAGAATCGAAATCGGTCAAGTACGCCAGTTCGACGGCACAACGACTGCATATAAGGCTCAGCCCTGTCTCTTCCGACGATCCAAAACTCAACATTGGGAAAACTCTTAAGTACACGTGGTGCAGCGTTTATCAGTATTGGTAATCCTTTGCGTTGCATGTTCCCACCAACAAAGAGTACGCGCAGAGGATGTGGGTTTATTTGGTCACGCAGCTTCAACGCAGTCATATACCGCTTGGTGACAATGCCTGGATAGCACATGTAAAGTTGCTGCCCTATACGATAAACGTCCGCTATGACTTGCATTGTATAACGACTATTGGCAATAACGGCTTGCAATCGCCTTAGTGTTACCTGTTCGCAGGCATGGACAAAATGATAATAGCCCCAACGCAGCAACCAGTCGTCGAAATAATGGCGGTAAAAAGAGAGCGTTTCCACGGCGGCAGCATAAGTATCGTTGATATTCCCGATCATCGGGACATTAGCACGGTAACAAAGTGCTTCACGTCCTTCGATGAAGTGTACCAGGTCAAATGAGTGTTTGTACTGCAGTCGCCCAAGTTCTCGAGCAAAGCTGATGCTCAAGGAGATCCATCGCGCCTGTGTGTTTCCAGCAATTGGTGGTGGGACACCAACAAAGTGGTACGGGAGATTACCCGGCGGACGCTGATTCTTTGGCGCAATCACATATACCTGATGACCATCACCGACCAATCCTTCCACCAAGTTATAGGCGCGCAGTCCGATCCCACTGATAACGTCGCCAATCTGTTGGGTCACCACAACAACCGAGAGGGGCCGTTCTTTAGAAAATTGCTCCTGCGTAATCATGCCAACTCCTCACGGGACCGTTTCCAACAACCACACGCGATCCTGCCGATACACCAATCGAAAACGCGAATCGGCGAGCAACTCCGCCGGTTTCAGAACGTACGGCCCCGCATAATTCACCCGCCCCTGCCGTTGACCGATGTACACGTGCGTGATGCCGCGCGCGCGCAACTCCGCCACTACGCTGGCATCGTTCATCCCTTTTGAGTGAATCAGGCGCGGCAGCGTGTTGATCCACTCACGATAATCCGCGCGCACCCCTTGCTCCGAGCCATAGTTGATTGGCGGCAAAGTGGTCTGCCGGCGCGCGAGCAGCGGCAACCACCAACCACCATCCGAACCAACGATCACACCGTCATTATACGCAAAAAGCATATTCCGTTCCACTATGGCAGCTTGTTACTTCCCAACTGAACTTCTCGCACGATGATTCCAGATGGAACCTCAAGGTACTTGATCTGCACTTGATTGATCGGCGTCGTATCACATGACAACATTTGCACTTCATAGAAAGAAGCAATGCCGAATCGTCGCAGATTCTCACTCCAAGCGACCATTTGCGATCCTGCGACATTGAAAATGTTGCCATTCCAATACAGATCAGGCACAACCATCGGTAGCCAGATACACCAAGTGGCAATCGGCTGTTTTCCCAACTGACGGATCGCCTGACCACTTTGGCTGTAAAGAACCATCGTATCACGCGCCGAGATCCAACCACGTACCTCAAAACCAATTCCAACGACAACGTTTGCCCCAAAAACTACGATCAGCACTACTTGCCAAAATCGTTTGAACGTGGGTAAAGTGTAAGCCAGACCGAGCAAAGATGCAACCACAAGTATGGGATAGAGCGCTAACATATAACGAGGTCCCCACTGCAAGCCGCCTGCCGCAATCCACCCCCGTGCCAAGTAGACTAGTCCATAGACACTGACTGCCGCGATTAGGAAAAACGGAAAAGGCGATTTCCACGCTTGCCGCGTAGCAAGCAACCACGAAGCAAACACGACGTGTGGCGCGATTAGAACAAAACCGTGCACAGAACGATAGCCCTCGGGTTGAACCAAAACCCACCCACAGAGAAGGGCCATCCCAGCGCTCGCCAAGATGGCAAGCCAATGCAAACGACGAAAGAACGGACCAACCGTCGCGGCAAAGAGCAGAGCTGCGCCAAGTCCAAGCGCCCAGTCGCCGATTGCAAAAGCGCCAATCGTAGGGGCATTGAAAAGCGTATACAGTATGTATTTCTCACCTGATCTGAGAAAACTGGCGAATGAATCCGTTGCCGTCAATTGAGCCCAATTCGGTTGAAAGGGATGTCCCATGATTCGCCAGTTTGCCAATAGCCAGGGAATACTGCTCACAGTCAGACTGGCCCCAAACAAGACTCCGTCTTTCCAGCGCAAGATCAAGAGTACCAAACCGATTCCCAAAAGCATGGGCCCCACATCGAGTCTGAAAAAGATACTCCAAGATCCCAAGATCCCCGCCAGCACTAACCACTTGCGACGATGATCTTGCCAAGCCACTAGCAGAGCAAAGACTGATCCCAGGAACAGCATTGCACTAGGCGTATGCTCCCAAAAGGTCGTGCCATAAAACATTACTGGCGTGGCAAAGCCAGTCAGGAGCGCGCCAAGCGCTGCCAGCCAGCCCGGTTGTGGACAGAGCCAACGTGTGATTGACCCGGCGAAATAGGCGCATAGCGCGCTAGAAAGAGCTGGGAGAATGTAGAGACCGATCCATCCGAACGCCAAGAAAATTGGTAGAGTGAGTAACGGAAATCCGACGGGCCACCATGTATAGAGCTGCTCTCCTCTTCGCACCGAAAAATAGAGCGCGACAAATCGCAATTCCGGATCGAGTGTTCTGCCAGGGTAAAGTAGTGGCGCGCCAGGATGTCCTGTCTTTAAAACATTCTGAAGGTAGATGAGCTTTCCGCCTTCATCTAGCGACCAGAACACTCCCGCTGGACGAAGTGCGACCCAACCCAGATAAAGACAGAAGATACCAATGGTGAGCCATACTAGTGGATCGCGTATCCATCGCCATTGCTTCAACTGCGCGGACAGCGATCGTGGCCGAGAGGAAAGGTGATGAGAATCTTGCACCGCCTCTTGCAACGCTACTTGATGCCGCCATATCTTTACCACGAAAATCAAGAGTATGCTATACGCGACTATCAACATCGAAAGGATTACTACCATCCCCTCTGGCTTGTCACTCAACAAGCGAGGATAGAAAATATTCCAAGCCGCTTGCCAGCCGGGCCAGATGTACGGCAAAGGTTGTCCATCTTTGAAGAATGCACTCCAATAATAAAAATAGGGAACGAGTTTCCCAAAAAGATAGATCGCATCCACCCCAACGAGCGTTCCCAGAATCACAATGAGCATCCAGCACCATTGGGAAAATTGCCCCATTCCCCAAACAAGCAATATGACAATCGGAATAATCGTCGGCAGTAGAAAGCGGCCTTGGATTACGGGAAATATCCCATCAAAAAAACTCTTGATTACCAAAATCGCATAGGCACTGCTCAAACCAACGAACATCAGCATGACCCAGAGCTGATTTCCGATTAGGCGTTTATTTGCGTGATGAAAATATTTGCCCAGTCCCACTACACTGACAATCGAAATAACCAGTGTGACAACGTAAAGGGTTACAAGTAATGGATTAAACCCAGGCACAGCACCATGCCACCAAATAACCCAAAAGTGTCGGAACAGGTCCCAGAATGCCATTGTCAAAGTTGCCACAGACAGCGCTGGCCTCTGAAAGACCATAAAAAGTTCGTTCAGTTGTTCAAAACCGCCAAAGCCAGACCAATCTCCATAAACTTGCAAGTTATAGACTATTAGCGGCAATATCAAAATTGTCGCCAGCCCACTTGTCCAAAAGAGATTTGGTATCCAGTGAGCATCACGCCGTCTAATCCAAAAGACAAAGATTAGGGCAAGCCCAAGTGCCAACGTCGAAATCTTGGTTAAAACCCCTAACCCAAATACCAGCCCAAGTAATTGCGCGCGGCGCGTCGTCAAACCTTTTAGAATAGACGAGGTTACGATCCAGAGAAATAATGCAGCAAGAACCTCCAACAGCACATCATTATTTACCCGACTGGTCGCCATCGTCCGCTCGGGAATCACTGATAACAAAAAACCAACAGCATAAGGTAAGAAGCTAACATTCGGAAAAATTTCTCGGGTTATACGCATCGCTATCCAAATAGTGATTAGCGAAGCCAATACCATTGCCCAACGCAAGCCATAAAGTTTTACCAGAATAGAATCGGGCAACACCCAATACACTGGGAGACTAGCAAGATAATAAAGCGGGGGCTGATAACCCTCGTAGCTATACCCCTCCAACCCCATATCCATAGGTGCAGCAGAACGGGGTGTTGGCCAGTGAAATTTTTCCCACCGTTTCGTCTCAAAAAGACTCGCGATCACTTCTGCTGAAAGATACGTTTGGTGAGCAATCGGTATGGTTTGGTGTTCCGCTAATTGCTTGATATAGTCAAAATGCTGCTCTTCATCAACTAATCCCCAAGCCGGCAAAAAACTAGCATACATTACCCCACGCAAAAATGCAAAAAGAAAAAGCGCCGCTACCAACCGGTAATTACCCGATACAAATGGTCTAGATAAAATGGATCGCATGTTCACAATAGAAAACATTATTGCAGCCGAGTTTCAGATATGTCCCGCGAATCTCCTAGCTCAATCTTGCGCAGCCGATACAAAATTTCTTCCAAGATTTTTCGATTAAAGCCAATCAAATCGGCAAGCAAGCCAATTAGCAACACTTGAAAGCCAACGATCAGAAAAATCGCGGCAAAGATGAGCGATTGAATATGCCCGGTGCCACTTCCCAGCAAAAAGAAATAAAAAAATCGCAACGCAGGTACCAAGCCAATCAAGATCAAGACCGCGCCAATCAACAAAAAGACACGCAGCGGTTGAAACATCGCATAGGCGCGAATGATCGTCTGCGCGGATTGCCACAGGTAATCGGGCAAACTGTGGATGAGGCGCGACTCGCGCAGCGGAGGGCGCGCGCGCACCGGCACATAGACCACCACCAAATTGCGCGCGCCCGCCTGGATGAGCGTCTCGAGCGTGTACGAATAATCGCTCAGCACAGTGAGACGTAGCGCGGCTTCACGCGTGAACGCGCGGAATCCACTCGTCGCATCAGGCACCGTCAAGCCGGACGCGCGCTGCACCACCCAACTGCCCAAGCGTTGCAACACGCGTTTCATCGGTGAAAAATGCTGGAGCGTCGTCACCCCGCGATCCCCCACCACGATGTCCGCGCGGCGTTCCAGAATCGGCGCGAGGAGCGCGGGCAAATCGCGCGCGTCGTACTGATTGTCCGCGTCGGTGTTGACGATGATGTCCGCGCCCGCGCGCAAGCCGAGTTCCAACCCGGCGGTAAACGCGCGCGCGAGTCCCTGATGCTGCGTAAAGCGATGCACATAATCCGCGCCATACGCACGCGCGACCTGCGCGGTATCATCCTGACTTCCATCGTCAATCACCAGCCACTCGATCGTGTCAATGCCCGGCAAAGTGCGCGGCAAATCGCGCAACGTCAGTGGCAGCGTGGCGGCTTCGTTGTAGCAGGGGATTTGGATGATGAGTTTCATACAACCTGAAGTGGATTTCTAAATGTGGTCATAGCAAAGTGCTCTCGTTTCACCAACCGCACCCGTTAGAAACAACTCTGCTGGTATAAGCCGCATAATTATCTCCAAATACTGTCCGCGCTTTGGTCACCGGATCAAATAGCCATCCGTTGAAATAGTCATCCGTCAAACTATACCATGCCCAACGCTGCACCAAGCGGTATCCATCTGCAGGATAACCCAAGGGGCTGGTTGTCAACGACAAATAATCGAATGTAGCATTCATAAAAGCATTGACTCGTTGAGGCGAAAAATCAGGATCGAAATATCCTCCTCCAGGCATCTGTACACCAAACTCGGTGATGATCAAAGGACGATTTTGATAGCCATTGTTCGCCATCCACTGCCTAAAGTCCACAATATGCTGCTGAAAGATCGTCAGATTATCATTGTCCTGAACATCGTACTGCCTTCCATAGCACGCGTTGATTCCAGGAGGCACCTCAGCGCCCCAGCAATTATCCGGATCGCAATCACAGCTGGTCTCATTCAAAATAAAAGCGTGTATATTCCATACGTCAACAGGCATCGTCGTTCCATAGCGACTTTGATAACTGGCTAGCACCATATCCAAGTACTGGAGACGCAAGGGAGTCGGTTGAACGATGCCGCCAGCGCCTATTCGTGCGGTAGGATCGAGCCCCTTGATTAAATGGTATAAATCATGATACGCCAGCGCATAAACCGATGGCACCAGATCGTCCTGATATTTGCGACGATCGGGCTCGTTACCGATGAGCCAAAGCGAGCCGGGGTTAGCAGCGATTGCAGCAGTCAGTGCTGCACCGCTTGGGGTATAAGAGTACGAATCGCTCCCAACTTGTTTGAGCCGTATCATTGGCATATAGGTAATACCACCTGGGCGTGCCGGAAATCGGGTGGCAGTCCAATCAACATACCAACCAATGCGTAATTCATTGACAGCATACGAAGCGATATCTTGTCCTGCACCAACACCAAATCGGCACAGAGGAGATATATAGTTTCTCATTACGAGTGGGAGATAAACTTTTTGTTGTGACGATCGTTCCGCCGCAAAAACCGGCGAGGGTAACGCCGGTCTGTGCTCCCCCAGCGACAGAATAAGCAACAGTGCCATACCAACCAGTATCGCACCGAGTAAATTCCAGAATGAATTGAACGGACGTTGATTCATGGCAACGCCTCCACATAAACTGGATTGGCACCAACAGGCAAACGGATATACCCATCGCCCCCTGCGTTTACTGTGCCTATATCTGCTCCGTAAAGATCGGTAAGTCTAGCTCTGGGCAGCGCTATAGGCACAGTTCGAGTCACTCCATCGTTCGACCACAGGACATAGAGGGGCTTGGAATTCAGTGTAAACAGATAGCCCTCCATATTAGGATCCCCCAACTCTGCCACCGACAGTGCGCGATTGAAGATGGCACTACCAATCTTCTCGGCAGCGGCTTTGTAACCATAGTAAGACGGTTTGCGTTCCCGTGCTTGGGTCAGTAACCCAAAAGCACCATAACTTGACCCCGGGTCAATCCAAGTCCACCACATCATATTATCCAGACGCGAGGCACGTGATTGTGTAAATAGTTTGACGACAAATTGAGTTTGGATCTCAGGCGTACTATCAATATCAGAGCGCCATCCAGCCTCCGTACAAATCATTGGCTTGGACACCCCATATTGAGACAACTTGCTACGCAAGTAGTTGGCTTTACCGCTTAACCCCGGACCATAGGGCGCCCAGTATGCCGCAAAAGCAGGATAGTAATGAAAGTTCATCACATCAAAACATTGCCCACCACCTGCCGCTAGCACATTATCCAGAAACTCACGGACAAATGGTCCCCCCTGATCCTCAAACCAGTCGTACGCTAATCCGCCTATGACCACACGCGCGCGTGGATTGGCAGCTTTAACCACAGGATAAACCGCGCACAGCATCTGGGCATATTCTGCACCGTAATTTCCCCAGTATCCAGCGAGTCCCTTTGCAGCAGATATTCGACTACTGTTATCTGGTTCATTATAGAACTCCCAATAGACGACTTCAGGGGCACCCGGAGCACCATTTGCTGGATCACCGTTGTAACGCGTCACCACCGCGCTGATAAAATCAGTAAATTTACTAAGCGGGACTTTGTCAATCGGTCCCTGCGGATATGTCGCGGCCCAACTGGGATTGCCCACAATAGTAACAACGGGTTCAAACCCTGCCTGCTTTGCCGCAAGGATAGACAAGTCATATCCACTGAAATTGTAATTGCCTGGTACGGTGTTTGTAAACTCGACAGCAGACCAAGCGATGTCGGTTCGAACCCAACGCACATGCGCCTCCTGCGCCAGGGTTATAGCCGCCGCAGGTGAGTTGAGCGCACCATACGTCTGTACACCAAAAATAGATGGCACCGGTGGCGTGTAATTCGAAAGCACAATCGGCAAGAAGAGAGCATAATCTGACTTCGGCTTAGTTATATTCGTGCTCGATTCGTTATACGCGCTCGTGATTTCCGCGCGGACATTCTGTTGCGGTAGATTCCAGAATAGCAAGCCAACCAAGAATGCTACCGCAACACTAATGAACAGTATCTCCCAAGAATGTTGATGAGATTTTCGATCAAAAAACATCTCACTGTCCTTTCATAATGAGCGGAAGATAGATGGAATAGAAATAAGGAGGACACCAACTGGCTATTCTATCCCTACCACTCAAGGCGACCCAGAGACATCCATTGGCATCAGCCGCAATTCCTGCTGGTGCGCTGGATGCTGGGAGGCCAAACTCGCGAATCCTGCGCGACACTCTGTCCAACTGACCTAACCGATTGCCCTCTCGCTCAGTGAACCAAATATACCCATGAGCAATCTCGAGCCCATACGGATCACTGCCAGAAATAGGCAGAGGATACCAGTTGAAAGTACTAATCGTTTGTGGGAAAAACATCCCGATTCGATTTCCGGCACGTTCCGTGATCCAAGGATACCCACTCGCATCCACCTTGACCGACCATGGGCGACTCGATGCGCCAGAAGACACCATCTCGAATGCTGAACTATCAGGCCACAGAGATGGCGCAAAGTTTCCCAAACGAGAGACATTCGGAGCAGTGAACCATATGCTATCAGATGTTTGGATGACAATGTCTTCCGGTTGTGCATTGGGATAGCCGGCTGGCAGAGGATACTCGGTAAAGGCATAGTCAACGGTGCTCGTGATAACTAGACGTCCCAATTTATTGCCACTTTGCTCGGTGAACCATATCTGGACAGGATCTAATGACAGCACGTCAATTCCAGTCGGCTGACTATCGCCAGTCGGTACACCAAACTCATCGAACATCCCTGTATTTGGATCGAACCGTCCAATCTTGTTCCCCAGGCGTTCAGTGAACCAGATTTTCCCAGACGCAAATTCCAAATCGTACGGCTCGCTGAACAAAGTTGGAATCGTGTAGGTAATCACTTGGTAATCCACTGTAGAAGTGACAACCAAGTGTCCAAGCCAATTTTGATCGGGCATAGTAAACCAGATACGTCCCGGAGATTGTACCGCCACATTGAGCGGACTTCCAGGAACCAGATACTCCACAAAATACGGTTCTGCCGCATTGACAGATCCTAGGGTAGCCATTCCCATAACCAATAACACCAATGACACACCCAAGACTAATCTTCTCATATGCCCTCCAGAATCACATCGTGGCATAGCTGCGCCAAGTGCTCCGCGAGTTGGGAAAAACAACACGGGAGTGAACCGAAAGGTTAGCACAAGTTCACGTGACACTTTACTCTTTTATCATCTATCATCTCGTTAGCTGGATTATATTCAGATAAAATCAACCCCGCAACTCGCTCACCGGCGCGTCGCGCACTCCACGCGCGCCGCATCGCAACACGCCACAAGCCAACATACCGGCGCGCTGCCCTCTCGCTCCAACTGCGCCGGCGTCAGCCCCACTTGCGCTTGGTACCAATCGAACGCAAGCAGATCGCGATCAACGATGCGCACATCCGCGCGCTGCCCCAACACATAACGAAAATACCACAGCGCGAACGTCGCGCGATCATCTTCCGTCACCACAATCGCTGATGATGGTGCCTGAGCCAACACCTGCTCACCGAAGCGAATCGCCGCGCCATCGTTCGTCAACGCAACGGCGTCCCAATTCAGCGCAAGCACCAACGTCGTCTGAACGATCAAGCCGAGCCAGCCCAGGCGCACGATGCCATTCTCAAAACGCGCGCGCAACACATCAAACAGAGCAACGACGCCCGCGCCAATCGCCGCGCAAAAAATCATCACTGCAGGAATCGTGTACACGAGCGCGTCCACGCTGTTGTAACCGATGGCAAACAGAATGTACGCCAGCATCGTCACGCCCCACAGCATCGCTCTGCCGCGATTCGCGCGCGCGAGCTGCTGCCAGCCCACCAGCGCGAGCGCGCCGAGAATCGGTCCCAAGCCGACGAGCAGCGCGTGCGCAAAAAACGCCAGCCGTC
>Ga0129299_1001452_pt1 | contig 15779 bp, 9 predicted proteins | sample ConPoolayeCmetaG_FD_94477 | JGI IMG/M metagenome (GOLD analysis project Ga0129299, IMG submission 94477) | Hot spring microbial mat communities from California, USA to study Microbial Dark Matter (Phase II) - Cone Pool mat layer C metaG ... | reverse complement strand
GCGTTGGGCGGGGGAGGAGTCGGCGGGGGAGCACGCCGATCGAAGGTCGTCTGCCGGAGTCTCGACGGCTGTGGTCAGCGACGCCGACAGCGTAACTGTCGTGGGCGCCCGCCAGCACAATCTCAAGGACCTGACCGTCTCCTTCCCGCGTGAGCGTCTGACGGTCTGCACGGGCGTATCCGGCTCGGGCAAGACCAGCTTCGCCATCGACACGGTTTTCGCGGAGGGCTACCGCCGATACGTGGAGTCTCTGTCGGCTTACGCGCGGCAGTTCCTGGGGCAGCTTTCCAAGCCGCGCGTCGACCACGTGGAGGGCTTGTCGCCGGCGATCTGCATCGAACAGCGGGGGGCGGGCAAAAGTCCGCGTTCGACCGTCGGGACGGTGACGGAGATTTACGATTACATGCGGGTGTTGTGGGCCCGGTTGGGCACGCGCTATTGTCCGCGCTGTCAGGCGCCGATCGGGACGCAGACGGCGGACGAGATTGTGCAGCGTGTTCTGGCACTGCCGATCGGCGCGCCGATCATGATCCTGGCCCCGGTCGGGCTGGGGGAGGGAGAAACCTACGCCACGCTTTGTCAGCGGTTGAACCGTTCCGGCTATCTGCGTGTGCGGGTGGACGGACAGGTCCGCCCGACTGCGGAAGCGAGTCTGTTGGATCCGCGACAGAAGCATCGGGTCGAGGTAGTCATCGATCGGACGGTGGTACGTCCGACGGTCCGTGCGCGGCTGGCGGAGGGGGTGGAACACGCCTTGGCGTTGGGCAACGGAGTGATGAGCCTGGTGGTTGAGGAGGTCGAGACCATCGAAGAGGTTGGCGGCTCGGGTGACCAAGTTGAAGGTGTCGAGCTGCCGACGGCGCCGCTCGCGGCGGTGCGTGCACTGGGTGCGGCAGAGGGCGCGTCGCGGGTGAAGCGTACTCCTGGCTGCGAACTGCTTTTCTCCGCCAAACTGGTCTGCACGCGTTGCCGCACGAGTTTCGAAGAGCTGGGCCCTAACCATTTCAGTTTCAACAGCCACCTGGGCTGGTGCGAAACTTGCGAAGGGCTGGGGGTGCAGCGCGGGGCGCCGGCGGGCGCGCTCATCTCGCGACCGCAGCGTAGTATTTTCGACGGTGCTCTAGACGGCTGGTACCGCATCGACAAGCGTTCTCCGCTCGGTCGGTTGCTGCTGGCTTTGTGCCAGCATCTGGGGGTTGCGCCGGACACGCCGCTGGCGGAATGGTCGGCGGCTCAACGCAACGTTCTGCTGTTCGGCGCGGGTGTCGAGCGCGCCGCCGGCGAGGACTGGGTCGACGGGTCGGCGGCCTTCGACGGGGTGCGGTTTCAGTGGCGGGGGCTGTTTCCAGCTATCGACCAAGCGACGCGAAACTCATGGAGCTTCCGTCACAAGCTGCGAAACGCGATCACCGAGATCCCTTGTGTGACCTGTCGCGGAGGGCGACTGCGGGCGGACGCGGCAGCCGTGCGGCTGGGCAGCGGTACGGAAAGACCGTCCGCAGACCGACCGGGCGTGCCGGATGGCAAGACGATCGTGGAGGTCTGTGAGATGCCGCTGGTGCAGGCGGCGCAGTTCTTCGCCGATCTGCGACTGGATGAACATCAGCGACGCGTCGCTGGTGAACTGCTCAAGGAGATCCGCAGCCGACTGGGGTTTCTGATCGACATTGGTCTGCACTATCTCACTTTGCACCGGGCGGCTCCGACGCTCTCCGGCGGAGAGGCCCAGCGCATTCGGCTGGCCAGCCAGATCGGCAGCGGATTGTCCGGGGTGTTGTACGTCCTGGATGAGCCGACGATCGGAATGCACCCGCGCGATACGCAGCGACTGGTGGCGGCCCTGAAGAAGCTGCGCGACCTGGGCAATACGCTGCTGGTGGTCGAGCACGATCGCGAAGTGATCCGCAGTGCCGACCACCTGCTGGACTTCGGGCCACAGGCCGGCGCTGCTGGCGGACGAATCGTCGCCAGCGGCCCACCCACGTCGCTGTTGAATGCCCAGGTCTCGTTGCCGGCAGGCGCAGACGCAGGGGCTGAGCAACCTGGCGACACGCGCAGTCCGGCAAGCCGGGCAGTGGTCGAGCAGTGGTCGACGCCGGATGAATCGTTGACGCGCGCCTATCTTTGTGGGGCGGCGGCCATTCCGATCCCCAGCAATCGGCGAGGGATATCCAGCGCGGCCGGGTGGCTGACGGTTCGCGGTGCGCGGCAGCACAATCTCAAGAACATCGACGTGGCGATTCCGCTGGGGCGTTTCGTATGCGTCACCGGCGTGTCCGGGTCGGGTAAGAGCTCGCTGGTGAATGACATATTGTGGCCGGCCCTGGCAAACCAGGTGCTCAACGCCCACCTACCGCTCGGCGACCACGACGACGTCATCATCGAGGGCGACATCAACGACGTCGCCAACGTCGATCAGTCGCCCATCGGTACGACACCGGCCAGCAATCCGGCCACCTACACCGGCGTATTCGACAGTATTCGCGCGCTGTTTGCGCGACTGCCGGATTCGAAAATCCGTGGCTACACCGCCAACCGCTTCAGCTTCAACCGGCCGGGCGGACGCTGCGAGGCCTGCGAGGGGCAGGGCCAACGCCGCATCGAGATGCACTTCATGCCTGATGTCTGGGTGGAGTGCGAAACCTGTCGCGGCCGACGCTACAACGCCGAAACCTTGGAAGTGCGTTTCAAGGGCAAGAGCATCGCCGACGTGCTGGACATGAGCGTGGCGGAGGCGTTGAAGCTCTTTGAAAACGTGCCCCGGGTGCGGCGTATGCTTCAGACGCTGGCGGACGTGGGTTTGGATTACGTGCCGCTTGGACAGCCGGCGCCGACCCTGTCCGGCGGCGAGGCTCAGCGCGTCAAGCTGGCGGCGGAGTTGGGGCAGCCGGACACGGGGCGCACGTTCTACATTCTCGACGAGCCGACCACTGGGCTGCATTTCGATGACATCCGCAAGCTGCTGGCGGTGATTCATCGTCTGGTCGATCTGGGCAATAGCGTGCTGGTGGTCGAACACAATCTGGATGTCATCAAGTGCGCTGATTGGATCATCGATTTGGGACCGGAGGCTGGGGCGGCGGGCGGCCAGGTCGTTGCCGCCGGTACGCCGGAGCAGATCGTCCAGTCGCTGCAACGGGGCGGAGGAGCCGGCCTCGCGGTGGCCGAGGGTGTAGTTGCAGAGCCGCGCCGCGGGGCGCGGCCGCGTGGTGTGCCCAAAGGTGGCGGTTCGGCCCGTCTTCAGGCGGGCAGAGCAGGAACGATCAGCGGCGCAGCGACGGCGGGGCATTCTGTGTGCTTCTCTCACACCGCGGCTGCGTTGGAGCCGATTCTTCGGGCCGGGCCGTATGCAGAGCGGGCACGCTACGACCCGCACGCCCAGGTTGCCCAACTGATCGACGGCCAGCGCGACGGATTTGGTGATGTGGGCAGGGACGTGCGCATGCCCTGGCAGACCGACGGCCGCAAATGGCACCTGGAGCAACGGCGCAGCCGCACCGATCAGCCGCGTCGCTGGGAGCCGGCGGCGCTGGAGTACGTGCTGGAACTCGTGCAACAGGCCGGGCGCGCTTTGTGCGGGCGTGGTGGGGCCTCGCTGTTCGAGCCGACCAACTGGAGCAACCGCGCCAGCGTGGAGGTTACCGCCGGCGACGCCAACATCTGGTTTCTGCATGCGCTCACCGGCGGCGAGTGGCTCCTGGAGCTGTATTTCCAGGTGCCGCGTGGCACGTTCAAGTGGCACGAACTGGACGCCCAACTGGGGCTGAAGACCCTGGACGAGCGGGCCGATTTGGAGACCTACGGCGACTGGTCGCGGGTCGATGTACGGCCGCGCCGCGGCGGCCTGGACGCCGTGGTGGTGTACGTGCATGACAAGCGGGAGATCGACACGCCCGGTTTTCGGCGGTTCATCCGGGATGCCGTGCGGGCGTATGCCGCTCATGTTCGACCCACGCTGCTCAAGCGTGGTCGCGAATGAGCCGCTTAAACTCGGCCTCGCTGAGGACGCGAATACCCAGCGTGCGGGCCTTGTCGAGTTTGCTGCCGGGGGATTCGCCGGCGATTACCAAGTCGGTGTTCTTGCTGACGCTGCCGGTGGGCTTGCCGCCGAGCTGTTTGATCAGCGTTTCGATTTCCTGTCGGCTGTAGTTCTGTAGCGTGCCGGTGACGACCACGGTCTTGCCGGCCAGCGGGGTGCCAGTTGCCCGGCGGGCGCGCGGCTGTCGGGTGTTGACCCCGACCGACTGGAGTTCGGCGATCGTGCGACGGCCGGCGGGGCTGTGCAGCCACTGATGCAAGGAGGCGGCCACCTCTGGCCCGACCCCCTCCACTTCCTGCAAAGTGGCTTGGTCGGCGGCCAACAGTGCCTCCAGCGTGCCGAAGTGTTCGGCCAGCAGTTCGGCCGTGTTGCTGCCTACGTGCCGGATGCCCAGTGCCGCCAGCAGCCGGGCCAGTGGTCGCGACTTGCTGGCCTCGATACCGTCCAGGAGTCTTGTGGTGCGTTTCTCGCCTAGACTGATCGGCGAGCCGGTGCGTGTGTTCCGACCGACCGGTAGCGTCACCAGCTTGTCGCGCTGCTGTCGAAGGCGGTACAGGTCGGCGAAGCCGTGCACGAGCCGATGTTCGACCAGGGCCGCGACGACCGCTTCCCCGGCGGCTTCAATGTCCATCTGGTCGCGGCCGCAGAAGAAGCGCAGCCGTTCGACGAGCTGGGCCGGGCACTCGGAGTTGATGCAGCGCAGGTAGACTCCGCCTTCGTCCTGCACCACCGCGCCGCCGCACTCGGGGCAGTGTCTTGGCGGTCGGATGGGTTGGGCATCCGGTGGCCGACGGGCGAGATCGACGGCCACGACCTGGGGGATGATTTCGCCGGCTTTTTCGACGGTGACCAGGTCGCCGACATGCAGGTCCAGGCGGCGAACCTGGTCGAAGTTGTGCAGCGTTGCCCGTTTCACGGTCGTGCCGGCGAGCTGCACCGGGTCCAAATTGGCCACCGGCGTGATGGTTCCCAGCTTGCCGACCTGGAAGTCCACCGAGAGCAGTCGAGTCTGGGCTTGTTCAGCGGCGTACTTGTAGGCGATGCACCAGCGCGGTGCCTTGCTGGTGGCACCCAAGCGTTGGCGCTGATCCAAGCGATCGACTTTCACGACCAGGCCGTCGGTGTCGTACTCCAGCGTGTGGCGACGGAGGTCCCATTCCTCAACGAAGTTAATGACTTCGTTGATATCGCGGCAGACCCGGGCATGCGGACTGACCGGCAAGCCCCAGGCGCGCAGATGCACGTTCAGTTCGCTGTGGGTGGTCACATCCGCCGGCAGCGGTTCGATAACGCCGAAGCCGTGGGCCATGAACGCCAGCTTCCGCTGCTCCACTTTGCGGGCGTCGAGTTGTTTGAGCGTGCCGGCGGCGGCGTTGCGCGGGTTGGCGAAGGGTTCCTCGCCGCCGGCGACCAGGCGCCGGTTGAAATCCGCGAAGTCCTTGCGCGGCCAATACACCTCGCCGCGCACTTCCAGGATGGCCGGCCAGTCAGCGCCGCGCAGCCGCAACGGAATGCTGCGGATCGTTCGCAGGTTCTGGGTGATGTCATCGCCGGTCTCGCCGTCGCCGCGGGTCGCTCCCAGAACGAACTGTCCGTGCTCGTAGCGCAATGCTACGGCTACGCCGTCGATCTTCGGGTCCACAAGGTAGTGGTACGGTTCGTTCTCCAGCCCTTTGCGCACCCGGTTGTCGAACTCGCGCAATTCCGCCGGCGAGTAGGTGTTGTCGATGGACAGCATCGGCGGCGCGTGCCGCACATGGGCGAAACCTTCCAGCGGACGCTCGCCGACGCGTTGCGTCGGGGAGTCGGGGGTGATCAGTTCCGGATGGGCAGCTTCCAGCTCGCGCAGCTCGTGCAGCAGCCTGTCGTATTGCTGGTCGCTGATCTCGGGGCGGTTCAGGACGAAGTAAAGGTGGTCGTGCCGGCGGATCTCCTCGCGCAGCCACTCGATGCGCTGGGCGACCGTGGTCGCGCTCGTCACCTGGGCGGAGGGATCGGAAGCGGCGAGCGGTTCCTGGCCCGGGTTTTCCCTAGCGGGATTCATGGCTGGTGGCCCCGACGGCCGGCGCCGGGTGCGAAGTGATTTCCATCCGCAGGTCGCTCAGCTTGAGCTGTGCGGCGGCGGTCCCGCCGGAAAGGATCTCCACGCGCGTCTGACCGGCCAAGAAGACGTGCACTGTTGAGCCGGGACTGATGCTGACGCCGAAGCGCAGATCCTCCCGCGCCTGGCGCTGCGTCGGCCCGCTCTCGGTGGTGTGGCCCACCAGCGTCATCTCGCGCAGCATCCGCCCGCGCTGATCGCGCGCATACAGCTTCAACCCCACCGTAGCATCCGGACGCCCAATGTCCGGCTCGACCTGCGTTTGGAACTCGTAGGTGAAGCTGACGCGGAAATCCAGGTCGGTTTGCCGGTCGGTCTGGTTGGAAACGGAATGTCCAAGCTGGAACATTCCTTCGGCGGTGCCGCTGGCGGTCACCTGCGCGCTGGCCTGGGCTTGTCCGGAAGGCTCGGCTTGCGCGTCGGCCACGGCCTGACCATCCAGTCCAGCGGCGCGCGAGGAGCGTGGCAAGGCGATGCGGAAAGGAGCGTCCTGCGGCACGCGCACCGTGGTGGTGACCTGCTCGCGGAATGGCTGCGGGGACGGGCTGACGCTCAGCTCACTGCCGAAGCGCTCACTTGCACAGCCCGCGAACAACAGCAGCACCGGCATCAGCATGACGCAGCAGCGACAAGCCATAGAAGTCTCCCGGATGGGCCGCCAGGAATTGAACCACCATTCAAGGTGTCGAGCAAGCACGCGGCCACTGGTGCCCGCCCCGGTCGGCTGGTGGCGTCAGGGCGCCGCCGGCTGCGACGCCTGCTGGCGCAGCGCCTCTTCCAGCGCTGCCCGCAGTCGCGCCTCGTGGGGCGCCACGCGCAAGGCGGCCCGGTAGACGTCGATGGCCTCGGCGGTGCGGTGCAGCCTCATCAGCACCTCCGCCAGCGCGCCGTACGCCAGCACGTAGTGAGGCTCCAAGTGAATAGCCTCGCGCAGCTCGCCGACGGCCCCCTCCAGGTCGCCGCGGCGCGCCAGGGCGACCCCGAGATTGAAGTGTGTACGGGCCGACTCCGGCTTCAGCCGCAGAGCTTGGTGATAGTGCGCGATAGCCCGATCGAGGTCGCCGCGTGTGGCCAAAATGGCACCCATGTTGGCATGGACCTCGGCGATGTGCGGGTCGCGCTGAAGCGATTGCTCGAAGTACCGATAGGCCTCTTCATCGCGTCCCAGGCGGGCCAGTGCGGCTCCCAATCCGCTATAGGCCGCCCCACGCTGCCCATCCAGCCGGATGGCGGCCTGGAAATGGGGGATGGCTTGCTCCGGTCGGCCTTGGTTCAGCAAGGCGATCCCCAGTCCGTTGTGCGGGTCGTAGAGATTGGGGTTGAGCCGCAGGGCGTCCTGGTAGCAGGCGATGGCTTCTTCCAGGCGTCCCTGGCGTGTCAGTTCGTCGCCCAGATCGTTATGCAGCGTCGGCGCCCGCGGAGCCAGTGCCAGCATGTGACGGTACAACGTTTCGGTGTCCTGCCAGACCGTCAGATGCCGCCGGGTGCCGTGGATGCTTAAACCGGCCACGACCAGCACTGCTGCGGCCACCGACGCCCGCGGTAGCCGCCCCGCTCGCCGTCCCACTTGGTTTAGGGCGGCGACCAGAATCAGGAGCAGACCGGTGGCCGGCAAGTAGGCGTATTTGTTGGCCGCGATCACGTGAGTGAAGCCGATAATTCCCAGCGTCGGGAATATAGCAGAGAAGAAGAAGAGCCAGCCGGTTGCTGCCGCTCGTGTCCAGCGGAGTGAGAGCAGCAGGACGATCAGCAGCAGGGGGGTTCCGATCACGCCTGCCAACACGCTTGGGCTAGCGAGACTCATCGGTTCAGGAAACGGATAGTGCGCCGACAGACGCGCCGGCCAAGCGATCTTGTACAAATAGAACACGGTGTTGTGACAGATCGTCAGCGCGATCCAGGCTGGCGAGTACTGATGTGGCATGGCCAAGGCCGCCGTGCGCCCCTGCGACTCGATCGTAATGAGCGCCGCCGCGCCGGCCACGACGAAGAACGGCACTTTTTCCAACACCGCGCGCCAGCTCAGCCGTCGCAGCGGCCAGAAATCCAGCAGCAGCAGCAGCACGGGCAGCGGCGTGCTAGTCGGTTTGGCCAGCAGGGCCAGGGCGAAGACCACTAGCGCGCCGACATACCACCCCCACCCTCGGGCGGCGCGCGGCCGGCTACCCGCTTCACTGTCAGGAAGGGGCTGCGGGTGGGGGGAGGCGCCGGCGGCTTGCCTGCTCACCTTACTTCCTCGCCAAGGTGGAGCAGGGTGGCGCGCCCAGGCGACGTACAGAATGAGGCTGCCCAGCGTGAAGAATGTGGCCAGCAAAGTCTTCCGTTCGCTCAGCCAAGCGACCGGCTCGACCGTCATCGGGTGTACGCCGAAGAGCAGCCCGGCGAGCGCGGCTGCCCACACCTGCCCGAAAAGCTGATAGAGCAACACGATCACCAGCAACGTGTTTGTCACGTGCAGGGCGAGGCTGGTCTGATGGAAGACCCGCAGGTTATCCGTCCGCCCGCCGCGGGCCCAGTCCAGCATCAGCGAGACCATCGTCAGCGGCTGGTAATAGCCGCGCACCGTGGACGGCGTGAGCACTTCGGCAAAGAGCTGCGCGGCCGACGCCCAACTCGGGTGGCGAACCAGATGGTTGTCGATCAGGTACTGGCGGTCGTCGAACGTGAACGCCCGCGTGGACAAAGCTGGCCAGTGAGCCACGGCGACGAGCAGGCCGACTCCCAGCAAGCAGGCGCCGAGCGGCAGCACTCTGCGACCGGCCGTGGTCGGCGTCCCGCCCATGCTCAGCCTCTCCTACTCGAACAAACCCGGCTCATCGCGCGCGCTTGCCGGTATGGTCAAACCCAGGTGTGCGTAGGCTGCCGGTCGGGCCAGGCGGCCGCGCGGCGTGCGGATCACGAAGCCGATCTGAAGCAGGTACGGCTCGACCACGTCTTCAAGCGTGTCGCGTTCGTGGCCCATAGTGGCAGCGATGGCCTCGATGCCGGCCGGTCCGCCGTCATAGTGACGGATCAGCGCGTGCAGGTAGGCCCGGTCGAGGTTGTCCAGGCCGAGTTGATCGATCTGGAGTATATCCAGGGCGGCATCGACCACGGCGGCGTTCAATGTTCCGTCGCCGCACACCTCCGCGTAGTCGCGCACCCGGCGCAGCAGGCGGTTGACGATGCGCGGCGTGCCGCGCGAGCGCGCTGCCAGACGCCGCAGGGCGATGTCGTCGGCCCTGACTTTGAGCAAGTCAGCGCTGCGCCGCACGATGCGGGCCAGTTGTTCCTCTGAGTAGTAGTCGAGGTGCAGCAGCAGGCCGAAGCGGTCGCGCAGTGCGGGCGAGAGCATACCGGCCCGGGTAGTGGCGGCGACCAAGGTGAACCGCTTGAGGGCGAAGTTGACCACGCGCCCGCCGATGCCGCTTTCGGTGGTGTAGTCCACGCGGAAGTCTTCCAAGGCGGGATAAAGAAACTCCTCGACGACCTTGCTCAACCTGTGCACTTCGTCGATGAACAGCACGTCGCCGGTGTCCATTTGCGTCAGCAGCATCATCAGGTCGCCCTGGCGCGTGACAGCCGGCCCGCTGGTAACGCGAATGGTGGTGCCCAGCTCGTTGGCGATGACGTGGGCCAGGGTGGTCTTGCCCAGCCCTGGCGGCCCATCGAGCAGGACGTGATCGAGCGGTTCGCCACGTTTGCGCGCCGCTTCCAGGGCGATGCGAAGCTGCTGCCGGACCACTTCCTGACCGATGCACTCATCCAAGCGCGTCGGTCGCAGAGCGCTCAGGTAGCGCTCTTCATCGGGCAGACGCTGCGAAAAGACGCGTTCGATCGCCATGAAACCTTTGGCTCCGCGCCCAAGTTTAACCGATGACGGCGCCGGACGCCGCGACTCTCATCCCTGCTGCTTGACGCGATAGGCTGCGCGGACGATGGCCTGCGGCTCGGTCAGCCCGGGTTCAGCGGCTACGGCGGCGGCCACCCAGCGCTCGGCATCGGCCCGGCGGTCGCCCCAGCGCACCAGGATGTCCACTGCCACGCGCTGCGCGTCCGTCAGGTCCACCTGGGGTACCGGGGTGACGGTCCCGACGAACGGCTCTAGCTGGCCGCGCAGTTCGGCCACGATCTGGGCCGCCGTTTTCTTGCCGATCTCCGGGAGGCTGCTCAGCAGGCGCACGTCGCCGTTTTCGATGGCCGCGGCCAGTTGCGGCACGGGCAGCGTCATGGCGCGCAGCGCACGACGATGGCTGATGCCGCGGAGGCGCGTGAACATGGTGTAGAAGTTGCGGTCGGTCACGGAGCGGAAGCCGATCAAGCGCGGCACCAGGTGGGCGCCGGCGGGGCTACCTTCGAAGTAGTGCAGCGTATGCAAGGTGATGTCGCGTCCAACAAGTTCTTGCAACTCCGCCAGTGTTGCCGCCGGGACCAGAACCTCGTAAGCCAATCCGCCGACTTCGATCACGACCGATTCGGCACCGACGGCATCCAGGCGTCCAGTGAGGCGGCAGATCATGACCGCGGCCTCCCTTCGTCCGGTCCGAGAAATGCCCCGGACTGCCACAGACGCCAGCCGCACAGGGCAATGGCGATGGCGTCGGCCACATCGTGCGGTTCTGGGACTTTGGGCAGATGTAAAGTGGCGGCGACCGCTAATTGTACCTGTGGCTTGCTCGCCCGTCCGCTCCCGGTAAGCAGCTTTTTGACATTGGTAGCTGCGACTGGAATGATCTGGAGACCGGCCCGTGCAGCCAGTGCCAGGATGACCCCGCGAGCATGTGCCATGAGAATCGCCGTCCGCGGGTGCCGGTAATGAGCATACAGCTCTTCGCAGGCCAGTAGCGCTGGGCGGTGGTTTTTGATAAGTGTTAGCAGACTTCGCTCCAGCTCCAGCAGTCGCTCGCTGAGCGGGGCCTGCTGTGGCAGCCGAATCAGGCCGGCCTCCAGCAGACGCGGTTCCTGCCCGGGGCGCGGTGGTGCCAGCAGCGCGTATCCGGTGCGCAGCAGGCCCGGATCGAGGCCCAGCAGCGGACGGCGGTCGATGGTCGGTCGGCATGGCACGGAGCGACGCTCGGTCGGCATGTGTGCATCATCCACGCTTTGGGCTGACTGGCAACAGGCTGGACGGTCGCGTCGCCCGACCGTGTGCAAATGGCGACATGGGCGACGGTTGTGTGCCGTCGTATAATCGGCAGAGGGAATGAACGCTTCCCGTCTCGGGCGCGTACAGCGTTGGCCGCCTATGGTGGCGGCGTGAGAGGAAGTAACCGATGAAGAAGCGTTACGCGCGCTACCTGTTGCTCGTGGGGTTGTTGGCCGTGCCGCTGTTGGCGACAGCGGCCGATGATTCCCTGAGCAAGGCTTATGCGGCCGTTCTACGGGGGGATTACGAAATTGGTCGTGCAACTACCGAACGCATCTTGGCGGCCAGCGCCGACCCGCAGGCCCGCCAATTGCATTCCTGGTTGGAAGCCTACCATCGGGCGGTCGCCTCGCGCAACGAGCTGAAGGCCCGCACGTTCGCCTGGAACCTGGAGCAGGCTCAGAAGGCCATGAGCGAAGGCCGTACTTTTCTGGCCCTGAGCTTTGCCGCGCAAGCGGTACCTTACACTGACGATACGCGAGAACTCACGCGCCTGCCCTGGGTAGCTGAGCTCACCGAGAAGTGCCGACAGGCCGCGCGCGACCTGGAGCTTCAGGACCGCTGGACCAGCGCTCTGAATTACTACGTTCTGCTCGGTCGACTGTATCCGAACGATCAGGAGATTAAGGAGCTCAGCGAGCACGCCACACGCTACGCACGCATCGAGGTCACCTATAAGGATAAGAAAGCGCTCGAACAGCGGATTCGGGGGGTCGACAAGGGTTTGCTGCGCTCGGCGATCAAGATGATCGAGCACCTGTATTACCAGGAGCCCGATTTCAAGGAGATGGCCGCCGGCGCCCTGGACAACCTGGTGACGCTGGCCGGCGTGTCGAAGCTCCGCGACTTCTTGGACGGGCTGGGCAACCCGGTCCTGCGCGAACACTTCCTTCGTCGTCTGAGAGAATTCCGGGCCGCGCTGGACAACGAGAAGTCCTACGGCTATCGGGATTTGCTGCGTCTGTTCAACCAGGTCAGCGATCTCAACCGCGAAAGCGTGGAGTTGCCCGAGGGCTTGCTGGTTGCCGAGTTTCTGGAGGGCGTCCTGGCCCGGTTGGACGAATACACCGGCATGATCTGGCCGGCCGACGCGGTGGACTTCGAGAAGATGATGATGGGGGGGTTCGAGGGTGTTGGCATTCAGCTCGGCATCGACGAACGCGCCAATCGGCTGAAGGTCGTGACTCCCTTGGAGAACTCCCCGGCCCTGGAGGCCGGCATACAGCCCGACGACGTGATCATCGCCGTCGACGGCCAGAGTACGGAGGGCTGGACGACCGAAGACGCGGTGCGCAATATCATGGGCCCCAGCGGCTCGCAAGTCGTGCTCACCATCCTGCGCCCACGCACTGGTCAGACTCTTTCGTTTCCGCTGATTCGGCGCCGTATCGTCCTGACCACAGTGCGCGGCGTCGAACGCAAGCCCGGCGACACCAACGGCTGGAACTACATGCTCGACCCGCAGACCGGCGTGGCCTATATTCGCCTGAGCGGTTTTCACCCCGATTCGGCGCAGGAATTGCGCAAGGCTCTGGCGGAGGCGCGCGCCCAGGGCATGAAAGGTCTCATACTGGACGTGCGGCATAACCCCGGTGGTTTGCTGGACGTCGCTATCGAGATCGTCAGCGCTTTCGTCGATAGGGGCGAAGTGGTCTCGACGCGCGGCCGCATCGAGTCGGAGACGCGCTCACGGGTTGGCGGGGAGGCAGCCTACAAGGACCTTCCGCTGGTCGTGCTGGTCAACGACGGCTCGGCCAGTGCGTCGGAGATTCTGGCGGGGGCCTTGCAGGACCACCATCGCGCCATCGTGCTGGGCAATCGCACCTTCGGAAAGGGCAGCGTGCAGCACGTCCGCCCGTTGACCGACGAAGCCCGCATCAAACTCACCACCGCGCTGTACTATCTGCCCAGCGGACGCACGCCGCACAAGGCGCCCAAGGCGGAACGCTGGGGCGTCGAGCCGGACTGGGAACTGAAGCTCACGCCCAAAGAGTTCCGCAAAGTCCTGGAGCGCGAGCGGCAATCGCTGATCATTCACAATGAGGGGGCTGATGGACAGAGCGGGGCCCTCAGCGAGGAAGAGCGGACCAAGGCCCTGGAGGGGCTGAAGAGCGAGCAGAAGTCCAAGGACGATGAGCCGCCGCTGCTATCGGAGGAAGATATCAAGGCCCTGGAAGCGGACCCCAACGAGGTACCGGACCTGGATCCGCAGCTTGAGACCGCGCTGCTGCTGATGCGCGTCAAGCTGGTTGCCAACCTGCCTTGGCCGCAGGAGTTCGCCGCCGCCCATCAGGACCGGCGTCCTCGATAGGCCCGCGCTGCGGGCCGCGGCACGGATAACCGTCTGCGCGGCTGTCCACGCTACGGCGCGCACCGTGCCGACTCTTGGTGCGACTCGCCGGTGGCGGTCCGGCCTGCTGAGGGCATTCCTAGGCGCGCCCCCCGTGAGGGAGCGAGCGCAACGCTGCTGCCACCGGCGAGGCACGGTCTGTTAGCCGCGGCCACGTCTCCCCAGTACAATTCGCACCATGAACAGACACGGGTGCTTGCAGGTGGCGGTTTTTGTCGAACCAATGTTCCAAGAAAACGGCTATCTATTGTCGGTGGAGGGCGAACCGGAGGCCTGGGTCATCGATCCCGGGTTGCCGCCGCAACCTGCCAAGCTGTCTGCCGCCATCCGCGAGCGGAACCTGCAACTCCGGGCGCTGTTACTGACGCACTGTCACGTGGACCACATTGCCGGCGTCGCGGCCTTGCGCGAAGAGTTCCCGCAAGCCCAGATCTGCTGCCCGCGGGACGAGCAACACATGCTGGGCGATGCCGACGCCAATATGTCGGCCCCATTCGGTTACGCGATCACGGCCCCGGCGGCCGATCGCCTGGTGGCGCCGGGCGACGAACTGACGCTCGGACGGCTATCCTGGCGTGTGCTGGACGTCAGCGGTCATTCGCCGGGCGGCTTGGCCTACTACTGCGCGCCGGCCGGCGTCGTTTTTACCGGCGATGCGCTGTTTGCCGGGAGTATCGGGCGCTACGACTTTCCCGGCAGTTCCGGTCGGCGCCTACTGGCCAACATTCGCCGTCACTTGCTGACATTGCCGCCGGAGACGGTCGTATACTCCGGCCACGGGCCGTCCACCACGATTGGGGAAGAGGCGGAAAACAATCCGTTTCTGGGGGAGGGGTTTGTGGGATGAGGCTGCCGGTGAGCCTGCTGCTGGCGTTGGCCTGTGCGGGCTGCGTGGGCCGAAACGCCACGGTCGGCGAAGCCTTCCCGCCGGCGGCGGTAGCGGCACCGTGGCTCCTGAGCGAACCGGTGTGGAGCGGCTCGTTTGAGGAAGCGGCGGCAGCTTTGGGCGACGACGCCGAAGTCTGGCGCCGCTTCTCGCCAACACGCGTTTGGCTGGCGGTTTATCGCCACGAGTCCGATCCGGAGAAGCGTTTGACGGTGCGCTGTCTGGCGTTCACCTCGGCAGAACAGGCCCGCCAAGCTTACACCGCTTTGGCTCCGCCGGCGGCCGCACCTTACGAGATCGGCGACGGGGGGTGCTGGACGGACATCGGTGTGCTGTTCCACTGGGGGCGACTGGTGTTTGACATCTTCGGCCCGCAGGCCGCCTGGACCAGCCAGGTACAGGCCAATTACCTGGCGGCGATCATCAGCCGGCGCATGCCGGCCGGCCTCACGGACGACCCGCGATGAGCCGCGGACTGACCAAGTCTTCGCTGTTGTACGTCGGACTGTCCCTGGGGCTGGTCTTTTTGTCCTGCAAGCCCGATGGACCGGCAGCAACAGCCCCCAAGCAGCCGGCGGCCAGCCGATCCGCCGACGCGCCCCCGCACGATTGGGTGGCCTACCCGGCGGTGGTGGCCAGCGAACGGCAGAACCCCTGCCAACGACTACTCAGTGCTGCTCCCAATATCACCGAAATCTGTTGCGCGCTGGGATTGGCGGATTGTCTCGTCGGGCGCACCCGTTACTGCCACTATCCCCCGCAGATCACCGCCGTCCCGTCGATCGGCGCGCTCAACGATTTGAACTCCGAGGCGCTGTTGCAACTGCGTCCCGATCTGGTGCTGGTCGCGGGCACCAGTCGCGCGATTGTCGAACGATTGGCCAGACTGAACGTGCGGTTGGAATGTCTGCCGGACGCCACGCTGGACGATCTATACGCGTCGATCGAGCGTATCGGAGCTTTGACCGGGCGCGGCCAAACGGCGGCGCGGCTGAAGGCCGGCATACGCGGCGATTTGGAGGCCATCGCTGCCCGCTGTGTCGTGGGGCCTCGGCGGCGCGTGTTGGTGGTACTCGGGGCCCTGCCGCAACCGCCCGCAGCGGTGCACGCGGCCGGTCCAGGCAGTTTCTATGACGATCTGCTGCGTACCGCCGGGCACGTGAATGCCGCCGCCGATGCTGACCGAGCCTTTGCTCCCCTGAGCCTGGAGTTTATTCTACAGGCCGACCCGGATGTGATTGTGGAGGTGCTGGGGGATCCGGCGGTACGCAGCAGATC
>Ga0129299_1001451_pt1 | contig 15781 bp, 16 predicted proteins | sample ConPoolayeCmetaG_FD_94477 | JGI IMG/M metagenome (GOLD analysis project Ga0129299, IMG submission 94477) | Hot spring microbial mat communities from California, USA to study Microbial Dark Matter (Phase II) - Cone Pool mat layer C metaG ... | reverse complement strand
GTTGGGGGCGGAGAAGGTGTAGAAGGCATAGGAGACCAGCGTCGCCGCGCTGACGATGCCCAGGAGCTGGTCCAGCAGCGGCAGGCTGTACTCTTGCAGGCTCTCGCGGTGGCTGTTGGCGTTCTCCTGGAGCAGCGCCAGCTCGTGGCGGCGCTTGGCAAAGCCGAAAAGGAGGGACAGCAGGGCCATGCAGATGTACATCCAGGGCGAGAAGCGCTCGGCGTCGACGAGGGGGACGCCGGCGGCCACGCGCAGCACAAAGCCGGCGGCGATGACAAAGACGTCGAGAATGACCAGGTTCTTGAGCCAGAAAGAGTAGCCGATCTGGATGAGCAGATAGAGGGTGAGGATGACGCCAAAGGCGGGGTCGAGCAGAAAGCCCAGCGGCAGGCCGATCAGGAGGAACAGGGCGGCAGCGGCGAGGGCAATGCTGCGGGGGAGCCGGCCTGCGGCGATGGGGCGGTTCCGTTTGCGCGGATGCTGGCGGTCCTTCTCGGCATCGACCAGGTCGTTGATGATGTAGACGGTGCCCGAGATCAGACAGAGCAGCAGCAACCCCAGCACCGTGCGGCCTACGTAGGTCACCTGGCCCAGTTTGTGGTCGAAGACAAGCGGGGCAAAAACGACGACGTTCTTGACCCATTGCCTGGGGCGCATGGTTTTGAGCAGATCGATGAGCATCACAGGGAAATCATACCAGAAAGGGGCAGTTTGAGCAAACGGGGCAAGGGATACGCTTGACAATCTTTCCCTTTTGCGGCATAATCGCGTCAACAACCGGATCATGACAAAGGCTGTGACGGAGAGAGTGGGCGGGACCTTTGGGACGCCAGGGAGGTGGGGCCTGAGACTGGAAGCCTCACCCGAACAAAGCCGCTGAAGTTCGCTCCCGAGCCGACGGGTGAAACCGCGTTGGCGGCAAGTAGCCCGCTCCGCAGGCCCGGCGTTATCGGGGCAGCCGATTGCGGTCCGACCGCCGTCGGCGCAAAGAGGGCTCGATACGAGCCAGGCGGGGTGGTACCGCGGGAGCCAGCGCTCTCGTCCCCACGGGCGAGGGCGCTTCTGTTATTCGAGAAGACAATATCGCCATAGGAGAAAGAGCTACCATGTACCTGGCCTACCTTGATGAGTCGGGAGACACTGGCTTGGTGAACAGCCCAACGGCCTATTTTGTCTTGAGCTGCGTCCTGGTTCACGAGTCGAACTGGCTTGAGTCCCTGAATTGCAAAAAGGAGCAGCCGAAAAAGGATGGGAAGCCCGTTATGCCGCCTGGACGTTTGCGTTACAGCGCATCAATCGCTTCTGCGAAGGTCAGGAATGGGCCATGATTTTCCCTGACCAGGGACACGGTTTCTTTATCCGCAGAAGGTTACGTCACATGCGCCGGTATCACAACGTGCCTCGCCATTGGGGAGGCGGGACGATAGCATTCCCCATCCACAGGATCGTCGAGGACCCAAATGAGCGAGAGTCACAAGACTCCTATTTCATCCAACTGGCGGATTGGAACGCTTACGCCGCATTCCATTCCCAATATGTTTCGCCTATTCGGAGCGTGCCCGCTGACCTCTGGGACGAACTGGGTAACCTGTTTGTAAAAGAGGTGAACGCAGTCCGAGGCGGCCCGCCGGGTATCGTGCTATACCCCTAAATAGGCAAAGAAATGCTCCCGGTCAGCCGGGAGCGGGGGAGCAGTCCTACCCCACGGCATCGGCCGGGATCAGACTGCACTCATATTGTATAGCAAGTCGAACACATTGTCAATACTGTGGATTACCATGTGCACCTTACCGATACAAGGAACAATGCAAGATGGATGAGAAGCTAACACAAATCCAGGATCAGGCTTTATCCGCTTTGGAAGCAGTCCAACACGCCGACGCGCTGGCCGAGTGGCACCGCCGCTACCTGGGCAAAAAAGGCGAACTGACCCAACTGCTCCGTTCGGTCAAGGACCTGCCGCCCGAGCAGCGTCCCGCCTTTGGCCAGGCCGCCAATGAAGCCAAGGCAGTGCTGGAAGCCGCCTATCAGGCCCGCCTTGAGGCGCTGCGCCAGGAGGAACTGATGGAGGAACTGCAGCGCGGCGCCCTCGACGTCACCCTGCCCGGCCGCACCACGCCCCCCGGCCACCTCCACATCACCACCCAGACGCTGCGCCAGATCTATGCCATCTTTGCCGAGATGGGCTTTCAGGTCTATGAAGCGCCCGACGTGGAGACCGACGAGCTCAACTTTGGCCTGCTCAACATGCCTCCCCACCACCCGGCCCGCGATATGTGGGACACCTTCTGGATCAGCGAGGGGGTGCTGCTGCGCACGCACACCTCGCCGGGCCAGATCCGCGTCATGCGCGAGCGCTGCCCCGAACCCATCCGCGTCATCCTCCCCGGCAAGTGCTACCGCTACGAGCAGATCACAGCCCGCTCCGAACACCAGTTCTACCAGGTCGAAGGGCTGGCGGTAGGCCACAACATCACCATGACCGACCTGATCGGCACGCTGAGCCAGTTTGCCCGCCGCTTTTACCGCACCGAAGGGCGCCTCCGCATCCGCAGCTCCTACTTCCCCTTCACCGAGCCCAGCATCGAAGCGGACATCGACTGCATCCTCTGCGGCGGCAAGGGCTGCCGCGTCTGCAAATACTCCGGCTGGCTGGAAATCGCCGGCGCGGGAATGGTGCATCCGGTGGTGCTCGAAAACGGCGGCTATGACCCCGCCGAATGGAGCGGCTTTGCCTTCGGCCTGGGCGTCGAGCGCCCCGCCATGCTCAAGTACGACATCGACGACATCCGCCTCTTTTACGACAACGACCTGCGCTTCCTGCGCCAGTTCTGACACGGCAGAAGGAGACAAGCGATGAAAATCCCCCTGTCCTGGCTCAAAGAATACGTCGACATCGACCTGCCCATCCCCGCCCTGGCCGAACGGCTGACGCTGGCCGGCCTGGAAGTGGAAACGGTCAACTATATCGGCCTGCCGGGCGCGGCGCTGCCGTGGGACCCCGACAAGATCGTCATCGGCGAGGTCGTCGCCGTCCATCCGCACCCCGAAGCCGACCGCCTGGTGCTGGCCGAGGTGAACTATGGCGGCCCCGAAACCGAGGTGGTCGTCTCCGGCCCGCCCAGCCTGAAGCGGATCGAAGGGCAGAGCGGGCTGCACCTCAAAGTGGCCTTTGCCTTCGAGGGCGCCCGCCTGTGGGACCCCTATTCCGCCGAGCCGCAGATCAAGACGCTGAAAAAGTCCAAAATCCGTGGCGTCGTCTCGCGGGCGATGGTCTGCTCGGAAAAAGAGCTGGGCCTCTCCGACGAGCACGAGGACATCATCTACCTGCCCGACGACGCGCCGGTCGGCATGCCGCTGGTCGATTACCTGGGCGACGCGGTGCTCGAGTTCGACATCAAGGGGCCGTTTGCCCATCTCTACTCGGTCGTCGGCGTGGCCCGCGAGGTGGCAGCGCTGCTGGGCGTGCCGCTGCGACGCGACGCGCTGGAGGTGCTGGAGCGCCACCCGGCCGGGTTGACCGCTACCCCCTCTTTCATCGAACTGGAGATCGCCGACCCCGACCTCTGCCCGCGCTACTCGGCAGCGATGATCCGCGGCGTGACGGTGCGCCCATCGCCGCTGTGGATGCAGATGCGCCTGCGTTATGCCGGCATGCGCCCGATCAACAACATCGTCGACGTCACCAACTATGTGATGCTCGAACTGGGCCAGCCGCTGCACGCCTTCGACTACCACGTCCTGCGGGCGCGACCGGGGGCAGAGACGCCCGCCATCATCGTCCGCCGCGCCCGCCCCGGCGAGCAGATGCGCACGCTCGACGGCGAGCTGCGCACCTTCGACAGCGAAATGCTGCTCATCACCGACGGCGGCGGGCCGGTGGCAGTGGCCGGCGTCATGGGCGGCCTGGAAAGCGAGATCACCGACGCCACAACCGACATCCTGCTCGAATCGGCCAACTTTCACTTCCTCAGCATCCGCCGCACCTCGCGCCTGCTGGGGCTGGCCAGCGAGTCGAGCGTGCGCTTTGGCCGGCGGGTCGACCCCGAGCTGACGGTCAAAGCAGCCGCCCGCGCCGCTCACCTCATGGTCGAACTCGGCGGCGGCACGGTCGTCCCCCTCATCGGCGACCTCTACCCCGGCCGCCAGCCGCAGCGGGTCATCGAGCTCGACCCCGCCTACGTCGCCCGCATCCTGGGCATCGAGATACCGGTCGAGGAGATAACGCGCATCCTCACCTCGCTGGAGTTCGAAGTGGGCAAGGAGGCAAGTGAGCAAGTGGGCAAGGAGGCAAGTGAGCAAGTGGGCAAGTCGGCAAGTATGCAAGAACCTGCAAACTTGCAGACTTGCAAACTTGCAAACATCCCCGCGTCTCCCCCTCTCCGCGTCTCCATTCCCTCCCACCGCCAGGACGTCACCCGCCCGGTGGACCTGATGGAGGAAGTGGGGCGCATCTGGGGCTATGACCGCTTCCCGGCGACGCTCATCCGCGACGAGATGCCGCCGCAACGGGCCAATCCTCGCCTGGAAGGGATCGAACGGCTGCGCGACCTGCTGGTCGGCCTGGGCCTTGACGAGGTCATCACCTATTCGCTGGTTGACGCCGAAGAGGAGCGTCCCTTCCATCCCCCCGCCGCGCCCTTCGACGCAGAGAGATACCTGCGCCTGCGCAACCCCCTCTCCAGCGACCGCTCCGCCCTGCGCCAGACGCTGCTGCCTTCGCTGCTGCACGTCGCGCGCAAAAACCTGCGCTTCCTCGACCGCGTCGCCGTGTTCGAGATCGCCGCGGTCTATCTGCCGGTGGAGGGACAGACCCTGCCCGAAGAGCCGCGCCGGCTGGGCATCGTCATGACCGGCCCCCGCGAGGAGCGTTCGTGGATCGCCGGGCAGGACCGCTCGCCGATGGGCTTTTACGAGCTGAAGGGCGTGGTCGAGACGCTGCTGGCGCGCCTGGGGGTGGAGGGGACGTTCGTTCCGCACCAGCACCCGGCTTTCCACCCCGGCCGCTGCGCCCGGCTGCACATCGGTGAGCAGACGCCCGGCGTGATGGGCGAGCTTCATCCGCAGGTGCGAGAAGCTTTCGGCCTGCCCTCCCAGCCCGTCTGCGCCCTCGAGTTCGATCTGGAGGAGCTGTTGGCCGCCGGCGACCGGGCGCGCAAGATGAAGCCCATTTCCACCCATCCGCCGGTCTACGAGGACCTGGCGGTGGTGGTGGACGAGGCGCTGCCGGCGGCGAGTGTGTACCGGGTCATCATGCAGGCTGGCGGCGCGTTGCTCCGTTCGGCCGAACTGTTCGATGTCTACCGTGGCGAGCAGATCGGCGCCGGGCGCAAGAGCCTGGCTTACCGCCTCACCTACCAGGCCGACGACCGCACCCTGACCGATCAGGACGCCAGCAAATTGCGCGCCAGGATCGTGCGCACGCTGGAGCGCGAGCTGGGCGCAGCGCTGCGCGGCTAGAGGCGGCGATCCGATGGGCCGCATCTGGCGCTGGTTCTGGCGGAGGCTCGACCTCTGGCTCGTGTTGTTGCTGCTCCTCTTCCTTCTCCAGGCGGAGGGGCCGCCGCCGGGCGCGCTCTCTACACGGCTGGATCGTTTTACCGCTGACCTGCGCTTCAATTTCTGGAGTTGGGAGGCGGAGGCGCTGGCGGGCAAGCTGGCCCACTGGCTGGTGCAGCCGCAGCGCTACATGAGCGAAGCCGACCGCACCGCCTTTGTGCGCGATTACGCTGCCCAGATCGAGCAGATCTGGTCGCTCCAGCGGCAGATCGAGACGATCTATGCCGATCCGGCAGTCGCCGATCCCGACGTTCAGGCGGCCGATCTGCGCCAGGCGCTGGAGGAGCTGCGCGCGCGGATGGCATGGCGGCAGCCGGTCTTTGAGGCGATCATCGAGGAGCAGGTCAGTGTTGCCCTGGCCGACGAGGGCCTGGACATCCTGGGCCAGCCCTTCCCGCCCGTGGGGGCGCGCTTTACGCCGCTGCCCTACGCCCTCATCGTCTCCCCCCGCGAGCGCATCGAGACGATCTACAGCCAGCACCTGCAGCACGGGCTGGACGCGGCCCAGCAGACGGCAATCGAGTCGCGCATCGATGAGACTTTCGACGTCTCATCCTACGTGACCGCCATCGGCGGCCTGTCGGCCTGGCCGGCGATGATGCTGGAGCATTCGTACCTGCCGTGGGTGATGGAGGTCGCCGCCCACGAGTGGACGCACCACTATCTCTACCTTCACCCCCTGGGCTGGCGCTACGACCGCAGCCAGGAAGCGCGGACGATCAACGAGACAACGGCCTCCATCGTGGGCAAGGAGGTTGGACGGGCGGTCGTGGCGCGCTACTATCCCGACCTGCTGCCGCCGGAGGAGACGGCCACGCCGCAGCAGCCACAGGAGCCGCCGGCTTTTGACTTTCGCCGCGAGATGCACCTGACGCGGGTGGAGGTGGACCGGCTGCTGGCCGAGGGCCGGATCGAGGAGGCCGAGGCGTACATGGAAGCGCGGCGTCTCTTTTTCTGGGAGAACGGCTACCGCCTGCGCAAGCTCAACCAGGCCTATTTCGCCTTCCACGGCTCGTATGCCGACGAGCCGGGCGCGGCGGGCGAGGACCCGGTCGGCCCGGCGGTGCAGCGCCTGCGGGCGCAGAGCGCCTCTCTGCGCGCCTTTCTGACGCGCATCGACGCGATCACGTCGCTGGCGGAGCTGGAGGCGATGCTGGCAGAAGCGCCGTAGGACGGCGCTTGCGGGGCTGCCTTACTGCCAGCCGCGGACGAACTCGATCAGCAGGCGCACGCCAAAACCGGATGCCTTCCCTCTGGCGATGTAGGGATGTTCCTTTTCCCCCACCGCCATGCCCGCCATGTCGATGTGCGCCCAGGGGTAAGAGACAAAGCGCTTGAGGAACGTCGCCGACGCCCCGACGCCGGGGAACTTTTCCCTGCTGCTGTTGACCACATCGGCGGTGTCCGACTCGATCATCTTCTCGTATTCGGGAAAGAGCGGCAGCGGCCAGAGCCGTTCTGCCGTCCTGGCTGAGGCGGCCAGCAGCGCGTCGCGCAGGGCGTCGTCGTTGCTGAACAGCCCGGCAGCGACGCCGACGCCCAGGGCGGTCATGCACGCGCCGGTCAATGTGGCAATGTCAACCACGGCAGCGGGCTGGAAGCGCGCGGCATAGACGAGGGCATCGGCCAGCAGCAACCGCCCCTCGGCGTCGGTGCTGACAACCTCGATGGTGGTGCCGTTGCTGGCGGTGATGACTTCCTGCGGGCGGTAGGCGCGGCTGCCGATCATGTTGTCGGCGGCCGGCGCCAGGCCGACGACGTGGAGGGGCAGGTCGAGCGCGGCGACCGCCTGCATCGCGCCGATGACGGCGGCGGCCCCGGCCATGTCCACCTTCATGTTCGCCATCCCTTCCCGCGTCTTGAGGTCATAGCCGCCCGTGTCAAAAGTCACCCCTTTGCCGACAAGGACGACGGTCTTGAGGTCGGCGGCGCGGTCGGCGTTGTGTTCGAGGACGATAAAGCGGGGCGGCGTGTCGCTGCCCTGGGCCACGGCCAGCAGCGCGCCCATCTTGAGCGCCTCCATCTGCTTGCGCTCCAGCACCTCGACGCGCAGGCCGCTCTGCTGCGCCATCTCGACGGCGACCTGGGCCAGGTAAGCGGGCGTGCAGATGTTGGGCGGCAGGTTGACCAGGTCGCGGGTCAGGGCGACGGCGGCGGCAACGACCTGCCCTCTGGCGGCGCCCTCCGCTGCAGCAGCCATCTCGGCCTCGTCCGACGCCATCAGTTCCAGGCTCTGCGGCAGAGCTGGCGGCGGGGGAGCGGTCTTTTGGCCGTGGTAGCTATAGAGCCCCAGCTCGCTCCCCTCCACCGTCGCCTGAGCGGCCTGTTCAGCGGGGAGCTTGCCGGTGCCGTGCAGGACGGAAGCCAGGCGGGAGACTTGGAGCTCGCGGGCCTTTTTGGCAGCGACGGCGGCCGCCTGGCGGACAGCGTCGGCGTCGAATGTTTCCGCCGCGCCCAGGCCGACCAGGATGACGCGGCGGGCGGGGATGGCGCCGCGTGGGTAGAGCACGGCGATCTGTTGGGCCTTGCCGCCGAAATCGCCGCTGGCGATCAGCCCGGCGACGGCACCTCCCAGCGCCTCATCTACAGCTTTGACAGCGCCTTCGAGCGGTGCGCCCTCGAACAGGCTCAGCACGATCCCGTCGGCATCGCTGGCCTGGATGGGGCCGTAGAGGACCTCGATTTGCATAGAACGACTCCCTTGCGTCGATAGCTTTCAAAAGCATCTTATTATAACCCGCCGTGGCAACGGTGGCAAGCGAGGATTTCCAACAGTGGGGCTGCGATAGCTTTCCTCTTTCCCGCAAACTATGCTATACTATATCACGAAACCAACTCCCAGAAGGTGTGTTTCGTGTCGATGAATATAACAGAATTAGGCCCCAGAGAAGCCGAGTTCCTCTCCCGGCTGGCCGGCGAGGGGCGGTCGGTCTTTACCGTCAGGCAGGCGCGCCGTTTCTGGGGCAACCCGGCCTATACGACCAACGTGCTGGGCCGCCTGGAAAACAAGGGCTGGCTGCGCCGCCTGGAACGCGGCACGTACCTGATCATCCCACTGGAGGCCGGCCCCACCCGTGACTGGTCGGAGAGCGCGCTCGTGCTCGCGCCGTACCTGATCCAGCCAGCCGCTATCGCCTATTGGTCGGCGCTGCACTTTTGGAACATGACCGAGCAGATCCCCGACACGTTCTTTGTCCAGTCCACCCGCCGCAAGCACCGCCGCCAGATCGAGGTGCTGGGTGTGCCCTTCCGCTTCGTCACCATCCCCGAGGCCCGTTTCTTTGGCGTGGCCCAGCGCACCCTCGACGGCAAGTCGATCTACGTCACCGATCGCGAAAAGACTCTGCTCGACGCTGCCGACCGCCCCGACTTGAGCGGCGGAATCGGCCAACTGGCACACGCGCTGCGCGCGGCCTGGAGCGACGTGGACTGGCCGCGGCTCGACGAGTACCTGGCCCGTTGGGGCATGGGCAGCCTGGTCAAGCGACTGGGCTACCTGGTCGAAACGCTGGAACTGCCGCTGCCCGACCGCGAGGAGCGCCTGGCCCGCTGGCAGTCGGCGCTGACCGCCGGCATCGCGCTGCTCGAAAGCCGCAGCGGTCACAGCGGCCGCATCGTGACGCGCTGGCGGCTGCGCGTGAACGTGGCCGAGACCTGGCGCGGCGGGGAGGCCGGGCCATGATCAGCGAGGCCGAACTGCGCCGCCTGGCGGCGCGCTGGGGCGTCGACCCGATGGTGGTCGACCTGGATTATAGCCTGGGCTGGTTCATCGCCGCGCTCTACAGCGCCAACGCGCTCGCCGATCGGCTGTGCTTCAAAGGCGGCACCGCCCTGCGCAAGTGCTATTTCGCCGATTATCGCTTTTCCGAGGACCTGGATTTTACCGCGCTGGCGCGCGTCGAACCCGACCAACTCCTGAGATGGGTCGAGCGCGCCGCGCGCTGGGCTGCGGAAGCGAGCGGCCCTGACTATCGCGCCGCCCCGCCGCGCCTGGAGGTCCTCCGCGACGAATACGGCAGCGAGAGCTACCAGGTGCGCGTCTATTACCGCGGGCCGCTGCACTGGAGCGGCGACCCGCGGGCGATCCGTCTGGACGTGACCCGCGAGGAACGGCTGCTGCTACCGCCTACGACATCTACCGCCTGGTTCGATCCGGCGTGACGGCCGCCGACGTCGCGCCGCTGCTGGAGCAAGTTCCAGGCGCGCGGCCTGGACGTCGAGACCATGGCTGTCGAACCGCTCGCCGCCCGGCGCGCGGCCTTTGAGGACGACTGGGCGCGCCGCCTCAGTCACCTGGTGCGCGACGCCAACGCTGTGACTTTCGAGACCGCCTGGCAGACAGCCGTGACGCTGCTGCAACAGGCAGTGGAACGCCTGGGCCTGCCGCCCGACCCACAGGAGGCGAACCGCCCATGACCCACCCAGACGACCTTGCCGCTTTTCTCGCCCGCCCCTACGACCCCGCCACGGACGACTGCCGCCACCCGCCCTGCTCCCGCCGGGTCTGTGACCCCCGCCGGGCCTCCACTGGCGGGGGTCGCAGATCCCTGCCGGGCAAGGGATGCCCCACGTCGGCGTTCTGCTACACCCCCCTGGTGTAGGACAACTGCTCGCAGTTGTCCTACGAACTGTGCGGGTCACAGAGCCGGCGGGAGCGGGGAGTCATCCGTGTCGCAACGAGATCCTTCGCTTCGCTCAGGATGACATGGGTTTCGCTCAGGGTGACATGGGTTTCGCTCAGGGTGACATGGGTGTTCGTGGCAAAAAGGTAGAGCGCCCCCCGTCCTGTTCCCGCCGGGTCTGTGACCCGGCGGCCCCCACCGGCGGCGGTCACAGGCCGCGAAATCCGTGAAATCTGTGTAATCTGTGGCCAAAAAACAGACTCCCGCCGGGCAAGGGTTGTCCCACGTCGGCGTTCTGCTCCGAACACCCTTCCAAGAAGGCGACTTGCGAAGAATCAGAGTCGTGGTAGAATATCAATCAGTAAAAATAGCAGGAACAACGTTAACCCGCCGAGGTAGCTCAGCCTGGTAGAGCACCTGACTGAAAATCAGGGAGTCGCCAGTTCAAATCTGGCCCTCGGCACCTGGTCGCTGGCGGCCCGGCCTGCAAAGCCGGGCCGCTTTGCACGAGAGGCCGGACCTCCCCCCAACCCCGACTTGCGCAGAACGGCGTCCCAAGGCATAATGGGATGGGCATGCACAGGGAAAACCACGACGGCGTTGTTTTATACCGCTTCGAAGGACTGGCAGGGGCGGGAGTCACCCATGCCGCCTTCACCCGCCTGGGTGGGGTGAGCCAGGGGCCGTTCGCCACGCTCAATCTGGGCAGCACGGTCGGCGATGACCCCGAAGCGGTGAAGGAAAACCACCAGCGGGCGCTGAAGGCGCTGGGCCTGCGCCGCGAGCAGACGGTCAGCCCCTACCAGGTGCACTCGGCCAACGTGCGACGGGTGGGCCGCGCTGAGCTGGGCACCATCCAGCAGGAGACGGACGGCCTGCTGACCGCCGAGCCGGGGGTGGCCCTCCTCTTTCGCTTCGCCGACTGCGCGCCGCTGATTCTCTTCGATCCCGTGCGCCGGGCGGTGGGACTGCTCCACGCTGGCTGGCGCGGGGCCGCCAACGGCGTCGCTCGCGCTGGCGTGCAGGCCTTTGTCGAGCACGTCGGCAGCCGGCCCGCTGACCTGTGGGTCGGCATCGGCCCGACCATTGGCCCCTGCTGCTACCAGGTGGGAGCAGAGGTCGCCCAGGCGGTCGAGAGAGCCTGCCCCGCCGGCGCCCAGGTGGTGCAGCGGCAGGACGGCGCGCTCTACCTCGATCTGCCCGCCGCGCTGAAGGCGCAGCTCCTGGCGGCGGGCGTGGAGACGGTGGAGCTTTCCGGCCTCTGCACTGCCTGCCGCACCGACGAGTGGTTCTCCCATCGCGGCGAGAGGGGCAGGACCGGGCGCTTTGGCGTGGTCGTGATGCTGGAATAGGGTGACAGGTTGATCGCTCAGAACCTGAAACAGGTCCAAAATCGCATTGCCGAGGCCGCGCTGCGCGCCGGGCACGATCCCGCCGCCATAACCCTGGTGGCGGTGACCAAAACCTTTCCGGTAGAGGTGATCCTGGAAGGCTATGCCGTCGGCCTGCGCCACTTTGGCGAAAACCGTCCCGAAGAGGGCGCAGCCAAGGTGCCGCAGGTCAATGCGTCCGTGGACGGGCCGCGCCCCACCTGGCACATGATCGGCCACATCCAGAGCCGCAAGGCGGACCTGGCGCTGGCCCATTTCGACATCGTTCATTCGATCGACCGACCCAAGATCGCCCGCCGGCTGAGCCGCCTGGCGGTCGAGGCCGCGCGGGAGCTGCCGGTGCTGCTGGAGTGCAACGTCAGCGGCGAGGCGACCAAGTTCGGTTTCGCCGTCGACCGCTGGGCGTCCGACGCGGCGCAGCGTCAGGCGTTCTTCGCCGCCTGCGCCGAGGTGCTGGCCCTGCCGGGCCTGCGGGTGGAAGGGCTGATGACCCTGGCCCCCTTTGTCGATGACCCGCAGACAGTCCGCCCGGTCTTTGCCAGCCTGCGCGCGCTGCGCGACGCGCTGGCGGAGCAGTTCCCCGCCGTCGCCTGGCGGCATCTGTCGATGGGCATGAGCGACGATTTCGAGGTCGCCGTCGAAGAAGGCGCGACGATGGTGCGCATCGGTCGCGCCCTGTTTGGAGAAAGAGTCGAATGATCGCAACCGTTCTGACGTGGTCGATCCGTGCCGCCTTCAACGTCTATGTGCTGTTCCTCATCGCGCGGGCAGTGCTGCCGATGCTCGGCGTGAGCTATGCCCATCCGGTGATGCGCTTCCTGTGGAACGTCACCGAGCCGCTGCTGGCGCCGCTGCGCCGACGGCTGCCCCTCGCCGGCCCGCTCGATTGGAGCCCGCTGGTGCTGATCTTCCTCCTCTGGGTCGCCGAAGGATTGCTATTGGCTTTGGTGCAATGGGCGCTGTAGGACGGTTCGAGATCGCAGAAACGGCGGGGGGCTGCACCTTCCGCGTCCACGTCGCGCCGCGCAGCCACCGCGACGCGGTGGCAGGTCTGCACGGCGACGCGCTCAAGGTGCGCCTCAAGGCCCCGCCAGTCGAAGGCCAGGCCAACCAGGCGCTGCAAAGTCTGCTGGCCGACCTGTTGGGCGTGTGCCGAGACGACGTCGAGATCGTCGCCGGGCACACTTCCCGCAGCAAGACCGTGCGCGTGGCCGGGGTGCAGGCCGCCCAGGTCCGTGCCCTGCTGGAAGGAACGGACGCAGAATAGCCTGGCGGGCCCTGCTTTTGGAACGGTCAGGGGGCGAGGGGAGAGCATGAGCAGAATCATCGGCGTCCTGAATTACAAGGGCGGCACGGGCAAGACGACCACGGTGGTCAACGTGGCCGCCGGGCTGGCGATGCGCGGGGCGCGCGTGCTGTGCATCGATCTGGACGCCCAGGGCGGGCTGGCGCTGAGCCTGGGCACGCGCTACCTCTACACCCTCACCGACCTGTTGCTGGGCCGCGCCGAGCCGGAGGACTGTGTCGTCCGCGCGCGGCACAACCTGGACATCATCGCCAGCGACCGCAGCCTGCTCGCCGCCGAGGGTGAACTGTGGCGCATGGGCGACGAAAAGGCCGCCCGTCGCCGCCTGGCCGACGGCATGCGCGACATCCGGGGGTATGACTATATCCTGCTCGATTTTTCACCCTCGGTCAACATCGTCAGCGAGAACGGGCTGCTCTTTACCGAGGAAATGATCGTGCCGGTGGCGACGGACTATATGGCCCTGGCCGGCACGCGCCAGGTGATCGATACGCTCAAGTCGGTCTATTGGGAAATGCAGCACTATATCAAGCTCTACCTGGTGCTGCCTTCGTTCTACTACGAACAGCGGCGCAAAGATCGTGAAGTGATCGAGTTGTTGCAACGCTATTTTGGCAACCGTGTGGCCGAACCGATCCGGGCCAACGTCCGTCTGGCCGAGGCGCCAGGTTTTGGCCAGACGATCTATGAGTACGACCCTCGTTGCTCCGGAGCGGAGGACTATGGCCGCCTGGTGGAGAGGATTGTAAAAGATGGATAACGAGTTCAGCACCTTCGGACGTGACCCTTTCGAAGGCATGGAGTGGCCCTTCGAGCCAGGGGAGCCGCCGCCAGCCGGGCCTGCGGCGGTCGGCACCCCTGCGCCAGTTGGCCGCCTGCGCGGCAAAGGGGTCTGGCTGTTCGACTCGGGCGACGTCGACATGGCGATCGAGATGGCCCTGGCCATCGGCGCGACGCACGTCTTTTATCGCGCTGGCCACCGCGGCATGTTCTTTGTCGATGCGACGCGGCGAGTCTGCGCGCGCCTGCAACAGGCAGGGCTGGTGCCCTTTGCCTGGTTCCAGGCCCGCTGCGACGATCCCAACGCCGAGGCGGCGCTGGTCACCAAGTCGCTGCGGGCGGGCTGCCAGGGCGTCGTCCTGGAGGTGGGGCCTTTGGCAGCAGGAAAGACGGTGGGCGCGGCTGCCCTCGGCCGCCGGCTGGGCGAGGCCGGCGTAGACCCCGAACAGCTCTACTACGCCTCGCTGCCCAACATCTGGCAGCACCTGGACCTTCCCTACCGCGAGATGAACGCGTTTTGCCAGGGCGGCTTTATGCCCCAGTGTTTCCCCAGCCACGGGCGCACGCCGCGCACGGTGATCGGCAAGTGGGCCTATGGCGAACACGCCCGCTGGTCTGCCGAGTGGGGCGGCATGCCGCCGCTCTACCCGGTGCTGGCAGCGCACAAGGATGAGCGCGGCACGCCGCTGAGCGCGCCCGAGTTCGTGGAGTGGGCCGAGGCGCTGGCGGCCTATGATCCGCCCTTCTTCAGCGTCTATCACACCCGCACCACACCTTCCGAGCTGTGGGCGATCCTGGCGTCGATGGGCAGGCCGCCGGCAGCGCCAGCCGAAGCCGTTCAGCCGCCGTCGGTCGTCGAGGTCGTGCCGCCGCCCATTGAAGCCGTCCTGCCGCCGCCGCCCGTGGAGGCCCGCCCGGCGCCACTCGCGGCGCCCGTCGGGAGCGAGCCGGCGCCAACGCGCGCGCCTGCCACTGCCGCCCCCGCACCGCGACCTGCCGCTGCGCCGCCCCCGGCTCCCGCGGCGGCCGCCGAGCCCGCTGTTGTCTACCACCAGGTCACAGTCAACGACTCGGTGTGGAACATCTGCGAGCGCTATGGCATCAGCCGCGACCAGTTCTGGGAGTGGAACGGTCACCTGTGGGACGAGCACGGCCTGCCCCGCGACGGCCTCTATATGCAGGAAGGCTGGCGGCTGCGGGTGGGATAGCTTGAAAGCACAGCCGTTTTGTGCTATGATTCGCCCACTCTGAACATACGAGGCTGACGGATGTATCCAGAAAGTGAGATTCTGTTTCCGCCGCGTTGCATCCCGCTCCTGCGCGACCTGCGCGGCAAGGAGTGGGCCGCGCTGATCGACCGCCTGAGCGCCCTGCCCGACGAGCACGAGGACGTGCTGGCGTTCTCGCTGATGATGATCAACATGAGCAGTTGCCTGACCTGCGACCTGGATTCCTACCGCGCGTCGCTGGGCTGCTGCACCTGCGCCCGCCGCACCGTCGGCGGCTTTAAGGGATCGGACGCCGAGACGATGGCGCTCTTCGAGGGCGCCCGCGAGCAGGTGCGGGCCTACCTGGCCCAGGGCAACCTCCCGCCAGGGGTGGCGGCGCTCGTCGGCGCGGCGAAATAGAGCGCCGTAACCGTGCACAAATCCGCCGCCAGACTGCTGAGCTGCCTGCTCCTCCTGACGCTCGCTGGCTGCACAGCCAACCCCCTCTTTGCCTGGACGGGCGAGGACGACCTGAGCAGCCAGCTCTACGGCCTGTTCCAACTGGCGGGCAATCCCCTGCGCCCCCAGCCGCGCACCGCCCGCTACTCCCCCGTCGACAACGCCGGGGTCAATCCCTTTGGCATCAACGTCTTTCTCGAACAAGAGGTCGAGCCGGAGAAGCGGGCGCAGACGCTGCAGATGATCGCCGCGGCTGGCTTCCACTGGATCCGCCAGGAGTTCCCCTGGGAGGACATCGAGATCCACGGGCGGGGCGATTTCGTCGACCGGCGCAACGATCTGGACGGCGACGGTCAGGCCGACGCCGTGGACGCCTGGGCCAAGTACGACCAGATCGTCGCCCTGGCCGAGGAATATAGGCTGGAGATCATCGCCCGCCTGAGCAACCCTCCGGCC
>Ga0129299_1001449_pt1 | contig 15798 bp, 13 predicted proteins | sample ConPoolayeCmetaG_FD_94477 | JGI IMG/M metagenome (GOLD analysis project Ga0129299, IMG submission 94477) | Hot spring microbial mat communities from California, USA to study Microbial Dark Matter (Phase II) - Cone Pool mat layer C metaG ... | reverse complement strand
TCATCGGTCGAACTGTACGGTGCGCAACATGGCGATTTGCTCTGAAATCAGGCCCAGCACGATGATCAGGGCGCCGATGCTCAATGAGGCGGTCACGGCTATCGTCCACGACCTGCCGGTGACGAGCTTCTCGAAGCCAAGCACCAAGCCGGGCAGCAACATGACGATGCCAATCGGCAGAAAGACCTTCAACGGCTCGAACAGGACGGCCACTTTGAAAATAATGGTCAGAAAGCGAAATCCGTCTCGAATGATGTTTATCTTGCTCTGGCCCACTCGTCTGCCGACTTCAATGGGCACGAACTTCACATTGTATCCGGCCTTGAACATCACAATGGTCATGGTGCTGGGGTATGAGAAGGTGTTCGGTAGCAGGTGGCAGAACTTCCGCGCCAGATCTGCTCGAACGGCGCGAAAGCCGGAGGTCAGGTCCAGGACAGCCGCACCGCAGATGTAGCTGGCGAGCACGTTGTAGGCCCGGTTGGCATTTTTTCGCCCCACATCATGATAGGAGCGTGGGCTACGTGCGCCGATTACCATATCATATACACCGATAGGCTCAACCAGGCGGGGAATATCGGCCGGGTCGTGTTGTCCATCACCGTCCATGAATACGATGACATCGCCCTGGGCGGCGCGTATACCCGTCTTGATGGCCGCGCCGTTGCCTTTGTTGTAAGGGTGTCGGATGACCCGCGCTCCGGCCTGCTCCGCTATACGGCCGGTATCGTCGGTCGAGGCATCGTCTACGACCAGTACCTCGGCCTGCGGGAAAGCGGCCAGAACCTCAATTGTCTTGGTTACGACCTGCCCGATCACTTCTGCCTCTTGATAGGCAGGGATCACCACGGTGATCTTTTTTTCTACACCGACGCTGTCTGTCGTTACAGTCAATTAGACACCTAAAACAAACTGAGTTGTTGAGGCGGCGGTGGTGGAGGCGGCGCCTGTTGCTTCCGTGCCTCTGCCAGCAAACCAGGCAGTTTCTGGAAATCCGCTTCTATCAGGGCGCGATACTTGGCCTGATGCAGCGCAGCCGCCGGGTGAAACATGGGCACGACACAGATACCGTTGTGCCATTTGGGCTGTCCGTGAATACGCGAGATGGAAGCGTTGGCAAAGTAACGCGCCATCGAATAACGGCCCAACGTGACAATGACACGCGGCCGCAGCAGCTCGATCTGACGGTCCAGATACGGCCGACAGGCTTCAATCTCAGCCGGCTCAGGGTCGCGGTTATTGGGCGGACGACATTTCACGACGTTTGCGATGTACACGTCCTTGCGTGCTATGCCAACGCCAGCCAGCAATTCGTCCAGATACTTGCCGGCGGCGCCAACGAACGGCAGCCCTTGCCGGTCTTCATGGAAGCCTGGTCCCTCCCCGATAAACATGATTTCCGCCGGCACAGGGCCTACACCTGGCACCGCGTTTGTCCGACTGGCGGCCAGCGGACAACGAGTGCAGGAACGGATCTCCTCGTACAATCGCATCATCTCGGTTTGGTCATCCACCACTCTACCTCCACGCCAAACGCGAACTTACGAGTCGTCATTATACCGTAAGCTCAGGTGATTGACAAGTTCCCTTGTTTTTTTGCCTTTTCTGAATTACAATTTTGGGAGAGAAGAATGCTCAGCACCATCGGCGCCTGCGGTCGAGGAGTCCGCCAGGGCCAGACTGCCGGTTGTCGGCGCGCCTCTTTGGGGTCAGAATTGGTTGGCGCCAGAGAGGTTCTCTTCGGGAGGGACGGATCGAATATGGACATGACGCAACTGGCCCAGGCCGTGACCTGGTTACAAGAAGAACACCGTCGAGACAAAGCCGAACTGGAACGGCTGACCCAACAACTGGAAGCGCTCAGAAAAGAAAACATCGAACAGGTCAACAGGGTCAAAGACCTGGAAGGTCGCCTGGTCAAACAGAGCGCACAATTGGCCCAGCTCGCCCAGTTGGAGTCTTCGCTGGAAAAAGCGAGGAGAGAAGTATCGCTTCTGATCCAGAATTACGAAAAGGACCGACAGCAGGCAGAAAAGGACGCGGCTGTCGTCAGGCAGAAAGAACGAGAGGCGATTAACAAGACGATAGAGGCCATCTACCAGGAAGTGCAGAAGATCGCCGAGATGGAGAGCCTGCAACGAATACCCTACATTGAGGACCTGGCCCATCGGAACGAGCGCAACATCCAACAGCTCCAGACGCTGGACGCCGAGCTCCGTCAGCAGCAGAAGCAGAGCATGGAGGCGATTCAATTGGCGGAAGTGAGGCTCGAACGGCAGATCGCCCAATGGCGTACCGAGGTGCAAACCCTGAGGCAGATGGTCGAAGAATACGCTGCCCAGATTGGCCCGTTGAAAGAACAGGTTTTTGCTGGACGGAACGTACTTCAACCGCTTAGCCAGTTGGAGGAACGCTTGAAGAAACAGCAAGAGCAAACAGCAGAACTACAGCGGCTGGCCGAGGAGCGCCAGAAACGAGAGCTGGCCGAATGGCACGCCGAGAACGAAAAACGTTGGAAACAGTGGGAAACAACCTCCGATCGGCACCTGGCTAACTTCCGCGCACAGGCCACGGCTACGGCCAAACGGCTGGAGCGTATCGAGAAGCTGCTGGTTGTGCTGACCAACCAGGTGGAGACTTTGTGGCGAGCGCAGCGCGCTTTTGCCTATCACCGTGTCAGTGAAGTACAACAGTGGGTGACGGATTTCGAAAAACTCTGGGATGAGTACGAGCAAATGGCAGATGACGGACGAGAACCCCGTCCGTGATGCATCTCCTGATATGGCCGTTTCTGCGAGGGCGTAAGCGTGGACCGCGCGGCCCAAAGCAGGAAGCGGGCATCCTGTCCGCAAGACGGGTCAGTATTCGTTCGGAAAGGAGCAGCCTCACATTGCACGTCATCGGAACAGCAGGCCACGTAGACCACGGCAAATCAACTCTGGTCACTGCGTTGACCGGAATTGATCCTGACCGGCTGAAAGAGGAAAAAGAACGGGAAATGACCATAGACCTCGGTTTCGCCTGGCTTCAGCTTCCAGGCGGCGAAGTCGCTGGGATAATTGATGTGCCGGGGCACAAGGACTTCATAAAGAACATGTTGGCTGGCGTAGGCGGCATTGATGCAGCGCTGTTCGTTGTGGCGGCCGATGAGGGCATCATGCCTCAGACCCGCGAGCATCTGGCTATCCTTGATCTGCTGGGCATTGAGGCGGGCGTGGTCGCTGTCACCAAGAAGGACCTGGCCGAAGATGAGGAATGGTTGGACCTGGTGATGGCCGAAATCGAGAACGAGCTGCAGGGCACTTGCCTGGAGAATGCCCCTCTTGTTCCGGTGTCCGCTCGGACCGGTGAGGGCCTGGCCGAGCTGATTCAGGCCCTCGACCGGGCCTTGTCTGGGGTCAGAGCTCATCGAGACATTGGCCATCCCCGCCTGGCGATAGACCGCGTTTTCACTATCTCCGGCTTTGGGACAGTGGTCACCGGTACGCTGTTGGACGGCCAGTTGAGAGTCGGGCAGGAAGTAGAAATCCTTCCCAAAGGCCTGAAGGCGCGCATCCGTGGCCTACAGACCCACAAAAAGAAAATCGAAGTGGCTTTGCCGAGCAGCCGTGTCGCCGTGAACCTGACTGGTGTGGCAGTCACTGATCTGGCTCGCGGCGATGTGCTCTCGCTGCCCGGATGGCTGAGCCCCACCACGCTGATAGATGCGCGGCTGCGCCACCTCAAAGATTCTCCCAACCCGCTGAAGCACAACATGGTGCTGGATTTCTTCTGTGGTGCGGCGCAGACTCCGGCGGTCTTGCGTATCCTGGATCAGGAGATGCTGCAGCCCGGCGCATCCGGCTGGGTTCAGCTCAGGTTGCAGGACCCGGTGGTAGTACGCAAGGGCGACCGGTTTATCGTGCGGTTGGCGTCCCCCAGTATCACCCTGGGAGGAGGTGTTGTCGTTGACGCACACCCACGCCGACGCCACCGTCGTTTTCGCCCAGAAGTCATCCGACACCTGGAGACTCAAGCGCATGGGTCGCCTGAAGAAATCCTGCTGCAATCCCTGGAGTCCCAACAGCCGTGCGAGGCGAAAGAGTTGGTGAAGAGGTCAGGGCTGGCGGAAGCGGCGGCGACTGAAGCTCTCGATGCGCTCGTGAAACAGCGCGAAATCATCGTGTTGCAGGAGCAAGGTGACGATCAGACCACAGGGGACGTGCCGGCTGGCAGCGCGTTGCTCATCTCCGCCGCGGGGTGGCGGCAACTCCTGAACCAGGTCGTGGTAATGTTGGAAGGATACCACCGACAATATCCCCTTCGCCGGGGTATACCCAGAGAGGAAGTCAAAAGCAGGCTGCGTCTCAGCGCTCGCATGTTTAACGAAGTCGTTGCACGCGCTGTAAGAGAAGGCTACCTCAGAGAACAAGGAGCCTTACTCAGCCTGCCGACTCATCAGGTCACCTTCGATGCAGAGGCGCAGCGGCGGATAGACGCCTTGTTGGAGATATTCCGCAAACAACCTTACGCCACCCCCTCCGTGCAAGACAGCGAGAAACTGGTTGGTCCAGAAGTGTTGAACGCGCTGCTCGAACAGGGTGTCCTGGTCAGAGTTCAAAACGATGTCCTGTTCCTGAAAGAGACCTACGATGAGATGGTCGAGCGGATTGTCCAGGCCATCCGTGAGCGGGGCAGCGTCACCGTCGCCGAAGTCCGCGACATGTTTCAGGCCAGCCGCAAGTATGCTTTGGGCATCATGGAACACCTTGACGAGAAGAAAATCACCCGCCGTCAGGGAGACGCGCGGGTGTTGAGGTAGACCATGGTGCGAACGTGGCGCCGGGTTCGACCCGGGCTGACCTACGCTTCCTGATACACCAACAGCTCGAAATCATCGAAATAGCTGTTCGTGTTGTCGTCGAACAGGCTGTATCCTTCCAGGAAGACGGTTATGACCGGCGCAAAGGCTTTGCCGCTGGCCGTCATCTCCATCCAACGGCCCAGGTCGGTATATTGCGGAAACCAGACAACAGTCTCAGCGCTGGGGTTCGTCCCGCCTGTGGGGTCAACACCGACATGGACAGCGCCGCCGCCCAGAACATGCAGGTGACCGTAGACTTTGAGCGCATAGTCGGTGTTCGGCGCGGCTTTGAACTGGCGCATGATACCCGAGCGGAACGTGGCCTGTCCCGAAATCTTCTGCGCCCATTCGCCGCTGTGGCGACAGGTAAATTCTCCGTCGAGGGTGGGCTGTCCCCACACCACGTAGCCCGTCCAGTCTCTGGCTACATCGAAATTGACGTTGCCGGCGAATTTGCGTTCCCAAGTGGGCAGGCTCTGTACTTCTCCGCGCGGCACTTTCTCTTCAAAATCGTCGGTATATTTGACAGGCACAACGTTGGCCGGCGGGCTGGGGAGCGGCGGGAACGGTTCGTCTGGGCCCAAAACTCCGCGCAGCGGCGAGGACAATTGGCTCGGCATAACGCCATACTGGTAGACCCGCGGGTTCACCACTGGCGTAGGGGGCGGCAAAACGCGCGGCGGGTCCCCTTTGCGGACAATGCGCATCTTCAAGGCCACAGGCGGTGTCGCGCGGTCGTACCGGTAACCGTGCACTTTGCTCCGCAGGTCAACCAGGAACTGCGGGTTCCCCGTCCATTTGCTCATCGTCAGGAGCGCGTCGTCGGCGTATGCCAGCGCTTGGTCAAGCGATTGAAGCTGGACGATAAGCAAACCAAACACCAAGATAATGACAGCCAGAACAAGATATCTCATTAAGTATATCCTCCAGTATGCCTGCTGAATGACCAATGGACAGCAGCCTGCGCCGGCGGGTCACACCCGAGTCAAACTCGATCAGATATGACATAAATATTATATCAGAACTCACCACAAAATGCAATGGTACTTCAGTTTAAGAATGGTACTCGGATGCGCTTATCAGTCAACCTGAACCTGTTGGTACGCTTCAAGCAAAGCAAGCAGTATTTCACGCATGAAGGCATGGGCACGGGCATGGACTCTAATGTCCTGTTCGTCAATGCGGCCCGGCCGGGCCAAAGACGGGACTGTCGCATCAATTGCGGACGATTCGAATGTCAGGAAGATCCGAACCACATCCGCCAGCGAGAGGCCAGCCCGGGCGATGTGCCATCCCATTTGTCTCCCGACTTCGCGGGCTTTGTTGAGTATTTCGCCTTCCGTCTCGCGATTTTCCTCGCGGGTGGCGTACAGGACCAGGAGCGTCAACAGTTGTTGCCCCAGCTCTCGTTCATGAGAACGATTGAGCTGGTCAAAGCAGTCGTACCAATCGGCTGCCCTTATCCCATGCCGACTCAATTCCCAGCGCGCACGTTCTAGCGCACCTTCTACCTTAGCTTCGACATCGTTTACCTCGGCTCGCCCTGTCTCATTTTCATACAGTTCCCGGATGTCTTCTTCGGCGAAGCGACGATGGCCGCCCGGCGTGCGAGTGCATGGAATTTTGCCCGTATCGGACCAGATGCGTAAAGTAACCGGATGTATGCCCAGCAACCTGCTGGCTTCTTTCAAACTGAGCCACTTCTTCTCTCGATTCAGTCCTTCCATGCTCTTACCCACCCATCCTCGTCAGATGCTGTTCACAAGAACTCGGACCAGGCAGGGTCGTAGTACGATACTGCTGCTTTCTTAAATTCGACAGTGCTGTAGAGAATGGCCCATTCGTTGATTTCGGCCGTGGCAGCCATGCTTTGGACGGTCTGCGCTACCTCTTCTCTGGTCTGGCCGTGAATCATGGTGAACAGGTTGTAGGGCCAGTTGGGGTAGACTGGCCTTTCGTAGCAGTGGCTGACCGCCGAGACACCCGCGAAGAGCTGCCCGACCGCTTCCACCCGGTGAGAGGGTACAACCCAGACCGTCATCCCGTTGGCGATGAATCCCACTCTGCGGTGATTCAACGTCGCGCCGAACCGCCGCATGATCCCGCATCGCAGGTAGAAACGCGCCCGCTCCAGCAGGACTTCTTCGGTCAGGCCAAACCGAACGGCCGATTCCGCAAAAGCTCGCTCAGCTACCGGCAGGTGCTGGCTGAGCGCATATACGGCCAGCTTGTCAATTGGGTCAGGCTCAAATCGGTCGTGTTGGAGCGGCAAGACGCTCTCGTCCACGCTGACCTTCGCGCTCTCGTGGCCCGGCGTGAAGCGGGCGTCAATTTTGAACAGGCGCAGCGCGGGCAACACCAGGACATCTTCGACTCCGGGCAACAGCCTGGCGGCAGTCTCGTGCAAATCCATCGAATCCGGTATCGTGATGGTGAACCACAGGTTGTAGTGGTGTTCGCGTGCGTAGTTATGGCTGACGCCCGGATGCGCAGAGACGCGGCTGGCCCACTGGCTGAGGTGGCCTTCTGGGACGTGAGCTGCCACCAGCGCGCTACGGTGGTTCAGTCGCGCGGCGTCGAAGAAGGCGCGGATGGAACGGATGATACGCCTTTCCAGCAGGTCTCGTGTGTGGGCCAGAACTGCCGTTTCAGTTTGGCCCAACTGTTGGGCCAGCGCCGCATAAGGCCGCGAGACCAGTGGGAAATCATATTGAAGAGACTTCAACAAAGTGCCTTCGTCCAAACCAGACTCCTCCCCTGCTCTGACAAGACGCTTTTATGTGCTGCGACGGCTGCGGGGCTGGTACGTACAGTAGGGCTCTTCGGCCATATAGTCGCCGCTCGATTCATACGCGCGAGCGCGACAGCCACCGCAGGCCCGCCGATATTCGCACAGCCCGCACTTTCCTCGAAGCGCGTCGAATTGACGGAGGTCGTTGAACAACCGCGAGCTGTGCCAGATCTCGCTCAAAGGTTGTTCCCTGACATTGCCAGCTTTCACCGTCAGATAGCCGCAACCCTGCACGTCCCCTACGTGTGAGATGAACATGAAGCCAATGCCGGCCAGGCAACCGCGGCTCAAAGTAGACAGTTCACCGTGTCCGGCGCGGACGCTGTGAGCCGCCAGGCTCTGGTGTAACATCCCATCGCCCTGGGCGGCCCGCTGGCGCAAAATACGAAAATAGTGCGGTGCGTCGGTCGGTTTGAAGAAAATGCGGTCGCCCAACTCCTTCTGACGCTCGTAAATCCAGACGAGAGATCGCTCGTACTCCTCGGCTGAGAGCTCCACGTGGGCCAGGTCCTTGCCGCGGCCGGTTGGCACCAAGAAAAACGGGTGGAATGCCGCCGCGCCCAGTTCCAGGGCCAGGTCCAACATCTGCGCGAGATATGCCACGTTCAGGCGGGTGATGGTGGTGTTGACTTGAAAGCTCAAACCCGCCTCCAGAGCATACTGCGCGCCGCGCACCGTGCCCTCGAACGCGCCGGGTTGCCCACGGAAGGCATCGTGAGCCTGAGCGGTCGGGAAATCCAGGCTGATGCTGATGCGCGGCACACCGACTGCCTTCAGCCGCCGGGCGATTTCCGGCGTGACCAGCGTGCCGTTGGTCGCCACCACGGTTCGCAATCCGTGCCCAACAGCGTAGGCGATGATCTCGAACAAGTCACCGCGCATGAGAGGTTCGCCCCCGGTCAATATCAGCATCGGCCGGCCCAACCTGGTCAATTCATCAATTTGGGCCAAACACTCGGCAGTCGTGAGCTCACCAGCGTATTCCAGAGGCTCTGACGAACCGCGACAATGAACGCAAGCCAGGTTACAGTTCTTGGTCAGTTCCCAGGCAACCACTCGAGGTAGATATTCAGGCTCGCTCATTGGCATCTCCGTTCAGGCCGATTTCTTCATCGGTCAGATAACAGGCCGGGTCAGGCGCCCAGACATCGCCATACACCGCCTCAGCCCTGACGCGGAAATTGCCGTTGCAGATGTCGAGATATTGACAGCGGGCACAGCGGCCCTTCAGCCATTTCCTGCGGTCCTTCAGCCCTGCCATCAGCGGATCGGACGTGTCCTGCCAGATGTCACCGAACGGACGTTCGCGCACGTTGCCAAAACTGTAGTGTTGCCAGAACTGGTCGGCGTGAACCTCGCCGCGGTGATCAATGGCGGCGATGCCTACACCGGACGAGTTGCCGCCATTCCAGCGCAGCAGCTCCAGCACTTCAGCGGCCCGTTCCGGCGCGTGCCTCTCCATCCAGCGATAGAGATACGGTGCGTCGGCGTGGTTGTCCACGGTTAGAATCTCCAGGTCAACCCCGCGCCGACAGAAATCCTGTGTTCTGGCGATGAGGTGGTCCAACGCCTGGCGCGTCTCTTCCAGACTCAGGTCATCGGGGCGTAGGCCGCGACCTCGGCCGGCGTAGACCAGGTGATAGAAGCACGCCCGCCGAATTTGTTCATGCTCGAGCAGGTCGAGGATGTCGGACAGGTCCCGGAAATTGTGACGGTTCAGAGTAAGGCGCAGTCCAACCTTCACACCAGCCGCCGTGCACGCGCGGATACCGCGCAAAGCGGCCTGGAACGCGCCCTGAACCCCGCGGAAGCGGTCGTTGGTCGCTTCGATGCCATCCAGCGAGATGCCTACATACGAGAAACCGGCTGCTTTGATGCGCTGCGCTGTCCTCTCGTCAATCAGCGTGCCGTTGGTCGAGATGACGGTGCGGATGCCTCGCGCGACGGCGTACTCGCCCAGCTCGAACAGGTCAGGCCGCAGCAGCGGCTCGCCGCCGGAGAAAAGCAGCACTGGTGTCTGAAAGTCGGCCAGGCCATCGATCATGGCTTTGGCCTCGGCGGTCGTCAAAGTTCCGTCACCGCCGTGCTCGATCTGCTCACTATAATAACAGTGGACGCAGCGCAGGTTGCAGGCCGGGGTCGAGTTCCACACCACAATAGGCTTTTTGTCCCGTTTGAAGCGCAAAAGATGGGCCGGCGTGCGTTCGGCCGATCCACCGTAACGCAGGACATCGGACTGTCTCACCACGCCGCAAAGAAGTTTTGTCAAATCAATCATGTCCTCACCTTGTATCAGTTTTTTAGGATTGTATATATTTTTATAGAATTTGTCAATTTTGATTCATCACGAGGCGCGGTGAGGATTGGTAATTTCGGATTGTGGATTTGGGATTTCGGATTTGAGTAAGTAGCCCGTTTGGGTGTATAATCTCCCCAATGGTGGGTTATCTTTCGTGAAGCAGTGAGGAGAGGTGCATGTACGACGAGTCCCTGTATGGCGCGTACGCGCCGATCACGACGCCTTTTGATGAGCGTGGTGAGGTGGCCTACGATAAGCTGGAAGCGAACATCGCCAAATGGGCCCAGACGCGGTTGACCGGCCTTGTTGTGCTTGGCTCGAACGGCGAAGGCGTGTTCCTGACAGAACAAGAGCGCGTGAAAGTGTGGGAAGTTGCGCGGGCCGCGTTGCCCCGCCACAAGAAGATGATCGCGGGCACCGGGTGTGAATCTACATACGCGACGGCGAAGTTGAACGAGGCGGCTGCGAAGTCCGGCGCCGACGCAGTGCTGGTTATCACCCCCAATTACTACCGCTCCAAAATGGACGGACCAGCCATGGTCCGACACTACACCGCATTGGCTGAGGAATCAGCGCGCCCCGTTTTCATCTATAACATGCCCGGCAACACCGGCATTGACCTGCCGCCGGACACCATTCTGGAAATCGCCCAACATCCCAACATTATCGGTGTGAAGGACAGCTCCGGCAATGTGGTCAAGATGGGGACTGTCATCGCGGCTGCGCCGCCCCATTTCCGGGTGTATGCCGGGTCGGCCAGCTTCCTCTACCCGGCCATGGCGCTGGGTGCCGTCGGCGGAGTGATGGCTCTGGCCAACATCGCCCCAGACTTATGCTGTGATTTGTACGAGCTTGCGGCGGCCGGCCGACATGAAGAGGCCCGTGATCTTCAACTCAAGCTGATTCCCTTAAATACGGCCGTCACTTCTGGCTTTGGTATACCGGCTTTGAAGCAGGGGTTAGACTGGCTGGGCTTCTACGGCGGGCCGGTTCGCTCGCCGCTCGCTCCCCTGAACGACGCACAAAAGCTGAAGCTGCGTGAGCTGATGGCCGCCGTCGGTTTGCTGGAAAGCTGATGGAACACCCAATGCCCGATCGTGCCATCTCGCCCAACCGCCAAATCACCGAAGCCGAGGTAGAATCTTCGATTCGTCCTCGTCGGCTAAAAGACTTCATCGGCCAGAACGCGATTAAAGAGAATCTGTCCATTCTCATCGAAGCAGCGCGCGCCCGAAAGCAGTCGTTGGACCATGTGTTGCTGTATGGGCCGCCGGGCCTGGGCAAGACGACGCTGGCCCACATTCTGGCGAATGAGATGGGCACCAATCTCAAAATCACAGCGGGCCCCGTCATTGAAAAGGCGGGCGACCTGGCGGCTATCCTCACCAATCTTCAACACGGCGATATACTCTTCATTGACGAGATCCATCGCCTCAGGCGACCTATTGAAGAGATTCTCTATCCAGCCATGGAAGACCGGGCGCTCGACCTGGTCATCGGCGCAGGGCCGAGCGCGCGCAATGTCCGTCTGCCGCTGCCCTCGTTCACAATCGTGGGGGCGACCACCCGCCTGGCTCTGATGACCTCACCTTTGCGTTCACGCTTTGGGGTGATTTATCGCCTGGAGTTTTACGATTTGGCCGACATGGTCGCCGTGGTGAAACGGGCGGCTGCTCTGTTGAGCATTGAGATTACGGAAGAGGGCGCGCATGAGATAGGCAGCCGTTCGCGGGGCACGCCTCGCATTGCCAACCGGCTGCTGCGCCGTGTGAGGGACTACGCCCAGGTCAGAGCCGAAGGCCGCATTACCCTGGAGGTCGCGCGCGACGCCCTGGCCTTGCTCGGTGTGGATTCACTCGGTCTGGACAATGTAGACCACAAGGTATTGGATACCCTGATCAACAAATTCGGTGGGGGGCCGGTAGGCCTGGAAACCATCGCCGCTTCCATCTCCGAAGAACCAGATACCATTATGGACGTGATTGAGCCTTATCTGCTGCAACTTGGTTTCCTGGAAAGGACGCCCCGTGGCCGAGTCGCATCGCGGTTGGCTTACGAACATCTTGGCATACCCTATCCGGCTCAAAGGGAGTCCGTTGACCAACCGCCACTCTTTTGAAGGATAACTGTTTATGGAAATCACATTTTTGGGAGCGGCGCGTAGTGTTACCGGTTCGATGCACCTGTTGCGCATCAATGGACACGCGATATTGCTGGAGTGCGGGCTGTTTCAGGGCAAACGCCAGGAGAGTTACGAACGCAACCGCAATTTCCCCTTTGAACCCAGAGACGTGGGAGCGGTGATCCTGTCTCATGCACATATTGACCACTCGGGCAACATCCCTCTTCTGGTCAAGCGCGGCTTTGAAGGCCCCATCTATTGCACGTTTGCCACCCGCGACCTGTGCAGCGCGATGCTTCGCGATGCAGGACACATCCAAGAGAGCGACGTGGAGTATGTCAACAAGAAGCACGCAGAAAGAGGAGAGCCGCCCGTCGAGCCGTTGTATACGCAACGCGACGCGATATTGAGCCTGCAAAATTTCCAGAGCGTGGGGTATTATCGGCCCTTAAACGTCTCGCCTGGCGTCACATGCACGTTTTACGATGCGGGGCATATCTTGGGTTCGGCCATTCCAGCGCTGGATATCGAGGAAAACGGCCGTCGTTTCCGCCTGACTTTTACCGGCGACCTGGGCCGGCATCACCTGCCCATTTTGAGGGACCCGGACATCGTTCCCCATACCAAAGTACTCATCACAGAGAGCACGTATGGCAGTCGGCTGCATGAATCGCCAATGGATGCCAAGAAGAACCTGCGCCGTGTGATCAATGAGACCTACAAGCAAAACGGCAAGGTGATCATACCAGCCTTTGCCGTGGGCCGGACGCAGGAGTTGGTTTATGACCTGCATCAACTGGCGTTGGAGAGGAAAATCCCGGATATACCCATCTTTGTTGACAGTCCGCTGGCCATCAACGTTACGGAAATCTTCAGGTTGCACCCCGAATGTTATGACCAGGAGATCACCGATTTCATGTTGCAGAACGAAGCCGACCCTTTTGGCTTCAGCCGATTGCGTTACGTGCGCGGGGTCGAAGAGTCAAAGCAGTTGAACTTCCTCCGCGAACCGGCGGTCATTATCAGCGCGTCGGGCATGGCCGAAGCGGGACGCATTCTACACCACCTCAAGAACAACATTGAGGACCCGCGCAATACGATCTTGATTGTGGGCTTCCAGGCCGAGAACACCTTGGGACGTCGCCTCGTTGAACGTCAACCCGAAGTTAAGATCTTCGGGGAGCAATACCGGCTGCGGGCCCACGTCGAAGTCATCGAGGGCTACAGCGCTCATGCCGACCGCCAGGAGCTGCTGGATTTCATCCAGCAGATAAAGAACGATTCCCTTCGGCGGGTTTTTGTGGTGCATGGCGAGGAAGAATCCGCTCTGGCTTTGGCCGAGGGCCTCGGCAAGTTAGGCATCCCCGAAGTCGTGGTTCCGGAGCGATTGCAGACGGTCGCAGTCTGAGGGCGAAAGGCTCGCGACGCTCATTCAGCCGTGACGCCCATTGTGAAGCATTTCGCGCAGCGAGATGATTTCGCGGCGAATCTGGTCGTCCTCCTCGATGTAACAGGCGATTTTCTCACAGCCGTGCATGATCGTTGTGTGGTCGCGTCCACCCAACAACGCGCCAATCTGCGGCAGGGAAGAGTCTGTTTCCTCGCGGATCAAATACATCGCGATTTGGCGCGGCTTGACCAGTCGCTTGCTGCGGTTCGACCCAATCAGGTCCTCCACACCCAGGCCATAGAAATCCGCCACAATGTTCAGGATTTGCTCCGGGTTCTTCGCGCACTTGGGGGTAACAATATCCTGCAATGCCTTCTCCGCCAGGCTGACCGTGAGAGATGTGGAGGTCAATCTGGCCATCGCCAGAACCTTGTTCAGCGCGCCTTCCAGTTCCCGAATGTTACTCTGAACCCGCTGGGCTACAAATTCAAGGACATCGTAGGGAACCTGCGCGGCCTGCATTTCTGCTTTGTTTTGCAAAATGGCGATGCGCGTCTCCAAATCGGGCGGCTGTATGTCCACCAGCAGTCCCCATTCAAAGCGCGATCGCAATCGTTCTTCCAGGGTCAAAATGGCCTTGGGTGGCCGATCGCTGGAGATGACTATCTGCTTGTCCGCCGAGTGTAGCGTGTTAAAGGTGTGGAAGAATTCCTCTTGGGTACTTTCCTTCCCGGCAATGAACTGAATGTCATCAATGAGCAGCACATCAATCGTGCGATATTTCTCTCTGAACGCATCGGTCATGGATTTCCGAATGGAGTTAATCAAGTCGTTCGTGAACTCCTCTGAGGATACGTACAGCACCCGCGCACCCTTGGCCAATAGATGATGCCCTACCGCATGTAGGAGATGGGTCTTGCCCAGTCCCACTCCACCGTGTAAAAAGAAGGGGTTGTAGGCGTGCGCCGGGTTCTCGGCGACGGCCAGGGCGGCGGCATGGGCCAAACGATTGGAGCTTCCGACGATAAAGTTCTGGAATTTGTACTTTGGATTGAGGTGATGCTCATTCGATGATCTGGCCGCAGGTTGCCGGGGCGGTTCCGACCGTGGGGCGTCCAACAAGGCGGTCTGTTCGGTTTTTTCCCTGCCTCGACTTTGCACCACGAATTTGACCTCAACTGCGTGGCCGACTATGCCAGTCAGTGTCCGCTTGATGATGGTCAGCAGGCGGTTCTCCAACCACTCTTTGGCAAAACCATTTTGAACGGCGACCACAAATGTCCCATCTTCACAAGATATCAGCGATGTGTTCTTCACCCAGGTATCGAAAGTCGCTTTGGTCATCTGCAACTGCAGTTCGCCCAAAGCAGCCTGCCAAATTTGCTCTGCCCTCATAAACTCTTCTCCAGACGACGATGTGCGCAAGCCGCCCATCAACCCACATTCAGCCTGGTTTCATTGTCGAAACCGACGCGAGCCAGAGCTGCTCCCAAAGGATTCGACTCGATTAAAAACAGGCTAAGGAACACAGATTAACCACGATCAGCAAGGCAACGAAGGGCCGGCCGCGCTTTTGAGAAACCGAAGAAACAAACTGCAACTGCCGCTACATAGATTGACAGATGAGCTGCAGTGTATGGAGAGCTAATCCCGTTATCGAAGAAACTACAGACGTCGGTGGGGAGGCCGGACTCTATAGAACTCAAACGATAAAGAGAAGACACAACCACCTGTGACCCAGAGGCTGACAGATTTTGATTGTATCTTCAGGACAAAGTGATTTATTTACTTTTCCAAGAGACCGACTTGTGACATCTACGGTCAACCCTATTCTATCAAATCTGTGAAGACTTAGCAAGGGCTGCAACCTTAAAATCCCAGCAAATGCAGATTTTTTAAGAAGGGGTTATTTCTCGCAATCTATATCGGGGTCTTCTTTGTCTTTTCGGACAACAGGCACCAGTCTATCGGCCCCCTGCGGCAAGTCGGAATAGTTGCAATCACAGGGTCCTCCGCGGCTACAGCCCAGGCAGCAATATATGATGCCATCAATGACCGTAGGCTGCCACCGGATTTCTATTCCGCAGTTTGCACATTTCCCGACCATAGCGCGCCCCTTTCTACAGGATCACTGCCGCTTCAGGCAAGGCGTTCGACCTACCAGCCCGCATAGAGTAAGAGACTGCTACAAAACGCCTGGCACTGTGCTGTACCCGGTCTGGGCGGCCGTCCGTTGCGAGCGAGATGCTTGTGCGCTCAGCGAAACTGAACACGGCGGCCAGTCCAGTCAGTCTGCCAGAATTGTAGCGTGGAGACATTAGAAGAATGCTAGAGGAACGTTAGAAATGTGTTA
>Ga0129299_1001447_pt1 | contig 15814 bp, 14 predicted proteins | sample ConPoolayeCmetaG_FD_94477 | JGI IMG/M metagenome (GOLD analysis project Ga0129299, IMG submission 94477) | Hot spring microbial mat communities from California, USA to study Microbial Dark Matter (Phase II) - Cone Pool mat layer C metaG ... | reverse complement strand
TTGCTGCAAGAGGTGGGGTTTGAGAAGGACCGCGATTTTTTCTCGGCGCGGGTGAATCACGACCATGAGTTGCCGGAGCGATTCTACCGGGCGGCCGAGCGAGTTCGCAAGCGGCGGGGACTGCGGGTCCTGAGCTTTCGCTCCGCACGGGAGATGCGTCCTTGGGTGGCGCGCGTGGCTGAGGCTCACGGTCTGGCTTTCAGCCGTAACTACACCTACTATCCCCCCACACCCGGCGAGATGGCGTTGATTGTCAACGCTCTGTTCCGCATCGCCGACCCGCGCCTGATCAAGCTGGTCTTAAAGGGCAACGACATCGCCGGCGTAGTGCTGGGTTTACCTGACGTGGCTGCCGGCTTGCAGCGAGCCAGGGGGCAACTCTGGCCCCTGGGCTGGCTCCACATCCTGCTCGAGCAGCGCCGCACCCCACGTGCCCTGCTGCCGGCCCTGGGCTTCCTGCCCGCCTATCGGGGCCTGGGCGGCAACGCCATGCTTTACGCCGAGCTGGCCAGGACCCTGGCTGCGTCTCATTATCGTAGCGTGGAGTTTGTCCTGATAGACGAAAAAAATGTGAACAGCATCCGCGAGATCAGCATCTTTGATGTGAGGTGGTACAAAACCCATCGCCTTTACCGCAAGGCGCTATAGAGAGGAGGATGATGCGCCGGAAGGCCCTGTTTATCTGCGGATCACTCAATCAGACCAGCATGGCCCATGCGGTGGCCGGGCACCTGTCTGCCGATTTCGACTGCTTCTTTACTCCCTACTACTGCGATGGCTGGCTGAAGCGCCTGGCCGATATGGGCTGGCTGGATTTTACCATTCTCGGCGGGCAGTTCCGTGCCAGGACCGAAGCCTATCTTCAGGCCCATCACCTCCCGCTGGACGAGGGTGGCCGCAAGCACGACTATGACCTGGTGGTCACCACCACCGACATCTTGATCCAGCGCAACATCCGCGACAAGCCCATCGTGCTGATCCAGGAGGGGATGACCGACCCGGAAACCCCCATGTTTTACCTGGTCAGGTGGCTCAAGCTGCCGCGCTGGTTGGCCGGCAATACCTCGTCCACCGGGCTGTCGGACGCCTACCGGGCCTTTTGTGTTGCCTCGGAAGGCTATCGCGATCTGTTTGTGCGCAAGGGGGTCAACCCCGCCAAAATCCGGGTCACGGGCATTCCCAATTACGACGACGCTGCCCGCTTCCTGGACAACGACTTTCCGCACCGGGGTTATGTCCTGGTCGCCACCTCGGACGTGCGCGAGTCCAAACGCCTCGACCGCCGCAAGCGGTTCATCCGCCGCGCGCTTGAGATCGCTGCCGGGCGACCGATCATCTTTAAGCTGCACCCCAACGAGCGGGTGGAGCGGGCCACGCGGGAGATCAAGGCGCTGGCCCCCCACGCCCTGATCTACGCGGATGGGAATATCCACCACATGATCGCCAACTGTGACGTGCTGATTACCCAGTATTCAACGGTGGTTTACATTGGGCTGGCGCTGGGCAAAGAGGTGCATTCCTATTTCGACCTGGAGCTGCTCCGGCGGCTGATGCCGATTCAGAACGGCGGCACCTCGGCCCGGAATATCGCAGCAGTCTGCCGGCAGGTGGTGGAGGAGAGCCGGGGATGACGGCACCGGTCAGGGTGGTCACGGTCATCCAGGCGCGGACCGGCTCGTCGCGGCTGCCGGGCAAGGTGTTGCGCCCTCTGCTGGGCAAACCCCTGCTGGCCCGCCTGGTGGAGCGGGTGAAATCAGCCGGGCTGGTGGGGACAGTCGTGGTCGCCACGACCAAACTCCGCCAGGATGACCCGATTCAGGCCGTCTGCCGGGCGGAAGGGGTGCCCTGCTACCGGGGCCACGCCACCGATCTCCTCGACCGTCACTACCGGGCCGGCCGGTTGTTCGGCGCCGAGGCCGTGGTCAAGATCCCCTCCGATGTGCCGCTGATTGACCCGCAGATCATTGACAGGGTGCTGGGGGTTTACCTGGCGAACCCCGATGCCTACGATTACGTCAGCAACCTTCACCCGCCGACCTATCCCGACGGCAACGATGTGGAGGTGATGACAATGGCGGCCCTGGAGATCGCCTGGCGGGAGGCCAAACGCGATTTCGAGCGGGAGCACACCACCCCCTACCTGTGGGAGAACCCCGGCCGCTTTCGCCTGGGCAACGTGACCTGGGAAACGGGGCTGGATTACTCGATGCTTCACCGCTGGACGATTGACTATGAGGAGGACTATCACCTGATCCGAACCGTGTACGAACGGCTCTACCCGCAAAAGCCACTCTTTGGGCTGGATGACATCCTGGCCCTGCTGGATCGGGAACCGGAGATCGGGACCCTGAACGCACGTTATGCCGGGGTGAACTGGTATCGGCATCACCTGAATGAACTCCGGACCATCACCCCGGCGCAGACACGCCCGGAGCCAACGCATGCCCTCTGAAATCTGCTCTGGTCTCATCCCTTTTTACAACGAACGGGACAGAATCCTCTCTGTGCTGGCGGTCGCCAGCCGGGTGCGAGGGCTGCACCCCCTCATCTGTGTGGACGATGGCTCGACCGATGGCGGCGCGCTGATAGCGCAAAACCGTTTTCCGAATGTCCAGATCGTGCGGCTGGAGCAGAACCAGGGCAAAACCGAGGCCGTCCGGGCCGGAATGCACCTGGTTCAGAGCGAATATGTGTGCCTGCTCGACGCCGATCTCCGCTGTCTGACCGCCCACGAGATCGAGGCCGCCCTGGCTTGCCTGATAAACGATCCGGGCATTGACATGATCATCCTGCGCCGGGTTAACGCTGCGTTCAACAGCAAGATCACGCGCGGCGACGTTCTGTTTTCCGGCGAGCGCATCCTGCGCACCCGCGACCTGGCGCGGGTGCTCGATGGCTGCGCGAAAAAGTACCAGCTCGAGATCGCTATCAACCAGTACATGATGGAGCAGCGTAAACGGGTCTACTGGATGCCCTCCTCTGCCCTGAACACCCTCAAGGTGCAGAAGATCGGGCTCGCCGGCCTGGAGCGAGATATGTTGATGATCAAGAACATGCTCGACTACAGCGGGCTGAGGACCTATGTGAAACAGCTTTTCGACTTTGCCACGGAGCAGGTCCCCGAGCGACTTGCCTCCGGTCCCTTTTGAATGGTGGAGATCGGCCGTGATGCACCCAAGAGCAGAAATGGAGGACCCGCTGATCTGGCTGGAGGAGATGGCACGGCGCGTGCGCGAGCGCATCCTGCGCCTGGCTGTAGGCGGCGGTTGCTTTGTCGGCTCGGCGCTTTCGTGCGCCGATCTGCTGGTCTATCTGTACGCTCGATTTCTTAACGTGACCAGGGACAACCTGGACGACCCGGCCCGCGACTATCTCTTTCTCTCCAAGGGCCACGCCGTGCCGGCCCTGTACGCCACCCTGGTCGAGGTGGGCCTGTTGCCGGCCGAGCGCCTGGAGAACCACCTGCAACCGGACGACTCGATCTACTGGCATCCCAACCGCAGCCTGCCGGGCGTCGAATTCCACGCCGGGTCGCTGGGCCACCTGCTGCCGGTGGCCGTGGGTGTGGCGCTGGACTGTAAGATGCGCCGGGGGCGGAACCGGGTCGTCGTCGTGACCGGCGACGGTGAGCTAAATGAAGGCTCCAACTGGGAAGCCTGTCTGACAGCGGCCGCCCACCGCCTGGACAACCTGATCGTCGTGGTGGACCGCAACCACTTTCAGGCCAACCTGCGCACCGAAGCCCTCATCCCCCTGGAGCCGCTGGACCTCAAGTTCGAGGCCTTTGGCTGCCGGACGATCCGGGTCAACGGTCACAGCTTTGCAGAGCTGGACCGGGCCTTTGCCTCGCTCCCCCTGTCGTTTGGCCGGCCCAGCGTCGTCATCGCCGACACCGTGCGCGGCCAGGGAGTGCCCGGCTTCCAGGAACGGGCCGACAGGTGGTTCGTCAAACTCACCGCCAGGGAGGCCGAGGAGTTGATTGCCGAACTGCGCGAGGGGGGGCGATGATGGGCGAACCCCTCACCTATGAGAAAGCGCTGGCCGAAATCGTCCTGGCCGACGAGCGCTATGTGGTGCTGACCGCCGAAAATCGGGCGGCAATCCGGGAGCTGCCGGCGCGGCTGGGCGAGCGGTTTGTGGACGTGGGCATCGCCGAACAGACACTGGTCGGCGTGGCGGCGGGCCTGGCCCTGCGCGGCCGGACGCCCATCGTCCATGCCCTGGCGACCTTCCTGACCATGCGCGCCTTTGAGTTTGTGCGCACCGATGCAGGTCTGGCCAATCTGCCGGTCAAGCTGGTGGGCGGCGTGCCCGGCTTCCTGTCGGAGGCCAACGGCCCGACCCACCAGGCCCTGGAGGACGTGGCCCTGATGCGCAGCATCCCCCACATGCAGGTCTTTTGCCCGGCCGACGAGCTGGATCTGGTCCTGGGCCTGCCGGTGGTGCTGTCCAGCCCACACCCAACCTACATCCGCCACAATCCCCTCCAGGCCGTGGTCGAGCATAGCCGGACCTGTAAAATCGGCAAAGCTGAGGTGTTTGCCCAAGGCTACGACGTGACCATCCTGACCTACGGCGCGCTGTTTGGGCAGGCGTATCAGGCTCGCAACCTGTTGCAGGCGGAGGGCATCCTGACGCGCCTGGTGAATCTGCGCTGGCTCAAGCCGGTGGACGAAGCCGAGATTCTGCGTGCGGCCCGCCAGACCTGCCTGCTGGTCACGCTGGAGGACCATTTCCTGACAGGGGGCCTGTACACCCTCGTCGGCGAAATCCTGCTGCGCCATCAGATGATGGCCTGTGTGCTGCCGTTGGCTCTGGAGGAACGCTGGTTCCAACCCGCTCTGCTCGACGACGTGCTGGAGCGGGAGGGATTGACCGGGCCGCAGATCGCCGGCAGAATCCTGGACGTGATGCGTGGTATGTGAAATGATGCGTGACCCGATTCTCACGCATCAGACATAGGAGGACAAAGTGCCAAACGGTGTTGAATTCAATGCCGACTACCCGGCCATCACCAGGTCGGATGAACTGTACGCCCGCGCCACGGGCCTGATCCCGGCCTGGTCTCAAACCCTGGCCAAAGGGCCGACCCAGTACGTCAAGGGCGTGGCGCCCAAATACCTGGTGCGGGGGGAAGGCTGTCACGTCTGGGATGTAGATGGCAACGAGTACATTGACTACAACATGGGCGTCGGGCCGATCTCGCTGGGCTATGGCTACAGGCGGGTGGACAAGGCCATCAAGCGCCAGCTCAAGGATGGCATCACCTTCTCGTTGATGCACCCCCTGGAGGTGGAGCTGGCGGAGCTGATCCGGCAGGTGGTGCCCGGCGCCGAGGCGGTGCGCTACGGCAAGACCGGTGCCGAAGTGACCAGCGCCGCCGTGCGCCTGGCGCGGGCCTACACCGGGCGCGACAGGGTGTTGTGCTGCGGCTACCACGGCTGGCACGACTGGTACGTGGGTGTCACTGCCCGAAGCCGGGGCGTGCCCCAGGCGGTCAGGTCCCTGGTGCAAACCTTCCCCTACAACGACCTGGAGGCGGTGCAGGCGGCCCTGGACGCCGACACGGCCTGCGTGATCCTGGAGCCGATGATTTTTGACCCGCCCCGGAACGACTTTTTGTTCAAACTCAAAGAGCTATGCCACCAGAACGGCAGCCTGCTCATCTTTGACGAGATGTGGACCGGCTTTCGCCTGGCCATAGGCGGCGCCCAGGAGTATTTCGTCGTCGAGGCCGACCTGGCCTGCTTCTCCAAGGCCATCGCCAACGGCATGCCCCTCTCTGTGCTCACCGGGCGCCGGGAGATCATGCAGTTGCTCGATGAGGAGGTGTTCTTTTTCACCACCTTTGGCGGCGAGGCGCTGTCGCTGGCCGCTGCCCTGGCCACGATCCAGGAGCTGTGCGACCTGGACGTGCCCGAGTACCTGGCCCTGCAGGGGAGCCGGCTCCAGGCAGGCTATAACCAGATAGCGGCTGCGTTGGGCATCAGCCACTATACGCAATGCAAGGGACATCCCAGCCGCACCCTCGTCACCTTTGACAGCAGGGCCGGCGATCCACTGCTGATGAAATCGCTGGTGCAGCAGGAGATGATCAAACGCGGCGTGCTCTGGTCCGGCTTTCACAACCTCTGTTTCTCTCACAGCGATAAAGACATAGACTATACCCTCGACGTCTATCACGAGGTATTGCCGATGCTCAAACAGGCTGTAGAGAGTGACACGCTGGCCGGGCAGCTTCGTGGCGAACCGGTGCAGCCGGTGTTCCGCAAAACGGAGTAGACATGAACCTGTTTTCGCTGGAGGGCAAAGTAGCCGTCGTGACCGGCGCGTTGGGCTTGCTGGGCCGGCAGCACTGCGCCGCGCTGGCCGAGGCCGGAGCCAACGTTGTCGTCTGCGATCTGGATGGCGGGGCCTGCCGGTCCCTGGCCGGGGAGTTGCCCACCCCCGCCATCGGCGTTGCTCTGGATGTGACCCAACCCGATTCGATCCGGGCCATGCTGAGCCTGATCCTGGCCGAGTTCGGCCACGTGGACGTGCTGGTCAACAACGCCGCCATCAACGACAGGTTCGAGACGCCGGCCCTGGCCGCCGAACAGTCACGCTTTGAAAACTATCCGCTGGTGATGTGGCAAAGGATGCTGGACGTGAATATCACCGGCGTTTTTCTCTGCGCCCAGGTGGTTGGCGCGGCCATGGCCAGGCAGGGCAGCGGCAGCATCATCAACATCGCCTCGACCTACGGCCTGGTCGCGCCTGACCAGACGCTCTACCGCACGCCCGACGGCCGGCAGCCCTTTTATAAATCGCCGGCCTACCCCACCACCAAGGGGGCAGTGCTGGCTTTTACCCGCTACCTGGCCGCCTATTGGGGCCGCACCGGGGTGCGGGTCAACGCCCTCACGCCCGGCGGGGTGGAAAATGGTCAGGCGGACTATTTTATCGCCAACTACTCGGCCCGCACGCCTCTGGGCCGTATGGGCCAACCGACCGATTACCGGGGGGCACTGATCTTCCTGGCCAGCGACGCTTCGGCCTACATGACCGGCGCTAACCTGGTGGTGGATGGAGGCTGGACGGCGTGGTAGACAAAGCCCGGCACATCCGCCTGCTGCTGACCGACTGTGACGGCGTCCTGACCGACGGCGGCGTTTACTATTCGGCGCGGGGCGAGGAGATGAAACGTTTTTCCATCCGCGACGGTTTAGGCGTGGAACGGCTGCGCACCCTGGTCGGGGTGGAGGTGGGCCTGTTGAGCGGCGAAGCCAACGGCCCGGCCGAGGCACGGGCGGCCAAGCTGGGCCTCGTCGAGCTGCATCTGGGGGTTCGGGACAAAGCGGCTGTGCTCGACGAGATCCTGGCGCGGCGGGGCCTGTTGCCAATGCAGGTGGCCTATATCGGCGACGATACCAACGACCTGGCCGTGATGCGGCGGGTGGGGCTGTCCGCCTGCCCGGCTGATGCCCTGCCTGTCGTTCAGGAGATAGCCGATTACGTGTGTGTGTGTAGGGGCGGCCACGGCGCGTTTCGTGAGTTTGCAGAGCTGATCATCGCCGCCCAGACTCAGGCCCAGTCGCCTGCCTGTCCAACCTGAGGAGAGGGAGAAAGACGCCATGTGGAACGGAGCCAGGGTAAAAATCGGCGAGCGGACTGTCGGCGACGGTGAGCCGGTGTTCATCATTGCCGAAATCGGCATCAATCACAACGGATCACTCGAAATCGCCAAACGGTTGATTGACGGCGCGGTGTTTGCCGGCTGCGATGCGGTCAAGTTCCAGAAGCGCACGCCGCAGCTGTGTGTGCCCCAGGATCAGTGGCATGTTGAGCGGGACACCCCCTGGGGGCGGATGACCTACCTCGAATACCGGCACCGGATCGAATTCGATGCCGGGCAGTTTGCCGCGATTGACCGCTACTGCCGGGAGCGGGGCATCATCTGGTTCGCTTCCTGCTGGGACGAGCCGTCGGTGGACCTGATCGCGCAGTTTGACCCGCCGCTCTACAAGGCTGCTTCCGCTTCGCTGACCGACCTCAACCTGCTGCGCAAGATGAAGGCCACGGGCAAGCCGCTGATGATCTCCACCGGGATGTCCACGGCGGACGAGATCGAGGCGGCGGTGGCGGCGTTGGGCACGGACAATCTGCTCATCGCCCACTCTACTTCCACTTACCCCTGCCCGGTAGAGGAGCTGAACCTGCGCATGATTTGGACACTGAAGGAGCGGTATCCCGGCGTGCCCATCGGCTATTCGGGCCACGAGATCGGCCTGGCACCCACCTGGGCCGCCGTGGCCCTGGGTGCCACTTTTATTGAACGACATATCACGCTGGATCGGGCCATGTGGGGCAGCGACCAGGCCGCTTCGGTGGAGATCATGGGCTTGCATCGCCTGGTGCGCAACATCCGCGATATCGAACAGTCGCTCGGCGATGGGGTCAAGCGGGTGTATGAGAGTGAGATGGGAGCGTTGAAGAAGCTGCGACGCGTGCCCGGCAGCCCGGCGCCGGCCTTTGTGCCTGTTTGGGCCACGGCGACAGCTCTTCTGGGGGCGTCATCTCCCGGCCCGTTGGTTCCGGCGGGTTCCAACGGCAACGTTAGAGGCTCTTCATCGAGGATGAACGGCTAAAGAGCACACGATTTCATTCAGGAGTTGCAACTACCTGCCCGCTACCCTCCCGCAGGTTAGAAAACTGCAGAGGTTTTTCAGCAGACTCCTGGCTGGCGGTTGCCCTTTTCGACGGCGATCCAATGCAACAACATCTGTCCAGATTCCGGCTACGTGGTTGGGTGCCTCGCTCCCTGCGGGGCAAATTGCTCCTGCCCATCGTCGGGCTGATGCTGCTGTCGTTGTTGGGCAGCACCCTGGCCTTTGTTGGAGGCATAGCCCTGACCCAGGAGCAATTGTTGCAACAGCAGATCGCTGCCGACGCCGAGCGCATCACGGCCTCCCTGGCGGCGCGGGCCGGGACGGTAACGACGGCTGCCAGCCTGCTGGCCCATGACCCCGAAGTGCAACGCACCGTGGCCCAGGACAGTGCCGAGGCCTTGAGCATCTTGAACAGCCGGGCTGTCCTGGTCCGCAGCCGCTTTGACGTGGACCTGATCCAGGTCTATGATCGGCAGGGGCAGGCCCGCGCCAACCTGTTGATCTCCAGCCTGTACCGCGAGTCGTCGCTGCTGGACCTGGTGCAGGCCGATACGCCGATGGTGCGCGTCGTCGAGGGGCGAATGTTGTTGTTGACCCGGGCCGAGATGCCGGAAGGTGCCGGGAGCGTCATCGCCGGGCTCGATCTGGAGGCGGAGCTGAACCGCCTTGCTTCTTTCTACCGGCTGAGCTCCGACCTGGGACTGAGGTTGGGAGAGGTACGCATCGGCACCCGCGCCGATTTGCCCTTTGACGCGCCCCAAGGCCGCCGTCAGGGCTTTTACAGCCGCCGGGTGAGCCTGACCCTGGGGCAGACGCCCCTCGACTTGCTGCTGGTGCGCTCCACCGCCGACATCAGCCGGGTGACATCCATCGGCCTGCAGGTCATGGTCGGCAGTGCGCTGCTGACCACGCTGCTGCTGGTCAGCCTGGGAACATTCGTCACCGGGGCCATCGCCTGGCCGATCCAGCACCTGTCCGCCACAGCCGAGGCTGTGGCCCGCGGCGACCTGACCCAAAGGGCCAACCTGGCGCAACGGCGGCCGTGGTTGGGCATCGGCCAGGACGACGAGATCGGGCGGCTGGCCGGCACCTTCAACAGCATGGTCGGCGAACTCCAGGGCTTATACAGCGACCTGGAGACCAAGGTGATAGCCCGGACCCAGGAGCTATCCACGGCTGCCAAAGTGGCTCACGCCATCTCAAGCAGCCTCGATCCCGATGTGGTGCTGCGCATGGCTGTCGAACTGATCCACGACAGCCTGGGCTTTGACTTTGCCGCCGTCCTGCTCATCGAGCCTGGCTCCGATGTGGCCGTGCTCCGCGAGGCGGCGGGTGAGGCCGCGTCAGCGCTCCAGGAGCGAGGATTGGAGCTGGCTGTAGGCTCCCGGTCGCTGGTGGGCAAAGCGGCTGCCAGCCGCCGGGCGTGCGTCGTCCAGGATGTGGCCGCAGAACCCGATTACCTGGAGGTGGCGGAGTTGCGGGCTACTCGCTCGGAGGTGGCCATCCCACTGCTGGTTGGCGGGACGGTCATTGGCGTGCTGGATGTGCAGAGCCGGCAGCCCCACGCCTTCCCCGGCGACGTGGTTCAGATCCTGATCACGCTGGCCGACCAGATCGCCACCGGCGTGCATCACGCCCGCCTCTACGAGCAGGTCCAGCGCCACGCCGCCGAGCTGGAGCAGCGGGTGGCCGAGCGCACGCGCGAGCTGGCGGAAGCCAACGAGCGTCTCAAAGAGCTGGATCGGCTCAAGTCACAGTTCGTGTTCGACGCATCCCACGAACTCAAGTCGCCGCTGACCTCCATCAAGGGCTACGGCGACCTGCTGGTGCGGGGGGCGGTCGGCACGCTGAGTGAGGACCAGCGCCAGTTCCTGCAGATCATCAGTGGCAACGCCGATCGGCTCATCGCCTTGATCAACGACCTGTTGGATGTGGCGCGCATCGAGGCCGGGCGGGACGCGCAGCCGTTCCAGCCGGTGGATCTGAACGCCGTGGTCTCCCAGGTGGTGGAGGCGCAACAGCCTCAGGCGCAGGCTGCCGGCCTGAGGCTGATCTTGCAGAACGGCGAGCACCTGCCGCCGGTGTTGGGCAATCACAACCAGTTGGTCCAGGTGGTGACCAATCTGGTGACCAATGCCCTGCACTACACACCGGCGGGCAAGGTTTGGGTGCGCACCGGCCTGGATATCAGGCGCGGCCAGGTCTACCTGGAGGTGCAGGACACGGGCATGGGCATCCCGGAGGAGGAGTTGCCCCGTATCTTTGAGCGTTTCTATCGCAGCGCACGCGCGCGCGAGTCGGGTATCCAGGGCACAGGGCTGGGGCTGGCCATTGTGCGCGAGATTGTGAATTTGCACGGCGGCGAGATTGAGGTGGACAGCATCGTGGGTAAGGGTAGCACCTTCCGCGTCCGGCTGCCGGTGGTTACAGATGAAGAAAAGGAGATTTCCAATGAAATATAGCGTCATCATCGTTTTCCTGTTGTTGACACTTGGGGCCTGTGGTCAGGCCACGCCCACATCCCTCCCGACCGAGGCTCCGCTTTCGGGCCGGATCACCTTTGCGGGCAGCACGACCGTCCAACCGTTGGCTGCCAGGCTGGGCGACGCCTTCCGGCAGCGGCATCCCGGCGTGACCCTGGACATCGCTGCCGGTGGCAGTGTGGTGGGCATCCAGGCCGTGCGCGACGGCGCGGTGGACATTGGCATGGCCTCGCGTTCACTCAAACCCGAGGAGGCGGTGGGCATCACCCAACACCAGATCGCGGTTGACGTGATCGCCGTGGTGGTGCCAGCTTCCAACCCGGTGAACAGCCTGTCGCGGCAACAGTTGCGCGACATCTACCTGGGCAAGATCGTCAACTGGCGCGAGGTGGGCGGTCCCGACCAGGCGATCATGGTCGTGGTCCGGGGCAAGAGCTCGGGCACGCGGGGCGCCTTTGACGAGATCGTCCTGGAGAAACAGGAGCCGGCGGCCCCGCTGCTGACCGAGGCGGTCACAGCCGGCGACATGGCAGCCATTGTCCTGGCTTCGCCACAGGCCATCGGCTATGTGGGTTTTGGCAACCTGGAGCCGGGCCTCAAGCTGCTGGCGATTGATGGCGTGTGGCCCTCAGAGGCGACGGCCCGGGATGGTTCCTATCGGCTGGTGCGGCCGCTGCTGCTGCTCACCGGGCCGCTGACCCAACCGCTGGCTCAAACCTTTGTCGAGTTCGCCCTGAGCGAAGAGGGGCAGCAGGTGGTGGAGGAGAGCGGCTGGGTGCCGGCCCATTAGGCCCTCCCAGCACATCCGGCAGTGCCAGGGGTAGAGGAGCCGTAACTGCCTGCCCTCCCGCAGGTTCGGGCGCAATCTCTGCATTGGAGTGTGCCGCCTTCTGAAGCGCAAACCGCTCGGCTACCTGCTCGCCGCCCCGCTGCTCATCCTGATTTCGCTGGTGGGGGTGGTCGTCCTTGCCCAAACGGTGAGCCAGACCCTGGCGGGGTTGATTTTCCCTATCGGCGTTTATATCGGCATGGTTGGCTCATGGATTGTACTGGGCGCCTTTGCCGTCGGGCTGACGGTGGCGTTCTTCCGTAACCTTTCCGGTCATATCCCCCAGCCCGATCAGTAAGGGATCTTACCGGTGAAATTTTTGTCCATTGGGCCAGCAAATGAACCACAAAGGACACCAAGGACACAAAGGCAAAATTTTTCGTGTCCTTCTTGTATTTGGCTGGATGTTTTCCATGCTCTTTCAATCCACCCGCAAGGAGAAGGAAACCAAACAACAGGTTTTCGCTTCAGCGCAGCGCAAATCAGGGGTCTGGTCGCCTGATTTTGATTTCTGCCCAGGCTGTGATATACTCAACTCACGGCCGGTGTGTTACCAGCCGTTGGGTGCGGGGCCACGGACCCTGCGTGAGCACACATTTAAGGAGGTGCGCAATGAGAAGGCGATGGGTTGCCAGTGGGGTGTTGGTCGTGGCCCTGTTCCTGTCCCTGACTGCCGGAGGAGCTGCAGATCCAGAAGGCCCGGAAGCAGACTTTGATGGCGACCGCTACGCCGACCTGGCCGTGGGCGTCGAGTGGGAGGACATCGGCGCCGTGGCCGACGCCGGGGCGGTCAACATTCTGTACGGTTCGTCTGACGGCATTTCGGCGGCGGGCGACCAGATCTGGGACCAGGACGACCTGGTGGCCACCGATGGCGCCGAAGAGTACGACACATTTGGCTACCGGCTGGCCGCCGGTGATTTCAACGGTGACGGCTACGCCGACCTGGCCGTGGGTGTAGCCTACGAAGACATCGGCACGGCGGCGGATGGCGGGGCGGTGCACATCTTGTACGGATCGTCGCCCAATGGCCTGGTTGCGACAGGTAACCAGCTCTGGCACCAGGGCAGCCCGGGCGTGGGGGGCGCGGTCGAGAGCGGCGACCGGTTTGGGGCGGCCCTGGCCGTCGGCAATTTCAACGGCGACGGCTACGATGACCTGGCCGTGGGCGTGCCGGACGAGGACATCGAACCCGAAAACAGCGCTGGGGCGGTGAATGTGCTTTACGGCTCAAGCGCCGGCCTGTCGGCTACGGGCGACCAGGTCTGGTACGAGGGTTATAACGGCCTGGGCGGCGCGCCTGAAGCCGGGGACCGGTTCGGCCACGCCGTGGCCGCCGGCGATTTCGACCGGGATGGCTACGCTGACCTGGCGATCGGCCTTCCCGGCGAGGACCTGGGTGGGGTCAACAACGCCGGCCGGGTAGTCATCCTGTTCGGCGCACCCAACGGCCTGACCGCCGACGGCAGCCAGGCGTGGGTGCAAGGTTTGTCTGACGTCAGCGATATCTACGAAGAGAACGATTCCTTTGGCAAAACCCTGGCCGTCGGCGATTTCAACGGCGACGGCTACGCCGATCTGGCCATTGGCTCTCCAGACGAGGACATTGGCAGCGTGGTCGCCGCCGGGGCGGTGAATGTCCTCTATGGGTCGGCAGCTGGACTCACAGCTACGGACGACGAGTTCTGGTCCGACGGCAGCGGCGAAGAAGATGATGAGTTCGGACGGGCCCTGGCCGCCGGCGATTTCGACGGTGATGGGCGGGACGATCTGGCCGTAGGGATTCCCTACGAGGACCTGAGCGCCGAGTGGGTGAATGCCGGGGCGGTGGAGATCCTGTACGGCGCGTCTGACGGGCTTTATCGCCGCGTGAGCAACGACTTTTGGCACCAGGATCGCTCCGGCATGGAGGACGAGGCTGAGGCCGGGGACCTGTTTGGCATCGCCCTGGCCGCCGGTGACTTTGACGGCGACCGACGCGCGGACCTGGCCGTGGGTATCCGCAACGAGGATGTGGGCGACATTGACGATGCCGGCGCGGTGCACATCCTGTACGGCTCGGCCACCGGTATCTCGGCCACCGGTAATCGTTTCTGGCACCAGGACAGTCAATACGTCGAGGGCCAGGCTGAGTACAACGACCACTTTGGCAATGCCCTGACCGCCATCCCGCCGGCCCGGCACAGGGTCTTTTTGCCGCTGGTGGTGCGCAATCACTAACCACCACCTGGCTCGGAAGATCGGTGAAAAGGGTAGGGGGGACCGGCTGGTCGTCCCTGGCGGAGTAAAGTGCCATGCGATTCCCGAATTTCCCTGGTCTGCTGCTTGCCTTTGCCTTGCTGACCGCAACCGCCTGCGCCACCTGCGCCGACACCCATCCCCACTCTCTACTATCCAATACCCGATGTCCTCCCCTCCCCCCACCCACCGGCCCCACTGTCACCGTGTCCACCGTGGCAGAACTGGAAAGCGCTGTCAACACCGCTTCTTCCGGTGATATGATTCTGGTGAACGACGGGACCTATCATCTTGATGGCGTCTATCTGCGCTTCGATGTTCCCAACGTGACGCTCCGCTCGGCCAGCGGCAACCGGGAGAGCGTGATCCTGGATGGCAACTATGTGACCACCGAGATCATCCAGATCGTCGCCTCCAACATCACCATCGCCGACCTGACCCTGCGCCGGGCTTATGACCATCCCATCCACATCATGTCGTCCAACTCTGCCGACACGACGGGCACCCTCATCTACAACGTTCACATCATAGACCCCGGCCAGCAGGCGATCAAGATCAACCCGTACACGGGTGAGAATGCCCTCTACTTCCCCGACAGCGGCGTCATTGCCTGTTCACACCTCGAACTGACCGACGCCGGGCGGCCCTATATCCGTGACAATTGCTACACCGGCGGCGTAGACGCGCACCAGGCCCGCGACTGGGTCATCCGCGACAATCTCATCGAAGGGTTCTGGTGCGAGAGCGGCCTTTCGGAACATGGCATCCACCTGTGGCGCTCCTGCCGCGACACCCTGGTCGAGCGCAACGAACTGCGGAACAACGCTCGCGGGATCGGGTTTGGCCTGGTGACCAGCGGCAGCGGCGTCCGCACCTATGCCGACAACCCCTGTCCCGGCGCGGGCGGCGGCTATGTGGACCACTATGGCGGCATCATCCGCAACAATTTCGTCTTTGCCCACGACGGCGGCCTGTTCGCCTCCGAATACGGCTTTGATTGTGGCATCTGCTTGTGGAACGCCTGCGGTGCTCGTGCTCTGCACAACACCGTCGTCTCCACTCAGGCTCCCTTTTCCTCCATCGAGTGGCGCTTCGAGTATACCGATGTGGACATTCTCAACAACCTGGTCAGCCACAATCTGCGGGATCGCGGGGGGACGGCTACCCTCAGCGGGAACCTGGAAAACCAGCCCCTGTCCCTGTTTGCGGACGGGGCCAACGGCAACCTGCACCTGGCCGCCTGGGCCACGGGTGCGATTGACCAGGCAGTGCCGCTGTCCGACGTGACCGACGACTATGACGGCGACGCGCGACCCCTCGGCCCCGCCCCCGACATCGGCGCCGATGAGTACCGCCCGCCGGCAACGCCGACCGCCTGGGTCTATCTGCCCCTCATCTTGAAAGGCTGGGCGGCACCCGTGCCCACCGCTACGTCGCTGAACGGCACCTTGCAGCACCACTCCATACTCCCATCCCCCTACGTCCGGGCCAGTGTCCGCCGCACCCGCTCCCATCGCTGCCGCCAGACCGCCCGCCACTGATAGGAGCGGACCTGGACCGTCCCCACGATGCCGTAGGGCAGGAAGACGACGATGAGGATGAACGTGACCCCGAAG
>Ga0129299_1001446_pt1 | contig 15819 bp, 13 predicted proteins | sample ConPoolayeCmetaG_FD_94477 | JGI IMG/M metagenome (GOLD analysis project Ga0129299, IMG submission 94477) | Hot spring microbial mat communities from California, USA to study Microbial Dark Matter (Phase II) - Cone Pool mat layer C metaG ... | reverse complement strand
GCGGTCAGGGCCGTCGGGCGACGGCCGGTTTCCTCCCCCTTCGCGGCGGGCCGACCAGGCGGCGGCGCACGCTCCCCCCTTCGATTTTATCGATAACATGGCTGGTTAGAAACACAATTCCGGAAGCGGACTGGTGGAAACCATCGGGGTGCCAATCGAGGGCCGCCGCAGTTGAGTTTATCAGGACTCAGGGGTTCGCATGTGGCACTGGCGATGGATCCAAGACGACGAACCCATCATCTGGCACACCATCATGCGATAATCGCAGGATCGCCCACGGATACCTCGGTCTCGCCTACTCGGGCCGCTATGGGCTCGACGATCTCGCGGTATTCTTGATAGAAAATGTTGCCCTTGCCTTGCTGCTCCGCGAGCGGAAGACCCATCAGCAGGAGACCGATCGTGACATCCTTCGACTTGACGCCCAGTTTGAATGCGCGACACGTGCTCAGAATCTTCTTGACGTGTTTGATGTGACAACCGACCACCTGGTTCGTGGCGAGGGATCGATAGACCGTTAGAAGCGGATCGATACGCTCGCGATAGGATTCATCGTCCTTGATGAAGATCGAGAGGCTGTCGCTGTCCTGGTCGTAGTGTGGCACGGGTTGGAATGGTCCGGGTACGGACGATTCCAGCTCTGTCCAGCTCAAGGCTTCGGCCATAAGATCTCTCCCATGTTTCCGCCCCGCTGGTTTTTCGGGACCGCCGGATACTCTCCCCACGGATCGCACGGTTCAAGGCCCCACTCGATTACCTTGAACGTATCGGTCACGAAGACCGCAAACGTGAAACGGTCAGGCCTGGGAACCTTCGTTCCCTGTTTTGTCGGGACAGTCTTTACCAGCTTGCAGTAGCAGTATCCCGACCATTCGTCCTCATTATAGGCGAGAATGATGTCCGGGTCGACTAGGGTTTCACGAACGGAGGTCAAAACCTGATGAAATTTATCCGCGGGCCCATACTTCAAGAGCCCCTGGACCTTGGATCCGGAAATGTACGCCGTCGCGGCATGCCCCGTTCTTGGATCAACTGTCGGGGTTTCGTAGTAGCCTGACTTTCGTTCCATGCCGCCGCCGCCTCTTCCGATCGGGGTTCGGCGAGGCTCCGGGCGTCGCCTCCGCCGCAGCGTTGATGTGGCCCCGCGAGGTTAAGTCACCTCCTTGGCTTGTGTCAAGACCACGCGGGGTCTGGACCGCTGAGGCCAGCGGCGATGCGGTGCAAACCGGGCTTGGGGAGAGACGGATCGCGCACCGAATGGAATACCGCCGGCCGCCGGTCCGGGCAAAAGCGCCCGAGCCGACGGCCGGCGGCGAGAGTTGGTTGCTTGCTCACGCCGCTCCCCGCGGCGTGTGGAGGGACTCTACGGTTTGGTGCGGAAGCTCCAGACCACGCCTTCGGTGACTCCGGCGGAGTTCACCGCGTCGATTCGCCAGTAGTACAGCGTGTTGTTGAGCAGGTCCGGCGTCGGGTTGAAGCTGGTGCCGGACTGTTCGCCCTGGAAGGCGGCCGCCGCACCGGCGATCACGTCGGCCTCGACCGTGCTCAGATAGATGCGGTAGGTCGTGGCCTTGGCGGCGACCGACCAGCTCAGCGAGGCGGTGATCTCGACGTTGGTCGCCCCGTTGAACGGGCTAGGCCCGCTGACCTGATCGGGCAGGCCCTTGGTGGTGAACCGCCAGATGTCGCCGCGGGTGACCGTGGTCAGATCGGCGGCGACGCAGTCGATCCGCCAGTAGTAGGTCGTGTCGGCCATCATGGTCGCCGGCTGATAGGCCGTCAGGGCCAGATTCGTCGCGACCAGGGCGGCGTCGCTTTCCACGTCGGCCAGGACATTGCTGAAGTAGACGTTGTAGGCGACCGCGCCCGCGCCGCCGGTCCAGCTCAGGTGCCCGTCCGTCTCGACGTTGGTGGCGAAGTTGGCCGGGCTGGGGGCAGTGGCCTTGCCGGCCGCGGTGCTGAACTGCCAGACCAGGCCCTTGGTGGCCGAGCCGTTGTTCAGCACCTCGTCGATCCGCCAGTAGTAGGTGGTCACGCCGGAGAGCACGCCGGGATTGAAGGAAGTGCCGGGCTGGTTGCCCTTGAACTCCGCGCTGGCTCGCGTGGCGTTGTTGACCGCCGACTGGCTGGCGCCGAAGTAGACGTCGTGGCTGACGGCGCCCACGCCGGCGGTCCACGTCAGCGTCGGCTGGATGGCGACATTGGCCTGCCCGTTGGCGGGCGAGGGGTTCCTGGCCTGCTGCGGCAGCGGGCCGGTGTAGAACCGCAGGACCGGGCCGACGGTGGTTCCGCCGGGTCCGACGGCGTCCACGCGCCAGTAGTGCCAGGTGCTGGGCGCGAGGTCGGTGGGCGGGTCGTATTCGGTGTCGCCCGGGTTCTCGAAGCCCTTGAAGGCGGCGCTGCTGCCGTTGATGACGTCGTTCTGGTTGGTGCTCAGGTACACGGCGTAATAGTGCAGCACGCCGCCGAAGCCCGCCGTCCATTGCAGGTTGGTCGTGACCAGGATGTCGGTGGCATTGTCGGCGGGCACGAAGGGCGCCACCACGCGGCCCGGGGCCGAGGCCGTAGTGAAGCGAAACACCTGGCCCTTGGTGGTGCCGCCGGCTCCGAGCGTGTCGATCCGCCAGTAGTAGTCCGTGGCGGAGTCGAGCGTGCCGGGGTCGTAGGACTTGGCCGTCTGATTGCCCTTGAAGGCCGGGCTGCCGCGGACGGCCGCGGCCAGGGCGATCTCGTCATCGCCGAAGTACACGTCGAAGCTGGTCACGCTGGAGGCGGCCGACCAGCTCAGGTTCTGGTCCACGTTGACATCGATGGAATTGGGCGGCGGCAGCGGGTTGGTGATCTGCGGCGGGGCCGCCCGCGTGGTGAAGCGGAGGGTCGGTCCTTTGACCGTTCCGCCCGGCCCGACTTCGTCGATTCGCCAGTAGTAGGTGGTCGCGGGCAGGAGCTGGCCGTCGAGATCGGCGTCTTCGTCGGCGGGGTCGTAGGTGGCCCCGGTCTGGTTGCCGATGAAGATGTCTTCGGTGTCCTTGGTGGCGTTGGTGACGGCGGCTTCATCTTTGCCGAAGTAGACGTCGTGGCTGGTGGCCCGGAGGCCCGCCGTCCAGCGGAGGACCTGGGCGACGGGCACGTTGGCTGCGGCGTCGGCGGGGATGAAGTCCTTGGCCGGTTTGGGGGCCTTGGCGGTCTTGAAGCTGTAGACGACTCCCTTGGCGACGCCGGCCGCGTTGCGGGTGTCGACTCGCCAGAAATACTCGGTGTCCGCGGCGAGATCGGGTTCCGGGTCGTACCGGGTGGCGGTCTGGTTGCCGCGGTAGAGGGCGGCGGTGGCGGTCGTGGCGTTTTCCACTTCCGTTTCGTTCGTACCCAGGTAGACGTCGTAACTGGCCGCGGCGGCGACGCCGGTCCAGGTGAGGAGCGTACGGACGTTGACCTCGGTGGCGTCGTTTCCGGGGTTCGCGCCGGTGATAGCGCCGGGCAGGTCGCTGGGCGCCGGCGGGTCGTTGTCATTGGGCACGACCTTCACGGTTCCGTTGACCTGGGCAGCGAGGCCGTTCTGGTCGAAGATGAAGGCGGTCACCTGATAGGTGCCGGTGGCGCTGTAGCGATACTGGATGGTGGCCCGATCGGCGGGGCCGGTGACAAAGCCGGTGCCGTCGCCGAAGACCCAGTTGACCTTGGTGACGGCCTGCGGATTCAGCACGGCCGTCTCCGCCGACAAGGCCACCGTGTAGTTGGGTTGATCAAAGATCTGCACGGAGGTGATCTGCCCGAAGGGCAACAACCCCACGCCGCCGCCGAGCGCGTCGCACCCCGCCATGACGCCGAGCACGGCGCAAATCCCCAGAGCCGTCAGGCCGCTACTTCGAAGAAGGTTCGATTTTCGCATATGCACTTCTCTCCAACTCTCTGTCGGCGGGCGTGTTCCGCCGACCCCCTCTTGGAAAACCCCACGTTGATGCACCCCACAGCAGGCCGGGTTCGCCGTCAGGAGCGGCGGCGGCCCGACCCGAAAGATCGCTGAGAATAGCGTGGTGCGAGGCCCATCCACTCTCCCCCCGAAAAGCGATGGTGTTCGTGATCCGACTCGGCCGACCAGTCGAACCGAGCGCCGGCCGCCCCCAGGTCGGACCGGCATCGGATTGATATAACAGTGTATTCCGACGCGGCGACGGTATCAAGCAGAACGGCAACATGCCGCGTTTTCGGAACGTCCGTTTCGGGGTGCTCCGCGGTCGGGGTGCGTGGCCCGACTCCGCCGGGGCGACGATGCCGCGGCGGCCGGTCCGGAGAACGGCACGCCCAGAGGCTATCCGTCCTTGCCGCCGATGCGGTTCTCGGTCCCGTCCAGCAAGCGTCGGATGTTACCGCGGTGCCGTATCAGGACGGCGGCGGCCATGAGGAGGCAGAGGATCAGCAACGGGTAATGCTCGGCCAGGGACCACTGCCGCCACCAGGCCATCGCGGCGAACACGGGCGGGAGCAGGCCGGCCGCGGCGATGGAGCCGAGCGACACATACCGCGTGGCCAGCACCACAAGCACCCAGACCGCCGCGACGGCCAAGGCGGGCCAGGTCAGGTATGGGTAGATGCCGAGGACGACGCCCAGCGAGGTGGCGACGCCCTTGCCGCCGCGAAAGCGGAGGTATATCGGCAGGATGTTGCCGATCACGCAGGCGGCACCCGCACCGAGGAGCACCAGGTCGCGGTGCGACGGGCTTAGGCCGCCGAGACTCGGCAGCCGGGTCATCAGCCATCCCGCCGTGACCGTCGCGGCGGCCCCTTTGGCGGCATCCAACGCCAGGACCAGCACGCCGAAGCGGCGGCCGAGGACGCGGCCCACATTGGTGGCGCCGACGTTGCCGCTGCCGTGTCGGCGGATGTCAACGCCCTTCCACCGGGCGACGAGGTAGCCGAACGGCACTGCGCCCAGCAGGTAGCAGCCGAGGATCAGGAATGCCAGCAACGGGGCCATGCGAGGTGTCTTCTCAGGGGGCTGCGGGCGACGCGGGGCGGTGCGACGGCGGGAGGGCCTCATGCAGAGGGACCAGGCGAACACCGGTGCCGACCGCGGTGTCCAGCCATTCCTCCCAGTGCCGCATCCGGTCGAGGTCCTCCGCCAGGATCCACGGATGGAAGCAGACCGAGGCGAAGGACTTTTCTTGTACCGCTCGGCGGACGTAGCGGTGGTGGTTGGACATGGCCAGCTCGCGTTTTTCGGCCCGGCTCCGTAAGAGGCGGTCGTCCGTGCGGATGGGCACGCGCACCAGGGGCGGTTCGCCGGGATGCAGCACATACAGCTTGCGGGCGTGGTCGTGCTCCGCGCTGTACACGAAGCGGTGCCGGCCCAGTTCGCCAGCCAGGCGGTCATCCCAGCGGCCGCCGGCGGCGCGGAAGCCGATGGGTTGCAGGCCGCGGGCGTTAAAGGCGTTGCGACAGGCGTAGAGCATCTGTTTGAGGGCGTCGAGGCTGAGGGCCCGGGCGTCCTCGTCGGCGTAGCCGAGGGCGGCGATCTCGTGGCCGGCGGCGAGGATCTGCTCCAGTTTGGGGAAGGCGGTTTCGCAGAGTTTGGCAGGGCAGTGGAAGGTGGCCCGGAGGCGGTGGTGCTGGAGCTTCTTCATCACCAGATCAAGGCCGACATCGGAAAGATACTCGCTGTCATAGGCGACCCCGCGTTCATAATCGAAGCACAGCCCGACCGTAGCCTGGGCCAGCGGAAGCTCCACCCGCGCCGCGGCGGCGGCTTCGGATTTCTTGCCGAACAGGCGTGACAGAAAACCAAGCGGTCGGTCGGACAAGGCGGAGGCTCCCGCGTCGCGGCGACGACGGCTGCTATTCTAGGGAGGCGTGCGACGTTGCGACAAGCCCGCGGGATCGGCGTCGGTTTCCCGCCGCGCGAGCGTGCCCTACAATTCCCACGATGCGGTTGGATGACGAGATCTGCTGCTGCTATCACGTTTCGCTGCGGAAGCTGGTCCGCTACGCCGAGCGAGAGCGGCCGGCCCGGCCCTCGCAGTTGTCGAACTGCCTTGGCGCCGGCACGGGATGCGGCTGGTGCATTCCCGTGCTCAAGAAGATACACGAGCTGGCCGTGAGTGGGCGGTTGCCGCCGGAGGCGGCGGAAACGGCGGAGGGGCTGGCCGGCCTGCCGGCGACGCCCGATGAATACGCCGCCCAGCGGGCCGCGTATCTGGAATCGGAGCGGAAGAACGAGTTTTGAAACGGTCGAGCGGCCCGGCCGTCGAGCGGGACCGCCGGGTTTCTTCCGTTGCTGCCTCAAATGATGTCCGCGGCATCCGCCCGCAGCCAACCTTTCTTGCCGTCGGGCAGTTCGACGAAGTACCACTGGGCCCCGTCCACATCCGGGCGGGATTCAAGGAGGCGGAACTCCACGCCCGCGGAGAGCGGCTGTTCCAACTGCGGTTCGTAGTAGTCGCCGTTTCCTTTGCGGAGTTCGGTGGATTCGGCGACCACCACGCCTTCGATGCGGTACTGCCGTGCGGTCAGGTCCCAGGCCACGCTGGCGGCCAGCACCAGGGCGAGCAGGCCGGCGGCCAGTGCGGGCCACTTCAGCCAAGGTGCCCGTCGCCCGGCCGGCAGCCGGGCGAGCATGATCAGCCAGAAGAGCGCGTAGGCGGCCAGCCCCGCCTGGACCCGGGCGGCCAAGGAGGTGCCGACGTGCCAGAAGAAGAGCGTGGCCACGGCCTCGCTCGTCGCGGGCGGGGGGATTCGCACCCGACACATCCGCCGGGCGGTTTCCAGATTGGCCCGCGCGCGTTCGTCGCCGGGCATCCAGCGCAAGGCCCGGCGGTAGTTCACGACGGCCCGCCCGACCTCGCCGAGCCGGAGGTAAGTGTTGGCCAGGTTGTAGTAAAGGCCGCCATTCCGGAGGCCGCTTTGCAATAGTGACTCGAAACCGGCGAGGGCCTGTCGGTAGAGACGCTCGGCCTCCGCGGCGTCGCGGCCTTTCATGGCGACGGCGGCGTCGAAATCCGCCAGGGCCTGGCGGAGCACCGCTTCGCGGGCGGGCGGCGAGTCGTCGGTGGACAACGGGGCCGGCTCCTCGACGGGGTTCAGGGCCAGGCACCAGACTAGCAGCAGAGTCATGTTCATCTCGGCGGGTCCGGGCCGGGTCGTCAGGTCCAGCGGCAGCGTTCGAGTCGGTCGATCAATGTTAAGGCGGCCGCCGCCGCGTTTTGCGGCAGGGCGGAGGACTGTCCGCCGTATTCGGCCAGTTCCAGTGATTCCAGCAACTGATCCGCCGCGGCGACCAGTTCCGGGGGGATCTGGTGCCGGATCAGCGCTTGGACGGCTTCTTCACGGGTCAAAGCGAGGGCCGCCGCCCCCGTGCGGTCGGCGACGTAGCGGACGAGCGCGCCGCGGACCACGCTGGGATTGCCGGCGGGGGCCGAGCGGAGCTCACGGCGGGCGTTCCTGGCGGCTCGCAGGCGTCGCCGCCAGACGAGGTCTTCGCGATAGCGCGCTGAGCGGCGGTGCGCCACCCAGGCCAGGAAGTAGGCGGCCGGCAGGGCGGCCAGCAGGGCGATGGCTCCGCGGCCCAGGCCGGGGCGGTGATCCGCCAGTAGGCGGGCGATGTCCGCATCGTTGGCCAGCAGCCCTTCGGTCGTCTCCGTCAGCGGCACCGGCGCCAGGGTGATGGGGCCGATCAGGCCGTCGGGGATCAGCAGGCGTTCGGCTGGCTTCACGGTCAGGGGGATCGGGTCGGAGTAGACGGTCTGGAAGGTCGCCGTGTCGGGATCGAAGAAGGTGAAAGGGATGGGCGGGATCTGCGTGACGTCTTCGCGGCGGGCGCGGATGGTCTGCGCGAAGATCTTGCGGCGGCCGCGGACTTCACCGGCCAGGGAATCGCCGGCGACTTCGAAGTCGCGGGTCAGCGCTTCAACCTGGCTGAGCTTCGGCGGGCCGAGCTGTTCCAACGGGCCTTCTCCGCTGATTTCGAGGGTGAGCGTGATCGGATCGCCGACGGGAACGACGGTGGGCCGAGCGGAGGCGGCGATGGTGTGCGGGCCGATGGCGCCGTTGAAGTCGGGCGGCCGCCCTTCGGTGGGCACCGGCCTGATCTTCAGCCGGGGCAGGGTCGGCACGGCGCGAATCCGCCGGGAATCCCGCAATTCGAGGTTGAAGAGCCCGCGGGTGATCCGCTTCGGGTAGTTCCAGATTATGGCGATTTCGCCGAAGTCGAAGTCGCCTACGGTGAGCGGACACACCTGGGTCCGGACGGAATACACGAAGTAGGGAACGGCCTCGCCGTCCGCGTCGAACCGCGTTGCCTCGCGATAATCGACGGACTCCCAGTCGGCCTTGGCAAAGACGCCGAGGCTGCTGGCCTGACCGTCGAGCAGGCTCCACATCGTTCCGGCCGGCAACGTGCCGAGATTGGGCTGCTGGTATTGGCGCACCCAGAGGTAGAGAGTAAGCGAGACCGTCTGACCAACGTAGGCCGTCTCGCGGTCCGCCTGGATTTCGCAGATCAGATCGGAGCCGGAGTTGTCGCGGGTGACCTGGAGCCGGACTTGCCCGGTGTGATAGGTCAGTCCTCGCCAGGTCACCGCGAAGGGCGGCAGAAGCAGCGTTCCTTGGTTGCGGGGGACGACGGTGTAGCGATAGGTGTAGTCCACGCTGGCCGATTGCCGCCCGTTGATGATGGAGATCCGCTGCGATCTGCCGACGGGGTTGCCGGGATGGGGGGTGATCTGGAAATCCGGCGTGGTCGGCGGGGTCGGCACGGCCTGCTCGTCCATGTTGGACACGACCACATCGACGGCGAGCGGCTCCCCGACGAAGGCGGTCGTGGCGGACATGCGCAGCTCGATGGCCTGCCCCAGCAGCGGGCCGCACACGGCGAGCACCAGGCCGCACGCTGGCAGGAAGACCATTTCGCGGCGGGTTCGACGGGGTCCGTGCATGGTTACCAGTCCTTGTCCACCTTGATGCGGCCGACCCGCTGGGCTTCGCGTTTGCAGGCCTCCCGCCGCTGGCGTTCCGCGTCGCGGGCCTGCTGGAGTATTTTTTCCGCCTCTTCGGGACTGAGCTTGCGGACTTCCCGTTGTTCGCCGCCGGACCGATCGTTCGGATCCTCCCGAACCGCGTCGGCGGCTTCTTCCCGCTGGTCCTCTCCGCGATCGGCCGGCGATGGTTCACCCTCCTGTTTTTCCATCTCGCCGTCCGGCTCGCCCGCCTGTGGTTGGGAGCTGGGCTGCGAGGAGGGTTGTGAAGCGGGCTGCGGTTGAGAGGATGGCCGGCTCTCCGGTTGGGAGGACGGCTGATCCTCCTGCTTTTCCTTCTTTTCCTCCATCAGCCGCCGCAGGTGAGCCAGGAGGCGGCCGGCCAGTTCCTTGTTTCTGGCCGCGTCCGCGTCCTGGGGAGCGATTTGCAGGGCGTCCTGGTAATAGCGGAGGGCGCGTTGAAGCTCATTCGCGGCCTGCGGCAACTCGCCCTGGCCGATGGCGGCCTCCGCGGCGGCGTGGACCGCCCGCCCGAGGTTGTACCTGGCTCGGGCCTCCAGTTCCGGCCGGTCTGCCCGCAGGGCGTCCTGAAAAGCTCGCTCCGCTTCATCGAAGCGGCCCAGGCGGTAGTGGGCCAGGCCGCGGTTGTAAGCCACCTCCGGCGAATCCGGGAGGAGCCTGGCCGCTTCCTCGTAGGCGGCCAGGGCCTCGGCAGGGCGGTTTTCGTTCAACAACCGGTTGCCCTGTTCGACCAGGCGGGCCGCTTCGTGGCGATCGGTTGCGGCGGGTGGGCGGTCGTTTTGCCCGGCCGCCGCCGTGGCGGAGAGCAGGGCCGCGGCGGCCAGCGTCGCACGGGCCGTTCGCATCAGGCCGAGGATGAGGCTCATGGCGATGACCCTTCAGTCGGCGTTCGGGGGCGCCGTCCGCCGCGTCGTTCACTGATCAACATCTCCAGAACCAGCAAGGCCAGAGCGGCGGCCGCGGGCCAGTGAAACCGCGGGTACTGGCGGGGGACCTGCCGCTGCTTGTTCAGTTGCTGCTCCAGCGGCCGCAGCCGCTGGTCGTAGATCCACTCCAGGGTCCGCTGCGTGGGGGTGATCTGCCCGCTGGGGTAATACTCCCCGCCGCCGACGGCCGCGATCGTTCTAAGCCTGGCCGGGTCCAGGCGGGACCAGACCTGCTGGTTCTCGTACTGGAGAAAGGTCTTGCGGCCGTCCTGCACGAGCGGAATCAAGGCGCCCTGTTCCGCATCGCCGATGCCGATGGTGAAGAGGAGAACGCCGCGTTCGCGGGCCAGGCGGGCTTCTTCGACGGCCCGGTCGCCGTGATCTTCGCCATCGGTCAGCAGCAGGATCACGCGCTGGGCCCGCCGGCCGGGGGCGAAGCCCTTGACCGCGGCGGCGATGGCCTCGCCGAGGTTGGTGCCGCCGAGCGGGGCGCTGTGCGGGCCGACATCCTCCAGGATCAGTCGATAGAATTCGTAGTCGTCGGTCAGGGGGCAGACCAGCGCGGCCTTGCCGGCGAAGGCGACGAGGCCGATTGATCCGCCGCTCAAGCGGCCCAGGAGCCTTTGGATGTCGTCCTTGGCGCGGTCGAGCCGGGACATGGACATGCCGGCGTCCTCGGCCAACATGCTGCGGGACACATCGAGGCAGACCATCAGGTCGATCTGGCGTTGCTGCACCTGTTCGTAGTAGGTTCCCCAGCGGGGTCCGGTGAGGGCCAGGACGATGCAGACCATGGCGGCGAGGATCATCGCCGCCTTGACATACTGGCGGCCGCGGCTCAGGTCCGGGGCCAGCGCCGGGAGGAGGTTGGCGGAGGCGAAAGCGCGGAGGGCCGCCGCCTTGCGGGCGAAGCCGTAGGCCATGACCAGGCCGCAGAGCACCACGAGGAGGAGCCAGCGGAGAGCGGCCGGATTGTCAATTTGCAAGTCGGACATGGCGTTTGTTCAGGGCCTATCCCGGGGCGGCCTCGTCCTCCCAATCGCGTCGCCGGTCCCGGCCGGTTCCCGCGGGACGAGGGGAACGGTCGGGCGGCGAGTCGCTACGGTATCTTCCTGAAGCGGGTGTGGGCGAGCACGATTTCCGTGGCCAGCAACACCAGCGCCGCCAGCAGAAGCGGCGGCCAGGTGACGCCGCGCCATTCGGTCCAGACACAGGCCAGATCCTGGTACTGGTAGTGCTTGGTTTCGTCCACGACGCTCCGTTCGAGCCGGTCGATCTCCTCGTAGATTTTGGTCAGCGAATTCGTGTCCTTGGCGCGGAAGTACCTTCCTCCGGTCTTTTCGGCGACACGCTGCAAGGACTCCTCGTCCACATTGACCGGCACCTGCATCGGCCGGCTGGGGAACAGGAGCCCGCCGAACTCGCGGGTCTGGAACTCCGGAGCCACGCCGATGGTGTAGATCTTCACGCCCAGTGCGGCGGCCACCTCCGCCGCTTCCTCGGGCTGGTGGCGGCCGGCGTTCTGCTCGCCATCCGTCAGCAGGATGATGACCTGGCTCTTGATACTGAAGGCGTCGTGGCCCTCGAACCGGCGTTGGATGTTGCGAATCCGTTCGACCGCCAGGACCAGGGCGTCGCCGATCGCGGTGCGATTCTCCGGATCGCGGTCCGCGGGCGTGCGGATCTTGCGGAGGGCCTCCACCAAGGCCGCGTGGTCGCGGGTGAGCGGCGTTTCCGTGTCCGGAAACATGGCGAAGGCAATCAGCCCGATGAGGTCGTCCGGTCGGCCCTTTAGTTCCTTGCCGTCGCCCAGCACGAAGGCTTCGACCACGTCTTTCAGGGCCTGGAGCCGGGTCTGCATCCGGCCGGAGGCGTCGGCGAAGTCCTGCTGGTTCATGCTGCCCGAGCGGTCCACCACGAGTTGAATCGCCACGCCTTCGGTCGTGATCCGGGTTTCCTCGTCGGCCTTCTGCGGTCGCGCGATGGAGACCACGAGCAGGACGACGACCAGGGTCCGCAGGATCGGCAGCACGTGGCGTGCGTGGAGGCTCCACGGGCCGCGGGCTTCGCGAAAGCGACCCACGCCGGCGAAGCAGAGGGCCGGGCGGCGGTGGGGTCGCCAGGCCCACCAGGCCAGCGGCGTGAGCAGCAGGGCGACCAGAAACCAGGCGTACTGCATCTGGTACATATCCGACGTCGGTTGATCCTGAAGCCCTTGTCGGCGAACCGAACAGCCGGTTGCTCGCCGGACCTAGTTGTGACGATCTGCCGCGGCCGCTCCTGTCATTTTTGAGGAGGGTCCGGCCCGTCGAATCGCCGGAAAGCGGATATTCTGCCGTTGCGGCGGAGGAGAAGCAAAGGAGGGAGGGCGGGTCTCCTTCACGCCGGCCCCACGGCGGCCCGCACCTCGGCATACATGCGGCGATAGCGGGGAATCAGCCCCGCCCAGTCGAATCGCTCGGCGGCCAGTTCGCGGCCGCGGCGGCCCATTTCGGCCAGTTGCGAAGCGTCCAGTGTGATCAGTCGCCGCAAGCCCTTCACGATGTCGCCGCGGGTCGGCGGGACCACCAGGCCGGCGCCGCGGTGGGCGACCTCCGGCAGGTTGCACTCGGTGGAGATGAGCATCGGCAGTCCCGCGGCCAGGCCTTCGATGATCGACATGCTCAGCCCCTCGCTCATGCTGGGTTGAATGAGCAGTGCGGCCCGACCCAGGCAGGCCAGCACCTCCTGGCGGGACAGCATGCCCGTGAAGGTGACGCGGTCGGAGAGGCCCTTGCGGGCGATGGCCGCTTCGAGCATCGGTCTCATGCCGGCTTCGTCCGGCCCGGCGATGACCAGATGCCAGCCGGCGGCGGCGGCGAGCAGGTCGAAACAGGCGCGGAGCATCGGCACGATGCCTTTTTGCGGGTGGATCCTCCCCAGGAACAACAACCAGCGGCGGTCGCGCATCTCGGGCCGCCGGGCGATGAGTTCATCCGCCGGCGGCAGATGGGCGTAGTCGCGGACCCGGAGGCCGTTGGGGATGACGATGATCCGATCGTTGAAACGCAAGGCCCGCATGTGCTCGGCCTCGCCCTCGGCGAGGGCGTGGAGGCAGGCCGCGCGGCGAAGGTTGCGGTGTTCGAAGAGCCAGCCGATGGGGCGTTTCTTCCACCAGCTTCGCCGCCAGGCCCAGGGCATCATCATGCTGTGCGGGGTCATGAGGTAGGGCTTGCGGAGTCGGCGGGCGGCGACGCCGATCGCATGATTCTGCGCCGTCCACAACCCGTGCAGATGGACCACGTCCGCCTGGCTGACCAGCGTCGCCGCTTCGCGGCGGAAGGCTTCGGAACGGCCGAGGCGGCTGCCCGGATTCGCCTCGAAAGACAACACTTCGACGCCCGGCACTTCCGGCGGCCGGCCGAAGCGGTCCCCGCAGAGCGTGGCGATCCGGCAGGGTTCGCCGGCGGCGTTCAATTCGGCGGCCAATTCCGGCAGGACGCGGGCGATGCCTCCCCACGCGGGATCCAGCGATTGCACGACATGGAGGATCATGCGGATACCTATCGGCCGCGGCCCGGGCTGGTTCGCGGCCGCCGGCGACGAACCGGTCCGGCCGGTTCCCTGGCGGCAAGCCGGAGGGGTAGCCTATCCGCCGGGCGGCGATATGCAACCCGCGGCTTGGCCGGGGTCGCGGTCGTCCCTATGATCGCGGTCGATGTGCGGCATCACGGGATACGTCCAGCCGGCGGGCCTGCTGCCGCCGGAGGTGCTGGAGGCGATGCTGGCGGCCGTGCGGCATCGCGGGCCGGATGGCGTGGGCCGCTGGTCCGACGCCGCCTCCGGGGTGGCTTTCGCCCATTCCCGCCTGAAGGTGCTCGACCTCACCGAGGCCGCCGACCAGCCGATGCGGTCCGCCGACGGGGCCGTGACGCTGATCTATAACGGGGAGATTTACAACTTTCGGGAGCTGCGCGACGAACTGCGGTCCGCCGGCGTGTCGTTCACGTCCACCGGCGACACGGAGGTGCTGCTGGAACTCTGCCGCCGCGACCCGGAGCTGCGGTTTCTGCCGCGGCTGAACGGTATGTTCGCCTTCGCCGTGTGGCACGCCCCGACCCGCACGCTGACGCTGGCCCGCGACCGAACCGGCGTCAAGCCGCTGTTGCACGCGCCGCTGCCGGGCGGCGGCTTGGCCTTCGCCTCGGAGATGGCGGCCCTGCGGCCGGTTCTCGCCGACGAGACCATCGACCCGCGGGCGGTCTTACAGCTTCTCACCCTCGGTTTCATCGCCGCGCCCCGCACGATCTTCCAGCAGGTCTGCCGGTTGCGGCCGGGGCATCTGCTCCGCTGGCGAGCGGGGGTCGCCGACGTCCGCGCCTGGGCGCCCGCTCCGGGTGAAGCGGCCACGCCGGACACCCTGCCCCCCGACTTCGACGCCGCCTGCGGGGAACTGCGTCGCCGCGTGGCCGACGCGGTCCGCTGCCGACTGGTCGCCGACGTTCCGGTCGGGGTGTTCCTCTCCGGCGGGATCGACTCGGCCATTGTCGCGGCCGTGGCCGCCCGCGAGTCCGGCGGGCGGGTGAAAACTTTTTCCGTGGTGTTCCCCGACGACCCCTTTTACGACGAGAGCCGCTACTCGCGGGCCGTCGCCGGGATGCACGGCACGGAGCATACCGAGCTGCCGCTTTCCCTGGCCCGAGTCCGCGGGGCGATCCCGACCGTGCAGAACCATCTCGGGGAGCCTTTTGCGGACAGTTCCGCCCTGCCGACCTACCTGCTCAGCGAGCTGACCCGGCGGCATGTCACCGTGGCCCTCAGCGGCGACGGCGCCGACGAGCTGTTCGCCGGCTACAACCGCTACACCGCCGTCCACCTCATCCGCCGTTTCGGCTGGTTCGCGCGGACGCCGCTCTATCGCTCCGCGCGGGCGGTGATCGAGCGGCTGCCTGCTCGGCGGGAACGCCGTCTGGGCGGGCTGGCCAGTCAGCTCAAGCGGGCGATCCGCTCCCTCGACGCACGGTTGCCGCATCGTTACGCCAACTGGATGCGGACCGCCGACGACCGGACATTCGCCCGACTGCTGCACGAGTCGGCGACCGCCGGCAGCCGGCTGGAGGAGATCGTGCAATTGCTGTGGCACTATCGCGGGCAGCCGCGGGAATCGGCCGACCTGAACCATCACCTGCTGACGGAGTGGCGGTTGTCGCTGCCGGACGACATGCTCATGAAGGTGGACCTGATGTCGATGGCCCACGGGTTGGAGGTTCGCTCGCCGTTTCTGGATTATCGGGTGGTGGACCTGGTGTTTCCGCTGGATTGGCGGTGGAAGCTGCGGGGCTGGCGGAAAAAGCACCTGCTCATCGAGGCGTTCAAGGACGATCTGCCACCGCTCCTGCATCGGCGGCCGAAGAAGGGCTTCGAGGTGCCGGTCGGCCCCTGGCTCCGGGGGCCGCTGCGGAAGATGGCGGAGGAGTTGATCGAGGCCGACCGCTGTTTCTTCGGCGGCTTGCTCAGCCGCGAGGGCGCTCGGGCCACGCTGGCCGAGCACGCCGCCGGCCGGGCCGATCACAATTTCTGCCTTTGGGCGCTGGTTTCACTGCTGGCCTGGCAGCAGCGGCACGCCCCGCGGGCGACGCTGCCCGCCTGAGCACCGCGGCTTTCGCGTCCCCGCGACGCGGTCTGCTGGCTTCCAGCCACGCCGCGGCCGCAGTACAGTAAAGCGGCCATGCCCGACGTTCCGCCCGACCCGCCGACGATAGGCATCCTCGGTCTCATCCGTTGCGGAAGCCGCTTGCTGCTGATTCAGCGATCCGAGGCGGTGAAGGCCCCGCTGACCTGGTGCTTCCCCGGGGGGCACATCGAGCCGGGCGAGAGCCAGGAGGCGGCCCTGGTCCGCGAGATGCGCGAGGAGCTGGGGGTGGAGG